>WNFY01003645.1_pt1 | contig 14361 bp, 17 predicted proteins | sample 5400091 | NCBI WGS metagenome assembly WNFY01 (sample SAMN13153364, study PRJNA577476) | soil metagenome | isolation source: 60 cm soil or saprolite under grassland replicate 1 | place: USA:California | collected 2016-06-15 | reverse complement strand
CTACGAAGGAGGCGCAGTGCTCACCGGACGGCAGCAGGAGATCTGGGACTTCCTGGTCGACTACGTCGACCGGCACGGCTACCCGCCGACTGTGCGGGAGATTGGGGATGCGGTGGGGCTCGCGTCTCCTTCGACGGTTCATGCTCACCTGGCCAATCTCGAGCGGGCCGGGCTGCTGAAACGCGACCCGACGAAACCTCGCGCGCTCGAGCTCTCCGGCCGCGGGCGCCGCGAGCCCGCGAAGCAGGACGAGCCCCAGCGTGGCTTGCCGCTCGTCGGCGAGATCGCCGCGGGTGGGCCACTGCTCGCGGAGGACAACATCGAGGAACACCTCGTCCTGCCGGAGATGCTCCAGCGCGGCGGCGCCGACTTCCTGCTGCGCGTGAAGGGCGATTCGATGATCGAGGCCGGGATCCTCGATGGTGACATCGTCGTCGTCCGGCGCGAGCAGACTGCGGAAAACGGTGACATCGTCGTCGCGCTCGCCGGCGATGACGAGACCGTTGAGGACGCGACCGTCAAGCGGTTCTTCCGCGAGGACGGCCGGGTGCGGCTGCAGCCGGAGAACTCGGAGCTCGAGCCGATCTACGCGGCGCACGTGCAGGTGATCGGCAAGGTGATTGGAGTTTTCCGCGCGCTGTGAACCCGACGCCGCTCATCCGCTCGCTCGACCAGGAGGTGCTCGCCCTGCTTCGCGGCGCGAGCCTGGAATGCCTGGTCTGCGGCGAGTTCGTCCAGCACCGGCTCGGCGTGATCGCTTGTCCCGAATGCGGCGCGGCGATCCAGGACGCCGCGGAATCCGGGCTACAATCGGAGGTGCAGGCCGGGTGACCGCGGGCGCCGTGAGGCGCTCGAGGAAAGTCCGGACACCGAAGGGCAGGACGCTGGGGCGACCCAGGCGGCGAAAGCCGACGGAAAGTGGCACAGAAAGGAGACCGCCGGCGACGGATCTCGCGAGACGTCGAAGGTAAGGGTGAAACGGTGGGGTAAGAGCCCACCAGCGTCGTGGCGACACGGCGGCTAGCCAAACCCCGTCCGGTGCAAGGCGAACAGGCTCCGCGATCAGGCGGCCCGCCGAGGAGCCGGGTCAGCTGCACAGAAAGATGGTCACCCTCGACAGAATCCGGCTTACAGGCCTGCTACGGAAAACCCCCGCAGATGCGGGGGTTTTCTATTTGCAGCGAACTCATCATGCGCGGTCAGGATGCGAACGACCCTACGAGTTCAACGCTGCCGTGCGCGGGTTTTGTCGCACCACTCGCCTCAGCCGATCTGACAACAGCATCTAGATCCCCGTCTGCTCGACGACCAACGCCGCAAGCGTCAACGCGAGGGTCGCCGGAACGAGCACGACGCCGAGCCGCGAATAGTCTCGGAGTGAGGCGTGGGCGCCGAGGGCTCGGGCGGCTTGGAGCCAAAGCACGGCGGACAGCGAGCCGGTGAACGCAAGGTTGGGGCCGATGTCGAGCCCGAGCAGGAGGGCGCTCGGGTGCGCTGTCGGCTGGGCTGACAGCAGCACGGCGGCGGGGAGGTTGTTGAAGAGCACCGATGCGATTGCGCCAACCCCGGCCGTCGCCCACATCCCGCTCGAGTCGAGCACCTGGGCCGGTCCGTGCCAGAGCCGGGCCCCGGCGCCGAGTCCGACGGCGACCACGAACAGCGTCGCCAGGAGGCGCACATCGACGTGGGGCCGGAGCCGGCGTAGCGCAGTCGCGGCCAGGCCGACCACAAGCACTGGAATGGCGGGGTTCTTCAGGGCGACGACGAGCACCGCTGTCGCGAGCGTCGCGACCGCGCCGACTCCGACTCGAAGCGGTGGCGTTTCGGCGTCCGCGCGGTCGGAGTCGCCGAGTCCGAACGCGAGCACGACGAACGCAGCCGTGATCGCGCAGGCGGCGATCCAGGCCGGCAGCATTCGTGCCGCGAAGGCGACGCTGCTCTGCGGGTCGGTGCGGAGGACGAGCAGGTTGGTCAGGTTGGAGCCGGGGAGGAGGAGCGAGGCTGCGTTGGCCATGAAGACCGAGCCGTACAGGAACGGCCGCTCGTCCAGGCTGCGCCGCCGGGCCGCGTGCACGAGCACCGGCGTGAGGAAGACGACCGACGTATCGAGATTGAGAACCGCGGTCACCGCGGCGACGAGACCGAGCAGCGCCAGCAGCAGGCCGCGTGCGCCGAGGCGTGCATGGGCCAGCCGAGCGCCGAGCGACTCGAAGAGGCCGTCGGCACTAGCCACGGCGCCGATGAGCAGCAACCCGGTGACGAGAACGAACGGTGGCCACGTTTGGCCGGCTGACGTTAGGATCGTGTGCTCAAGTCTCATTAACAGTTAATCTTACTAAACTAATGCCACGACCACGTCGACAAACCGGCGGCCGTCAAGCAGCGGAGGCGCTCGTCCGCACGGCCCCGCTCGTGAGCCGCTGGATCGAGCGACTGCTTGCCGCGCACGACCCGCCGCTGACGGTGGCCCAGTACCTGGCGCTGCAGGCGATCGCCGACGGGGAAATCGTGGGCGCGGAGCTGGCGCGCCGCGCGGCCGTCTCTCCGGCGGCCGTCTCGCAACTGCTCGCGACGCTCGAGGAGAGCGGCCTGCTGGCACGCGGCCGTCTCGAGGACGACCGTCGCCGCCAATCCTTGGCCTTGACCGAGCAAGGCCGGCGGGTCCTACGCTCAGCTCAAGCCGAGCTCCGCGACCGGCTCGCGGGACTCCTCGCCGACCTGCCGCCCCCCGAAGCCGACGCCCTCACCGGCCTGCTCGAACGCCTCCAGGCGTCGCTCAGCGGCACGCCGCCGCCACCTCGACCTCGTCGTCCGCCGCCGCCGGTCGGGCCAAAAGGACACCAGCACTCGTAACCGAAGGTCCGGCCGCGACCGACCCATTGGCTAAGGACGGGCTCGGGTTAAGCGCGGACGATCAGTCTATGGCGGAGTGTCAGACCTGCGGCGGATCGTTCGACGAGTGTGCGTACCAGGTGATCGTCTGGGGCCTCGGGTCGTTCGACTCGGTCGAGTGCGCCGAGAAGGCCATGCAGCGTCAAGCGCGCCGAGCCGCGGCCGCCGCCACGCTCTCGGAGCCGCCTTCGGAGTCGACAACGCCGGTGAGGGCCGTTGGCGCCGCTCTCGACGATCGAAAGGAAAGCTAACCGACTCCGGGGCTCTCGTGGTGGTTCTGGTCGGCCGGCCAGGGGCTTCCAGCAAGCCCGTGGTCGTAGGCGAACCTGGCCGCCTCGGTGCGGCTGGTGACACCGAGCTTGCGATAGACGTTCGTCAGGTGGTACTTGATCGTCTGCTCGCTGAGCCAGAACTCGCCGGCGATCTGCTTGTTCGAGCGGCCCATCGCGACGCGCTCGAGGATCTCGCGTTCACGGCCGGTTAGTCCGAACTCTTCGCCGGCGCGGACCGACACGTCCGCAGCGGTTTCGAACGACTCGCTTACGACTTTGCCCTCGAAGACCTGCCGCAGGACCGGCGCCACCTCTGCGGGATCGATGCCCTTGCCCAGAAACGCCTTGGCGCCCCGGCGGAGCGCTTCGGCAGCCAGCTCGGGTTCGTCCGCACCGGAAAGGATCACGACCTTCGTCTCCGGATATTGCTTCCCCAGGCGATCGAGCAGCTGCAGACCGTCGAGCCCCGGCATACGGAAGTCGAGCAGGATCAGGTCCGGCTCTGTCTCTCCCACCCGCGGCAAGACCTCGCTGCCGGATCTCGCCTCGCCCACGATCTCGATCTCGGGCTCGGGCTCGAGGGCGAAGCGCAACGCCTGGAGGACCAGCGCATGGTCGTCCGCAAGGAGAAGGCGAATTGGCCGCAAGCTGAAGTACCTCCTCGTCCGCAGTTCAGGCTCTCGCCCGACGATTGAACAGATGCCGCGTTGGCCGAAAACACGCGGCCGTGGTCCAGAACCTAATCGTGCTGCGTTGTTCGCGGTGGCGGCAATCCCCCGAAGGGGGGTTCGCCGCCGACGCGCCCGAGGCCCGCTAGCGGCTGAGAACCGCCTGTACGCCCGGGTGATTGGCCTGCCAGGCGCGGACGAAAAACCGGAGCTCGAGCTGGGCTTCGCGAGCCGTCCAAGCTCGGGGATAGACGATCCGGCAAGCGTTCGGCGCGACCCGGTCCGCGAGGCAACCGTGACGCGCGAGCGCGTTCATCAGCTCCCCGAGGAGCCTCTCGTCGCTGAGCTCGAGCTTCAATGCCATCTCTCACTGATTGTCGGCGACGCGCCCGTGCGCCTTCCAACCGGAATGTCCCGATCCGTCCCCGACTAGCGGCTAAATCGAGGCTTCGGCAGACGCCTCAGCGGCTCGCTAGGGTCGAACGGATGGGCCGACGCGTCGTCAGCTGCGGACTCGCTTGCGTCGTGGCTTGCGCCCTGGCGAGCCTCGTACGGGCCGCGCCCGGCCCTCGAGCATCGATTCCGCGGGAGCCCGCGGCGCTTGCCCTGACGCTTGTAGAGACGAAGACCGAGCTCGGGCGCGCGGTCGACGCGTGGGTTGCCGCCGGCGACTCGCGGCCGCCGAACGAGGTCACGCTCGACGCGCTCTACGACCAGCGGATCGAGCTCCTGCTCGCCGGCCGGCCCGGTCTCGCGAGCGCGACGCTGCGGCTCGTTCCCGCCGCGATCGCGCGTCAGGAGCGGACGAACCTGACCGCCAAGCGCGAGCTCTGGCGCCTCACCCCAAGCACGCACCGGAGACGTTTTCGAACCGGACCCGCTTTGCCGCCGGCGACGCTGCTCCGTTACTACCGCGAGGCGGAGCGCCGATTTGGCGTGCGGTGGAGCGTTCTTGCCGCGGTCAACTTCGTCGAGAGCGCCTTCAACAAGCTCCGCAACAACAGCGCCACAGGCGCTCAGGGGCCGATGCAGTTCATGCCCGCGACGTGGCGGGCATACGGGCTCGGCGGCGACGTCCACGATCCGCACGACGCGATCGTCGGCGCGGCCAACTACCTGCGCGCGAACGGAGCGCCGCGAGACAACCGCCGCGCGCTCCTCCGCTACAACCCGTCCCCGCTCTACGTCGATGCCGTCGTCCGCTACGCGCGCGAGATCCGGAACAACCGCCGCGCCTTCTACGAGTACTACGCCCGGCAGGTGTTCGTGCGCACGGCATCAGGCCTGCGGCGGATCACCGGCCCGGGGCTTTAGGCGCGGAGAACAACTTCGAGCGCAGTGCCGCGGCCCGGCCTTGACCGCAAGCGGAAGCCGCCGCCGATGCTCGCGCTGCGCGCCTTCATGTTCCGCAGTCCCTGGCCGGACGTGACGGTCACGTCGTCGAAGCCGGCGCCGTCGTCGACGATGCTGACGACCCGCTCGTCGCCGCGAAGCCCGATACGGACCTCGGCGTGTCGCGCGCCCGCGTGCTTGCGCGCGTTCCCCAGACCCTCCTGGACGATCCGGAACACCTCGATCTGCTCGTCGGGTGCGAGTCGGACCCGCTCGTCGATCTCCAGGTCGACCTTGAGCTCGCCGTCGGCGGTCAGGAAGTCGACGTAGCGGCGCAGGGCCGCGTCGAATGGGGCGGTCCCGCTCGCAGACGAAAGGGCAAGAATCGCGAAGCGGGCCTCCTGCTGCGCGGCGGCGGCCGCCTCCTTGAGCTGGGGCAGCGTCGTCTCGGGGTCAGCCCCGTTTTCGAGCATCGTCGCGTGGGTCGAGACGGCGAAGAGGTATTGGGCCAGGCCGTCGTGGATCTCGCGGGCAACGCGCGCTCGCTCCTCCGCGACGGCGCGGCCGAACTCGGCAAACCGAATTGCCCGCCAGACCCCGACGAGCAGGACGGCATAGGCGAGCAGCCGCAGGAAGTCGCCCGTCGAGACGAAGCGGCCCAACGTGTGCGGCGTAAGGACGTAGTAGAGGTCGGCGAAGAGGAGCAGTGTCGCGCCGAGCGCCAGCCAGCGGTCGAGATCGTTGCCGCGGGCGCGGAAGCGAAGGCCGAAGCCCACGACCGCGAGCAGGCTCGCCAACGCACGAGCTGCGAGCGCCGCCGTCAGGAGCCCCGGCTGGCCGCGATCGCCGTCATTGAGCGCCGGCAGCGCGTGGCTGAACGAATCGGCGAACATCCACAGCAGGACGAGCATCGCCGGCACGAACAGGAGGAGCTCGACGATCTCCCTGTGTCGGTCGACCGTTCGCTTACGCGCAAACGCCGCCGCCGCGATCAACACTCCGGCGAGCACGCGGCCCCAGATCAAGGCCCATTGTTCGCGCCGGTGCAGCGGCGCGTTTCCGAGCATGGGCGCGATCCCGAAGAAGAACGTCGAGCCCGCCGCCAGCGAAAAGCCCGCGCAGAGCAGCCAGTCGAGCCTGCGACCCTCCACCGAGAACCGAACGCCCGCGAGCACCGCGACCAGCACCGCAGCGAGCGCGACCATCGTGTTGAGCACGAGCCGGACCTGGGGGAGATCAAAGCTCGGGCGCAGGCCCGGATACGTGACGAACAACGCGAGCAGCGCACCCAGCAGGCCGAAGAGCAGCACTTCGCCCCACAGCCAGGACTGGTACGCGTTTTCCTCTTTTCGCATCTCCCTCTATTCGGCAGAACCGATCCGACCGATAAGGGCGGGGAAGGCTATGGCGACCCGTGTCCTCATCGTCGACGACCATCCGCTCACCCGCGGTGCGCTCGCGGCGCTGCTTGGGCAGAACGACTTCAGCGTCGCCGGCGAGGCTGCGAGCGGCGAGGAGGCGATTGAGGTCGCGCGAGAACTCCAGCCCGACCTGGTTCTCCTCGACCTGTCGATGCCCGGGATCGGCGGCCTCGGGGCCTTGCCGCTCCTACGCCAGGCGGCGCCGGGCTGTGAGGTCGTGATGCTGACTGCCTCCGTCGCGGAGGAGAACCTGCTCGCCGCGATCCGTGGCGGGGCGGCCGGCTACCTGTTGAAGACGGAGCCGCCCGAGCGGATCGTCGAGTTCCTGCGCGGCGCCGCCGAAGGCGAGGCCGCGCTTTCGGGATCGATCGCGCGGCGCCTGGTCGAGCAGGTGCGAGACGGACGCGACGCGGAAGGATGGGTGCCGGACTCGATCGCCGGCGCGCTCAGCGCCCGCGAGCTCGAGGTACTGCTGCTGCTCGACGACCACCTGAGCACCGACCAGATCGCGGCCCGGCTGTTCATCTCGGAGCACACCGTCCGCTCGCATGTGAAGAGCCTGCTGCGGAAGCTCGGCGTCTCCTCCCGCCGCCAGGCGCTCGAAGCTCTCGGCGCGGCTCGTACCTAAGGGGAGCATCCCCCACAGCGGGGGATGCGTAATCACCCGCAAATCGCGCTCTGTGGGCGGTGAGCGAGGCGTGAGCTCGGCCGATACCTGGGCTGAACGCCCCTCCTGAAAGTGGTGTGCGAAGCGCGGTGGCACGTGCTTCCTTGATCGGACGGCCGGCTACAACTAGCCGGCCGTCGTCATTCTGAGAAGCCCTCGAGCGCCGCCGCCACCAGCCGCGGCAACGTCTCGATGTTGTAACCGCCCTCGAGCACGGCAGCCACACGCGGGCCGAGCGTCGTGGAACGTTCGGCCATCCACGCGAAGGCGCCGTCGCCCAGGCGGATGTCGGCGAGCGGGTCCGAGCCATGCGCGTCGAATCCCGCCGACACGAGCACGAGCTCCGGCGAAAAGGCGCGGATCGCCGGCTCGACGACGTCGGCGAAGGCGCGCTGATACTCGGCGTCGCCGGAGAGCGCCTCCATCGGCACGTTTACGGTCGTCTCGTTGCCCTCGCCCGGCCCGCCGCTGCCGGGGTAGAACGGCCACTCGTGCAGCGACACGTAGAGCACGTTCGGGTCGTCCCAGAAGATCGCCTGCGTGCCGTTGCCGTGGTGCACGTCCCAGTCGAGGATTGCGACCCGGCCGATCCCGAGCTCCGCCTGGGCGTGACGCGCCGCGATTGCGACGTTGTTGAAGACGCAGAAGCCCATTGCGCGCTCCGGGAGAGCGTGATGGCCGGGAGGGCGGACGAGGGCGAAGCCGCCACGCTCTGCGGCGGAGATCGCGGCGCCCGCTGCCAGCAAGGCGGCCTCGAAGGTCGTCTCGGAGGCGAAGGTGTCCCCATCGAGCCAGGTGGGCTCCGCGATCGTCCGGATCCGCTCGACGTACTCCTCCGTGTGACAGCGGAGGATCGCCTCGACCGGTGCCGGCTCGATGGTGTCGTACTCGAACGCCTCCAGTAGAACCGCCAGCCGCTCCTGGGACTCGGGGTGGCTCTGAGTCGGATGCAGGCGCGCGAACGCCGGGTGGCTCAGGACGTCGATCGGCGGACCGCGTCGGCGAGCTCATCGAGCGAGGCGCCATCCTGGGCGCGGCCGACGAGGTAGCAAAGGAGCGGCGCGTTCGTCCGTTCGCCGCTGTCGTGCGCGGCGACTCGGGCAAGCTCGAGCAGCTCCCGGACGGCTTCGTCGTCGAGCTCGAGGCGCTCGGTCGGAACGCCGCTCGTCCGAGCAAGCGCATCCCGCGCGTCTGACAACCATTGATCCATGGCCAGAACTCCCTACGTGATGTAGGTGTACATCTACATCACTCGGCGCGCCCAGCAACGCGTTCCGCGACCGCATTCATGCCCCAGCTGCTCAGGAGGGAGGACGCCTCCGCCCAAGTAGGTGTCTGGTCTTTGAGGGGAGGGAGGGGGGCGGAGGCGTCTAGCGACGCGATTCGACGGTAGAGCCGTAGTTCCCCCGCGATCGCTGAGAACCGGCCGGCGCCGATCGCCTCCTCGAGGGAGCCGTACTGGTGCAGTAGATCGGCCGCCTTCTTCGGCCCAAAGCCAGGAGCGCCCGGAATGCGGTCGGAGGGATCGCCGCGGAGGGCGATGAAGTCGACCACCTGGGCCGGCTCGACGTCGTAGCGCTCCCGGACCTCGGCGGGGCCGATCCGGGCCAGCTCGCTGACCCCGCGGATCGGCTGGATGATCGTCGTGCGGTCGCTTGCGAGCTGAAAGCTGTCCCGGTCCGAGGTGGCGACGACCGCCGTCCCGCCCCGCTTCTCCTCCGCTGCGACCGCCGCCGCGAGAAAATCGTCCGCCTCGTAGCCCGGGGCCTTCGCGGACGAGAATCCGAACGCCTCGACGAGCTGCGGAAGCAGGGCGAGCTGCTCGAGGAGCTCGTCGTCGAACTCTCGCCCGCTCTGGTACGCCTCGAGCGCCTCGTGCCGGTAGGTCGGCACCTCGAGCGTGTCCCAGCCGACGACCACGGCCCGTGGCTCTTCGGCGTCCCAGAGACGCAGGAGGAAGTTCGTGAAGCCGACGATCGCATTCGACGGCTTGCTTTCAGCGCGCCGGATCGTCTTCGGGAGTGCGTGGTAGGCGCGGTGCGCGAGCGAGTCGCCGTCGATCACGAGCAGCGGGCGCTTCACAACGACGCCTCGAGTCCGCGGATTTCAGCCATCAGCCGTTCGGTCGCCTCACGCGCGGCGGGGCTGATCTCCTGCCCGCGAAGATCGTCCAGCGGGATCGGCGGGCCGTAGGCGACCCGCAGCGGGCCGAGCCGGGTGAGGCGGTCGGTCCCCTTGATCGCAGCCGGCACGAGCGGGGCATCGGCGCTCAGCGCGATCCGCGCCGCGCCGGTGTGCGCGCGGGCCTCGTGCTTCTTGCGCAGCCCCTTTCGGCGCCGCGTCCCCTCCGGGAACATGACCACGATCTCCCCGTCCCGGACGAGCTCGACCGCGCGGCGAATGGCCTCGATGTCGGCCTCGCCGCGGCGTACCGGGAAAGCGCCGCCGCCGACCAGGATCGGCTTCAAAATCGGGGTGAACAACTCGCTCTTCGCCATGAAGCGGACCTGCCTTCGGGGGAAGAGCGGGAGCGCCAGCGGCCAGGGGTCGAAGTTCGACGTGTGGTTGGCGGCGAGCACGAAGCCGCCCTCCGGCAGGTGCTCGGTTCCGCGCGCGCTGAGGCGGAAACCGACCTTGACGACGGGCCAGCTGATCGTGGCGGCAAGCAGGTAAACGGGTAGCACGGCGCGAAAGGATCGTTCCATTTTCGGCTCGTTTGCGTGATCCTGCGTCGTGCGAGCCCTTCGCTACTGTGTCTCGCGTGAAGACTTTAGTCGTCGCCGAAAAGCCATCCGTCGCCCGCGATCTCGCGGACGCGCTGCCTGGTTCCTTCACGAACGAGGAGACCCATTACGAGGGAGACGAGTACGTCGTCACCTTCGCCGTCGGCCATCTCGTCCAGCTCGTCGACCCGGAGGTCTACGACGAGAAGCTGAAGAAATGGCGCATGGCCGACCTGCCGATCGTGCCCGAGGAGTTCCAGCTGGCGCCGCGCGACGCGAAGGCCAAGAAGCAGCTCAAGGCGATCCACAAGCTGATGAAACGCGACGACGTCGACCGAATCATCAACGCCTGCGACGCCGGCCGCGAGGGCGAGCTGATCTTCGCGTACATCTACGAGACCGCCGGCATCGACAAGCCCGTGCAGCGTCTCTGGGTCAGCTCGATGACGAAGCAGGCGATTCGCGAGGGCTTCGAGAGATTGCGCCCGGGCGAGGAGCTACAGCCGCTCGAGGCAGCGGCGCGCTCCCGCTCCGAGGCCGACTGGCTGATCGGGATGAACGCGACCCGGGCCGCGACGATCCGCGGCCGCGCCTGGGTCGGCGGTGTCGTCTCGCTCGGCCGCGTGCAGACGCCGACGCTGGCGATGATGGTCAAGCGCGAGCGCGAGATCCAGGCCTTCACGCCGGAGCCGTACCGCCTCGTCCGCGCTCAGTTCGACCCCCGCTACGAAGGCATGTGGTTCGAGGGCGACGAGACCCGGATCTTCGGCGACCTCGCCCGCGCCGAGCAGATCGTCGACAAGGTGACCGGCAAGGACGGCACCGTCGAGAAGATGGAGCAGAAGGAGCAGTCCGAGCGGCCGCCGCTTCTCTACGACCTGACCTCACTGCAGCGCGACGCGAACCGCCGCTTCGGCTTCTCCGCGCGGCGCACGCTCCAGGCCGCGCAGTCGCTCTACGAGGACAAGAAGGCGATCACCTACCCACGGACGTCCTCGCGGTACTTGTCCGGGGATCTGGTCCCGCAGCTGAAGCCGACCGCCGAGACGCTCCTGCCGATCGGCGACTACGCCGCCGGCGCCCGCTACGTGCTCGGGCTCGACCAGCTGCCGCTGCAGCGCGTCGTCAATGACGCGCGCGTCGACGACCATCACGCGATCATCCCGACCGATGTCGAGCACGAGGTCGACCGTTACTCACCCGACGAGCGGCGGATCTTCGACCTGGTCGCTCGCCGCTTCCTGGCAGTCTTCCACCCTGCTGCGCGCTACCAGCGCACCGAGGTTGTCACGGTCGTCGAGGAGGAGCGGTTCCGCACCCGCGGCAAGATCACGCTCGAGCCCGGCTGGCGCGGCGTCTACGGCCTCGAGTCCGACCTCAAGAAACAGACCGAGGAGACTGAAGATAGTGCGGACGCAATCGGCGACGAGAGCGCCGAGCTGCCGAAGCTCGAGCAGGGGCAGAGCGTCAAGTGCGTCAAGGCCGAGTTCGAGGACAAGCAGACGAAGCCGCCGCCGCGCTACACCGAGGCGACGCTGCTCTCCGCGATGGAGACCGCCGGCAAGCGGATCGACGACGAAGAGCTGCGCGAGGCGATGAAGGATTCAGGGCTCGGCACACCGGCGACGCGCGCCGAGACGATCGAGGTCCTGATCCGCAGGGAGTACATCGAGCGCGCCGGCAAGGAGCTCCAGCCGACTCCGAAGGGCCTGCAGGTGATCACGATGCTCGAGGAGCACCCGCTCACATCGCCCGAGCTGACCGGAGACTGGGAGAAGCGCCTCTCCGACATCGAGCACGGGAGCGGCGACCGCAAGGAGTTCATCAAGGGGATCGTCGACCTGACGACGCAGACCGTCGAGCAGATCGCCGCGCTCGACAAGGAGAAGCTCCGCCCCGAGCGCGTCGAGCTCGGCCCGTGCCCGCGCTGCGGGGCCGAGACGGGCGAGATCATCAAGGAGAACTCGCGTGCGTACGGCTGCACGAGCTGGAAGAGCCGCGAGGAGCCCGGCTGCGGCTACGTGATCTGGAAGCGCGTCGCCGGCCGGACAATCACGCCCGAAGTCGCGCGCCAGCTGATCGAGAACGGCCGCACGAACGAAGTGCTCTCGGGTTTCCGGTCGAAGGCCGGCAAACCTTTCCGCGCGCGCCTCGTCTTGAACGATGAAGGGAAAGTCGAGTTCGACTTTCCGGCCCGGGCGCAAACCAAAGAGCCTGCGGTGGCGGAATAAGAAAACGCTGCACCCGTTTTTGATGTAACAAGGTCGTTAAGGGTCGCGGTAGACCCTAGTCGGCCGAGGAGATTCCACCTACAGTGCGAAAGATCGATAGAGCCGCAACTTCGAGAGAGTCAGAGGAGAAATTGACGCAAAACCAGATGCACGAGTTGCTCGAATCCGAGCATGCCCGCACATTTGTGGAGGGCGCTGAAGAGCGCGGTTTCGTCGAGCCGGCTGAAATCGAGGCTTTCGCGCTGGAGCACGACCTCGGCGAGGAAGACGCCGAGCAGTTTCAGCGTGAGCTCGAAGCGATCGGCCTCGAGATTCGCCAGCCGGTCGAGGAAACCGAGCCCAAGGCCGAGAAGCCCGAGGAGAAGCCCGTGGAGGCGCAGCCCCAGGTTCTCGTCGGCTCCGCAGACAGCCTGCAGCTCTTCCTCGCCGACATCGGCCGCCACAAGCTGCTGACCGCGGCTGAGGAGGTCACGCTCGCGAAGGCGATCGAGCGCGGCGACCTGACCGCGAAGCGCCGCATGATCGAATCGAACCTCCGCCTGGTCGTCTCGATCGCCAAGGGCTACCGCGGCCTCGGCGTGCCGTTCCTGGATCTCATCCAGGAAGGAACGCTCGGCCTGAACCGCGCGGTCGAGAAGTTCGACTGGCGGCGCGGTTACAAGTTCTCGACGTACGCCACCTGGTGGATCCGCCAGTCGGTTCAGCGTGCCGTAGCCAACCACGCCCGCACGATCCGGGTGCCCGTGCACGTCGTCGAGCGCCAGCAGAAGCTGGGCCGCGCGGCGCGCCGGCTGGAGGTCGAGCTGGGACGCGAGGCGACGAAGCAGGAGCTGGCCGAGGCGACGGGACTGCCGCTGCAGCACGTCGACGAGGCCCTCGGCGCCGCCCAGGCGTCGGTCTCGCTGAACCAGACGGTCGGCGCGGACGACGAGGGCGAGCTCGGCGATCTCTTCGCCGACCGTGAGGCCCCGGATCCGTTCGACGAGGCCGAGGAGTCGCTGCGCAAGCAGGGAGTCCGCCGCGCGCTCGACGCTCTGCCCGAGCGGGAGCGCCGGATCCTCGAGCTCCGCTTCGGCTTCGAGGGAGAGCCGTGGACGCTGGAGGCGATCGGTCACGAGCTCGACCTGACCCGCGAGCGGGTCCGGCAGCTCGAGAGCCAGGCTCTCGCCCGGCTAGCCGCGCTGCGCGATCTCCAGACCGCCGCGGCCTAACAACGACTCAGACACTGATCTGTCGCTCGGGGGTTGCGCCTGTGCGCGCGGCCCCCGACGACTCTTCGGAGCAGGTCACGCAGGCGCTCGCCGGAGAGCCGCTCACCGTCGAGGAGCGCCGCGGCGGCTGGGCTCGCATCCGCACCGCCTACGACTACCCCGGCTGGATCCGGGAGGACGAGCTCGCTTCAGGGACAGGCACCGGCTTCGGTGCCTGTCCCTACGACGATCCCATCGAGGCTGCGCGCTCGTATATCGGCGCGCCACACGAGTGGGGCGGGATGACCAACCGCGGGATCGACTGCTCCGGCCTCGTCCACATGGCGTATCGGCTGACCGGGCGGCTCGTCCCACGCGACGCCGACCAGCAGGAAGAAGCTGCGATCGCGGTCGATGAAGCGGACGCAAGCCCGGGCGATCTCGTCTGCTTTGGCGAGCCCGGTAAGGCTCACCACATCGGCTTCTGGCTGGGCGACGGCCGCATCCTGCACGCCACCGCCCGCGAGGGCGTGAACGCCGTCGTCGAGGAGCCCCTTGCGAACGTCGAGGCACGGCCGATTCGCTTCGTCCGCCTTTAGAGCCCCTTCCACAATGAGACACTGAGTCGCCGGGCCGCGCTGGACGGCCCCTGGCGGCGTCCTCAGTCGCGCCCGTATCTGCTGATACGGGCACTCCCTGCGTCCTTGCCAGGAACCGACCATCGCACCCCGGCGACGAGGCCCCATCATGAAAGGGGCCCACGAATCGCTAACAAAAGCCGCCGCGAGCCGTCCCACCGACCGAGGGGAGTTTGGGCCCGAGGAGCACGCTGAAATTAAGCCTGACCGTTACGCGTTGCGCGTGAGGCCGCGCTGTCCCATACTCCCGTGATCCGCAAGGAAGGAGCTTGTTTATGCGCACGTTGAGTACCAGGCTCGCCTTCGCGCTCGTTGCGTTCGCCGCAC
>WNFY01008952.1_pt1 | contig 14367 bp, 13 predicted proteins | sample 5400091 | NCBI WGS metagenome assembly WNFY01 (sample SAMN13153364, study PRJNA577476) | soil metagenome | isolation source: 60 cm soil or saprolite under grassland replicate 1 | place: USA:California | collected 2016-06-15 | reverse complement strand
GACCAGGCCGGAGTACTCCGTGCCGTCGCGCGAGTGGATTCCGGCGACGACCTCCTCCGCGCCCGCCATCTGCGGCACGCGGTCGGCCCGGACGAAACTCACCGCCTCGACGCGCGGCAGTCCCGCCGCGGCGAGCCGGTTGACGAGCTCGGCCCGCACGGCAGGCTTCAGGGCCTCCGTTTCGTTTTGGAGCCCGTCGCGCGGCCCGACGTCGCAGAGGATCAGCGTCAACTACTCGTCTAGTCCGGCCGTATCGACCTTCTCGGGACGGATCCGGACATTGATGCGCTGCTCCTCGGGGTCGCGCCACGGGTACTCGTCCTTCCCGAGGTACTTCTTTGCGAGCTTGTCGATCTCCGCGTCCGCTCCCTCGGTCGAGAGCTCCGCCCTACCGGCCACCGAGACCCATTTGTACGGATCCTGTGGGTCGACCACGATCAGCGATGCGCGCGGGTCCTGACGCAGGTACCGCTCCTTCGCGCGGCCGACCGCCGTGTTGAAGATCACCTCGTCGGTGTCGACATCGACCCAGACAACGGTCGTGTGAGGCGAGCCGTCGGGTCGCAGGGTTGTCACCTCGCCCACAAACGGCTGCTCGAGGAACTCGCGCTGCTTCTCCGTTAGAACGGCCATCGTCCTCCTTTCGATCATTAGACGCTATCTCCGCGTTTTAGGTCTAGACTTTCTGCCTCCCAGACGGTGTGTTAGACGGCCGCGCGGGCAAAGCCCGCACGGCCTCTTTGGTCGGCGCCGCCTAGTCGGCGCCATTAGGCTAATCGCCGCATGGGAGCCGCCGTCCTGGTCGGTACCCGCAAAGGGCTTTTCGTGCTCACGAGCGACGAAACGCGCCGCGACTGGAAGGTCGAGGCCCCGCACCTGACCGGCTGGGAGGTCTTCCACGCGATGCGCGACCCGGCGACGGAACGCTCGACGCCGCGACGAACAACTGGGTCTACGGCGCGACCGCGCACCGACCCTTCCGACGCGAATCGGATGTACATCGCGATCTCGGCTGCCGGCGGCTTCCGCAGCGAGGACGGCGGCGAGTCCTTCACGCCGATCAACAACGGCGTGGCTGCAGATTTCTTCCCGGACAACCCCTTCCCGGAGGTCGGCCAGTGCGTGCACAAGCTGCTCTTGCATCCCGCGCAGCCGGACCGGCTCTGGCAGCAGAACCATTGCGGCGTCTACCGCTCGGACGACCGCCGCGAGGGCTGGGACCGGCTCGAGGGCAACGGCCTGCCGTCGGGGTTCGGCTTCCCGATCGCGCTTGATCCCGCGGATCCCGACGCGGCCTACGTGATCCCCGAGGAAGGCGCCGAGAACCGCGTCACGCCGAACGGACGGCTGGGCATCTACCGCACGCGTGACCGCGGAGCGTCCTGGGAGCTGCTCGAGGACGGGCTGCCCCAGCAGGCCTGGCAGTCGGTCATGCGCGAGGGCATGTCGTTCGACCGGCTCGACCCGGTCGGCATCTACGCCGGCGTCCAGAGCGGCTCGGTCTTCGTCTCTCCCGACGGCGGCGAGTCGTGGGTCGAGGGCACGCGCCTCCTGCCGACGATCCTGTCGGTCGAAGCCTGCGAATGGCAGTGATCCTGCTGCCCTCGCTGCTCGCGAAGGAGGCGGGCGGCGAAGGGCGGTTCGAGACGGATGCCGCGACCGTGCGAGAAGCGCTGCGCGGCCTTCCGATCCGCGACCTGCTCTTCGACGAGCGAGGCACCCTGCGCCCGCTCGTGAACGTCTACGTCGACCGCGCGCAGATCGACGACCTCGAGACTCCGCTCGAGGAGAGCACGGAAGTCCGCCTGGTCGCCGCTGTCGCCGGCGGCCTCACCTAGGCACCAGACCGTAGAGGTGCGTGTAACCCGTTAGGTAGAGCCGTTCGCGGTCGGCGATCACCGGGCTGTACTCGCCGTCAGGAAAGCGCCAGGCGAGCTTGCCGGTGCGCGTGTCGAGCGCGAACGTCCGGCGCGCCCGGGAGTTCTGTTCGTAGGTCGAGCACGAGCCGCAGGTCGAGAAGTAGACGAGCCCGTCGAGCACCGTCGGGGCTCCCGAGATCGGCGCTCCCGCATCGAAGGTCCAGCGGATTCGCCCGGTCGCCTGGGAGAGCGCATAGAAGCGGTGGTCGTACGAGCCGACGAAGGCGCTCGCCCCCGAGAGCGCGACCGGCGAGTAGACGAAGCTCCCGGTTCGCAGCGACCAGAGCAGCCGTCCGCTCGAGGCGGCGAACGCGTACACGTGCCCGTCGGTCGAGCCGACGAAGACCCGGCCGTGCGCCACCGACGGCGTGGCGTAGAGGCTTCCGAGCCCGCCGTTGCCGACTGTCCAGCGCAGCTTTCCGGTTCGGGCGTCGAGCGCATAGAGCCGGCCGTCGTAGGAGCCGGCGAAGATCGTCCCGTCGGCGAACGCGACGCCTCCTTTCACGCGGTCGCCGGTGGCAAAGCTCCACGCGAGACGGCCGGTGCGCGCGTCGACCGCGTAGACGCGGTGATCCCAGGAGCCGAAGTAGACGCGCCCGCCGGCGAGCAGCGGCGGTGTCTCCACCACTCCCGCGCGGAACCGCCAGAGCGTCCTGCCCGTGCGGGCGTTGAGGGCCGCCAGGAAGCTCGGAGCGGTTCCTCTGCAGGGGGGCGGGTTCATGAACCCGACGTAGACGACGCCGTTGCCAACCGCGGGCGAGGCGGCGACGCAGCCTGCGAACTGACGCTTCCACAACACGCGTCCGGTCGCGGCCTGCACGGAGAGCACGAGCCCGTGGTTGGTGCCGAGGAACAAGCGGCCGTCGTCAAGCACCGGCGGGAACTCGATCAGGCTCCAGTCCCCGGGCACCGTCCAGAGCTCCTTGAACGGCGGCCGGAGATCGAGCGGCGGCGCGGCATGCGTGCGGCCGAGGTCGTATCCGTAGTCCGGCCACGAGAACCCGCTCGGCCGCTTGTGCGTGGCGGGGTGGTGACGGCGGGTTGCCACGGTTCCGGCCGGCTGCCGCTCGTGCCCGCGGCCGACGAGGAAAACCTCCGCGGCGGCGCCCGCGAGGAGCGCCGCCGCGAGGATGGCGACCAACCGTTTCAACATCAATTCCAGCCGTGACGGTTGTGCACCGTCATGCGAAGGCTCTGCGAGTCGCTGTTGCCGCGGACGTCGGTCGCCGTGACGACCAGGTCGTAGACGCCGTCACGCAGGCTGTGGGTGTCGAACCGCGTCGCGAGCTTGAAGAGGTAGGTGCCGCGCTGCATGTAGTTGTAGTGCTTTCCGAAGACGCACATGTTCTGGTAGGTCCCGCGGGCGTACACGTGCCAGAAGGCGGAGTTCTGCGGGACGGTCGTGCGGTAGTCGACCGCGATCCGCTCGGGCACGACGACGCGCCCGGTCACCTTCTGGATCCGCCAGCTGATCTGAGCGGGCGTCGTGGGCAGGCCGTGCCACTCGCCCTGGACTGCCATCGTCGGCATGTCGTAGGCGTCGGTGACGATCTCGACCCGGCCGCGAATGAAGGTCGGGAGGAGATCCTGGCCCGTGTCGGTGCGGCGAAGCGCGATCGAGCGGACGTTCGGCTTTGTCGAGTCGTGGTAGGGGGTGAGCCGCCCCGGGAGGAGCGGGTTGACGACGCGCCCGTTCTCGTACTCGGTCAGGTGCACGTGCCCGGCCGGCTTCATGATGCGGCCGAGAACGGTCTGGTCAGCGTTGACGTGGTCGCCCATGTGGACGAGCGGGCGGATGTGCCAGTACTCGAACGCACGATCGCCCGAGGTCACGCGGACCCAGATCGGCGTGGCGGCGGTCACGGTTCCGTCGGCGACCGGGTAGACGGCGGTTCCGTTGGGCGCTGAGATGTCGACGCCCTGGTGGAAGGAGAAGCTGCCCGTCCCGCGCAGCAGCGTGCGGCGCGTCGGGGGGCCGAAGAACTGCATGCGCGGATCTCCGAGATTCGCGCGGATCGGGTGCTCTTCGTTGAACGGCTTGATCGGATACCCGAACGCCTGGCCCGAGAGCGCGTGCTGCTGCTTCCCGGCCGGCGCTGTCGCCTGTGCGACCTGCGGGCCTGCCTGGAGCCCACCCGAGATGGCGAGTGCCGAGGCTGTTGCAATCGCGACGGCAGTGGCGAAGAAGAACTTCGAGACGGCCGGCCGAACGATGCAGCGCCGTGCGCTGCGAACTGGATGTGAAGCGTTAGTAGCCATGCGGCCACCGTCCGCCCGGGTCCAAACCGGCTCGTCACGCCGCGCCAATGGTTCGCTAACGGCCTATTTCAACCGGATCGCAATGGTGCTAGAACAGATTCGTGGAGGGCTTCCAATTCAGCCTTCTCGGCCCGCTCGAGGTGCGCACTGACAGTGGTCCGGTTCAGCTCGGAGGCCCGAAGCAGCGGGCTCTCCTTGCCCTGCTACTCGTCGATGCGGGCCGCGCGGTCTCGACCGATCGCCTGATCGATGCGCTCTGGGGCGAGCAGCCCCCGCGAACGGCCCCGACCTCGCTCCAGAACTTCGTCTCGCAGCTTCGCAAGCAGCTGGGACCGGACCTGGTCGTGACGAAACCGCCGGGCTACCTGCTCAGGATCGATCCGCTGCAGGTCGACGTGAACTGCATGAACGCGCTCGTAGCCGAGGCGCGGGCGGCGCCGGCGGGCGAGCGGGCGACGAAGCTCCGCGAGGCGATCGAGATGTGGCGAGGCCCGCCGCTCGAGGAGTTCGGCTTCGAGGCGTTTGCCCAGGCCGAAATCGCCCGCCTCGGGGAGCTGCGCCTGACGCTGCTCGAGGAGCGCATCGAGGCAGAGATCGAGGAAGGCCGCGCCGGCGACGTCGTGGGCGAGCTCGAGGCTCTGGTCGGAGAGCACCCGCTCCGCGAGCGCTTCCGCGAGCAGCTGATGCTGGCGCTCTACCGATCGGGCCGGCAGGCGGAGGCGCTCGAGGCCTTTCAGGAGGGGCGCCGTGTGCTCGTCGAGGAGCTCGGCATCGATCCAAGCCCGCGCCTACAACAGCTGCACAGCGCGATCCTGCGCCAGGAGGTCGGCCTCGAGCCGGCCCGCGCGGCTCCCGCGCAGGATCACTTCGAGGACGTAGTGCGGACGATTCTCGAGGGCCGGGTCGTCCCGGTTCTCGGTGCCGATGTCGCCGAGCTGACCGCGCGGCTGGCGCAGCGATTCGGCTACCCAAACGACGACGGGACCGCGACGCTGCCGCGAGTCGCGCAGTACGTGGCCGTGATGAAGGGCTCGGGCCCGCTCTACGACGAGCTCCACCAGCTCCTCGACACCGACCTTCCGCCGGCCGCCATCCACCGCCTGCTCGCCTCGCTGCCTGCGGTTCTCCGCGAGCGCGGCCTCCCCTACCAGCTGCTCGTCACGACGAGCTACGACACGGCCCTCGAGCGCGCGTTCGAAAAGGCGGGCGAGGCGTTCGAGATCGTGTCGTACCTCGCCGCGGGCCGGAACCGCGGCCGGTTCTGCCACATCGGGACCGACGGCAAGGGCAAGCTGATCGAGGAGCCGAACACGTACGCGACCGAGCTGTCGCTCGACCGCAACACGGTGATCCTGAAGCTCCACGGTCAGGTCGAGCGGACGACGGCCCGTGAGTGGGAGAGCTTCGTCGTCACCGAGGACGACTACATCGACTACCTCGCGCTGACCGAGGTCGCCTCGGCGGTGCCGGTGTCGCTGGCGGCCACGCTCCGCCGCAGCCACTTCCTCTTCCTGGGCTACACGATGGCCGACTGGAACCTACGGGTGATCCTGCACCGGCTCTGGGGCGACCAGCCGCTGAGCTACCACTCTTGGGCCGTCCAGCCCGAGCCGAAGCCGCTCGAGCGCGAGTTCTGGCGCCGGCGCGACGTGGACGTCGTCGAGCTCGGGTTCGAGGAATACGCGGACGCGCTGGGCCGCTTCCTGGCGGCGACCGCCACCGCAACGGACGCATGAGCGTCGCCACGGAAGCCCCGGTCGGCCCCTTCAAGGGGCTCGCCGCTTTCGAGGACACCGACCTCGATGCGCTGTTCTTCTGCGGCCGCGAGCGGGAGCGAGAAGTGGTCGTCGCAAACCTGCTCGCCTCGCGGCTGACGGTGCTCTATGGGCCCAGCGGCGTGGGCAAGACCTCGCTCCTGCGCGCGGCCGTCGCCCATTCGCTACGAGCGGCGCACGACGCGGCCGTGATCGTCTTCTCGTCCTGGGCAGGCGACCCGCGAGCCGGCCTCGGTGCTGCGATCGACGAGGCGATCGGCATCGAGGCGACCGGAACGCTCGCCGAACGGCTCCGAGCGGCGTCGGAGGTCGTGCGCGGGGACGTCTACGTCATCCTCGACCAGTTCGAGGAGTACTTCCTCTACCACGAGCAGGATGTGTTCGCCGGCGAGCTCGCGGCCGCGATCAGCGAGCCCGGGCTGCGCGCGAACTTCTTGCTCGGCCTGCGGGAGGACGCGCTCGCGAAGCTCGATGCCTTCAAGGGGGGGATCCCGAACCTCTTTGCGAACTACCTGCGCCTCGACCACCTCGACCGCGCAGGCGCTCGGGCAGCAATCCTCGGGCCCGTCGAGCATTACAACGAGCTCACCGGCGGGAGCGTGCGAGTCGAGCCCGAGCTGGTCGAGGCCGTGCTCGACGAAGTGGCGGCGGGCCGGGTCGACGTCGGCCGGGCCGGGCGGGGCGGCGTCGAGGCAGACGCGGAGCGCGTCGAAGCGCCGTACCTCCAGCTCGTGCTCGAGCGGCTCTGGGAAGCCGAGCGCGAGCGCGGCTCGGACGTTCTGCGTCTGTCCACACTTCGGGAGCTCGGCGGCGCCGAGGCGATCGTCAGGGCGCATCTCGAGCGGGCGCTGGGTCGGCTGGAGCCGGCGGAGCAGGACGTCGCGGCGACGATGTTCGGCCAGCTCGTCACCCCATCCGGGTCGAAGATCGCCCACCGGCCGGGCGACCTCGCTCAGTACGCAGCCGTGCGGGAGTCGGAGGTGAGGCCGGTGCTCGAGGCTCTCGGCCGCGAGCGCATCGTGCGTGCGGTCGACGGGACCGGAGCGGGCGAGCGCTACGAGATCTTCCACGATGTTTTGGCAGACGGCGTGCTCGCCTGGCGGGCCCGGCGCGAGCTGGAGCGCGACCGCGAGCAGGCCCACGCGCGCCAGCGGCGCCTCGCGGTCGTGGCCGCGGTTGCCCTCTTCGCGCTCGCCGTGATGACAGCCGTCGCCGTGTATGCGTTCGCCGAGCGCTCGCACGCCCGCAGCTCGGCACGGCAAGCGCGGGCGCGGGCCCTCGAGGCGACCGCACTCGCCGAGCTCCCGTCCGACCCCCAGCGCGCCCTCGCCGACGCCGTGCACGCCGCGCGCTCGTCTCCGAGCAGCCGCGCCGCGGAAGTCCTTCGACAGGCGCTCGTCCAGGCACACCTGCGGCGCGTGCTCCGCGCAGCCGGTCCGGTCACGGCGGTGTCCTTCGCCCCCCAGGGCGGCCGGATGCTCGTAGCGGGCCGGGGAGGCACTCGCATCTACTCGGCCGACGGAACCCCGGAGCGGACATTGCGAAGCGAGAGGACTGCCACGGCGACGGTCTCACCGGACGGCCGACTCGTCGCGCGCATCGGCCCGAGCTCGGGCCAGGTAGGCATCTTCGAGAAGCGCAGCGGCCGGCTGCTACAAGTCCTGGCGCCGAAGGAGGTGAAGAGCGCCCGGTTCTCCCCGGACGGCACTTTGCTCGCGACAGCCGATTACCGGGGCACGGATCTATGGAGCCCCCGGAGCGGCAGGCACGTCGCCGTCCTCGACGACGGTGCAAAGACGCCGCTGATGAACGACTCCGAGTTCAGCCCGAACGGGAAGCTGCTCGCGGCCGCCGGCCAGGACGGCGCGGTTCGGATCTGGGACCTCCGCAAGCGCCAACGCCTCTTCTACTTCCCCGGCCACACGAATCCGGTGGCCGCCGTCGCGTGGAGCCCGAACGGGCGATTCGTCGCCGATGCCAGCTCCGACCGCACCGGGAACGTCTGGGAGGTGGTTGGGGTCGAACAGAGCAAGGAGGTCGCAAGGCTCGTCGGCCACCGCAGCGGGGTGACCTCCGTCGCCTTTGCGCCGGACGGAAAGTCGCTGCTCACAGGCAGCGCCGACGGCACCGCGCGGGTCTGGGACACGCGGTTCGAGCAGGAGCTGGACCGGCTTGGCTCACACCCAGGCGGCGCGCTGACCGCATCTTTCGGCGCGGGAGGCCGCCTCGTCGTGTCGGCTGGAGCCGACGGGAAGGCCCGGATCTGGGACGTCCGCACCCGTGACCTGGTGCACGTGCTCCCGCAGGGCCGCCGGATCGACGACGCCCGGCTGAGCCCGAACGGCCGGCTCCGACGGATCGGCGCTCTGGGATCCGCGGACCGGCGCTCGCGTGCGGACGCTGCGGGCCGGCGAGCTCATGTCGGTGGCGCGGTTCAGCCCCGACGGGAGCGTGGTCGTGACCGGCGGCTCGAAGGGAGACGTCCAACTCTGGCGGACGGGTAACGGCAGCACGATCGCAACCGAAGAGCAGGCGGGCCCGGTCGCGGACGCGGTATTTGCCCCTGACGGGAAGACGGTGGCAACCGCCGGCACCGACGGCGTGAGCATCTGGTCGGTCGGGGGCGGACGCCGCCTGCTGCTCAGGTCGCCGCGAGGCGTCTCACGTGTCGCGTTCTCGCCGGACGGGTCGCTCGTCGCCTCGGCGGGTCAAGACGGGACCGCACGTCTCTGGGATACGAAGAGCGGTGCCGTGCATCACGTCCTGCGGGCCTCGAAGCTGCGTCTGGCGGATGTCGTCTTCAGCCCCGACGGAAGGCTGCTACTGACAACCGGCTTCGGCATCAAGGACAACGTGCAGACGTGGGACGTGCACACAGGGGCTCACGTTGACTCGCTCGTCGGCCAGTTCGGAAGCGTCCCCGCGGGAGCCTTCAGCCCGGACGGCCGCTGGCTCGTGACCGCGGGGCCGATCACCGCGGCCCTGTGGCAACGCGACGCGGACCGGCCGTACTTCTATCTCCGGGGAGACACCGAACCCGGACCCCTCACGTCGGTGTCCTTCAGCCCTGACGGGAGGCTCGTGCTCAGCTCGAGCGAGGACGGCAGCGTCCGCCTCTACCGTTGCGAGATCTGCGGGAATCTGAACGCCCTCGTCCGGCTCGCCACACGCCGTCTCGCCCAGGTCAGGGGTCGTTAGCCGGCCGGGCTGGCGGCCGCAGAGGACCGCCAGCCCGACAAGCTGACTACCGCTCGGGCACGGCGGCTCGGTACCAGAACCGCCTGCCGTCCAGCTTGACGACCTGCAGCCAGTACCGAAGCTCGCCGTGACGTGGTGCCGCCTTGTCGAAGAACGAGTACGAGGCACCGCGTGTCGAGCTTCCTCTGCTCGGCAGGAGCGTACGGTTCGCCCGCACACGATGTCCTTTGCGCTCGCGGTAGACATTGAAGCCTCGGGCGTTGACCTCCACGGCCGTTCGCCACTGAACCAGGTCGCCCCGGTCCTTGTCGGCCGCCGAGAACGACGTCACCATCGTGACCGGCGAGCGTCACGCGCGATCGCGACGGCCCGAGCCTGGTCTTCGCCCGGCAGATCGGTCTGGACGAACCCGGTGCCGCCGAAGCTCGGGTCGAGACTGCCGTGCGTGTCGTACACCGCAACCGCGAAGTGCTCGTGCGAGTCGGTGCCGGCCACGACGATCGCACCGTCGGGCTCGAGCGCGAGAGCCGAGGCGAAGTCCAAGCTCTCCTCGCTCCCGGGCTCCAAGTCCGTCATGACAGTTCCGCCTGTGCCGAAGCCGGAGTCGAGACTGCCGTCGGCCTTGTACCTCGCGACGATGAAGTTGTAGTTGCCGGAGTCTTCGCTGCCGGCCGTGCCTGCTGCGACGATCTTGCCGTCCGCCTGCACTGCGACGCCCTTGCCGCTGACGTCGGCGAATCCGGCGAGTTTCGTCGTCACCTTCCCGCCGCTGCCGAAGCCCTGGTCGAGGCTGCCGTCCGCGTCGTACCGGGCAACGGCCATCCCACAGACGGCGTAGTCGTCGTCGCAGCTGCTGCCGAGAACAACGATCTTTCCGTTCGGCTCGAGCGTGACCGCTCCGGCAGAGCTGATCCGGTCGAATGCCGTTGTGACATCGCCACCATTCCCGAAGCTCCGGTCAAGGCTGCCGTCCGGGTTGAAACGCGCGACCAACCATGACCGGGACGACTCGTCGTCATTCCCGTAGCCGGCAGCGACGATCTTTCCGTCCGGTTGCAGCGCGAGCGCACGCGCCGCGCTCGAGAACGGCGCGAAGTGGACGTGCGCCTTCCCGTGTCGCCCGAAGCTCTGGTCGAGCCGGCCACGCGAGTCGTAGCGCGCCAGTGCGAAGTTGGAGTCCCCGTGCTGGTCCGGCACGGAGGTGCCTCCCCCGGCGACGATCTTCCCGTCCGGCTGGAGGACGACTGCCTCGATCGAGTCGAGCGACAACGAGAAGTCCGTCAGCACACGACCTCCCGTGCCGAAGCTCGGGTCCAGCCGACCGTTCGACTTGTAGCGCGCCAGAGCGAAGTCCGGTGACTCCGCAGGATCACCTGTAGAGCCGACTCCGTCTCGCCGACCGCCCGCGACGATCTTGCCGTCCGGCTGGATCGCAACCGCAGCGGCAGTCGCGTAGCTCAGAACACGCGAAGCGCCGTGCTGCTCGTGGAGCGATCGGGCCTGCGACGTCGTAGGCGCGAGAGCGAGCGTCGCTGCAGCGCCAGCTGCTGCTATGGCAATCGGCACTTTCATCGTTGCCTCCTTTACCCCTCACTGGATTGAGTGGTGCAGCGCCGAGGCTCGCGACCGCTGGTAACGCGTCGATAACGAGTGGCTAATGCCGGCTATCGCCGGCTACGCGAGGTGCCGGCCCTTGGTCTCGCGGCCGAAGGTCGCAGCCACGAGCCCGCCGGCGGCCATCACGATCGCAACGAACGAGATCGACCACGTCGTGCTGCCGGTCGCGTCCTTGAGGTGGCCGAAGATGTACGGCCCGGCGATCGCCGCCGCCTTGCCGACGCCCTCCATCAGGCCGAAGGCGCTCGAGCGCAGGCGGGTCGGGAAGAGCTCCGCCGTATACGGGTAGACCGCCCCCCACGCGCCGAGGTTGAAGAAGCCCACGAAGAACAGCGCCGTGATGTAGACGCCCTGAGTGTCCGCTGCTGCGAACGCGTACGCAGAAACGCCGCCGAGGAACAGGAACGCAGCGAGCGTCGGCTTCCGGCCGATCCGCTCCACGAGCCAGATCGCCGCCCCGTAGCCGGGGAACTGCGAGAGCGCGCTCAGCGCCAGCAGCAGGTACAGGTCCACGTGGAAATGCTTCTCGCCCTGGAGCACGAACGGCAGCCAGAGGAAGAGGCCGTAGTAGGAGACGTTCAGCGCGATCCAGACGAGCGCCGTCGTCGCCGCTCGCCCGCGCAGCGCAGGCGCGACAAGCTCGCGCACCGACGATTCCGGCTCCGGCGGCGCGCTCACGGCGCCGGCCTCCACCGGCCGTCCGGTGATCTCCTCCAGCACCTCCGCGGCCTCGCTGCTCCGCCCGCTCCGAGCGAGGAAGTACGGGCTCTCGGGCAGCGTCCGCCGGACGACGAACGCGAGGAAGGCCGGGAATGCGGCAGCGAGGAACAGGTAGCGCCAGCTCCAGTCGCCGAACCGGTTGAAGTTCGGACCGAGGAAGAGGAACGAGAGCCCGGTCGCAAGCAGCAACCCGACGGGCCACCAGAAATCGAGGAAGACGAGCAGGCGCCCGCGGCGCTGCGGCGGGAGGTACTCGGCCAGCATCGACGGGTCGACGACCAGCAGTCCGCCAAGGCCGAGCCCGGCCAGGAAGCGGAAGGTCATCACCGACCACGGCCCCCACGCGAGCGCGGTGCCCGCGGTGAAGACCGCGTACCAGAGGATCGCGTACTGGAAGATTGCCCGCCGCCCGATCCGGTCGGCCAGCCGTCCCAGCACGAGGGAGCCGCAGAGCGAGCCGGCCAGGGCGGCGCTGTTGACGAGCCCCTGCATACGGCCGTCCAGGTGCCAGATCGCGGTGAAGGTCGGCGCGACGAAGCCGACCAGCAGGATCTCCATCGCCACGAAGGTCCAGGCCGCACCGGTGACGAGGATCGCCTTCTTGTGGAAACGCGAGAGCCCGCCCTCGCGGAGGACCTGCTCGACGTTCGTGCCCGGGGCTGTGATGTCGGCTGTCGTCATCTTCAGCTAGGTTTACGACTATGAGTCGAAAACCTCCGCGAGAGTCTACCAGGCCAAACCCGGCTCACGTCACGCTTGCGGTCGTCCTCCAGGTTCGCGGCGGCCGCCTGCAGGTTCTCCTCTGGCAGCGGGCCCGCGAGCCGTTCCTCGGTGCGTGGTCCCTCCCGGGCGGCTACCTCGAGCCGGAAGAGACGCTTGAGCAGTCGATCCGCCGCCACCTCGCGGTCAAGGTCGACGTCCGCGAGCTCGCGCACCTCGAGCAGCTGGAGACGCTCAGCGACCCGGCGCGCAACCCGCCCGAATGGGAGCTCGCAACCGCGTACCTCGGCCTCGTCCCAGCCGACGTCGACCCGGTCGTCCCGGAGGACACCGGCTGGCACCCGGTCTCACGCCTTCCCGAGCTCGCCTTCGACCACCGTGCGATCACGCTGGCCGGGCGCGACCGGCTGCGCGCGAAGCTCTCGTACACCAACGCAGGCTTCGCGCTCGCGCCGCCCGTCTTCACGCTCTCCGAGCTGCGCGAGATCTACGTCGCCGCGCTCGGTCACGAGGTCTCCGCGACCAACCTGCAGCGCGTCCTGCTTCGGCGCCGTGTCCTCGAGCCGACGGGCGAACGGCGGGAGCCGGGCCGGACCGGCGGCCGCCCGGCCGCGCTCTACCGCTTCCGGATGCCGAGGCTCGAGATAACTGACCAATTCGCGGTATTAAGACCACCCGGTTGAGTGATGCCTCCGTCCGGTTCCCCTCGTAAGGTCAAAGGCGTCTCGGGGAAAAGGAGGATGGGGTCGTGTGGAGGTCTCTGTACAGCGGGTTGGTCGTGCTCGGGAGTGTGGCGCTCGCGTTCGTCGCTTTCGCGCTTACGGTTGCGTTCAAAAGCTGACTAGACTCGCGCGGTGGGCCTCGAGGAGGAGCTCGACCGCCTCTATGCGCTACCGCTGAACGAGTTCACCGCCGCGCGCGACGAGGTGGCGAAGCGGCTCCGAGGCGAGGACGAGCGCGAGCTCGCGGACGAGGTGAAGCGGCTGCGGAAGCCGTCGGTCGCGGTCTGGCTTGTGAACCGGCTCGCGCGGGAGCGTGAGGTCGACGTCAAGCGCCTTCTGAAGGCCGGCGAGGCGCTCGCGAAAGCGCAAGCCGCTCCCACCAGAGAAAGCTTCGCGGAGGCACGCCGCGACGAGCAGCACGCGCTGGAACGGCTGGCCGCCGCCGCGCGGGAGCTCGCGGGACAGGAAGGCGTCGGCGCGGCTGCCGCCGACCGCGCCACCCAGACGCTGCGTGCCGCGTCGCTGACACCGGAGGGACGCGACCTGCTCCGGCAGGGCCGCCTCACCGAGGAGCTAGAGCCACCAGGCTTCGAGGCGCTGACCGGGATGCCGAGCCCGCCGCCGAGGGCCAAGCGCTCGCCCCCCAAGCGCAAGAACGGAAAGCTGAAGAAGGCGCGGGAGCGGGTCGAGAAGCTGAAGGCGGAGGAACGTGAGCTCGCCGCAGCCGCCCGAGCCGCTCAGCGTGAGGCGGACGCCGCGGGCGAGCGGCTTGTGAAGGCCGAGGCCGAGCTCGAGCGGCTCAAGGCGTAGACTCCCAGCGATGGGAATCGGCTCGTGGTGGAAGCGCCTGATGCAGCGCGAGGACGAGCGGGCGATCGAACGGGAAGTCGAGCGAGAGCACGAGACCGGCGAAGAGCAGCGGTTCGCCTCCGGCGACGTGACGGCGCTCGAAAGCGACGAGCGTGCAGCGGAGACGGTGACGTTTCATGGCGAGACGATCGAGGACGCCGAGCGCTTCGCGGAAGACGACGACGGGCCTTAAGCGACCGTCACGCTGACCATCTGTACCGCGTTGTTCGCGTAGCCGCCGAGGTTCCACGGTGGGTCGACAGGCTGCTCGTTGCCCTCCTCGTCGCGCGCGCGTGAGCAGAGCACGTAGCTGCCGGGCTCGGCCTGCCAGCGGAAGCGCCAGCCGCGCCAGGCCCAGCGCTCCTGCTCCTGCTCGAGCTCCGCGGGAGCCCAGGTCGAGCCGCCGTCGGTGCTGACGTCCACCGCCGCGATACGCGCAAGCCCGGACCACACGCGCCCCTGGATGACGTGCTCCCCCGCTTCAGCGCGACGCTCGCGGCTGAGGAACTCCGGGATTCCGGGCGGCACGAAGAGCGAGCGCGGCACCATCCGCTGCAGGACCGTCCCCTCCTCGTCCTCGGCCTGGCG
>WNFY01006120.1_pt1 | contig 14367 bp, 13 predicted proteins | sample 5400091 | NCBI WGS metagenome assembly WNFY01 (sample SAMN13153364, study PRJNA577476) | soil metagenome | isolation source: 60 cm soil or saprolite under grassland replicate 1 | place: USA:California | collected 2016-06-15 | reverse complement strand
TTCCGCGCTGCACGTTTACTGGATAGATCCCGGCGATATGCGCACGCAGATGCACCAGGAAGCCTTCCCGGGCGAAGACATCAGCGATCGTCCGCTCCCGGAAGAGAGTGTGCCCGGCCTGCTCGAACTGCTTACAGGCAAGCATCCCAGCGGTCGCTACTCAGCGCGTGCACTGGCAACAGCCAGGTGACGAATATGATCCCATCAAAAGAAGTGAAGAAGTGCTCCTGGGGATACCGTATATTCTGGAGATACCTGCCTTGGAAGAGAACAAGGCAGAGCTTACTGTTGATCTACTGACGTCATAGCCAAAAATTTCTTCTTTCTACGAGCACGACAACTACAACAAGCAGGAACACAGTTAGAAGGTGTTGTGCCACCCAGTGGTAATGGGGCACGATGACACATCACTTCGAATGGCTTTTCCTGGCAATAGGCACATTTCCAATCATAGGAATCTATAATGAGAAGCCAGTCCAAAAGTGTGAGTGTAGCCTCGGCACAGACAGATCGTGCCTGGGCAATCTGTCTATTCACTCTGTCAAGTTCGCGAGCAATGATTAAGTAGTTCTCTTCCGTGTCTACCATCTGCCGAATCTTGCTCATGACGTGAGGCTTGTGATCTATTACCCACTGCGCTACCCGTAAGAGCGTTTGCATATCTTCTCGTTTCATCGTGCAGAGGTCCTCTGAATGCTCAATCACATATGAAGCTTCAACAAGAGAATCGCAGGCATAAAGTCTTTACAGAGTAAGGCTAAAACACTCTTCCGATAGAGGTATCGGAAGAGTGCCGCTTCTTATTCCTGGCTATAAAGCAGAGATATCTACTCTCCTCCTCCTGCACCGGCAGACGCAATGTCCGGGGCCAGGTCAGGAATGTAGGGCTGGGCATCGGGATTATAGCCGAGACCGCCCATTTCAGGAATATCCAGACCTTTCAGTTCAGTCTCTGGCGAGACACGCAGGCCAAAGAATCTCTTGTAGAGAGTGAAGAAGATCCACGAGATGCCAAAGACGTAGACAAAGCAGACAACTCCACCGATGATCTGTGCAACAAGCTGGCTTGGATCCCCATAGAACAGGCCCTTGACCTGTAAACCGCCATAATTGGCAAGTCCATCAGCAAAGAGACCGACGGAGAGTTGCCCCCACAGGCCATTTACACCGTGCACCGCGATAGCTCCAACCGGATCATCGACCTTGAGGACTTTCTCAATGAAGCCAGCCGCAACAACGACGAGGACACCCGCCACAGCGCCAATAATACAGGCATTCACAGGACTTACGTAACCACTGGGCGCAGTGATCGCCACGAGTCCAGCCAATAAACCGTTGCCCATCATGCCGATATCTGGCTTCTTCGCACCGGAGAGCCAGGTGTAGACCATTGCAGCAACCGAACCAAAAGCACCTGCCAGCATAGTGTCCACCGCGATAATGCCGATACGGAGATTGCCGTTGGTGGCCGCACCCAATGTGCTCCCAGGATTGAAGCCAAACCAGCCAAAGGCCAGGATAAAGCAACCCAGGAGAGCCAGGACCATGTTATGTCCAGGGATCGTGTTGGAGCTGCCATCACGGTTAAACTTGCCCAGGCGTGGACCAAGGACAATAGCGCCAGCAAGGGCACACCAGCCGCCTACAGCATGGACAACGCCACTTCCGGCAAAGTCAATATAGCCTTTGCCCAGACCAACATTCCCCAATTGAGAGAGCCAGCCACCACCCCAGGCCCAGTTGCCAAAGACAGGATAGACCAGCGTTGAAACGAATAAAGCATAGACACAAAAAGCGGACCATTTCCAGCGCTCAGCCATCGCGCCCGTTGGGATCGTCGCGGTGGTGTCCATAAAGACCATCTGGAAGAGGAACATCACCGCAATGCCAACATCATAGGTGCCATCAGTGAGGAAAAAGCCTTTATAGCCAATCAACCCCCAGGGATGTCCACCGATGTTGATGGTGACCTCATTGGTGAGCGCGGAGAGCCCACCGAGATTCGTGACTCCAGCGAGACCGATACCGCCAAATTGGAAGGCAAAGCCGGCGATGAAGTAGCCGATCATACCCAGACCATAGACCATAAAGTTCATGGCCATGGTGTGACCCGCGTTTTTCCCCCGGCAGAGGCCCGTTTCGACTAACGCAAAGCCAGCTTGCATAAACATCACCAGGTAGCCGGTTACCAGCGTCCATACAAAGTTGATACCCAGCCGATTCTCATCAATGAGTATTGCCAGATTATAGGCAAACGGCTCGCTCGTTTTGGCCTTGTTGATATCGCCCTGCGCTATGGTCGTCGTGCCATTAGCAGTCACCTTCGTCAGGTTACTCTGGCTAGCCGTATTTAGTCCACTGGCGTCTGGCCCCTCACCGCAGGCACTCAGCAGAACAAGCGTACCCAGAAGAAGCAGCGCCCCGAGCAGGATCGTAGGGATTCGTTGACGCAGCCATTGCAGTGGCGTTTGCAATCGCTTATACCACGGTGGGAGAGACTCACTGCGTATGAGCAGGAAGCGCTGGAAATACGGCAGGACTTCCTGATGGCGAGAAGTCATGACGACTAATTTGAGTGGAGCATATCCATCACGTGGCATTAATGTCAAGTACGCCCCATGTACCCGAACATAATCGAACTCTTTCCAAGGCCGAAACAGGACATTATTGCATGCAATACCCTCCTGGGTGAAAGTATAGCGCATAGGGAGATTCACAATACCCAGAGACAGGAGAATAAATGCGATTTCGACCGGCGTTGAGAACCACTGTCCAACCGCACCTAAAATCAGCAGCGCCCCCAGTGCATACATGTTCACACGATGCATCAACATACGTTCACGGAAGGTGAGCGCAACCTTCCCAACGTCCTTTCCCGTAGCTTTAACGCCAATGGGCAGACCGATGCGTACGAACATCATCATGAAAAAACAACCGATAAGCAACCATACCAGCATAAGGCCGTCTTCCTCCTTAACGAATGAAAAAATGAAATTTACTTAACTCGACTGCACGCTGTGAGGTGGATGCTTGTTTTTCCGGAGTCGGAGCCCGGAAAAGAAGCGCAACAGACGGCGTGGGTCGGGCGGCTCGCGAAGAATAATGTTTTTACTCTTCTGTCGAGATTCGGAGAGAAACTGCCGCGCCATTGCGACGATATGTTCATTGGCTCCATGAGGTCCCCGTAGTCCTCGCTCAAGCACTTCGACAGAGCGATTGTAAAAACCTAAGCGATAGTAGTATTCAGCATACTTAATATGGACCAGCAAATTCGCCGGTTCGTCCTGGGATGCCTGTTCTAATTCCCGCTGTGCCCCGTCGATATCGTAGTCTTTCAATAATTCGATAGCCAGATACGAACGAGCAGGAACATAGGTTGGGTCGATACGAAGTGCAGTTTCCAGAGCATCACGAGTTTCCTGTCGTAAACCTTGTTCCAGGTAGGATTGGGCTAGAGCAAAGTATCCTTGAGGGCGTGTCGGCTCCGTGTCGATGGCATGTTGAAAGCGACTACGTGCGGCCTCCGGATCTCCACGGCGTAAACACGCATAGCCTGTATCAAGCAGATCAGCGTACATGATGTTCCTCCTGGATCAATGTGGTGATGAACGAGATAAGAATAACGATCGAGAAAAGCGATTGATGAATCAGTCCAGCCTGCAAACCAATAGTTGCGGTAATCAGCGCAACCTCACCGCGTGAAATCATACCAACTCCGACGGTCAGGGATTCATGTGGTTTGAAGCGGCAGATGAAAGCGCCGGTCGCGCAGCCCAGCACCTTGGTGAGAATGGCAATCACAACGAAACCGATCATCAAAAATAACGGCACGGTCGCTATATCCCGAAAATTTGCTTGAATGCCGACGTAGACAAAGAAGAGCGGCACAAAGAAGGCGTAGCCCATTTTCGAGAGTCCATCATGCACCCAGTCGCGCATATCGGTTCGACTGACCAGGATACCAGCGATATAGGCTCCGGTGATAGCGGCGACATTGCCAAGCGACTGCGCAGCCCAGGCATAGAGCAACACGAGCGCTAATACCAGCCCGATACGCACTTCGAGCCCAAGCATCTTTGGTAGCCAGCGAGAGAGCGCCGGGAAGCCATAATGGCCTGCCACGTAGGCAATCGGGAAGTACAAGAGCATCTTCACAATGGCCCAGGTCGGATTCTGTCCCAGTGTAAAGGCAAGAATGATCGAAAGCACAATCAGACCAAGCACATCATCGATCACCGCCGCGCCGAGAATGGTTGTGCCCTCTCTGGTCTTCAGTTTGCCCAGATCCTTGAGTGTCTGAGCGGAGATACTCACACTTGTGGCAGTGAGCACAGTGCCAAGAAAGAGGCTAACGGCCAGATTATAGCCAAGGAGTGTGGCAAACGCTGCTCCGACCACGAAGGGCAACACCACACCTAACGATGCAGAGGTAAATGCGGCCTTCCCGACCTCTCGCATCTGTTTCATATCCGTCTCAAGACCCGCGATAAACATGAGGAGAATTACGCCGATAGTTGAGAAAGCGTCCAATACGGCACCTGTATGCACCCAACCAAGGAGAGACGGTCCTGCTACCACACCAACAAGGAGTTGTCCCAGAACGGCAGGCATATGAATGCGATTGCATAACCATCCTGCAAATTTAGCAGCAATAAGGAGACAGGCGAGTAAGATAAGCAAAGTAGCAACAGGCATGATTCGGTAGCTCCGTATCTATTCTGTAGCAGTTCCCAGTAAAAATACATGGCCACGTGGCCATATATTTCTCCTCGTCGAGCACGTTGTAGACAACCGTCAGTTATTTATCCTGATTGTCTAAAGAAAGAGGGGGTTGAAAGATCTTCGTTGATATGCCCAGCCTATTCTTTCATATTTATGAAACAAGTATACAAAATTTGTACGTATCGTGATAGAGACAATCTGTTACAAATTTCCCTGTTATATATGTGCACATTGCACAAACTTTAAGTGTACCTCTCATTTTCTTGACACAATCTTGAGCTTCTTCGTTATTTCCTTGACACAATCTTTAGGATTTTTGCCATTTCCTTGATATAATTTTTAGGCTACATCACAACAATATGTACATATTACACAAATTTTAGTTTTTTTGCATCATTGTTTCTGATTCCATTTTTTCCCGCACGGCGAAGGCTGCTCGGGCTGTTCTTTCGGACAGTCTGAGAACTGTCCTTTCGCCTACTGCGTTTCAGCGCACCTCGCGCTATAGTAAACATCAATAAAATATGCATTGCTGAAGATACAAGGAAACACAAATGATGAGTCAGACGCGGAGACCTTTACTCAGGAAAGACAACAAAAACTTCTCAGAGATTTCTATAATGAATTTCGCTTTGCCGCCAGAGCTTGAGGCTGGTGAACCACCAGAGGCGCGGGGGTTGGCACGTGATGAGGTACTCCTGATGGTCTCACACATTTCAACTAACCAGATTGTGCATACGAGCTTTCGCCAGATCGGAGATTTTCTGGAACCAGGAGATGTGTTGGTGATCAATACCAGCAGAACATTGAATGCTGCACTACCAGCCACACGCTCCGATGGGACACAGCTTGAACTGCATCTCTCAACTCATCTGCCCGCGAACCTCTGGGTGATAGAAATGCGTGCCTATCAGGACAAGCAGGAGAAAACGACCAGACCATTCTACGACATCCAACCTGGCGAGTCCTTTGAACTTCCTGCCGGAGCAAGCGCAACCCTACATACACCCTATGCACCCGGTCAGGCGTTGCCTCGTCTCTGGGTTGCTAGCCTCGATCTACCTGATCCACTTCATCTCTACCTCGATCGACATGGCTTCCCAATTCGCTATCGTTATGTCAAAGAAGGATGGCCGCTTAGCTACTATCAAACAGTGTATGCAACGGAGGCAGGTAGCGCGGAGATGCCGTCTGCTGGTCGTGCCTTCACACCCGAGCTGCTGACTCGCCTTATCGCCAGTGGCATTCAGATAGTGCCGTTACTCCTGCACACAGGAGTTGCCAGCATAGAACACAAAGAGCCGGTGTATGAAGAGTATTATCGTGTACCTGAGCCAACAGCACGCCTGATCAACGCAGCCCATCAAGCACACCAGCGTGTCATTGCCGTCGGTACAACCGTCGTGCGAGCCCTGGAAACAGTAACAGATACACATGGGATAACGCATCCTGGCGAAGGCTGGACGGACATACTTATTACGCCTCAACGTGGCATTCGCTCTGTCAATGGTCTCTTAACTGGTCTACATGAACCGCTCTCAACACATCTCGCAATGTTGGAGGCTCTGGCCGGACGCGCACACCTGGAAATCACGTACCGAGAAGCATTTAAAAAAGGTTATCTCTGGCATGAGTTTGGCGATCTCCATTTACTCTTACCATAACTTCAGTTTGTATAGTATACTGACCAGGGCGATATAGGATCGCCCGATGAATATTACGACAGCGTCTTCGCTGGAGGAGATTTAGTATATGCGCGTAGGATTACAGGTTCCAAATTTTACCTGGTCGAGAGATCAGGGGCAACTCGGGGATACGTTCGGGCTTATTGCGGAGCGGGCCGAGCGAGCAGGTTTCTATAGTCTGTGGGTAATGGACCACTTCTTCCAGATTCGCGGGGTGGGGCCAGCAGAGAATGAGATGCTTGAAGGATGGAGCGCTCTGGCCTTCGCAGCCGGTCGTACCAATCATATCAAGCTTGGCACTATGGTGACGGGGGTTACTTATCGCCATCCGGGTCTTCTTGTAAAGACGGCTACAACACTCGATGTACTCTCACATGGACGTGCATATCTCGGTATCGGGGCTGCCTGGAATGAGGAAGAACACAAGGGATTAGGCGTACCCTTCCCCCCACTGGCAGAGCGCTTTGAGCGGCTGGAGGAGACCCTCCAGATCGCACATCAGATGTGGTCCGGCGACGAAAAGCCTTTCGAGGGGAAACATTATCAACTGACACGGCCCTTGAATTCGCCACAAGCCGTCCAGAAGCCACATCCACCGATCCTGATTGGTGGCACCGGTGAAAAAAAGACATTGCGCCTGGTAGCACAATACGCTGACGCCTGCAATCTCTTTGCACGCCTTGGGAAAGACGAGTTGAAACGCAAACTGGATATATTGCGCGATCACTGCCAGACTCTTGGGCGTCCTTACGAAGAGATTGAGAAAACAGTACTCGACAATATGACTATTACTCGCGATGGGCGCAGTGGCTCACTGACACCCGCAGCAGTTATTGAGAATCTTGGAAAGTTAGCTGAACAGGGCATCGACCAGACTATATTCAGTTTGAATAATGTTGCCGACCTGGAACCATTCGATCTGCTGGCAACGGAGATCATTCCTGCCATCGAGAAGATACAGGTGGTGGGCCGTTAAACGTTCTCTTCATTCACGCGAGGCACCTCTCCGCGGATGCCTTGCGTCTTCTCTTATGGTACAATTACATCAGGAAAGGAGATTCTAGCGAGAGGATTGATCTATGACACAGCGCTCAACGCTCACGGAAGTCGAAACGACATTTATACGTGCACAGAGGGTTGCACGACTGGGAACCTCAGATGAGCACGGAACGCCCCACCTGGTCCCGGTCTGCTATGCCTTCGATGGCACATGTTTCTACACTCCGCTCGATGAAAAACCAAAAAGCGTCGCAGGTACTAAATTGCGCCGCGTACGCAACATCGAAGCACGGCACGAAGCCTCTTTACTCATCGACCAGTATAGCGACGACTGGTCAAAACTTGGCTACGTACTCGTGCATGGACGTGCGGAACTACTCGCGCCCAAAGATGAAGCATACGAGCACGCAATCAAACTGCTGCGCATGCGCTACATACAGTATAGGGCGATGAACCTGGAACAGTCCCACGTGATTGCTATCACGCCTGATCGTGTCACATCCTGGGGGCCTGCACTCCAGTCAGCATAGAAGACTTACTCCTGTGGCTGAAACTTCAGCGCAACGGAGTTGATACAATAACGCTTGCCAGTTGTCTCTCGCGGGCCATCATCGAAGACATGTCCTAGATGAGCGCCACAATTTTTACAGGTGACTTCAGTACGCCGCATAAAGAACGAATTGTCCTCATGCAGTTCAACGTGCTCCCGATTGACCGGATCATCGAAGCTGGGCCACCCTGAACCCGACTCAAATTTGGCATCCGAGGAAAAGAGTTCCTGCCCACAGGCCACACATTGATACATACCCTTTTCGTGATTATTGTAAAGCGCTCCACTAAAAGGACGCTCTGTGCCCTTCAGACGACAGATTTGATACTGCTCGGGCGTGAGTTTCTCTTTCCAATATGAATTGGGCATTTCTTTCAGGTCGCTCATGTGTATATTCCTTTCATAGGCTATCCTATTGCTAACTTCATTGACCTCTTTGGTTTTCCCATGTATACTCAAGCATGGGGAGCTGGTTAATCCTGGATCATTCTTTTGACCCGTTTGAGGGTACTGCAATATGAAAACACCGGGGGTTGTAAGTCTGTTCCCCAGCCAGATTGGCACTTAACTCGCAATATTCGTTTCAAAGATGATCCTGGTCGGCGTGACTCGTACAAGAAGCTCGCCGGGCGTACTGTTGCGTTTGCCATATCGTTCTGCCAGCTCACTTCCCATGTATCTCCCTCCTATACGCGTGGCCCACAGCTCTAGCGCCTCGCTGTCATCATCCAGGGAAGCGGTACCTTCAACCACAATAAAGGCATAGGGAGGCGTCTCATCATCTACGCAGATAGTGACACGCGGGTCCCGGCGCATACTGGCAGCCTTGACCGATGTACTCCCTGTAGTAAAGATGAGTGTATCACCATCCAGAACAAACCAGATAGGTACAACATGTGGGTGCCCATCCTTACGAACGGTTGCTATTTTGCCTGTGCGCGTTCCTTGTAAAAGAAACTCTTTTTGTTCGTCGCTCAATGTAGCCATATATGCTCCTCATCCTTACTTCATGCGCGCTTGCATCAATTCCGCATCAGAGTAGCAAAGCTGTAATCTTGCATCAACGCTTGTAATTTAGTAATATCTCCTTCATGAAAGGCCTTTGGTATATACATGACGGAGCCTCGTATTTCTACTTATATATTATATAGAACGCGGTAGTAGTGCAACACAGACACAAGCAAAGCATAACAGATAAGCGAACGAGCCACCAGAGCCAGGACTGCCTATATCCTGGACATTGGCCCACCCTGACCCGTAGAGGCATGCCTTGCGTGTGCCGGGCGTCCGTGAGCAACCCGGTTGAGGCTCAAGGGAGTCCACGCGCGGCCCGGCACACGCAAGGCATGCCTCTACGACCTCATTTCATCTATACACAGCGATATCTTATGATTTGCCATTGTGGTATACTAGCCTCAAAAAATTGCAGAGGTGAAAGGTAACAAAGGTAATGGCCAAGACAAAACGCAGACCGTCACAATCGTCCCAACAGCGCAGGCCTGCTCCATCAACACAGGAAAAGCAGCAGCGCAAACCCATTCAGACGACGGCGGCAGCGGAGACGACAACACAGAACAAGCAGTCACAAGAACAACGCACATCACAGCGAGCTGAAACCTCCCGTGCGGCTGCTCGTGCTCAGACACAGGCCCAGACACGCGGCCCACGTTATAAGCAGCGCAAATCCTCTCCTAATCCGTGGTTATTGGTAGGCATCGCTGTCATCGCGGTGGCAGTGGTTGTAGGTATATTTGTGCTGATTGGGAAGCTGGGCGGCGGAGGTAGTAGTGCAAGCTCAAAACCCACCGAGTCTACTGTGCTGCAAGCTATTAACAAAGTCGACCCGACAGTTATGAATACCGTAAATACTGGGGGATTAAAAAATCCTATCACTGCAACGCCAGGAGGTCCTCCCAGGCTGACAGGTCCGACAGGGAAGCCCGAATTCTTCTACGAAGGCGCGGAATATTGTCCCTATTGTGCCGCACAGCGCTGGTCCGTCGCTACAGCACTGAGTCGCTTTGGGACGTTTACCAAACTTCCTGAAACAACATCAAGTAGTACTGACGTTTATCCCAGCACGGCTACGCTGACATTTTACGGCAGCGCCTACAGCAGTAATTATATCGACTTTGTCTCTGTAGAAGAGACGACGAATCAAAGCGATGGCAATGGTGGCTACGTGGCGCTACAAACTCCAACACCTGATGAGGCGCAAATCATCAGTAAGTACAATACATCGAGCAGCATTCCCTTTATCAGTGTTGCGAACCAATATCTGGAACAGGGACCGGCCTTCGTACCAGATGTGCTGACAGGCCTTACACAACAGGACATTGCAAACAAGCTTTCAGATCCTAATTCTACTGTTGCTAAAGATATCCTGGGCGGCGCGAACTACCTGACAGCGTCCATCTGTGCAGTCACAAACAACCAACCCGCCTCCGCCTGTACGTCAGCAGCCGTTCAACAGATCGAGCAATCGCTGCCGAAGCTTCAGGGAGCGGTACAGAGTTCGGGAACACAGTTGGGTGCGATTGCGGGACCACAAGCTGTGATCACACGGCGAGAAGATTAGCCTGGAATTGTTCTGTAATGGGTGTTTCTAAAAAGCAAAGATTCAAAACATTCGAGGCGATCACCTGTACGATCGCCTCATTTATACAAGTAAACTATATCGTATCTCACCCGTTGGTTATTTTATAACCTTTACCATGGGCTGTTTTCAGCTATCATAATAGAAGTGATATAATCAAGGCACATTTCTTGCTATCATTTTTAGAGGTGAGCTTCATAAATATAAGCGATCTGAAGCTTTAGGGAAAACCTTCTCATTGCATTGGTAATAAAGATGTATTTGATGTATCATAATCTTGAGGTTTATGAAATCCTATAACAACATCCCGGAGGCTTTCAAATGTTGAAGTTTGTAAGAACTGTGCCCAAAAACCCTGCTGCCCAGATGGTTGAAAGGTGGCTAAACGAACGCTTTGGTAATGCCGAAGGGGTGTGTTACTATAAACATCCTGCTATTGTAACAAGAACTGGTGTTATTCCCGATTTTATCTTGTTTACTAAGACGAATCAGCCACTGGTTATTAAAATTATTGATTGCCAACTTCAAGATATTGGTCTTGTTGCTGAAGATATGTGGTTAATAAATGACACACCTTTTGACTCTCCTATCCTGGAACTTGAAGACCTTGTACTAAAGTTAGAAAGCAAGTTTCTAGATCAAAGAAAACTTCGTAACCGACTAAAGGCCCAAGCAATACTTGCGCTTCCATTCATAACAAAGAGCGATTTTGAAGAATCTTGGGAACCTTTACACGACAATGTTTACACTATATGGTCGGGAGGCAATACCCAAAGTCTTCACCATCCTTTAGAAGAGGAACTTTCTAATGAGGAATGGACACTAACCAGATCAGTTATTCAAGGTGCAACCCATCTTCATAAACCGTCAAATGTTATATCACAAGGTATAACAACTCTCCGTGATGCTATCAAAGAACTGGATAAGCAAATCGCATCGCTAGATGATGAACAAGAACGGGTAGCACTTGAAATAGCTCCTGGCCCTCAGCGCATTCGTGGTCTAGCGGGTACAGGAAAAACAGTATTGCTCGCTATGAAAGCTGCAAACATTCATATCCTGAATCCGGGTAAGAAAATTTTGTTCACGTTTAATACTCAGAGCCTTTATAATCAAGCCATGGAGCTTATATCAAAAACCTATAGGGACCATATAGGTACTGATCCTGATTGGGATCTATTGCATGTAAGACATGGTTGGGGGGGACGTAACCGCCCTGGTGTGTATTCAGATCTGTGTGCTCGCCAAGGAGTGGCTCCACTAGATTTACGAATGGCAAGAAGCATCAATAGGATGAAAGATTCATTTCAGGTTTGTTGTGAGCACGCATTACAAAGAGCAGTATTACCTGAGTATGATTTTATACTGGTTGATGAGGCTCAAGATTTTCCTAAAGAATTTTTCCGAATCTTGTATATGTTATCTATACCGAAAGAACCCAGAATCTATTGGGCATATGATGAGTTACAAAGCCTCTCCTCCTTGGAGATTCCTAAGCCGGAAGATCTATTTGGATATGATGATAACGACAAACCGCTTGTGACTCTTGAAGGTGAAGATTATCCAGGCCCTATAGAAAAAGATTTTGTACTACATCGCTCCTACAGATGTCCACAGCAAGTTCTTATGTTGGCTCACGCTATAGGGCTTGGAATACATAGTCCTACAGGTCCCGTTCAGATGCTAGAAAATCAGGGATATTGGGAAGCAGTAGGATACAAAATTGAGAGTGGAAAACTTCAAAAGGGCCAAAAGGTTATTATCTCTCGTCCTGCTGAGAACAGTCCTAACCCTATTTATGAGATTTATTCTAAACAAAAATTAGTCACTGTTGATGTTTTTCGCGACCGGGCACTTGAATTAGATTGGATTGCAGAATCTATCAATAGGGATGTGAGAATAGAAGGTGCTGCTCCAAGACAGATAGTAGTTATATCACTTGATACATCTAAAGCAAAAGAATATTTAACGAGTCTTCAGAAGCGCCTCGTTGATTTCAACATAGCGTCAACAATACCGGGTCTTATCGACAATACCTCAGCTTTTGCTGAAGCAGGAAAAGTAACATTTTCTACTGTGTATAGAGCTAAAGGTAACGAAGCACACATAATTTATATTCTCGGCTTCGATTCGCTATACGATTACCTGGAAGGCATAGGGAACCGCAACAGAGCCTTTGCTTCGATTACAAGGTCAAAAGCATGGGTACGAATAACTGGTACAGGTAAAAAGATGGATGCAGCTAAAGAAGAAATTGATAAAATTCTAGCAGATATCCCAATGTTCAAATTTACCTTTCCAGATATGAGAGCTATACATCATCTAGATGCGGAAAATAGTTACAAACGAAAAAAAGTAGGCCAAGTAGATAAGGCTATGGATATCTTCAATAATACTGAACCTGAAGCTTTAGAAAAATTAGCATCCACAAACCCAGAGAAAGTTAAAGAAGCATACAAGCGTTTTACTCAAATTATTGAGGGCTTGAATGAGAATTAATGAGGCATATAACCTGTTAAGGGCTGTCTATATCGATTGGTCACATGCTTTAGCTAATCCGCGCGGTATACGTAAAGATTCACAAATTACTTGGGATAATTACATACCACAAATGCTAAAGCAACCGATAAAGACCTCCGATATAATCGATTTATCTGATAAGGGACAGTATACATTTCAGGTTATCGAAGATGGTTCTCTAATTCAAATATATTATCAATATGATTCGAAAGGGAATGAATTACAATCTGCACGCCTAGCATTTTATAGCTCAGTAACATATGAAAACGAGAAGACTACAGAACTTTCTCCTGACCTTCAACCATACCCAGGAACAGAGGCAAACGATTTCGACTCATTTGATAGAGACATTTTCGCTGAAGAATATAATAAAGAAGTGGTAGATGAAACGCAATTAACAGCACTCAGAGACGGCTCCATAGGTTGGCTTAGAATTGATTACGACCCTGAACATGCTAACGGGGTTTTACATCATCACTGTCATATGCCTCTTAGTACATTTCCACGTTCACGACTAATTGTCGCGGGGGTACCAACCCCCAGACAGTTTATCGAGTTCATTATGGCTCTTTGCTATCCTAGAGTCTATGAAAAGCATCGCCTTAACAAGGATGGTCAGTATAACAATGAAAAACATATCCTGACAATCAACTCAAACTGTGTTCCTTTAAGAGAGTATGATGTCTTTCGCCAAATGACTCATTTTCGTATCCCTATTATTTCTGAAGGACGCGGAAGGTGAATATGTATTATGCTAGCCTGAATCATCACAATTCGCTTGCTTTCTTACATCTGATGTTACATTATCTTTTACTTATATAATTCAACATAAAAAGAGACGAAAAAGCTAGAGTGAAAACCGTATTTTCTACATTTATTTACTTAGGTGCTTAAAGAGACCGATACAAGTACACTGATGGAAGGACTCTATATCAAGGTCGAGGAAGAAGGCATTGTAAAGGAACATTATAAGTAGTACGTTCGTGGAAGTTTTTTGTAGATTGTGTTTGACTCAGAGAGCCGCTGGATGGACCGCCCGTTGCTACCCAATGGACTCAGAGCGGATGCAAAGCTATTTTGAGAACAAATATCACATACACAGGGATAACAAACAATGATCAGTGAGCATACCTCTTCACCAGCATGGTCTTTCCCGTTTTGTCCTACTCCCCCGCACTGGAAGCTGGATTGGGACAGCATACAGGGACAATTTAGTTGGATACGCGCGTTGGACAAAGTACCACAAAGCCCGATATTTCATGAGGAAGGCGATGTTCTTGTTCATACACGCCGTG
>WNFY01004350.1_pt1 | contig 14367 bp, 19 predicted proteins | sample 5400091 | NCBI WGS metagenome assembly WNFY01 (sample SAMN13153364, study PRJNA577476) | soil metagenome | isolation source: 60 cm soil or saprolite under grassland replicate 1 | place: USA:California | collected 2016-06-15 | reverse complement strand
CCACGGCCGCCAATAAACCCACAAAGACCTAACCAGGCGATGGAGCGAACGGCGGACCGCCGTACGCTCCACTTTTGAGATGACTTCCGCACTTTCACTCCGAGCAACGCGCGCCCTCGTCCGCCGTCGCTCATCTTGTTCTCGTTAGACGCATGTCACGCGCGCTGATCTTGTTCATCATTCTCACGTGCGGCGTGCAGGCAGCAGACAAGCGTGCCATTGAAGTGCCATTCAGCGAGTTGGTGAAGCATCCGCAGAAGTACAACGGCAAGCGCGTTTCAGTGCGTGCTTATGTCGTCACATCCTGCGAGCATTGCGGTGAGTTTTGGGAAGGCGTCAAAGCCGCAAGAGATTCGAGAGTGCATGACAGCCGAGTGCAGAACTGGATCGCGATTGGAAGATTAGTGGAACCATCGTTAATGGATTCTTGGCCGCGCAGTCGCTTGTCACTAGTGCACCCCAAAGTCCCGAATGATGGATTTGTATTTGTCACCGGCATTTTCCGTTGGAACGACACTTCTCGCCCCGTTCCCCGTAGCCGAGATCCTCGTGTCGAGTATGTCCGCGTTGGGGGCTTCGGCTGGATGAGCATCGACGACAAGATCATTACCGACATCACCGAGTATCGCCCTGTCGGCGGGAACATTCCCGCTGGAATAGACTGATGGTGTTGCCACACGATGCGTCTAACCAGTCGCTCCAGCCAACCGCTGGCCGGTCTCATGACCAGCTTTCATATGACTTCAGCACGTAAACTCGCAGCGAAGCTCGCTATCGCCAGCGGTGGCTGAGCTTTGTCTCGTTAGGTCTCAACGCACCACACATATGCTCGCCAAAAAATTCGCACTCGCATTCGGCATCGCGGTTGTTTTTCCCGCGATGATTCACTACGCAGTCAGCTCGTTCTCACCGGAGCCACGATGGCAAGATTACCATGTCGCGCCGCTAATTGACTCCAATTCCGCGGAGTACCAGAAGAAAGACGCCGAGTATAAAGCCGCCGAGAAGGTATTTGAGAAGCATCTTTTCACGGTCGCCGTGCCGCTAGGTCTCATCACGCTCATCGTCGGCGCATTTCTGCCCCTCCCCGCTATCGGTACCGGGCTGATGTTCGGAGGCATCTTCAGCGTATGCGACGGCTACTTCAATTATTGGTCCGAGCTTTCCCCGCAGTTGAAGTTCTTCTCGCTGCTCGCCGCTTTCATTGTTCTGCTCGTTGTAGGCTATCGAAAGCTTGAAAAGAAAGAGACCTAACCATGCGATGCAGCCAAGACTTCTGCATCTCACGGATTGATCGGGCACACGCCACTCATTGCATCAGACGCCAACAGCAATGAACACTTCTCGGTTCTTCGTTGCGCTTCGCTGTGGAGCTGGCCACCGGTTTTCGGACAGCACACAGTACGAGCAGCGTCTTGGATTCGTCTGGGCGCATCAGGGATTGGATCAAACGCTCCGCAGCGAGCATCAGTGTGTTTGCTACGCGCTTCTGCTATTTACCCGAGCGATCCATTCAGGTATTGTGCGAGGGCCGATGCAGAAGCGGCGGCGTGTAACCACAGGACCATCATGAAGGCCAACTCGTCTAACCAATCGATGAAGCCAACGGCCCCATTTCGAAATAAGTTCAGCGTGTTTGCCACGACACCCTGCCGTGGCTTATCTCTTGGTCTCGTTAGATCCTATGGACCATTCCTGCACACGTTTATAAACTGTTATGAAGAATTTTGTGATTCTGACGGCGCTGATTGCATCATCGGCCGCTAGCTTGCTGTACGCTGATGATAGGCCGCTCTTTGCGCCGCGACCGGTAAAGGATGCAACGGCCAGCAAGCAGCATTGTCAGGGCGCGGGAATATTCGAAATGGTTGTCGACAAACCTTCGGGTAAAGTTAAAGAAGTCTTCGTCAGGAGCAGCACAAACAACGTACTTCTTGACGCAGATGTTATAAACACATTTTTACAGTGGCGCTTCAAACCGAACAGCGAGTCGTCGATTAGAATCCCAGTCGCCTTCACTGCTGACAGCGATGGTGCTTTCTATCCAGCAGGTCACACCACGCGCACCACGAATCGTGGTATCCCTTACTCGTTCAAAGAGCCGATTACGCCGGGCAAATTATGGCAATGGTTTTCCGAGTTTTACGGGGCTGCGGGCCATCGATGAGACGCTGCAAGCGTTGCGGCAAAGCACCGACACAACTGGGCGGACGACGACGATGACTGGATCTAACCAAGTGCTGGAGCGAACGGCCACCCGCTCTGTATTCACGTTCTTCATCACTAAAGCCTTTTCAGTCGGAGCGACGCTCGCTCCCGGTGGCCGTCGCTCAGCTCATTCTCGTTAGACCTATGAGCGCGTGGGATGAACCGCGGTTTGGTATCTGGAACGCGCTTCACGATGGCGAGATAACGGTCGTGGCTCGCGAGGAACCAGACAGCCTCATCATTTTTGTCAGCATTCCATACGTCCGCCGCCGCATTACGCCGCTCGGCGACTCCTTCCGCCTGCGGCTTGGCGGTTTTCGCAGCGCGGGTTGGTCGAACGATATCGGCGACAGTTACTCGGAGCTTGAAGACATCGAGGGACTCGAGATTCTCGAAGTTCAGTCTGACAGTATGCCCGCGAAGATTGGGTGCGCTCAGGGCATATTGACACTTGACTACGATTCGCTCGACATCACTTTGGACTCAGGACAGCCCATTGCTCCCGAAGAAGTTTATCGCGCTTACGAAGATTACTGGAATGAATGGTCAGCGAAACAGCAACAGGTCTAACCAATCGCTGGAGCCAGCCGCTGGCCGTTGTGAAGTCCACGTTTGATTTATGAAACAGCTCTCGGTGTTTTCCACGCTCGCTCCCGCCAGCGGTGGCTCAGCTCTTTCTCGTTAGGTCTATGCTACGCGTTACCGTCTTCGTCGCCATAGCGAGCTTGGCTGGCTGTGCTACACAAGGTCCGATGGATGACTGGCACTTGTCCGAAAAACAAGCCATTGCTATCGGCAACCGCGCTCTTGCAGCAAATGGTTTTGAGCCATCGAAATATCGATGGCACCAACGGGTCTGGCGATACACCGAGACGCGCGATTGGTTCATAGAGTTCTCTCCTCGATATCCCGGACCCGGTGGTGGGGACGTGCTAGTGGTACTTAACGATCAGTCGCAAAAAGTGACAGTACGCCCGACCGGTGTGCGGTGGACTGGAGGCACCAGGACGGTAGTACCAGAGGCCGGCGGGCTAAGCGGTCCCCTCTGGAGATGAGTCCAGTGAAATAGACCTAACCAATCGATGAAGCCAACGGCCCCATTCCGAAATAACTTGACTCAGTCGCTCCCGCTCTTTCGGCCTTCGGCTTGCCCATCTATGTCGCACCGCTTCCCGCGGGCTCCATTCAGCGTGTTTGCCACGACACCCTGCCGTGGCTTATCTTTTTCTCGTTAGACCGCTTCACAATTTGAATAGGAGGTAATATGCAAGCCCTGATATTAATCGGTGCACTTGTTGGATTTTTCTTTGCCCAAAGGACGTTGGCGGATTATCGAGAGCGTCGAATGAATTATGCTGAAGCCAAGGTAGAGAGCACAAAACCCATCTCCAAGCCTGTCGCAACTTATCCTTCCACGCCTTTCAAAGTTGTTCAGTCGTTTTGCGAAAACGATTTTAAGGGAGCCGGACTCAGTTCAAAAACAAATAGCGTCCTTTTTGAATTAACTTCTTGGGAGGATAGCCCTGGGTGGGACACGACTGTTGTGGTTGATCATTTCGTAGTGGGTTCTCCAAAAATAAAAGGAAATGAAGCTGAGGTGCCTGTGAGTTATGAAGTGCTCGGGTCTATTGACGCTCAGTTCAGTAAAAATCAACACGAGGAAAAGATTTCTTACCTCCTCAACAATGTGAAAGGTCTCTGGAAAATTTCCAAACCACAAATTGCTCCACACGTTTCCGTCGAAGCGGCGAAAACACATTTATCGCATCTTCAACAAGGTTTAGACGAGAAGACTGGCTCGGAAGAGCGGAAAAGATTGCAATCTATCATCAACCAGCTTGGGCAATGAACACAAAGGAGGAGCGGTATAACCAATCGTTGCAGCCGACAGTTGCCGCCGCTGGCGCGTCGTCAACTGCGGCTGAACTCTATACGTTGGGCCGCAATGCGCCTAATGGACAAAACCGTCTACGTCGTAGGAACTCTTCACAGATACCAAGGCACCTATAATATCCGCCTCCTCCAAGCAGCAGCAAAAAAGGGAGAACTCGAACAATTCAAACGTTTCTTGAAAGAAATAGTGTGCCAGCACCGCATCCGTTCGGTCGCTGAAGAGATGAGCGTTGAGGCACTCCAAAAATATCCGCACCCTGATTTGCCCTCGGGAGAATCTATACCGCTCCAAGTCGCAAAAGACCTCGATCTCCCCCACAAGTATTGTGACCGCGGCGATTTGCCCGAAGACGAGAGAGAACCTTATTGGTTGCAGCAACTCGAAAACTTTAACTCGTTTCCGTGTTTATTCGTCCTAGGAAGAGATCACGCTGATAGCTTTCCTGCTCTCTTAAACAAATCGGAATTAAAAGCTACTCTGTTGACCAAAGACTGGAAGCCCACCGCATCTTAGGTTGCAAAGCCCGAGCGCGGGCCATATCACGCAAACCATCTAACCAATCGATGAAGCCAACGGCCCCTGATCAAATGACCGACAGCGTGCTTGCCACAACACCGTGCCGTGGCTTATCTCCGTCTCGTTAGGTGGCATGGACGCATCACGACAGGGCGACATGATGGCAAACATTGATTCTCGCGTAACGATTCACATGGCGGCGAGCCTCGACGGATTCATCGCTCGAAAGGATGGGCGGGTCGACTGGCTCGAGACCTCAGACGAATTCGCGGGCGGCGATACCCTGGACCCAGGATTCGTCGAGACCTTCCTCAAGACGATCGACTGCTACGTCATGGGGTCGCGAACCTATGAGACCGCGTTGAGTTTTGAAGCCAAAGGGTTGGGGTGGGCGTACGGCGACAAACCCACGTTCGTCCTCACTAGTCGCGATCTGCCGCGAACCCGGGATACGGTTGAGTTCTACTCAGGCGATCTTGCGCAGTTCGTGAATGGGCACCTGCGGCCCACGTTCCGTACTATCTGGTTTGTTGGAGGCGGTGTGGTTTCCGGCGAATGCCTTCGTCTGGGGCTAGCCGACGAAGTTCGTTATTCGATCCTGCCGATCTTGATTGGCAATGGGATATCGTTCTTCGAGAAGCTCGACAGAGACATCGCCCTCCATCTGGCGGAGGTTAAAGCCTATAAGAGCGGCATGGTGGAGCTTTGTTACGAGGTGCGAGGACATCGTGGCGAGCCACGGGACGCCACCTAACGATTCACTCAGCCGACGCCCACAAGCGGGCGCGGCTGAGTTCAAACGTTAGCCGAAGATTAGAGTTCGACATCGATTTCTCGAAGTCACCTGATTGGCTAGAGAACAATGAAGATTAAAGAAATCGCCTTCGTTTGCTGCGCCGTCAGCGATATGGGTCGCGCACGAGTCTTTTACGAAGGTGTGCTGGGATTGAAACCAAATGCGCCGGTGGGTTCCGGATCCCTATTGCATCGAGTACGACGTCGGCGCCGGAACCTTTGCAATCGAACGGAACCCGGATTGGCCCGTTTCTCCCGACGGCATGTCAGTTACATTTGAAGTCGAGGATTTTGAAGCCGCTGTTAGGCACCTGCGCGACCACGACATTGCTTTCTTCCTCGGACCAACGGAAACGAACGTTTGCCATTGGGCGGCCTTTCGCGATCCCGATGGAAACCGGTTGGTGATTCACAGGCGAAAGTGAATCGCGCAGCTTCCATCCCTTTTCTCAACTTTCGAATTGATCGAAAGGGTCCATTGCTTCATACAATGGCGCTATGAGAAAGACACAACTCGCATCGTGCATTGTTATCGTCAGCTTACTTGGCTCAAGCCAATTTACCGGTGCAGCCGATCCCGCGCATTCGGATCAGCCGACCGTGGCTCCCGCGGAGGCGATCTCCAAGCTGAAAGAAGGCAATGGACGCTACACGAGCGGCAATCCGCAACATCCCGGTCAGACAACAGAACGGCGTACCGAACTGGCAAAGACTCAGCATCCTTTTGCCGGCATTGTCAGTTGTTCAGATTCGCGCGTGCCGCCCGAAATTGTCTTCGATCAGGGACTCGGTGACTTATTTGTGGTTCGCGTTGCTGGAAACGTGATCAACGATGAAGGGCTGGGAAGCGTCGAATATACAGTCGATCATTTAGGCACACGGCTGATTTTGGTGCTTGGGCATCAGAGTTGCGGCGCCGTCAAAGCAGCCAGAGAAACAATTGCTGCCAAAGGCAAAGCACCCGGGCATATCGAATCGTTAGTCACGGCCATCAAGCCCGCGGTTGAAGCAACAGCGAAAGATGATCTCGATACGACCGTAAAAGCGAACGTTAAAAACGTCGTGCAAGCGCTGCGTTCATCGACGCCGATTCTTAAGGCTAAAGTTGATTCCGGCGAGATTCAGGTAATCGGCGGCTACTACAGTCTCGATACGGGCACTGTGACTTTCCTCGACGAGAAATAGCGGGCGCTCTAGTAACCTCGATTCATGCTGCGAGTCTGGCAGACCATCGCGATCACATTGGTAGCTTTGACGATGGGCACATCCTTCGCCCACGTGTTAGAATGGCCAGCGAAACTTCATTACACCGGCGAATTCTATCTGCGCCTTCAAACGTCACTTTATGCTTACTGGGGCCCACCGAGCATCACGGGATTCATTGAACCTGCGGCTGTCCTTTCGGTCTTTTTCCTGGCTGTCCTCTGTAGTCTCCGCCCGGTTACTGTGCGACTGACACTTGGTGCGGCCGTGTGCCTTTTACTGGCTTTCCCGGTGGTCTTCTTTTGGCGAGTGGCGCCGGCAAACGCAACTTTCTTCCACGCCGCTCGTACAGAAATCCTGCCTGTTGACTGGAATGCCTGGCGCATGCGCTGGGAAACGGGTCATGCAATCCGGTTTGTCTTGCATCTCATCGCGTTCGTTCTGCTCGTCCTTTCGCTTACAAGTGAGCGTGTGTACTCTCATGCTGAGAGAAATTCTTCAACAGCGCCAGACATAACCGACTAATGATTCGCTTCCACGCGCTTGTGGTCTTCGTCTGTGCTTAGTCTTATTTAGATTCATGAGCACGATCGGAAGAGTGGATGGCCTTTGGCGTTACCCTGTTAAGAGCATGCGCGGCGAAGAACTGGACGAAGCGTTTGCGGGTTACTCTGGAATCTATGGCGATCGAATCTTTGCATTCAGAAGCTCGGCAAATCACAAGGGATTCCCGTATTTCACAGCTCGCGATCAGCGAAGACTTCTGCAATATCGTCCACGCTTTCGATATCCTGACAAAGCGGCGCGCCCTATTAACTTGGTCGAGGCAGAGAACAAAAATGCGAATCCTCTTTTAGCCGATCTCGCAGAGTTAATAGTCGATGTTGAGACTCCAGACGGAAAAACGCTTGGGATTGATGATCCTGCGTTGATCGAGATGCTCCGGGCAGACATCGACCAAAAGCATCAGGTCACGCTGATGCAGTCGCAGCGCGCCATGACCGATTGCCGTCCCGTATCGATCTTCAGTTTGCAATCGGCGCAGCAACTCGCTGAGGAGATAGGTACGCCCGTGGATAAACGGCGTTTTCGGGCAAACGTCTATGTGGACTTAACATCCGCCAAAGGCTTCGCTGAAAACGAACTTGTCGGCCGATCGGTACGGATCGGATCGAAAGTGGTCGTCACCATTCTGGAGCGCGATGCGCGCTGCGTTGTGATCACGCTCGATCCGGATACCGGAGAACAGGCACCGGCGATACTGAAGAAAGTCGCGCAAGCTCACGATGGTATGGCGGGCGTTTATGGCGCTGTCTTGGTGGAAGGCATGGTGCACAAGGGCGATTCGGTAGAATTGTTAGATTAGCGATTTCACAAACGCTGTAGCCACCGGCCTGTGGCCGGTCGATCTCGCCGCTGTTTTTCAAATCAAGACGGCCCATAGGGCCGCGGCTACAACGATTCGTTAGGCCAAAAGCACATTTTGCATCCCGCGCTTCTTTGCGCGAAAGACACGAACGATGGCCAACGGCGAAACGATCGAATCGTATGTGCCCGCGCGGTTGGACCGGCTGCCGTGGAGTTCGTGGCATTGGCTGATCGTCGTCTCGCTAGGCGCCACCTGGATTCTCGACGGTCTTGAAGTCACATTGGCTGGAGCCTTGGGCGGAATTCTGACGCTCCCTCAAACACTAGGATTAACGCCTGCCCGGGTTGGCGGGAGCGCAACCTGCTACCTCGCAGGGGCGGTGCTCGGCGCACTACTTTTCGGTTATGGCACCGACCGATTCGGTCGCAAGAAGTTGTTTTTCATTACGGTCGCGGTTTATCTCATCGGCACAGCGCTATCCGCTTTCTCCTGGAATTTTTGGAGCTACGCATTCTTCCGCGCGCTGACCGGCGCAGGGATCGGCGGCGAGTACGCCGCGATCAATTCCGCCATCGACGAACTGATTCCGGCGCGCGTGCGCGGCCGGGTTGATTTGATCATCAACGGTTCATACTGGGTCGGCGCTGCGCTGGGGGCGGCCGCCACGCTTGTGCTGCTCGATCCGCGCCGCATCCCGATTTGGCTTGGATGGCGATTCGCTTTTGGTATCGGTGCGACGCTGGGCCTCATTGTGATTTTCTTTCGGCGCTGGATTCCTGAGAGTCCCCGTTGGCTGATGATTCATGGTCGGAACGACGAGGCAGAACGCATCGTCAGCGAAGTGGAACGAAAAATTATGGGCTCAAATGCGGCCGGGATCATCGATGCCAGCTCCAGCGCGCCGCTCACGCGTATTCGCACGCGCACACATACACCGTGGCACGAGATTTGGGACGCAATCGTACACGAACATCGCCAGCGTTCATTTCTCGGTCTTGTGCTAATGCTGACCCAGGCTTTTTTCTACAACTCGATCTTTTTCACTTACGCGCTGGTCCTGATGCGGTTTTATAACGTGCCCGAGCAAAATGTGGGCAGCTATCTCTTGCCGTTTGCATTGGGAAATGTGCTCGGTCCGCTATTGCTCGGCCATTTCTTCGACACCATCGGACGCAAAAAAATGATCACGGCCACGTATGGACTCGCGGGGATTCTGCTCGCGCTGACCGGCTGGCTTTTTCACGCCGGTGTTCTCACCGCGCAAACGCAGACTCTTGCCTGGACAATAATCTTCTTCATTGCATCGGCCGCAGCGAGCTCGGCTTACCTGACTGTGAGCGAAATTTTTCCGTTGGAAATCCGCGCATTGGCGATCGCAATTTTCTACGCGATTGGAACGCTTGCAGGCGGAGTCGGCGCACCACTCCTGTTCGGATGGATTATCGGCACTGGGTCGATCACAGCATTGTTCGTGGGATATTTAGTGGCAGCGGCGCTGATGATTTTCGGTGCAGTCACTGAAGCGTGGATTGGCGTGCCGGCGGAGCGACGGTCCCTTGAGCACGTGGCCGCGCCGCTCTCCAGCAAAGGATTGTGATGATGTTACGTCGTAAATCGGTAAATCGCTTTCCGAATTACGAATCTCAATTCTCGATTTACGTAGCCGATACAGTGAGCTCGCGCGTGTGAATTGGACCCGCAGGTGTGAGCTTGCTCGAATAAAGATGGAAATCCTCGACCCTGATCATTCCTGCATCGAACCCGGCATTCGACTGCAAAAACTTTCGGAGCGATTGCGCGGACACGTCGCGGCAACGCGCGATCGTAATGTGCGGATGCCACGGTTTAAGCTCTGGTTCGAGCCCGGCAGCGAGCGCGGCTTCCTGGACGCGCTTGTGAATTTGGAAAAGATGCGGGTGCGCCTTGCCGACGCCGATCCAGATGATTTTCGGAGCGCCCTTTGCGGGAAAGGTCCCAACCCCAACAACGGGCAGGAAGAAGGCGCCGAACTCGATCGCGCTGAGTTTTTCCCGCACCGCAAGACCGGTATCGTCCGGCACATCCCCAAAGAAACTGAGCGTCAGATGCATTTGAGCCGTATCGACCCAGCGCACACCGCGAATGTGCGGATCAATACCTGCAAGCAACTGACGCGTTGACTCGGGCAGATCGATTGCGACGAAGAGACGCTTGGACATTAAAAAGGAAACGTCCAACTCCGACACCTCGCGAGCAAGCGCTCAATCCGCCTCCGCAGACTACGGCGTGACACGGGCCCAACGTCCAACCCCCAATTAAACTCGACAAGCAACGACCTATAACGATTTAGTTTTATTTTCGTTGTTTCGCGCCGTCGCTCTGTCAGCCAAATGCGTGAGCCATTTCGGTGTCAACCTGTGCAGTTGCGCACCCGACCGTGACTGATCGCCTTCCTTTTTGCCTGTTCCAGGAAGACATCGGCTTGCCAGCTTCATGATGTAACCGGTTAGGTTTGGAAAGAGCGCGTTTCCAAGAATCGCCCCGCGTGCGGCAAACGTGAGTGTGAGCGACGGTTGACCACGGCGACATGCAGCCAGAATTTTTCTCGCAGCCCGATCAGCATTCATCGAGATCAACGGCGCTCCAGCTGAAGCAGCGAACCATGCAAACTCCATGTCGTGCTTGCCTTTGAATCTTGCATTCACGTGAGATCCGGTCCGCATCATTCCGGGCGCGACCGTCGTTACATGGATATTGTCGCGCGCGAGCTCGGCGCGAATCGCATCGGACAAACCAGTCAGCGCAAATTTGCTGGCGCTATATGGCGCGAGGTGCGGCACGGCGACCTTGCCGCCGATCGAAGAGATATTAACTATGCGTCCCCCACCCCAAATTCGCATCTCAGGAATGATTCGGAAAATCAGTTCGTACGCCGCCCAAAAATGCAGCCGCATGGAACGTTCGAAATCCTCCCGCGCCATGTTTTCCAATGGACCGACTTCAATGATGCCGGCGTTGTTGATCAAGATGTCGATCTTGCCAAATCGATCGATAATTTCCTGAACCGCTGACTCAATTTGACTGGCATCGAGCAGATCGCATTTAACCCCGAAAGCATTCGAGGCGCCACTGCGCCGACCGAGATCGACCTTTGCACGCGCCAGTTCTTCCGGGTCCCGCGCAATGATGGCAACCTTACCGCCTTGCGCGCAGATATGCCGGGCAAGCACGAGTCCGAGTCCGCGCGACCCGCCGGTGATGACTGCAACCTTGTCGCGCAACGGATAGCGCGCGGTGCGAATGGCGCGAGCGGTTACCCAAACGCCGATTAACAGCATGCCTGCACGAAGTAAACCGCGAACATTCATTTCAACGCTTTAGAGTCCAGCACTCTATGCTTCGCAGCAAGCCGGTGCAGAGGATGGAGCGGTTTCTAATCCGCCCGGATTTTGAGCTGGGCGCGGGACTAGAGACCGCCGCTCCAGGAGAATGCGTTTGTTACCCGTGTTTGCGATTGAAACGGGCGACTTCGCGCGCCGTCTCCCTATCCACGGTGCGTTTCTTTAGATCGGCCCTCTTATCACGGGCCTCCTTACCGTGCCCTACCCCCAGCTCAGCTTTTAGTTTCCCGTTTTTCCAATACAGCTTGAGAACAACTAACGCGCGGCCTTTGACCTGCGACTCGCCATAAAGCTTGTCGATTTCATGCCGATGCAACAATAATTTGCGGACCCGTTTTGCATCCGGAATTTCGTGGCTGGCGCGTTCGTATGGTTGAATATCGGCATTGTAAAGAAACGCTTCGCCATTCTCAATTCGCGCGAACGCATCACCGATATTTGCCTTGCCTGCCCGGATCGACTTAACCTCGCTGCCTTTTAGTTCGATCCCCGCTTCGTAACGCTCGAGAATGTGATAATCGCGCAGGGCTTTGCGATTGATAATCGACTCAGCTGCCATATTCCCAATGAATCTCGATTCTACTCATCGCTCACGTAGCGTCCGCTGTCCTCAGCGGAAAACCCAGCGCGCCCACCGCAAAATGCGCTGAGGACAGCGCACACTACAGCACGATATTCAGCGCGATGAGCCCAGTGAACGCAACTGACAACGCGCGTCGCAGTAGTTGAAAACAGGACGCCGGCCTACGCGGCGGCGCCGTCCGACGACTCGTGGAGCTCCTCGTAGGTCAACTTGCCAGCGATGATTTCCTTGAGCGCAATATCGGTGAGCGACATGCGTGGCGTCGTTTCAACCATGGGCCGATGTCCCAAGCCAAGTTGGCGAACGCGTTTAGAAACGACGTTGATCAGAAGTTGCTGATTCGGGATCACCTGAGCTGCTTCTTGCAAAAGTTGAGTCGTCATATGGCGCAAGGAAGGGACGGGGCGGATTGCTTCCGTCGGGAATTGAAGAATGACCGGCATCCCGGCCGCAAGGGTAGATGGAGTAAGTTGCGGGGCAAGCATGGTAAAAACGAATGGGGATTTTCCAAGTGAAGCAGTTCGTTGTCAAGTCCGAACGCTTTTCCAATTTACAGACTCGTTAGCGGAAATGCAATGATACTAACCGATTCAGGTGAGTGAGATTCCGATCATTTCATGTCAGGAGTTCACGTCGGGCTGGTGGGATTTGAACCCACGGCCTCCTGGTCCCGAACCAGGCGCGATACCAAGCTTCGCTACAGCCCGAAAAGATTTGCCAGAATGCCACGTCGAGCGTCCCTTACTTCGCGTATTTTGCAGCAGATAGCAAGAAGATCGAAACTCAGCTAGACCTGCACTAGGTGACGGCTCGGGGCAGCGGTGTTACCTGAAAGGCTGGAAGCCGTCGCTGTTTGGTATTGTCGCGTCGGGTGCAGCGATGCTTGTATCAAGCAGCGGGATCAAATAGAAAGGCGTTTGGCACAACGCCTCTACAATCCATGGCCGTTCAAAATGCTTTTCCACCAACACACTTCTCCGTCGCAATTGTTGGTGCGCTGATCGGCATCGTAATTCTGTTGTTTGGCCGAAAGTTGTTTTGGCTTTGTGTCGCGGCAGTAGGGTTCGCGGCGGGCGTCGAGATCGCGCCGCACCTTGTGAATGAGCCGTCGCCACTGCTAGCGCTGACCGTTGCGCTTGTTCTTGGTTTAATTGGGGCTTTGCTTGCGCTGTTCCTTCAGAAAATTGCGATTGCCGTTCTCGGTTTCCTCGCAGGCGGCAAACTTGCCGGCGCGATCGCTGCCGCGTTTTTTGTTCACTACGCACAATACTCCACCTTCATCTTTCTGGTGGGCGGAATTATTGGCGCAATACTGCTGCTCGTTTTGTTTGATTGGGCGCTGATCGTTGTCTCCTCGCTTATCGGTGCGCACCTGATTCAAAGCGCGATCGTACTGCCGGCGTCCGGATCGACCATCGTATTCATCGCGCTTACGATCATTGGTATCGTGATTCAAGCGGCGTCGCTGCGGAGAAGCGAGGTATAGGCGCGTATTGTTTTTTGCTGACAAATCAAAACGTAATCACAAGAATCGCTCCATGAATTCTCAGAGAACCGGATTACGCGTCGCGAGCTTCCTGTTTGCAATCTTTGCAATTGGACATCTCATCCGACTGATTAAGAACGTCCAAGTTACTGTCGGGACGCAAACGATTCCTATGGGCGTAAGCTGGATCGCTCTCATCGTTGCCGCCGTTCTCTGTATTTGGTTGTGGCGACTCTCATCAAAACCAGGAATCTGAAGCGCATTGCTGCATCGTTCGCCCGCCGCGCCAAGCCTTGGCGGAGACGGATTATTTTCCAAGCCAATCAGCCGGCACGTCCACGTAGGATCGATCCAACTCAGTGATTGATGCGCAGCCGAGCAGTTTAAGAGTGCGAACCAAATCGGTGCGCAGGATTTCGATGGCTCGCGCAACACCAGAGCCACCAGCCGCGCCCAGCCCATAAGCGTAAGCGCGCCCGACCATCACTGCTCGAGCGCCCAGGCACAGCGCTTTGACAATATCGCTGCCTCGACGAATACCACTATCGAGCAGGACCTCGATACGATCGCCTGCGCTTGTCACAATTTCAGGCAAAATACGCAGAGTCGCTGCGACACCATCGAGTTGGCGGCCACCGTGATTGGAAACGACGAGCGCGTTTGCTCCCACGTCTACTGCGCGACGGGCGTCGTCTCCGGTGTGTACTCCTTTTATCACAATGGCCCCGCCCCATGCCTGACGGATCCAGTTGAGATCATCCCAAGTCACGGCTGCGTGCTCGAGAGCAGCAGTAACATCGGCATACAGCATCGGCCCTTTTCCAGGGATAACGACATTCTGGAATTTCATTAACCCACCATCAGCTAGAAACGCAGCAAGCCAGCGAGGTTTTATCAGTAACTGACTAACAAACGGCAGCTTCGATCCCAGGT
>WNFY01015927.1_pt1 | contig 14373 bp, 21 predicted proteins | sample 5400091 | NCBI WGS metagenome assembly WNFY01 (sample SAMN13153364, study PRJNA577476) | soil metagenome | isolation source: 60 cm soil or saprolite under grassland replicate 1 | place: USA:California | collected 2016-06-15 | reverse complement strand
GCAAAATAACCGATGATGATATTAAAAACGTTAAAACGGAATTAGAAATAAGAGCGGAGACCAAACCTGAGCGTAACCAGGAAAATGAGAAAAAAGGAGAAAATGAAGCAGACAAAGAAAACAAACAGACTACACCACGGAATTTGCTAAGTGAGGGATATGATTAAAATTTTCAAAAAAATGAATTAATGTAAAAAACCTGTGCATAACTTAACAGATTCCTGCAAGGTTTTTACGGGTTACAATATTAAATTGCGTATGCGTAACTAAATTCCGCCAAGATGCGATCCATTAAACAGTCCCAGATCTTTACATTCAAAAATATCCAATTCTCTAAATTGGTAAAAACGGAAGGAAGATTAAGAGAATTCAACTTCAGAAAATCAAATCCAAATGGAAAAGTTCTGTTTTTTGTGGATGTTACAGATGATCGCAGTAATCGTATTATTTTTCAAATGATAAAGGATAATGACTCGTGGAAGATCCAGCCGCAACTTCTTCCTGACTGGATAATAAAGAATGAAATCAAATTTCACGAGCTTATTGAGGATGAGCTAAAGTAAACCTCATTCATTTTCAGCACTCCAATGTCAGCAGCTTTTCTCCACTGCTTTTTCCATAAAAATGTATTGAGTCCGAAGGGGCTTTTTCAATTTCAATGCGTAGCTCTTTTTCATCCGTAATGGCTGTATCTGGAGCCAGAAAAAAACTTTCATTTTCTTTATAAATGCTGAATGGAATAAAAGCCCGCCTGTCAATATGAATCGAATTGTCTACAAAGCTGAACTTTCTCATGCTTTCTTTTTCGTAAAAAGTTTTATTTTCTAAAACTGTATATACTTCCTCAAGTGTCATGGTCAAAATTTTTAATTAAATAAAACCCATTGTCTGCGAAAAAATGAAAGGAGCTGGTAAGAAGCTCCTTTCATTTATTCATTACCAGCGATTATTAGAATAAGAACGGTTGTTACTGGTTTTTTCTTTTGGCTTCGCTACATTCACCTTGATTGAACGGCCGTCAACAGTAGCGCCATCCAGCTCGCTAATAGCTTTTTGCGCGGCTGTTTCATCGGGCATTTCCACAAACGCAAACCCACGGCTGCGATTGGTAAATTTGTCCATAATCACTTTAGCCGAAGAAACTTCACCATATTCGGCGAAAAATTCTCTTAAATCTTCATCTTTTACAGCAAAACTTAAATTTGAAACATAAATGTTCATACTTGTTATTTAAAAATTACAAAAAAATCTGAGAAAAAAGCAAGAGGTAAAGAAGACTAACTAACTATTAGCAGGTATGCGTAGCAGAAAAGACATTCACTTACTAGATGCTAATGAACTCAAAATTAACGTTGTAAAACTACATTTATTAATTGATAATTACATATTTTATTTGTTAAGAACTAATTTATTCGCAAAGATTCAACTGACTGGTATTCATCGTGCTGAATCTTATCATCTTTACTCGAGATGCTGAATTATAATACAAAACCAGACATCCATACTGCGTATCAAATGCGTCCCAATTATCATCTTTTAGTTTTGGATTGCCCAGCCATTTGAAAAAACTTCCACGCTTTCCACCCATCAATGGAAGACTTAACTTTCCTTTAAAACCGGGACCAATTTCCACATAATTCCTCCCGGTAAAAAATTTAACATCGCGGTCTTTATAATAGACAATCCCACCGCATTTTGAGGTTTCAGGTTCTTCACTTGTGAAGCAAGGCAATTTGGTTTTGATTTGAGCGGTTGTAAAATCCGGATGCACATCATTTACTTTTCCATCCAGAATATCTACTATAAAGGCATCACATTTAGGCTTTACTTTTAGTTGTGAATAAACCGGCAATAAAATCCCCGATAAAAAAAGAATCAGAACAATATTTTTCATTAAATGAATTAAATGATTATCCATTTAATAGCAAAATCCTTGCTAAAAATTCATCATGTGTTCAAATAGAAGAATGCAGCTAACTGCGTAAGAATACCAACAGTATAGCCGAGTAAAATCTGTCCCATGGTATGTGCACCCAATAACCAGCGGATAATTCCAACTGCTGCTGCTATCAGCAATGCCAGTAAAAGCGGAAGAACAATAACAAGGCTATCGTTCAACATGAGTGTAATACAAAAACCCGGTAAAATACCTGCAGCCGTGGTATGAATACTGACTTTATAAAAGAAATTGATAACAAACACTACAACAATGGCACTACAGCTTCCAAGAAGTAATATTTGAAACAGTAAGGGAAAATTATAATGAGAAATAAAAAAAGTATAAGCAAGAAAATAAAAAAAATTCGTTGCCAGCAGGGGATGAAAAACAAAAGAAGCAATGCGTGAAAAAGAAATCAATCCTCCTGACTGAGTCCTTGGAATAGGTCTAGTTCCCGCCTGATTCTCCATAATCACTTGAAATATTTCGGTGAGGGTATATTCGCAAAGTGAAGAATCATCGATAAAAAATAGCATTGAAAACAAGCAGTTTGTTTTCGAGGCTCAAACCGCAATACCTTCTTCGGGAATAAGCAGGCAGTTAACATCGCTGTATGACCTGAAAGTTTCGAAGAATTCAGTGGTGTCCTCGCTTCCATTTTTTGGACGGGCCTATTCGCTTCCTTATGGCTCAACAGAAGGAGGATTTAATTTCACTTCGAATAAATTTGATTATTCCGTAGTAAGCCGAAAAAAGGGTGGATGGGACATAAGTATAAAACCAAAGGACATACAGGATTTCAGGGAATTTTCTTTAAGTATTTCAGAAAATGGATTTGGAACGTTGCAAGCACTAAGTAATAATCGCCAGCCCATTTCCTTTACCGGCAGGATCACGCCGATAAAATAAATTCAACCGGCTTCATTCTTGCATAACTGAGACAATGAAGTTGTTTGATGTAACTATAGTCGGGGATCGTCCAGCCGGGTTAATTCGGTTGGAAGGGTCAAAGCAGGAGTAAATATCAACAAAGACAGGAGTAAATATCAACAAAGAATTACAAAAAGAAGAATTCAAGAAATAAAAGGGTATGAAAGGCGTTTATCATGCAAAGAAAAACCTATTTCCTATGCCTGCTTTAATAAGAAGAAACCTTTACGTTCCATTGGGCATTATTTTTTTTCATTTTAGTTTTTCGTCCTGCTCAGAGGTCAGTAATGCTAAAGAAGCGATAGTTGCGGATACAACTCTTCCTGAAAAGAAGGCAGACGTTTGGACGGCTTCAATAACAGATACAGCTACATACAAAGCTATACTGGATCACGTCACCAACGGAGACAAATCCGGAAGATGGCCGGTAAAAGATTCATTGCCTCGCCAGGGAGCCATTCTCCCTTTTCAGCGTATTGTTGCTTTCTATGGCAATCTTTATTCAAAGAATATGGGCATACTTGGTGAATTACCAAAAGACAGCATGTTTAAAAAGCTGCAGACTGAAGTTGAAAAATGGCAAAAGGCAGACACCATGCTGCATGTCGTTCCTGCCCTCCACTATATTGCTGTAACGGCACAGGGTAGCCCCGGGGCTGGAAATACTTATCGCTTAAGAATGCCTTTTAACCAGATCGATAAAATTATAAGCTGGGCAAATGAAATAAATGCATTGGTATTTTTAGATATCCAGGTTGGTCAGAGTACGCTTGAAAAAGAAATACCGGAGCTTGAAAAATATCTGAGCTTACCAAATGTTCATCTTGGGATCGACCCTGAATTTTCAATGAAAACGGGCAAACGCCCGGGATCTGTAATCGGCACTTTTGATGCTACTGATATTAATTACGCGGTTAATTATCTCGACAATATTGTTAAAAAAAATAACCTGCCACCCAAAATTTTAGTTGTACATCGTTTTACCAACCCAATGGTTACAAATTATAAACAGATAAAACCGAAGCCGTCGGTTCAAATTGTAATGAATATGGACGGATGGGGTTCAGCGGCAAAAAAAATAAGTACCTACACAAGTTTCATATCTCCCCAGCCTGTAGAATTTACCGGGTTTAAAATATTCTATAAGAATGATACAAAAAAGATTGGTCAGTTGAAAGAGATGCAGCCTGAACAGGTTTTGAAATTGCGCCCACAACCTGTTTATATTCAGTATCAGTAAAATTATTCATACCAAATCAAAACCTCCTGCCCTATTGCATCTATGAATTTTTGATCTTTCACCTCCTCCATTTTCCAACCACTCTTCATATTATGCAAGATGCCAAGATGCTGGTCATTTAAAGTAATATCTAATTCCGGGCAAACACCCTCGTGGCAGGTTTCGGGTATCGGTACCGCCTCTCCTTTGTAAGTTTTTCCGTCATATTCAATTGCAAGAGGAACAGGTTCTTTCTCGAGCTGTGCAATAAATTCCTGCAGAAATTTTATCAGATGTTTGCGCTGCGTTTTTGCTGTCGTGTTCCATTTATCTTTGACTGCACGCTTATGAGCGAGTTTGTATTTCAGGCCCGACATTACAGTAGTATAATCATTCGCATTTATCTTCTTTACATTCTGATGAGAAATAATATACCAATGATATTCTGTGCCCACAGGAACACCGGAGCCCTCAGGAGCTTTTCCGGCTCTGCGTTTTGTAACTGAGTAAGAAATTTCCCACAAATCAGGTGTAATTTTTTTCTCTTTCCATTCACCTTTATCATAATACCATTTATGACTTCTTCCAATCTTCATCCCAGAGTATTGCTTGCCGTCAAATTGTTTAAATTTATTATATGAAGCTGATATATCCTCGTTCGTCAGACCTGATTTTTTTCTGTTTGAACGCTTCGATTGTTTTTTCCGTGGAGTGATAGTTGTTGCCATAACTCTCTTTTCATTAACTATATTCTTATACAATAAAAAATCCTGCCATCGTGTAAAAAAGAAAAAATCAAATTGCAAAAAAATAGCTTTGAATACCGGGGCTGGTTATCTTTGCGATACTATGAAAAAATTCCTATCATTCGCTTCCCCGTTAAGAAGATACTTTACAGAAAAAAATGCATTAACCGTAACAGCAAGTTTGTTTTGTTTTATTATGATGATCGTTTCATTCGGCAAACAAGCCTGGTGGGAATGCATTGCCTTTGCCCTCGCTTTCAGTTTTTCAATAGAAATTATCTGTCACAGGGCTAAAGAAAACAAGTAAACATAAAGAGGAATAAATGATAAATCTCATTCATTCCTCTTTTTATGTGCTATTAGTCTACTGTTCGTCCGCGAATCAGCGAAATAAGAAACAGTACGATAAAAATAAAGAATAAGATTTTCGCTATTCCGGCAGCTCCGGCCGCAATACCTCCAAAACCAAATACTGCAGCTATAATTGCGATAATGAGAAATATAACTGTCCACCGTAACATAATTATTAGTTTTAAAAGTGAATAATTAATTACATAACCACTATAGTCTAAAAAATATGCCAACTACATTTCCCCGGATATAATTTCTATCATCCATCGAATTTTTCTCAAAAGCGGCAAGGACACTTGGCTACAAATCAGAGCCCATTATATTAAAAGCAGCGTGTATGGCTTTTCATACTTTCTAAATTATCCAATTGGCGTAGTTATTGAACAACATGCTCTGTAAACAATTGTTCAATTAAATTAAGTGAGTTATGCAAAGCCCTGCACGTGGTAATTTTTGGAAATACATTACAGCCACATGGACATTCTGTTTAATCTGCCTTATTAGCTCCCCGCAAGATAGCACAAGTGGCAGCTCAAGCACATCGATAAAAACAACCACTACTACATCACATACAGAATGGTATGCAGCACCCTGGGTATGGATTGTAGGGGGTGTAATTGTAATATTGCTGCTGGTAGCTATCTTAAGCGGAACAAGAAGGAGTTCTTCTTCCCGAACCACAATCACTGATGCAGGTTCTACAAGAACTATTGTAACTGATAGTGATAAAGCGTAATTCTTAGCGTCTGCCGGTTTCGCGACTATCTCAGCTGCAAGCAACGAATTCTAATTGCTGCTCTCTAAAGCCTCTTAAAATTTTCCAGAGGGGATATAGTTGCATGATACAGTTACTGCGCCGCCTGTAAACTTCATGGAGAAATGCCCAGCGCAGAAATTATAAAAATTGATACCGTTTTTAGATACGCGTCGGATCCAACATGATTATTGACCCGAGTAATACGATAATCATGTTGATTATTTTACCTATATCCGGCCAAATAATAATTTTATGCCGGGATCCGGGAAGGTTGTGTTAGTAAAATGTTGACAGGAAGAATCAAGAACCATTGCTTACTGTAAAAGTTTTTTAGCTTCATTAATAATACAATTAGCGAGGTTAATAAAAGTTTGTTGTTGTTCTGCTGTAAAACTAATCCCGGTTTCTTTGCCTGTGTTATCCTTAAAACGAATAGAAGTAATTTTTTTTGCTCCCAGATTTAACAGCGCTGATGACAAAGGATTCGTATTCCGGAACGTAAAATGAAAAAGTCCGTCACAATTCATTGTACCACTATTTTTAAAATTGGTTTTGAGTCTTGTGCCTTCAAAAAAAACGGCGGCAGTAGATGCATCATCAAAGCATTTCCCTTCCAGGGAAAACATAAAATCAATCTCAGATTTTGTGGCCTCAATGGAATACTGCCCTGAGTTCAGGAAAATGAGCCCGGTGGAAATTTTTATTTCTCTTGTGTAAGGATCTCTTGTGTTTTTTAAATTACAATCCTGTGCTTTTGGGAAAAAAGGTAATAAAAACAGTAAAGCCGATATATATTTCATAGACATAAAACTAACAGATGTCCAATACATTTAAAAAATAAGGCTGTTAAAATAGGTTTATAAGTCTGTATTTTGCCTCACATCCTTGTAAAATACGTTTTATAATCTTTTTTCTGCGGTTCATTAAAAAAGCGGGTAGGCTTCACATTTTCTTTCTTAGCTTGGTCACACTAAAACTTTCTGTATGAAAAAACTATTCGTCATTTTGATTTCATGGATGTTTGCTCATTTATCATTTTCTCAAATTATTCTTACATCTCTCCCAAGCGGCGGAAATAAAAAAGCATACGTGAGTGAACGGATTGGCATTACGGATGTAACCATTCATTACGATCGCCCTGGCGTAAAAGGACGTGAGGGAAAGATATGGGGCCAGTTGATTCCTGTTGGCTATACCGACCAGGGATTCGGAAGCAGTAAAGCAGCTCCGTGGAGAGCGGGTGCCAATGAAAATACAACCATAGAATTTTCAAGTGATGTAAAAATTGAGGGGCAGCCGTTGGCCGCAGGAAAGTATGCTTTTTTTGTTGCCTATGATCCAAATGAATGTACTCTGATCTTTTCAAAAAACAATTCTTCATGGGGTAGTTTTTTTTATAATGAAAAAGAAGACGCGTTGAGAGTAAAAGTAAAACCAATGGCCTTAGATAAAAGTGTTGAATGGCTGAAATATGAATTTATGAATCAGACTGAAAATTCTGCAACGATCGGCCTACAGTGGGAGAAACTAATGATCCCATTTAAAATTGAAGTGGATTATATCAACACCCAGCTTAAATCTTTCCGCAATGAATTGAGAAATAGTAAAGGGTTTCAATGGGAAACCTGGAACGAGGCAGCACAATGGGCCCTGCAGCGAAATATTGACCTCGATGAAGCTTTGTTATGGGCAGATACTGCGACCAGCGTGAACTTTGGCGGAGATCAGAGTTTTATAGCCTTGAGTACAAAAGCACAGATACTTGATAAACTGGGACGTGGTGATGAAGCAGCAGCGATCATGAAAAAGGCAATGCCCTTTGGCAATATGAACCAGATCCATGGTTATGGCAGAACACTGATCACATTGAAAAAAAACAAAGAAGCTTTGGAGATCTTTAAGATGAATTTTGATAAAAATCCAAACCAGTTTACAACGCTCGTAGGATTAACAAGAGGCTATTCCGCTAATGGTGATTATAAAACTGCCTTAAAATATGCCGCGCAAGCATTACCCCTTGCCCCTAACCAGGCAAATAAAACAAACGTGCAAACCATGATCGATAAATTGAAAGATGGAAAAGATGTGAATTGAGGATATAGAATGCAGAATTTTAATTTTAAAAAAGTCTTTGCGAATGCAGAGACTTTTTTGTTGAATTACAAAAGTCGGCTGAATAAATTTAAATTATGACCATTAACTTTCGACTCTCAACTCGCGACTAATTACATCCAAGCACCTCACACAATTTTGAGTGCAATAAATCGCCGCGAAGATTTTTTGCAATGATCTTACCCGTAGGATCAAGAAGCATGTTGAAGGGAATTTGACTAACATGATACAGTTGAGCAGCAGCATTGTTCCAGAATTGCAGGTCACTGACATGTGTCCATATAAGGCTGTCTTTATGAATCGCGCCAAGCCAATTATCTTTTCCCCCGGGTCTGTCAAGAGAAACGCCAAGCACAGTGAAATTTTTTTCTTTAAACTGTTTAAAATTCTCAACTACGTTTGGATTTTCCGCACGACAAGGCCCACACCAACTTGCCCAAAAATCGACCAACACATACTTACCATGAAAAGGGCATTGTATCTTTTTTCCAGTAACAAAGGGTCATCATACATATCAGCTGTAACCAAAAGCATGAACGCCGACACAATCGATTTTGGTTTGGACACCAGAAACTCATCGATCCTTGTCTGAATAACAGCCCTGGTAGAATCATATACTTTCATCAATGCATCGTACTGTGGTTTTTGTGCAGCCTTATTAATTGCATTTACTGTTGTATTTAATGAAGCAAACAGTGGATTAAAAACCTGCTGAAATTTAATAAAATCGACATGAGAAGAAGAGCCTGTTATTTTCAAATGCTGAATATCAGCCTTGCTTCCTGTGACCGCTATCTTTTTATTCTCTACATAAATATATTGAGGCGCCTCACTGCCAATGGCCAACTTGCAAAGCATAGGCTCATCGACAGAACCTTTGATTGTAAATTTTCCATTAGCAATTTTCGCAGATGCCATATCACTGTTGTCATTCCCATTCGCAATTTTTACGGCAGTCCCTTCTGCAAAACCGGCAACAGAGCCATTAATTTCATAACCACTCTTTTGGGCTAAAACACAGATTGGCATTAAAAATAAAAAGAGAAAAAATCGGTGCATATTATTTTTTATGATGTCTTTCTTTTAAAATATGTGTCACATCATCGAGCTTATAACCCCTGGCCTGCAGCAAAATTAAAAAATGAAAAAGAAGATCGGAAGCCTCATTCAAAAAAAGGTCATTATTAACATCTTTGGCTTCAATTACCAACTCTACCGCCTCTTCTCCAACCTTTTGTGCAATTTTATTAATGCCGGACTGAAATAATTTCCGCACATATGATTTTTCATCATCACTCGATTTTCTCAGTTCAATAATATGTTCCAGATGATTTAGGAAATCTTCAGCATGATTCTTTTCACTCCAGCATGTATCAGCGCCTGTGTGACAAACAGGACCCATCGGTTCTGCTTTTATCAACAGCGTATCATCATCGCAATCACTCATCACTTCTTTCAGTAGCAAAAAATTTCCACTTTCCTCTCCTTTCGTCCATAACCGTTTTCTACTTCTGCTATAGAACGTCACTTTACCCTCCTGCATTGTCTTTTCCAAAGCCGATTCATTCATAAATCCAAGCATGAGCACTTTTTGCGTTTTATGATCCTGGATAATAGCAGGTACTAATCCATCTGAGTATTTTTTAAAATCGATCTTCATTTCATTTTTTTTCTTTGTTAGTTGAGTAAGAATGGTCACTGTTTTTATGATCGATTCTCCTGGCCCTGTTCCTGGCTATCATGAAAATTATTACAACAGAAATGGCAGCAATGTAAATCATCATAATCTACAACTATGTTTTGTTTATACGTTTTCAGGATTTTCATCTGTTTCCGTTGTAGCCTGCCCCGACCTGCCAGGATCACGCACTTCAACGCTTTTGTCGCTACTCGGCTTTTATTTTCACCCGAAGGCGCAAAGATGCAAAGACCGTTGCGACTTTTGTATTTCCCTTTGCGTCTTTGCGTGAAATCATATTCGTATCTCTATATTTTGCTCCCGCAAATATCGCTTTAAATCGGGTATTGCTACCTCTTTGAAGTGAAAGATACTCGCCGCCAATGCCGCATCGGCTTTTCCATTTTCAAACACATCGACAAAATGTTCCATAGTACCTCCGCCACCCGAAGCGATCACGGGTACTGGAAGATTTTCAGCTACCTGCTTTGTTAACTCAATCGCAAAACCTTGTTTAGTTCCATCATGATTCATGGAAGTAAGGAGAATTTCACCGGCACCCAACATAACTCCATGTTTTGCCCAATCAAAACAAAGTTTCTTTGTCTTTGTTCTTCCACCATTTAAATACACATACCATTCTCCATCTTCTTCCAGTCTTGCATCAACAGCAAGCACCACGCATTGACTTCCGAATTCACTGGCAAGATCATTGATCAGTTGAGGGTTTTTAAATGCAGAAGTGTTTACAGAAATTTTATCAGCGCCATTTTGCAAAAGGACACCAACATCCCTCACACTGCTGATCCCCCCACCGACTGTAAAGGGAATATTGATATGATGAGCAATGCGATTTACCAATTCACTCAAGGTTTTTCTTTTTTCGATAGTAGCAGTGATGTCAAGAAACACCAATTCATCAGCGCCCTGCCCGGCATAGAATGCTCCCAGTTCAACAGGATCGCCGGCATCACGAAGGTTTACAAAATTTGTCCCCTTCACGGTGCGGCCATCTTTGATATCAAGGCAGGGTATGATTCGTTTGCAAAGCCCCCTCCGCCCCCTAAAGGGGGGACTTTGAACAGAATTAATTATTGAATCATTCATTGAATATTGAGCATTGAGCGTCGATTATTGAATATTTATTCTTTTAAGTTCCGAAAGTGTAATCCTTTTTTCATAAATCGCCTTCCCTACTATTGCACCTTTACATCCAATATCTCTTAACTCTTCAAGATCATTCACCGAACTCACTCCGCCACTTGCTATAAAGAACAACTCCGGAAATTTTGAAGTAATATTTTTATACAGATCAATCGCAGGGCCCTCCAGTTTTCCATCTTTGCTGACATCAGTACAAAATATCTTTTTCACTCCATGATCCATATACTTCCGGATAAAATCGTAGATCCAAACTTCGGTTGTTTCCTGCCAGCCACTCACAGTAATCCGTTCATTCTTTACATCAGCACCGAGTAAAAATTTATCAGCACCAAATTTCAATAACCATTTCATAAACTCATCTTCATTCTTTACAGCAATACTGCCGACAGCAACGAATGTTGCACCGGAATTAAAGACTATTTCAACATCCTTTTCGGTTTTTATCCCTCCCCCAAAATCAATAATTAAAGATGTTTTGCCTGCAATTTCTTCCAACACCTTCCAATTTTTTACAGCACCGTCCTTTGCTCCATCGAGGTCAACCAAATGGAGACATTTTAACCCTGCGTCTTCAAATTTTTTTGCTATTTCCAATGGTTCTTTATGATATAGAGTAACCTTGTCATAATTACCCTGCTCCAATCGAACACACTTTCCATCGATGATGTCTATTGCGGGTATTACTTGCATACTGTGTTTTTGTCATTCCGAGCGAAGCGAGGAATCTGATATACCATCATCGTAGAGATGTCTCGCTTCGCTCGACATGACAGTTAAAGGGTTAAGAAGTTTCTCAAGATTTTTTCACCTATTTCCGCACTTTTCTCCGGATGAAACTGGACTCCGTAAAAATTATCTTTTTTCAAAGCAGAACTGTATGGCTGGACATAATTTGTTGTTGCTATTGTATGCTCGCCCATTGAAGCATAATAACTATGAACAAAATAGCAAAAGCTGTCTTCCTTGACCTCTCTGAACAGACCGGTTTTTAAATCATAAATACTATTCCATCCAATCTGGGGAACTTTGAACACTTTATCTGCCAACCGGATCTTTTCAATATCATCAGTTACTTCTGCTTTCATCCCTATTCTTTCCAAAGCAAAAAGGACAGATTGAATATTGCCGGCATTATATTTTATGATAACTGCACCTATCATTATTTATAATGTTTCATTTATCAGACCATAGTTTAGTGCAAACCCTTCTATATTTTCACAACGATCTCTGAAGTATTCTTCGAGATTATTTTTACGAATAAGATTAATGATCTTATCATATCCAGAAATGAAGGAATTGACGACATTTGTAAATTCAAGTCCCCAATCTTCAAAAAGTTTTATCGAAAGTTCAGCCTTGTATAGCATTAAGTCAATAGTGTCAACAGTATAGACAGATATTTTAGAGAATTCATTTATCAATTTATTTGCTACTGACATACTTGGATTCAGATAATTTCCCTTGGGATAAAATATTTTAGCCAACTTTATTTTATATTGATCTAAAAGCTTTGCAGAATCATTACCTAGTTCAAGAGAATAAAATTGTTGAACTGCTTGAAATTTTTGGTGCAATTTCTCAACTTCTTTCACAAGTTCTTCTTTTGTAAACTCCTGAAGATATTTTCGCAATTCTTTTTTTGAGGCCATCAGGTCGTGATAATACTTATAAGAAATTTTTTTGTTGCCTTTTTCACATCCTTCGCATTTCCTAATGCCTTTATAAATGCAGTTCCAATAATGGCACCATTCGCATTTTCGCAAGCAGCGTCAAATGTTTTTTTGTCCTTAATTCCGAATCCTACAAGCACCGGATTTCTTAATTTTAAATTTTTAATTTTTTGGAGATAGGCTTTAACGTCTGTCATGTTCTTATCTTTCCCCGTCGTGGAAGAAGAAGACACTGCATATAAAAAACCATTACTTAATTGATCCAACTTCTTTACTCTCTCTTCCGAAGTTTCTGGAGTTACGAGGAAAACAAAATCCAATTCATATGTTTTTATAATAGCTCCGTATTCCGTTTCATATTCATATTCCGGCAGATCAGGAAGAATTAGTCCATCAATCCCAACGGCTGCGGCATCGGTGCAGAAGTTTTTAAATCCGTATTGCAGGATGGGATTCATATAGCCCATCAATAAAACCGGTAGGACTTCCCCAACCACTCCAAAGGAGGGGCTTTTGCGAAAATCTTTTAATTGTTCAAACAATTTTTTGATCGTCATTCCATTTTGTAACGCAATTGTGCTGCTATGTTGTATGACCGGTCCATCAGCCAGCGGGTCACTATATGGCATTCCTAATTCGATCATATCTGCCCCATTCTCCCGTAAGGCTTTCATTACTGTTAACGTATCTTCCAATTGAGGAAATCCTGCCGTACAGTAGACGCTTAAAATCCTGTTCTGTTTTTTATTAAATAATTCTTCTATTCTGCTCATATCTAATCTTTCGTACTTGTAATGATATATGTGTCGTCATCCACTGTAATAAAACTATATCTTGGGTAGCTATCAATATCCAATGTTATTTTGCATAAAACAGGGTGCCCTTCAGGCTTTGGAAATTGCACTAACACGGTATCACCTTGTCTTGAAACTTTCATCATGCCCTTTGTAAAATTTGCACTAAGGCATTTTTCAAATTCATATCTCTCCCCCGCAATATTTGAAACAACACGAAAAGAAGGCTGCAGATTTTCGCAATTGTCTGAGATCTTTTCAAACTTTAGCTTGTGATCAACAAATGGTTTGCGGTTGCAGGCAAATAATATGATTATCGCTAAAAAAATAATTATCTTATTCATTTTCCATTTTTTTCATGTATGCTGCCAGATCTTTATCTCCTCGTCCACTCAGGCACACAACCACTGTGTCGTTGGTTTGAAAGAAGGGTTTTTTTTCCTCTCCCCCTTCACCCCCTCTCCGCTGGCGGAGAGGGGGACGGGAGGAGAGGTAATTCAATACAGCCAATGCATGTGCGCTCTCCAATGCCGGGATAATTCCTTCAAGCTTTGCTAATTCAAAGGCCGCCTCCAACGCCTCGTTGTCGGTCGCACTCAGGAATGTGGCCCGGCCACTATCAAATAAATGAGCATGCAAGGGACCAATACCAGGATAATCCAAACCGGCTGAAATGCTATGAGGTTCTATGACCTGGCCATCCTCTGTTTGCATTACCAGGCTTTTACTTCCGTGCAAAATGCCCGGCTTACCCAAAGTAGTTGTTGCAGCGCTGTAGCCACTTTCAATTCCAAGACCAGCAGCTTCTACAGCGATCAACTGCACAGAAGGCTCATCCAGAAAATGATAAAATGCACCGGCTGCATTACTGCCACCGCCCACGCAGGCAAGTACATGAGTTGGTAATTCACTTCCAATTTTTTCGAACAACTGCCAGCGGATCTCTTCACTGATCACGGATTGGAAACGGGCCACCATATCAGGATAGGGATGCGGCCCAACAACCGAGCCTA
>WNFY01011746.1_pt1 | contig 14373 bp, 18 predicted proteins | sample 5400091 | NCBI WGS metagenome assembly WNFY01 (sample SAMN13153364, study PRJNA577476) | soil metagenome | isolation source: 60 cm soil or saprolite under grassland replicate 1 | place: USA:California | collected 2016-06-15 | reverse complement strand
CGGCGATTCCATTAATTACATGCGGAACAGTGTCAAGGTGGTCATTGACGCCTATGATGGCACGACTACGTTTTACGTCTTTGATACGGAGGACCCGATCATCGCGGCCTATCGCCGAATCTTTCCGAGCCTCTTCAAAGATGCGGCTCTAATGCCCTCCGGGCTGCGCAAGCACGTGCGTTACCCCGAGTTGTTGCTGAAACTGCAGGCCGAAGTATACGGGCTGTATCACATGACAGACCCCGGAGCGTTCTACAACCGTGAAGATCTGTGGACGGTCGCCACCGAGGTCGGTATAAGCGAGAGGGGTGAGCAGACCACACAGGCAATGCAGCCGAATTTCGTGCTGATGAAACTGCCGGGCGAAAGCGGCGCAGAGTTTGTAGAAATTCTCCCCTTCACGCCCGCCAACCGGAATAACCTGATTGGCTGGATTGCCGGGCGCAGCGACGGCGCGAACTATGGCACATCGGTGGTTTACGACTTCCCGAAGACGAGGCTTGTAGATGGACCTCTGCAAATCGAGGCGCGGATCGATCAGAACGCGCAGCTCTCCGGCCAACTGTCTCTGTGGAATCAGCAGGGCTCGCACGTCCGGCGCGGGGCCTTGCTGGTAATTCCGTCGGGGCGTGCACTGTTGTACGCGGAACCAATTTATCTTCAGGCGGAGCGGAGTCCGATGCCGGAGTTGCGCCTGGTAGTGCTCGCGCTCCAGGACCGGTTGGCGTACGGGCCCACCTTCGAATCGGCAATGGCGGCTCTTTTTGGTGGAGCGGCCTCCTCGATGAGTGCCTCGGCAACGAGTGGCGGAACAGTTCCGGCGGAGGGGGCGCACCGGGCTTCGTCATCCACCGCGCCCCAGCCCGCAGCCGATCTCAACGCGCTCATCACAGAAGCCGCGAGAGACTTGTCCGATTACCAGCGCCTGACCGCTGAAGGCAAGCTCGCGGAAGCTGGGCAGAAGCTGGAAGACCTGAAGCGCGCGCTCGATAAGCTGAACAAACTTCCGAGATGATCCGCGTAGTACCTCGCCGGTTGCATGGTGCGCGTCCTGGTGGAACCCCCAATCGTGTGCGGGCTGTGCTGTATGGGGAGATCGTGTTCGGATTCATGGTCTTTGTGGGGCTGCCGCTCTCGGCCTTCCGATCGCACTGGCGACGCGCCCCGACTCGCAGTAATTTCAGCCGTGCTGGCTGAGCGAGAGCACGTTTCCGTCCGGATCCTTGAACCAGGCGATCTTGGAGCCGCCGGGCGCGACCCAGATGCCGCGTTCCTTGTCCGGGACGAAAGGGTATTTCTCGAACTCGACGCCGCGCGCGCGCAGTCCGTCAACCGCGGTCTCAATGTTGTCCACTTCCCAGCCAAGGACGGTGCTTTGCAGTGGAGTGAAGCTCGCCACTTTGGAAATCCGAATGTCGTGCCCGCCGACCCTCATGACCAGCGCGAACTGATCGAGGCTGACAAACTCGAAGCCGAGCTTGCCCTCGTAAAACTCCCTCGCCTTGCTGTAGTCTCGGGTGATCAGGAAACCGACCATCTTTGCGTGTTCGAGCATTCCACCTTCCTTTTCCGGCGGATACAAGTAAGCTGACTGCGATTCTCCGCTCGTCTCAGCTAATCTGGCACGATTCCATATTTCACGTCGAGAAAATTCTTCAATGCGCTGGGCAAGCAAAGGGCCAGCTCCTGCCACGTCACAACCTTGCATCTGGCCCGCAGATCGGCAGATCGTATGCAGCGCAGGATACGGTACCAGTCCTCAAGCAAGTCAGGCCGGCGAGCGTCGAGCAACGTGCAGAAATCTAGACCGAGCGCATGTGCCGCGAGGACATTGCGAATCAGCTGGTACGAGACGTATTTGCTCTTAGCTCTCGGGAGTTGGCGACATTCGAATACTTCCCGAAGATCTCTATATTGCTCGACAAGTTCGGCGCGCTGGATTTGAAAATCTCCCTCGGTGAGTTTCGCCTCAAAAAGCACATTCCCGAGCTTCATATCAATTTCGGTCCGCTCTACCGCATCGCTGAGTAGCGGCACCCGCGGCATGAAACCAAATTCGGGGAGGCTTCCGGGTTCGATCCCCAGGATTCCGCAAACCTCTATTCTCCGCGTCACGCCTGGGTAGCAGAAGATGTTCATCAGCAGCGCGTCAGAACTCAATGAGGAATCGAGTTCGCGCCACAAACCGTCCTGAGCAGGCAGCGAACGTCGGCCCTGGGTGTGTACCTTCTGCAATCGTCTTCTCCACAGCGGCCTTCTGAGAATTGCTCTGTAACTGGCTGAAATAAAATTCCCATGATGCCGGCCGCATGCCGATTGCTGATAAACCACCACTGGCGGTTCCCCATAGCTGGTCACGTGTGGCAAGAGATTTAAAGAGGCATACGAGCTGTTTCGGGCGATCAACTCCTGCCGGAGGGCGGTGACATAGACACTGCGACCGCTAAGTGCGTCTATCCTCACCCTCGTAGCCTCGCCTGGATCATCTCAGCCAACCGAATGCTGTCTGCAATCTTCGAGTGGACGACCGGCGATGGCTTAATCTCTTCTCGGTTCAGCCGCACCGCGGCAATAAGTGAAGCCGCAATCAGAAGGGCTGCATTAGGCTTTTTTTCTCCCTCCTTATTATTATTGTTATTGTTGGGATTATTGGGCTTTCCGCGGTCGCAGCAATTGCTACTCGGACCGGGCTGTCCTTTGAACACCTCAGCCGGGCTGTACCTGTAGGCGGCCCAACAACATGAGCAGGTTACGATGACAGTGTCTTGGGGCGGGGGCTCAGCTTTGTCCGGCTCTGAATGCTCGACCTGCGGGTCGATGGCGCGGCAATTGATGGTGCAGCCACACTTCTTGCATTTCACGACCCAGGCGACGGGTAGCCCTAAATTCAGACCGGCCATACCCGCCATCATAGGCGAAGAAAAAGGGAACGTCACCTCTCTGCCCGGAGAACAGCGAACCCGCTCTCTGCCCTACGGTCCAAGGCCCTCGCGCGACTCTTTAGTGGCTCTGGTAAACTGACGCACCATGTGCGGCCGCTATCGCCTTACCGCGAAGGAGCGCTACATTCGAGACCACTTCGGACTCGATGACGATCCTCCCTGGACACCACGCTGGAACATTGCGCCGACCCATCAGATTGCGACCATCCGCCAGCACCCATCTGAGCCCAAGCGCATCTTCGGCCTCATGCGATGGGGTCTCATTCCTCATTGGACACTGTTGGCGAATTCTGTCAGCCCAGGAATCCGAGTCATGGATTTTGAGACTTCCCGTTGCAACCTCCGACCCCCTGGTCCCGAACCAGATTCCAAAGGTTATTGAAACTTGTAGAAACCTGTGGTTCCCAAGTGATTGCTGTTGAACCCGTTGCGGGCTGCTTGTTGAAAGCCATTGAAACCTGTTGAACTCGGATGCCTTCACCGTCTCAAATTCGACTCCATTTTGCCGCTTCCCCTTCACGTCGCCCGGTGGCTGTTCGAGAGTCTCGAATCTGCGTGAAGACTACTCTAGTTCTGTGGGTGCGCCGAGCGTGCGAGGCGGGGGTTGCTGGCGATTCATAGCCTCATCGTACGGAATTAGTTGCGGCTGACGGCGGTCCGCCTCGATCAACCAAATTGTTCGGTCGGGCATCAGGTTCAAAAGCAGCTTGTTGTGTTCGGCCCCAAGATCCCGTGCCCAGATCACGTGCGAATTCATGATGTCGGGATGGTTGTACACCCACTCCGAACTGACGTTATGGTTCTGCCAGTACCGCACAACGACTAGCTGTGGCTTTGGCTGTTTTTCCAGCCAGTTTTCGGTCTCTGCGCGATCTAGGTTCCAATCGTCCAGCGGAGTGTTCAGTCGTTCTCCAATTCGCCAGCCCAGCGAAAGCACGCATGCAATGGGGACCGCATAAATCACCCATCTGAGATTCCAAGCTGCTTTCCGCGAGGATTCATTTTGGCGAACCAATCTTCGCCGCTCTGTTCGTGTTAGCGTACGTTCAACCTGTGCTACCTGCGAATTCCAATTCCGAATTCTACGAAGTCCTTCGATTTCCAAATACCAGATGAGGCAGGCTGCCGGAGCAAAGTAATGCGGAAATTCCCACTTCGTGAACAGCAGTTCAAGCTCCAGCAGGACGCAAGTCGCAATTGCCATGCGTGACCACTGGTCATCAAAAACGTGCCAGAGAAGGAGAACCTGAGCGATTACGAGCAGGCCGATGACCCCACACACGAGAACAGCCGTCGGACTTGAGATGAACGAGAACAAAACCAAACCAGCCAGTACACCCGCCTGCAGCCAGCGAGTCTTTCCTCTCCGCAGCAGTGGGGGCAACACCAAGGGAACACTCAAAATGAATCCGCAATAGAAACACCACCACGTTGTCAGCTTGCCCACCGTCCCCGTTAGAAACCATTTGGGAACGCGCCTGGTGAGATACGGCTTCATCTCATTGATTTCGTAATAGAACTGCAGCATCGGGCTACTGAATGTCAGCTTCGGCCGCCGCGGCATGAAAATGAATGGTGGGGTTTCCTGATATTGCCGTTCGTGTAATGCGTATGGCGTCACAAAGGCTGAGCCGGTAATGGCGCGGTTATATGCTCCCATCGCGAATGCTCCTCCAGCGAGAATGACCAGGCAGGGTAGCGCCAATTTCGGCCACAACCCAGGTTCACACCAGTTGCGCTCGCGCCAAAGATGATGCAGGAACAGCAGGCATGCCGGAAGGACTGCGATCAAACCTTCTAGCGGACGGCTGCTGGCCAGGATCACAAGACCAAGTCCTAGCCAAAGCGAGTTCCGCCAAGATAAGGAATCCCACAATCGGCGGATTGCACCAAAGACTAGTGCGCCGCCGAGCGCCGGAACCATGCCGCCCCAAAACGTTTGGCTCCAATAGCTGAATATGCCATATTGGACTGCGACGATGAACCCGCCCAGCAGCCCCCAACCAGGGCTGATCCAAGCACTTAGCATCCACACGACGGCAGCACAGGCTAGCGCAGAACTGAGCCAAACCCCGACCACTTGGTGCCCGGTCAACTTTTCCCCAACTGCTAGAAAGACGCCTTGAGCCGGGAAATACTTGGAGGCATGAACCGGGCGTACGAGCTCGTGGAAGGTATCGAAAAATTCCAGGAACGGAGGTGACGGCCCTGAAACGTGCCCGCTGGCCAGTGTTTCCGCCATCAGTATGTAGCTGAACTCATCGTGAACAGAAGGTGCTGGCTCGTGCAGAGAAATTGAAATCAAGCAGCCGGTAAACGCGAGGGCAAAGATCAGGGAAACTTGGATTCGCGAGTTTGTAGCCAAGAATGAAATCAGACTTTTACTCCGACCACTACGATAACTGGTTCTCTTCCAACTGGTTTCGGAAAGGGTCTCCGACCAATAGAGATGTGGAGCACCGAACCGCACTTCAAACGTTGCACCCGTCAGTAATTACTTACCTGGTTCCATAGCGGTGGGAAAACCACTTCCAAGTCACAAGGCCCCACAAGTAACCTCCGACTAAGAAGAAGGGCGCGCGAACGAGTAGATCAGAACAGATTTGTCGAAATCCTGATATTGAGCGATCGACAATCCATGTTTGTAAGAAGGTGAGCGCAGTCAGGGTTAACCCGGCGCCCAGAATCCCGCGTACAACTATCCATCGAGTCTTACCCTTCGCCGCGATGGCTTGCCATCTTTGCCTTTTCTCTTCCCGAGTCGGACTCACTAGAGAAAACCTCCTATCTCCTGGACTTCGCTGCAGAACGTGCACTCATGGAATAGCTTTACAGTCACTCATATCGTCGCGGTATTGAAGGTAGGCCATCCCCACGTAGCCAAGGTCTTCCCACATAGACTTGGCGGCCCCTGAGGCTCCCCCTATGACGGCGAGCGGCAAACCGCCCTCCGCGCAGCCTATCTCCAAAGTAAATGCGCATCCCACAGCACCTCCCCACAAAGCCCCCTTCGCAGCACTCTTTTCCGCCTTCCGGGCAAATCCCTTGTCGACGGCAGAAAATGTGTCTTGATACTTCTTTGCCGCATTCGCCTCGCACTGCTGACGCGCAGGCGACTTGGGTTTCTGTGGCTGTGGGTTATTGTTTGCGGCGTTGCCGCCCCCAGTCGACCCGCCCCCACCGCACGGGCTCGTCGCCTGGGGCGGGCAGGACGGTGGGTTCGGATTGAGCGACCCTGGACAACCCTGAATGGCGGGACTGCAAGGTTGCGATGGGTTCGGGTTCGGGGAGGGATGCCACTGACCACCCGCCTCTGCACACCAGTCTGGGTTCGTCGGTTGGTTGGGACCCGAATACCCAGTACAAGAATCCAGGCCAAATGGATCAATCAACGCCATGGGATTATTCAAGACATAACCATAGCGATTCCAGCTCTGTGGGTTCATCGGATCGACAACGGCTAGTCCACCTGGATCGGGTGAAGTCCAACGCCCGTGCGCCGTACGGTATTCGCGAAACATGAAGTCATAAAGGTTCGTGGACCAGTAAGGCGCCGAACCACTCACTGTATCCTGATTCTGGTCGGTAAACGCCAGATCCGGATTGTTTCCGGCAGGAGCGTAATCCTCCCCGTAAGGCGCATAAGCCGCTTGATAGTATCGTGCACGCGAGGGCGTAGTCGACAGACGTGAGTTGCCCAGGTGGTCCGCATGACGATAGAAGGCCAGACCGGTGCTCTTGTACACTGCGCGTCCACCACCGGGGAGTTTCACAAATGCGCTCACCAGCGTCTGGCCGTTCATCAAGGCCAGCTTCATCCCGTATGGCCCATAGACGATTTCCGTGTGGCTCGAACCACGCGTCTGCTCGATCATGCGATCAAGGGCGTCGTAGATCATTGTGACCGTCGAGCCGTCAACACTGGTCATATTGCCATCGGTGTCCCAAGTGTAGCTGTGGGTCACATCATTCTTGAGGTTGCCGTTCGCGTCATAGTAGTTCGACGAACCAGCTCCTCCCCCAGAGATCTGATAGTACTGGTAGTCTTGGGAGACGACGCCGATCGTCTGCGCGCTTAACTTGGGCTTCTATCCCTGGCGGTTGGTGTTTGCAGAGTGCTGTTGCGTGAGCAGGCTAGCGACAATTCCGCGGTGATTCCGCGGAATGATTGGGACAGACTGAGTAGGGGCAACGTTGTACCGAGGCTCCCACTCTTGCTCCTCTGAGATGCTGGCGAAATGCTCTTCGATGATCTGCTTCCTTCGCGACAGACGATAGCGTCCGCACATAAGGAGATTATGGCAGACCGAGACAAGCTTCACATCACTCAGCTGTTCACATCACTCAGCTTGCCAAGGAAGGCGATAACTTGGTAGGGAGGTTCATTGGGAGGGGCTCTTCTGTAAACGAAGGCCTTCAAGTTTTTCGACAGTCGTTGCCGAAGGCACAGAAGAGTGTGTGATATATTAATTTTAGGCCTAGCTTTTTTGGGCCGCGATATAACACGGGCCCAATGGGTGGTGCTTGCGAGTAATCGGAAGCCAGATCCCGGCGGGCCCAGCGCATTTATGGCCGTCGCGCGGCGACCTGTTTCAGCTTCTTATGGGTACGACTCCTACTTCCTACATATTTCGTTGTGTTTCCTACATCCGGCAGATAAACACCAAACACGCGGCCCACGAGGTCCCGTTTCGCTTGCTCTGAGAGCTTGTTCGGATATGCAGGTCGTTCTCTGGTTGTAAGGTGTTTCGGATCAAGCGTGTCAATTAGAGCGTGAACAACAACGCCATATTGCAGTACGCGCTGACGTGTTCGAGGCAACCTGCACTCGCGGAGTATATGTTCGAGCGGCTGAAGCCAGTTTCTTAGTAGTGTGGTGGATTCAAACTGTTCGACAAAGCTCTTGAACTGAATCACTTCGGCCTTATCTCCTTCTGCGATGACGCATTCGCCGATTGCGCGTTGCCAAGCTCGATCTACTAGTCTCACCCGACGCGACTCCAAGCTGCGCAGGAATCGCAGTAAAATCTCGCCCTTCTTGTTCCGGGCTAAATCCGCGTGAAAGCTCTCGCGCCGCAAAATCTCGAGCCTACCCCAAAATTGCGCGAAGAGGTATAGCGTACTGCAGAGATTAACCAGGTCCCTCCGCGGGGCAGCAGGATTGGGCGGCGGGCGGAAATCCCGAAAGTCCTCCTCAGCCAGGGAACGCAGCTTTCCTTGCAGCTCATCCGCAGCTTTAAGTAGGGGATCGAGTTGTGTATCAATAACCCTCCGGGCTGCAACTGAAGACTGCCAGCGCCCGCGCAGCTCAGAAAACAGTGATCCGAATAAGCGCTGCGTCAGCGGAAAAGTTGCGATGCCAGATGCATATGTCAGGATCCACGGCAATGTGAGCTTTGGCACAGCGAAATACTAAACCAGGAGGCCGCTTTAGGGGGAACAACAGGAAATGCGGATCCTCGATTTTTCAGGATCCTCCCAGCGGTCTTTGGTTTTCCAAAAAGACGTGGTTTAGGAAGAAAAGCGGCGGTCTGGCCAGGGACAAATTATCGGGTCAGTGGATGCAACCGAGATACATGCTGCCGAATCTGGCCAGGGCGGCTCTCCTCACTTCTAGATCGCATGTAGCGGCGACGTGCAAGCCTCGCGTTTCGACATCGACTTGGAAATCAAGTTGTGATTCCCACTGATCAGGTGGCGGTGGAGCGGCGGCGAAGAAATTGTATCGGACGCCCGCCCACAGCTCGAACTCTAACTCCATGTCAGAATCAGGATCGTAGCCTGAATTCTGACCGGCCTTCACCATCTTTTTTACACAACCAAGTTCAGCCAGCAACATCACCGCACATGTGTGTGCAACCAGGTCTGCTACCTGCAAACCAAGGACCTGTCTTGAATCTTGTTCAACGAAGCAGGTGGGCGCAATTTCGCCAAAAATCTCCGCAGCGCTTTTGCTGATAGCCGCCGTTGCAAAAATGCCTTGGTCAAAGAAGGCCTGATGCTGCGTGCTCTCGAAGTGATTGGTCGATAAGATCTTCTTAAGTCCACAAAACGCCTCACTGCCAAGGAGTTCCCGAGGAGAGTCAGGGACGACAACAATTCCGATACGGCAGTGATTCTGGTGACTGACCCTGAAGCCAAACCAAAATACATCGAAGCCTTTCGGCGCTCGGACATCAAGGCCATGATGGCTTACTACAAGCGCAACTATCCTCTGCGGCCTTACGAGGAAGATCCGTCACCCGTGGTCAAGACGCAAATGCCTGTGCTCATGTTCCACGGCCTCAAAGACACCGCCCTGCTTTCTGACGCACTCAACAACACCTGGGACTGGATGGGCAAAGACCTCACGCTGGTCACTATTCCTGACGCTGGCCATTTTGTACAGCAGGACGCGCCTGACCTGGTAACACGTACCATGCGGGCGTGGCTGGAACGGTGAGAGCAGTGCGCGTGACTAAAGAACGTCGGCTCAGATAGGAATCACGACTGAATCTCTTATCGTCGTCAGGACTCTAAGTGAGTTCTTCCGGCTCAGACACGTCCAAGGCACAAACTTCTCAACCCGCAGTGGCTGCGCTCTATGTCGCCGGCGCTTTGATAGGGGCGTGTTCGTGCTGGGCAGGCGTGACCTTCGCAACCTTGTCATCTGGAGTAATGTTCCGATTAGACGAATTGACGGGGACCCGTCCGCGCGATTTTCGACTCATCATCAGAGCGAGCTACCACTACCAGCCGTTCACGGCAATTTTGTACACCAGCAGAATGGGCACGGTCGCTAGGGTGATCCAGGCGGACAGCGTATAGTGTCGGAAGAAGTGGCTGCACATCGCTTCTCTCGTCTGGGGAGTTCTTACTGAAGTTATTTATTGGCCTTGTCCATTGATCTCCGCAGAAAATGTGCTGGAACAAAGGGCCGACACCCAGCCGTACCAGGGCGGCTTCCTACTTCACTATCTCGATAAGCTGATATATCCAGATATCTCACCGAGCGTGCTTACTATTGCGGCTCTGATCGTCTGCGCTCTTAACTTGGGCTTCTATACCTGGCGATTGTGGGTTGGCCAGCGTATCCGTAGACTGCTGACGACTACACTGCCGCGCGGCTAGAGCTCTGTACTTCGGGAAGGGCCACGGCCAAGTCTTCTCGCTGGTGCTTGCAGAATGTTGTTGCTCGAGCCCACATCATCAGAACCTTTACAATAACCGTTGCATTAATTCACGAGAGGACAACTATGGCTAACCTAACTAGTGCGCTCCAGCAGCTACGCGAAGAGCGCAAGCAGGCTCAGTACCAAGTCGAGAAGTTGGATTCGGCAATTTCCGTGCTTGAGGATTTGGTTGGATGAGACGGTTCGCCAACACGGACGCCTGCGGGAAGAAGTCGAGTTGTAACCGCTACGGCGCGCAGGCGCATGGCTGCTGCTCAGAGAGCACGATGGGCCAAGGTGCGCCAACAGGCTCAGCCCCCGCATACCGGTAAGCCGCGCACAACATCTTCGCCGAAGCGAACATTATCGGCTGCGGCTCGGCGGAAAATCGCTGCGGCACAGAGAGCACGATGGGCCAGGGTCAAGGCACAACAAGTGAAGAAGGCTGCGTAAAGGGAAAATAAGCAACAAAGCCCACATCCTTTGCGGATCTGGGTTGCCGGCGGAGAAGATGAGCATGACAGATGAGCCGGACTTCATAGATGTCTCCGAAACTGAGGAGGTCCGCGAAATGGAACTTCCTCGCTGGGTTCATGTGCCCGTTGGGATAGTGCTCAGCCTTTTTACCCTGCTCTGCGGATTTGCTTCAACATACCTCTTGTTCGTTCCAAACAAGAGGGCCCCCCATTCTGGCGTTTGTTGTCGGATTCATCTTGCTGCTCGGCTGTGCTTGGGTACTCGAAAAGTGCATTCGTTTGATAACTAGCAGGAAGACGCAAGGCGGACTAATGAGCCCACGTGCCCTGCGGGTCGTATCTTTCGTCTTGCTCATCTTTCCGGTCGTGGGATTGTTCACTGGCTACTATCGCGAGACGGGTGCCGTGGCGATTTATCAAGCAGTGATGTATTTGTTCGGCTTTTTCGGGCTGCGTGCGCTGGCTCGGAAGCGCGAGACCAAGGACGTTCCCGAGGAGCCCACCTAGCAATAGTTATCCTTCACGCTGGAGGTTCTCAGCGGTTCGCCGTTTCGCGATCAATGACATTCCACCTGAACGTCAGAACGAGCGATTCTGTACAATTTCATCCGACCATGACCCGGAAAATAGTCTTCTTCATCTCTCTGCTCTTTCCCTTTGTTTCCCCTGCTCAGTCGAACGTTCCTCAGACCAATAGCACGCCGCTCGTCCGCCGCTACAAGGATGGCGAGACGCTCAGCTATCACATGAAGGCTAGCAATCAGGGCCGCAATCAGACGATCAGGTACGAGGCGGACGCGAAAGGCGTGGTGAAGAAGGAGGGCTCCGGACATTTGGTCGAAGAGTTCCAATGGTCGGGGCTGAGCTTCAACGGACAGCCTGTGCCGCTCCCGGCGAACGCTTCCGATTTACGCCAGCAGCTTTCGCTTGACCCTGCCGTCTCGCCCTCGCTGCCGGACTTCAGCCACGTGAACCCGATGCTGATTGGGCCCAGTGCTGACCTGCTGACTTTCTACGCCGACCTGTGGCTCGCTATAGAACAAGGAACATTGCTTCATTCTGGAGACCACGAGTACGTGAGGCGCGGCACTCCGAATTCGTGGGCCGACGGTACTCGAACCCTTATCGGGCAGGATTCGATTGACTTCGATATAAAGCTTTCGGACGTGGACACGCGGGCCGGAACTGCAAAGCTCGTGGTTCGACACGTTCCGCCTGTACAGCCAGAAATCAAGACTGCTGCAACGTGGATGGAAGCACCCGTGGCGGATGCTCCGAACAACTGGGTCGAAGTTACGAAAACGGATTCGGGAAAATATCTCGCTGAGGTGGGAAAGGAAACGTTCGATGTCGAAATCACCACAAGCCTTGCCGATGGACGGATTCTCTCGGCAACGATGGACAACCCCGTAACAGTGCTGGCTCGCGAGTGCAGCGATTCAGGACTGACGCAGTGTGGCGAGCCCGAGCACTACCAGATCATAAGACAGATAGAACTGCATGTTCAGAATGCAACAGCAACTATTGTCCTCTACCGTCCACGTGGCAAGAATTTCGGCCTAATCCACTACTCCGAAGGGGTTCATCCGACCGTCTACTGCGATGACACGAAAATTGCGAGGTTGAGGGAGAGCCGGAAGACGACCGTTGTTCTTGATGCCGGGCCTCACACCTGTGTGGCGCTGGAGAAGCAATACCCCGGCCAGTTAAATGCGGACAGCGAAAAGCTATCAATTCAGGTTAAACCCGGTGTCGTCGCCTATCTGCGTCTTGAGTGCCCGCTCGGACATGTGCATTTTCGTCTGCACGAGATGCCAACGGATGCAGGGGCGTCAGAAAGTGCGGCACTGCTAACAATCAAGGACAAGGATTCCTATACCAGAGCTCTCGGCAGCAAGCCCCGCGAACAAGCTTCGCGCTAGAACTAAAGCAACACTGTCACGGATAACGAAAGTGATTTTGGTTCTATCCGCTCTGGTACTCCTCTGGTTCGGCCGATTCGCGCGGGACTACTTCGACCCGAATAGTCCGGCGAACCTTTCAATGCAGGTTCAACTGAAAATGTTCGGCACAGCATTTTACGAGTACCATTCGCACACAGGTCTGTGGCCGACAAAGATTGACGACCTCGCGCAGACTTCGCTTCCGCGAGCTCACGTAGCAGAAGCCAGACCATCGCAATTGCTAGAAATATCAGGTTATCGATCATTGCCGTCGTAAATTGGATTCCTTATAGTGGCGAATGATAAAGATAGAAACTCACGCAACGGGCTCAAAGCCCCGCATTCACTCGTGCGGGCCTTTGAGCCTTTGAAGCTATGACAGGCGAACCGATTGCAGAAATCCGGCCAGCTTCGCCGTAGCCTTGTACTGAGGAATTGGATCCAATTCCTTAAACGCGCTGGTGAATGCGTTCGAGAGGCTCCACATGGTCCTCGGCTGGAACTCCTCGTGTACTGGCTGAAAATACAGGTCATGCACCCGCCGCGCCAGGTGCTTCGGAAAGCCTTGCTCATCCTCAATGAATGCTTGGTAGATCAACAGTTTGGCAGAAGCATTGGACAACTGCGTCGCCTGCCATTCCTCGACCTGCCGTTTCAGAGGCCCGAAGTTCCTCTGCATTCTGTCAACACCGACGGCGAGGCTGTCTTCCAGCAGAAAGTTCTTGGAGTGTTTCGCCAATACTGGCGTGTACTCCCCGTGAAATGCGAGATTTTCGCACACGAAAACTCTCAGTCCGACCGTGCAACTTAGCCGGAATGACTTGTCATGGCTGTTCCGCAACCCAATGGCAAATCGGCAGCTCTGGAACCCGGAAGTTAGATCCATGACGCCAAACATTCGCATGCCATCTGCTGACACAGCGTATTCCTCCCGGACTACGCCGATCTGGCGGAAGCCGAGCGCTTCAATCAGTTTCTCAACTACCTCGATGTGTGGAACGGGCTTGTGTGTTGCTGTCGCTTCCGGCGTCGGTATCTCCGATAATTGCTCTCGGGTGAGTCTCCCGCCATAGGACGATAACGTCATAGTTGGAGCCGCCTCCTGCCTCTTGGTTACGACCGTAGGCATTGGAATTGGCTGTTCCTGTTCGATAACGGTTGCTGTTTCCATCTTCTTCTCCTTTTCAAAGAAAATCGGGAGCGCCGCGGCGGATCAGAGCTGCGGTTCTCCCGAATATGTTTGGTGAGGTCCAGCTGGACAATTTCAGACGAACGTCTTGGCGGCTTACCGTTTCTTCAACGGCAGAGGGGAATCTTACTTTCCGGGGGCAAGCTCAAGCCGAGCGTACGAATCCGTTCGTTATCAAGTCTAGAAACCACAGCTGATCGACCTTGCGAAGGTCAATCTCGGTGGGGTGTTCAAGGATGAACCGCCGCACATCCTTTTCTCGGATCAGGTAGGTGTCCCCGCCCTGCTGTTCGGTCCGGTTGGTTCCTCGCAGCTGTGCCCGAAGGTGGTCGGCCTTAATCCAGCGAGTAACGACGTGCGAATCGATTCCTAAAGCATCAGCCAGGCCCTTTCCTGAATAGAAACTCGGATCCGACTTGAACCGCATTCGCCTTAGCTTCAAGTGAATTCCAGTCACAGTGCGGGCATAACCGGCGGCTTTGAGCTTTAGCCGAATACGTTCATCGCTCATCCATGCGTACCGGGCCAGAAGCGCGAGCTCTGCTTCACTCCAGGGCTTCTCCTTCGTGCGTGCCAGGCCAAGTTCGCGAGCTCGCTTCTTGAGTGCCCAGTGGGGAATGCCAACCTGATCCGCCAGTTTTCGAATACCTGGGCGGGACTTGGCATTGGGAT
>WNFY01011839.1_pt1 | contig 14374 bp, 12 predicted proteins | sample 5400091 | NCBI WGS metagenome assembly WNFY01 (sample SAMN13153364, study PRJNA577476) | soil metagenome | isolation source: 60 cm soil or saprolite under grassland replicate 1 | place: USA:California | collected 2016-06-15 | reverse complement strand
GGATTATTCCGCAGCCTATGTGGTTCTGCAAACCGACCATCCTACTGGCCTGGAAGGGCATGGCATGACCTTTACTATCGGACGTGGAAACGAGGTTTGCGTCGCCGCCATCCGGGCGCTGGCCCCGCTCGTCATCGGACACACTCTGGAGTCGTTCACCTCCGATATGCGCGCCTTCTGGCGGTATATCACTGGCGACAGTCAGTTGCGCTGGATCGGACCAGAGAAGGGAGCTATTCACCTGGCCACCGCAGCAGTGGTCAACGCGGTCTGGGATCTCTGGGCCAAAGTTGAGAGCAAGCCGCTCTGGAAACTGCTCACCGATATGACCCCGGAGCAGCTTGTCTCCTGCATCGATTTCCGTTATATCACCGATGTCCTGACTCCTCATGAAGCGCTAGACTTGCTACGCCGCCAGGCCCCAACCAGAGGGCAGCGCGAGGCGGAGATGCTGCAGCATGGCTTTCCTTCTTATACAACCGGGGCAGGTTGGCTGGGTTATAGCGATGAGCAGATGCGCCTGCTTTGCCGCGAAGCGCTGGCTAACGGCTGGCGGCACTTCAAACTGAAGGTTGGACTGAGCCAGGAGGACGATCTGCACCGGGCGCGTATTATGCGCGAAGAGATTGGGGTAGAGAGCACCTTAATGTTCGACGCAAACCAGGTGTGGGAGGTGAACGAGGCCATCGCTGCAATGCAGCACCTGGCGACATTTGACCCCTTCTGGATTGAAGAACCCACCAGCCCGGATGATATTCTTGGACATGCCACCATTGCGCGTGCGATCGCCCCGATTCGCGTTGCCACCGGTGAGCATGTGCAGAATCGCATCATCTTCAAGCAACTTTTTCAGGCCAACGCCATTGCTATCTGCCAGATTGATGCCTGCCGCGTCGGCGGGGTAAACGAAGTCCTGGCGATTCTCCTCATGGCAGCCAGGTTCGGCATCCCGGTCTGCCCGCACGCGGGAGGCGTTGGCCTGTGTGAATATGTGCAGCATCTCTCTCTCTTCGACTACATCGCGCTTAGCGGGTCGCTGGAGAACCGCATGATCGAGTACACACCTCATTTGCACGAGCATTTTGTGCATCCGGTCATCATCAGGGATGGTCGCTATATGCCTCCGGACGCTCCAGGGTATAGCGTGACGATGTATCCCGCGTCGATTGCCGCTTACTCCTATCCCAATGGGTCATCGTGGGCAGGTGAAAGCAGTTAGTTATGGAAAGGAGACGTGAGTGTTTCGTTTAGATAAGAAAATCGCCTTCGTAACGGGGGCCGGGTCGGGCATCGGAGAGCAAATCGCACGGCTCTTTGCGCAGCAGGGCGCGCACGTCATTCTCGCCGATATCAGAGTGGATGCTGCGGAGCGGGTTGCCAGTGAAATTCGAGCTGCCGGGGGGAGTACACGCACGCAGCAGCTTGATGTGGCTGAAGAGTCCCAGGTCAAGGCCGCGATAGAGCAGGTTGCAGCTACCGAAGGTCGGCTCGATATCCTGATCAACAATGCCGGCATCAGCCACGTTGGTAGTATCCTGGAGACCAGCCTGCAGGACTGGGAGCGCGTGATGAGTGTGAATGCGGGCGGCGTCTTCCTCTGCGCACGCGAAGGGGTACGGCAGATGCTGGCACAGTCTCCGGTCGGAGGTGTGATCATCAACATGTCCTCGGTTGCGGCCACTATCGGTATCGATCGCCGTCTGCCCTATAGCGCGAGCAAAGGAGCCGTATTGGCACTGACGCGCTCGATTGCCATCGATTTCGTCACACAGGGGATTCGCTGCAACGCCATCTGCCCCGGCACAGTGCAGACGCCGTTTGTGGAAAGCTACCTGGCGCGTCATTTCGCCGGACACGAGGACGAGGTGCGCCAGCAACTTCACGCTCGCCAGCCCATCGGACGTATGGGGAGAACGGATGAGATCGCGTATGCTGCGCTCTATCTGGCTTCGGATGAGGCGGCCTTTGTAACAGGCTCGGCGCTGGTCATCGATGGCGGCTGGACTGCTAAGTGAAGTACAGCAAGAACTTCATCAGCATCATTTAAACCTGCTAAGCGACTCCAATAGCGACGTTGAGCAGGCTTAACAATATAAAAATCATTCCCTACATATATCCGTAAAACACGGCGTGTATAAATCTTATCAGCAACCCTCTGTGGCAGCAGTTCAGCAATTCTTTGTAATATGGGCTCTAATCCTTGTGTTGGAACAGTTATCACAGAAGATGAACGTCCCGGCAAGGGAACAATAGAAAATTTTACGACTTGCAAAGGAGCTCTGCCAACGTCAAAAACATCCGCTTCCATGGTATGAATATGCAAGGTCTGAAAAAACGGTTGTATCGCACCGATAAGTCGCTGAGCATATGTTTCTATTGCAGTAGATGAGGGACGTCCTAGAGCACTTGATTTTTCCCGGTTCATTCTAAGATTAATAGTAAAATCTATCGCGTCTTCAACTATATATGTTTCAAACTCATCCAATTGATAAAGTTTAAAAACAGTTTTATTCAATTGATCTTTGAGTTCTTCTAAATTATGGCCTGTAGGTCGTTGACGCAATCGCGTTTCTATATCAACAATCTGCATAATGACGGAATGATTTTCTTCAGCGGGCCAGGGTACAGGTAAACGTAACAAATCATTCGGTTCAACTTTATCGCGTTCAACTCCCCAGACAGAAGCTGTCATAAAGAAAAAATAGGTCGCTAATGAGGAGTTTAGAATGCCATTGAGATAATGAGCCAGAAACTCTTCTTCCTCAGGAATTGAAACGCCATAGTATTCTTCTGTATAAACAATATCCTGGGGACTATATGCGGCAAAAAATTCTTTCTGAATTATCCCTCTCGTCGCGATCACTAATGGCCCCTTATAAATTTCGAGCTTCCTTGTACGATGCAGCTTTTCCTTGGAAAAAGGCGGCAATGCAGCAGGATCTATCAGAAATGGCTGCATCTTGTTGGAAGGCAACCATTTCTTTCCATAGAGTTCTGACGCGTCTTTTGATCCACTAGCAGCCTGATAGCCCTGACCATGTTTCCATTTATATTTTTCTACAAATTTCTCTAGTGAAGGGAACGTCGATCGCAAGTATTCAATGAGAGCCATATCCCGCGCACTTCCCCAGGAAGCTATCTTTAACACATCAGTATCAGATAGCACATAATTTGTAGATATCTTTTTGATATTTTCTGGACCGATCTCGATTATACCGTGGCGTTTAAAAGACTCTGAACGCTCGGCATTAACAAGGTAAAAACGATCATCTTCCTGTGAAGAACAACCTTCGGCAATCAAAACAATGGCAGGAGCTTTTGATTTTGGAAAAAGCTCATCTTGCCGTAAATCAGAAAGATTTACTATCACTCGAGGACTAAAACACATCAAAAGTCTTTTTCGTGTCTCAAGAGCTTGTGATGTATGACCAAAAAAAGGAGTACTATGTAGAACGAGACCCAGACACGTCTTACTATTTGCAAAATCCCCACTTCGCCATAAAAATGCTTGATCCAGGCTTCTACGTACAAGGGGATAGCCACGCCTTTGACAATATTTTTCAGCCAGTTGGTTTACTCGACGCCTCCTCCAGGGAGGATTACCTACAATCGCTTGAAAATTTTTCGTCACAAAAGGATCCTGTCTATTGAAATCCGCCGTTTCATCAAAAGCATCTGCTGCAAAAAGATTGTGGTCAACCAGGGGTTGGAACTTCAAAGCTTCGGATAATTGAGGGTTGGGATCAAGTTCTAAAGCTGTAAGATACAAGCTAAAAGCCGCAATTTGTATAGCTCCTTTACTAATATCTATACCATAAATTTGATGATAGAGTGTGTTCCGTACCATCTCACGAGACCAATTCTCACCACCTGCAATACGACGTGCAACAAGACGACGTAAAGATTCAACGAGAAATACACCGGACCCGCAAGACATGTCCAGAACATTTGCATCTGCTGGAAGTTGTTTAAACACTTCAGAAAGTACAAGATCAACCACGTTAATAGGAGTATAATACGTACTACGCTCTTTAGCAATCTGTGAGTTATCTGCATGAACAAACATCTCGTAAATCGAACTGATTAATTCAATAGGGATGACGCTGAAGTCATAAGGAGACCAGAGCCTTCCCTGACCAGTTTTTAACTCTGTGCCAGAGAGCAGATTATGCACGACTTCGAGGTGTGTTTCGTCTACGACATCCCACTCATACACAACAGGACCGTCATCTTGTTTCTGCCGTAGAGGGAACAGGTTCCCATTGAATATCCCCTGTATCCAACTAAAAAGTTCATAGGTAACGGATTTATTCAACAATATATCTACAAACTCTCCATTATGGAACAAGTTATGCAAAATTTCATACGTAAGTATACCTCTAGCTTGAAGATAAGACACAAAAATGGATCGTCCTAATAACGCCTGCGCAAAAGGACGTGGCAGGAGCATGGTAACAAGGCGATCCTCCGCCTCTTTCAAGTTGTCCAGAAGAGTCACATCAACCCTTTGACGACGATCTATTTGTTTTACCTTCTCTTTTTGCCAGAAAACGCCAGACTCTATTTGAAGCCTATCTGCGAAATCATGTAATTGTTGTAAACCTTTTTCTGTCTGTTCAAATAGTCCTATCAAATGTTTATCAGAATCGATTTCGTCTGTTTGTGTAGGTCTGGCATAAGCATTATACAGTCTGATACTCGTAGGAGTAATAATCCACAACATAGGAGCAAGACCCTGATTCCATGCAAGCCGCCGGAGATCGGCCAGTGTCTTTGGATCGGGGTTAGCCTGATCAAGTTGTTTAAAATAAATACAAGGGGAACCAGATAATTCATAGATAGTCGCTGCATTGAGCTTTTGAGGATTAATTACCGAGCTATATTTCATGCGCTTATCTACTTGCCCGTTCCTGTTTGAACGAAGAACATTCGCATCTATGACTCCTTGAGTCGGCTCTCCACGACGATAGAAGCCAACACGTTCCATCACCCGTATATACCCGCTAGATGCATCCTCACTCGAACGCACCATAGTAGTAGTCATAGAAATATTCCTTTCTAGGCGATTCCTGTCTAAGCGATTCGTGTATAGCTGAGCCTGGAGCCTCCGACTTCAGTAGATAGCACTAGCAAAATGACTTATACATACAGATAGTACGACTTTAGCTCTTCACATCTCTCGAAAAATAAATAAGATATACTGACATTCTACATGCTTTCGCTATGCTTTTGAAATGGTTTTGCTATAGGCATGTTATTACAAAGAGTGATAGATGTCAAGAGCATCCAAGACGAATTCTTGCATGATATAGGAATAATATGTTATGCTGATGAACGTAAAGAGCAGGTGTAACGCACAATCGAAAAGGTACAGAGGCAATGACAGATCAGCAAACACGAGTAGAGCTACCATATTTGCGCGCATGGCGGCTGTGGAGAGGTTTGAGCATTAGAGAGCTTGCTAAACTTGCAGAAGTAAGCGTTACCACTATCTCTCGTCTGGAAAATGGTGCCTCTCATCCAAATTTTTTAACATTACATCGACTGGCAACTGGATTACATCTCTCCCGAGAACAACTACTTCATACATCTCCCGAAAAACTTAAAGAAACTGCTCTTTCTTCTGAGTGAATTGTCTCGATATGCTATAATATAAAAATATACATCCAGGAGCGACCTTGCAACTACACATCTACTTCACGCCGACGGACGTAACTACCGTCAACCCGCCGGAGGATGAGGTCTATATCATCATAGATCTCATCCGTGCCACCACATCAATTACTGTTATGCTTGAGCGCGGAGCAACTCGTGTCTTTGCCGCTAACACACTCGAACAGGCGCTGCAAGCAGTTCAGTACTATCCCGGTCGCCTGCTCTGCGGAGAACGCAATGCACTACCACTACCAGGATTTGACTACGGCAATTCACCGGCGCAATTCTCACAGCTCGATCTGAGCGGTCGCGAACTGATTCTTACTACCACTAACGGCAGCCGCGCCTTCTATGCCTGCCCGGCACAAAGCGTCCGTCTCGCAGGCTGTTTTTACAATGCACAGGCTGTTACCGCACACGCGCTGGCACTTGCCCGACAGCGCAACTGTAACATTTCAATTGTATGCGCTGCGGAGTTGAACTACTTTGCCCTCGATGATGCCACCTGCGCGGGCTATCTCGCGCTCCAACTACAACGCCTCAATCCCTCGCTTGAGATCCACGAAAGCGTACTTGCAGCCGCAGCGCTCTATCACACGTATCCTCCACCTGGGCTGGCTGACCATTGCCGTTCCGCACAGTCGGTTATCAACGTCGGATTACAGGACGATATCAATTTCTGTATGCGACAAAACGAAAGCTCCAGCATACCCATAGTAGTAGGGAGCGAACAGGAGACTGGATTGCTGGTGATTGGGCGAGCATCCTGACAGCACAATTTAGTCTACTGTTAGAATCAGCTTGCCAAAATTCCTGTTCTCGGCCATCACTTTATGCGCCTCAGCAATCTCGTGCAGTGGATAGACCTGCTCAATGATAGGTCTGATCTGTCCACGTGCCAGCAGAGGTAACACCTGAGTCGCGAAACGCCGTGTCACGGCGAGTTTCTCTTCGAGCGTACGAGTACGCAGAGTGCAACCTCGTATCTGTATACGTTTAGCCATAACCAGACCAAGATTGACATTGGCCTGCACTCCTCCCAGCATAGCCAGGGAAACCAGCCGCCCCCAGGCTCCTAGAGATTGAAGGTTCTGCTCCATATACGCCGCACCGATAAAATCAAGCACGACATGCACACCCGCACCATTGGTCAACTCATTTATCTCAGCCGCGAAATTCTGCGCCGAGAGACCAACATCCAGACCCAGCGTTTTAGCGCGCTCCAGCTTATCTGGCGTACGCGAGGTACCATAGACAGTGGCTCCAACAGCGCATGCAAGCTGGATCGCGGCAGTCCCAACACCGCTGCCAGCAGCATGGATCAGGATACGCTCACCCAACTGTAAGCCGGCCTGGGTAAAGAGTGCATCGTGCGCCGTCATAAAGACTTCAGGAATCGCTGCAGCCTGCACGAAGTCCAGGCTCTCCGGAATCTCGACCAGCAATCCCAAGTCCTGGAATATTCGAGGGTACTCCTGGAGGTGCAGGATAGTTCCCCGCACGCTGCGCAAGATCCGCACGATTCAAGCCAGCAGCTCGCACGCGCACACGCACCTGGTCAGCGACAGGTTCCGGTATCTCAACATCTTGTATCTCTAATACTTCGGGACCACCCGGTCGAGTAATCACAACAGCATGCATGTCTTGCTCCTTCATTTCACGACACAAAATATTGATCATATCTATTGTACAATACATCCTTGCTGCAGACTCAATTCATTCACAAGACCTCCTCATAAGGAAGAACATACATGGGATGATGACGCAACACTCTCATAAGCTTCCGCTAATGCCAGTAGTAACTTTGCCAACCCCTGCTCATAACCGCGAGAAAGATCTATCGCTTGCAACCTCATCAATTCAAGCATCTTTTTAAATCCACGATTACAAATAACTGGAATCACCAGTTTCTTCATATGCAGAGCATACAAACACTCATTTTGTACCCATTCTGATGTAACAGAGTGAGGGGACAACACCACAATGAAAACCGCACAGGCATCAATCGCGCGTTGAATCTTCCGCGGCCAATGTTCTCCTCCATTGATATAAACACGATCCATCCAACAGGAGTACCCTGCGCTCCGTAAATCATCGGTCAGTCGATGAACAAATTCCCAATCAGCCCAGGCATAACTGATGAACACGGAGTTGGGAAGTAGCTTTTCTCCGTCTTCAGAAGAAACTTCCGGCGCTTTTTGAGCACATGGGCTTCTTACTGATCCATGCAGGCATTCAATCTCTCCGGTCTCATCAAGGTATCCATCGATCACCCGACGTACCATACCTTCAGCATGTTTTATACGTCTATCCGGCAAGAATGCCATACTCATAAGCAGATCCTTTCTTCAAAGCAGGGTAACTCTTCAGGTACCCTCGTCGCCTGCAGCGGCTCGCCGTTTGTATGTGTGTGGGTGGCGGGGTTGCCGGTCCCGGGACCGGCAACCCCGCCACCCACACACATACGAGCTTGCAAATTACGCCTGTGTTAACAATGAGCGTGCTACGATAATACCGATGGCAGCGCCCACAATTAAAGCGAAGAGCAGTGCAGCTACAAATAGCCATACATCGATGAGAATACTATTCATCTGGTTACACCTCCTTTCTGCCTACGCGATACTCTCGTGAAGGTTATCCAGGCTACTTATGGTACTTCTTCAAGATGTGAGATGTACCACATATAAACGAACCCGGTAGCGACAAGTATAATTACGAAAAGTAATCCTATGATCCACGAAACACGCCAGAATGCAGCACTTACTCCAACAAATGTTGCAACGACACCGGCACTAAAGAAAATATTCAACGCTCTTGCACTCGCTGAACGTGGGTGCGCATAGGCGTACTTCTCCTCTACAAAATTGACAACCAGCCCACCTGCAAGAGGCGGAAGAGCTATCGCAAAAGCCCCAACGGAGATCACCCCCGCAGGGCCTAGTCTATCTACTCCGAGCAGCGCTTGCAGAATTACCAAAATAAAAGCAACAAGGCCCCCAATGTACAGGCTGTATAAGCGGAGAGCGTACTCATCACTTTTCTGTCTTTGCACTACTCCCTCTCCTTTATTCTCATTTCTATTTTGCAACGAGAGAATCCTCACGTCTATATTATTGTCAGTTGTTTACACTCAGTATTATGAGTAAAAAATACTGACAAGAGAATTGTACCTTTGCAAGAAGGCACTTGTCAAGAGCAATGGATTATCTTACAGAAAGGGATTTTATCCCTCTATAAGTATATATGCAGTCTCCTCTTGACACGATGTACATTTCTATGATACATTTATGCTATATAAAATGTACATTTTTCACTAAACTAGACCTTCTTGCTATTTCCGTCTTTTGTGTACCATAGGAGGCAGTTTCATATCATGAAACATCAACTTTGTGTCTTTCTACACTCACCATCACCATTCCCCGTAGAAAAATACCTGTGGTCAATTTAGTAGCATGAATCTGGTCAGCACTCGACACGTATGTAGATGTGTACTACTTTATCTCAGTCGTTTAGGAGGATTCAACATGTCTTCAAGGCCAATTCGGCAAAAGAAATACGATCCTGGGAAAGATCCCAACCTGGAGAAAGAAATATTGGAAGATGTAAAAACAACAAAAGATGCTTCAGAAGAGGTGCCTTCATTGAAAGAGACGAAGAAACGAGACAAAGAACGCGTTCAATTTGACTTTGCTCCCGAGGCACTTGATCGAATCGACGATATGAAAGACCGTATAGGCGCTACTACACGCGCTGAAGTAATCAGACAGGCATTGAGAGTGCTAGAATGGTTTATTACGGAAACAGAGCCCAACGATACCATCACTATCAGTAATAGTGACAACGAAATCATCGCAAAATTTAAAGCAAGGCTGCTTCATGATTAACGAAGTCAAGACATTTTATGCAAACATGCTTATCGCTTCTTTAGTAGCGAACAATACATCAGAAGATAGTTAGCGTCCCACAGATACAGCCAGATTCTGGTGAAACAATAGGCTGGCACTACTGTATCTCTTTGCAACCTGTTCACATCTTAATGAGTGACGGAAAAGATACAACAGTACCAGCCAGCAGTTTCGCCGACTGGATTCTAATTTTACTCCCAAAGTTCTATGACTCCCCACATCGAGACATAAGAACATATTTATGTTAAAAGCTTTCTCCTTCGCGAAACATTACCTGCGTGGTGGGAGTAACCTCCGCTTCGATCGGTCAACTACTATCTTAAGAGGAGGCCAGTTCCCATCCACATATTCGTTGCCTTGCTGGCATGCGACCTCCTCTATATCGGGTAGTGAAAGTTCGGATGGACCTCTTCGATCAGGCCTGGATGGCTTCCCTGAATTGGCGCGTTTCATATTATTACTACCCCTCCTTGCGTTGATCACAAGTACTCTGTCGAGCCGCAGATTACGCCTCAAAGGGCACCTCTCTACGGATCTTTACGAACGATCTCGTTCGCATTACAAATAAGGATTTTCAAGCACTCACTTCTTGTGCCATTTATTGTAAATATTACCACCAACTTTTCGTCATGTCAATTGAGTGTTTAAATATCATAATACACTCTTATAAATATCATAATTTTCTCATAAGTGCGAGGGTTTTTTTATGGTTTGTTTTTGATAAAAATACATCCATAAGCACAGACCGCGTAGGCTCTGTGCTTTTCACAGGTGGATTGGCAAGGAGATTTCGTGCCGCGACAGCATATTCTACGAAAGATGTGTATGCCCATCAAAAAAGAGCAATATGAGATATGCTATATCAGTAATTCCTATACATCAGGAACAGAATAAAACCCCTTGCCCACCTATGATGATGTTCTTATGTCCAAGAGCCTAAAGAGGCAATGAGGAGCACCAGAATACTCACTGCTACTGTAAGAGTACTATCTGGCGCTATTCGTGGAAAATCACTGGAGTTCATATAACGTTCCTTTCTGTGGTGTAACACCTTTTAAATCACCTTGATCTAAAAAGTCATCACAGCAGCAAGGACACGTCTAGCCAATTCTCTAATAGAGAGCCAGAAGTCAGTCCATGCTGCTAACACTAGCATTATCTCCTTGTCTGTAACGCCCTGGCCGGTAGAGACAGACAAGGATGTGCGGCGATCCAATGCTAGCCGCTGGTCCCGAACTGCATTGAGAAAATATCAGCTATACTAATGTATGTGATATAATTTTAGAAAATGTACAGTTATCCAGATTGGTGCTCTGTACATCCTTCTCTTTTTTTAGAGAAGGGAAAATAAGCGGCTGATCTGTCAGCGGGAAGTAGCATTACCCATGTCGGCTGTAGCGCCCTGGCCGGTAGAGACAGCCGGGATGGTGGGCATCCACTTCCTTGTCTGGTAGATCAGTCTCGCTCCTCTCTGCTCTACATCTCCACTTCGCGCCTTATTGATTGCCGCATAATGGCCTCCTCCTAATGTGAATATAAATATTTCTATGTGAGATGATGTCTTCTCAAGTAATATGAGTTCGGTTACTACTATATGGTAACATTTAAGAGTATACATTCATGTTTGTGCCGCTTTGTGCCACATGGTGACAGAATCAGGCATGGTTGAGATAATATTCAGATTCTGGTCAGAAAAGAAAGAAGCAGCCAGATTGAATCTGGCTGTGAAGAAGCACCCGCATTATCCGCGCGTCCCTATTTCCCGAAAACACTGTATCTTCTCAAATTATACTACTGTAATAAAGGTTATTCCTTCATGTACCGACTTGCCAGGTAAGGAAGCGGATGCCACCATCCCGGCTATCTCTACCGGCCAGGGCGTTACAGCCGACATGTGTGATGCTACTCCCCGTGACAGATCAGTTGCTTGCAGTTGCTTCATGAGAAAAGAGAAAGTGCACAGGATGACGAGCTTTATGAGCGTCTACATCAAAAAACGATAGTTCACTCATAATTTACGTGTGCTACCATAATAGTAACTTATTCTTTTTGCTACACAAGTAACCTGAGTACTTTTAGGCTAGCAAACATCCAGGTAAATTTTACGCCACAGAATATGCTTTTAAGTTTCTTTTGGTGTTCTCCCCTCTAAGAATGTATCAGATAGATCAAAGCGAGACAGAGCCCGAAGTCGTAAAATGAAATCGGCACCAGTTTGCAAAAGTTCCTGGTAGATGTCTCTGGCTGTACCTCTTCCAGTGCGTTGGAGAATGAGTCGTGCAACTTCTGGCTCCCACTGCTTAAGTTCATCTAAGCTGATACTCCACCGAACATGTCGTCCCACTTTTTTTGTGTGCGCCCAGCGAATCGCTCCACGATTACCGATGGGAAGCCATTCGTTATTCCAGCTCGCACCAGGCCAGGAAGTCCAGAGAAGCGTCGTACTGGCAAGATCTGACGGAAGTGGAATGGGACAGGGACAGCGATCCATATCAGGCCCATCTTGTCTCCAGCACCACCAATATGGCTCTTCACGACTCATCGTTGGCAAACCAAGTCGGTCACTGTTGTCAATCATGCGTACAATACAAAGCGCTGCAGCGCTGTCAAGCTCTGGTTCTCCATGCCCAATAAAACGAAGACAACCACGCGCTTTCCATTGCGAGATGGTTGAGCGAGCAACAGGCTCATCCCCAGGAGTATGCAATGTCAGAATCCGGCTCAACCACGCTGTTGAAAATTTCGTTTTTTTACTTTCGTAATCCTGTTGGTTAAGCTGCATTTGTGGATCTACATCATGGAAAAACGAAGAACGTTTTTCCTGGACTTCCTGGAGAAGGAGGCCTTCCTGGCTTTCTTCAACAATTCTTTTTTTGCGTTCCAGTCTCTGGCTCAAGTGCTTCGCTAGATGCTCTATCATTGGCCCCGAAAGTGGAGCCAGTAATGGGTAGAGATAGCGGCGTCGCAACGTTTCATCCATGAAACCGCTCTCTTTCACCTCTTGCTCTACGAGGAGATGATGCCAGGGAATGGCTCTTCTTTAATTTTAATATTTCGCATATACCATACTCCGCACTTCTGTCAATATCACAATATAGAGCCGTTTCTATATAAAGGAGATACAAAAGAGCATAGTAAGGAGTATACAAGAGGAGGCGCAAAATTTCATGTTTTTAACAGGAATTTTAGTAGGTGGGCATCCCAACTGCTTGAGGTGTCTCTCCCTCATGTTTGAGGGATCGCTCCATACCATAAAAAAATAGGACATCCTTGCGGATGCCCTATTTTGAGAGAAACGGGACTCAGGCGTTAGCACTTGCGCTACTGACGGGCGCCTCTTTGTAAACAGCTTCTAAATCGATCTCAATCTTGACTTCATCTGCTACCAACCAACCGCCTGCCTCAAGCGCCTGATTCCAGTTCAGACCCCAATCCTTACGATTGATCTTCGCTACCGCGCTCAGAGCAGCAACCTGCATTCCCCAGGGGCTCTTACCCTGGCCGTTATACTCGGCCTTGAAAGTGACAGGTCTTGTAACACCACGTATGGTCAGATCACCGATAACGTTGTACTCATTGCCGCTAACGTGCTCAACCTTTGTGCTCTTAAAGCTGAGAGTTGGATAATTAACCGCATCCAGGAAATCAGGCGAACGCAGATGTGCATCACGCCTCTCTTCGCGCGTATCAATGCTCGCAGCTTCTACCTGAGCATCAACCCACGAATTAGCGGGATTCTGTTCGTCGATATGCAGATGTCCACTCAGAACCTTGAAATGTCCTTTAACTGTACTGATCATCATGTGTCTTACTGAAAATGTCGCTTGTGAATGAGCGGCATCAATTTCCCATGCCATAATAAATATTCCTCCATCAGGCATCGTTGTAACTTGGTTAGCTACTGTACTAACTACCAGATACTATAGCACAATCGCTTCCAAATGTCAAGTAACTAATTTATGGTTAGCCATTTCTCTATCCATATGGAAGTTACTTCTATTCAGGATAACACATCCTTGCCCGTAGCGGCATGCCTTGCGTGTGCCGAGTCTTGCCCGTAGCGGCATGCCTTGCGTGTGCCGAGTGGCTCAGAAGGAATTCCCAAGATGCTCGACCGTGTTCCTTCCCGCGCACTCGGCACACGCAAGGCATGCCGCTACGGGGGCGGACAATACATTTCAATCATGATATAATTTCTAGCAACAGTATAGAGTAAACAAGCAAGCGGAGGATATAATTACGAATGCCGATAACTTCCACCTGCTGAGTAGTAGGTCTCCTGATCCCGACATGGTCTTCCACTCCGCCCATCATGATAGTCGTCAGATTGGTGCCGGGGATCTTTTTATCGCCATCAAAGGGACAAAAGTTGATGGGCATACCTTTATCCCGGCAGTTGCCCGTGCAGGCGCTCTGGGAGTTCTCTGCACCGGGCCAACTAGCGACGTACCGCCTGATTTCCTACAGATCGTCGTACCAGATGTCGTTGCAGCACTTCACGCCACGGCTCATGTACGCACACAGCGCCAGGAACATACTACGCTCATTGGTATTACTGGCAGCAATGGCAAGACAAGTACCAAAGAGGCAGTCGCATCAGTGCTCAGTCGACAGGCTCCCACACTCAAGACGCAGGCTTCATACAATAACGAGATTGGCTATCCACTTACTCTGTTACGTCTGGAGCCAGAGCATCGCTATGCCGTCCTGGAGATGGGTGCGCAGTGGGTTGGAGAACTGGCCTGGCTCTGCAAGACAATCGCCAGCCCGAACTGGTCTATCGTCACTAACGTTGGCGCGTCACACCTGGAGTT
>WNFY01009596.1_pt1 | contig 14379 bp, 16 predicted proteins | sample 5400091 | NCBI WGS metagenome assembly WNFY01 (sample SAMN13153364, study PRJNA577476) | soil metagenome | isolation source: 60 cm soil or saprolite under grassland replicate 1 | place: USA:California | collected 2016-06-15 | reverse complement strand
CCTGGCCTGACGTCGTGGTCGAGGGTGAAGCCGACCTGCTGGGTGTAGAAGTCCTTCGCGGCATCGACATTGCGCACCGGGACGGGAACGACCTCAAGCTTCATGTCCATGAACCGTCACGCTACCGAACCCGGCCATCTTGGCATCATGTCGCAGCCCCGCTATGTCAAAACCCGAGCTCGTGGCCCGCCCAGCTTGTGCGCGACTCAGCGCCAGCGCATGGAACAGCGACCGCGTCTCGTGATCAGCTCGCCGTCAACGTCCAGCCCGAGCGAGCGTGACGGCTGAGCGCTTGCCTGCCGGGCTCGCCGTCAACGTCCAGCCGGAACGGGCGTGACGGCTGAGCGCTTGCCTGCCGGGCTCGTTGCCAACGAGGCTCTCCAGCGGATCGCCGCCCCGGGTGGCATGACCGGATCGCGATGGTGGAGCGGAAATCCTCAAGCCGTGCGCTTGCGGGTGACATGGCCTCCTGACGCTGGGACAATCGTTCGATGAGTCCGCGAAGCCGGGGGCGCCCGCCCAGCCGCGGCCGCCGCCGCCGGCCGGCCCGGCGCTCGGCAGGAAACCGCGGCGGACCGCCTGGTTTTGTGCCACGGCCCGCGGATGAATCGATGCTGGAGGCCGGGGAGGCGACCGACTGCTGGTTCGATGAGCCGGACCCGGCCGACCGGCGATCGTGGGCGATACCCCCAGGGCACGGCACCTACCAGGGACTCGACCTCGAACTACTGGATCCTGCAGACGAGGACGAACTCACGTTCCTGATCGAGGCGCAGCACACAGAATTCGAAGACGCGCTCCGCAGCGATGAAGAGATGATCATCGACGGTGAGCCGTTCAGCCCGAGGCTGCACATCGCGATGCACCAGGTTGTCGCGAGCCAGTTGCTGGCCGATGACCCGCCCGGGACATGGCAGACGGTGCAGCGGCTCACCGCCCTCGGCTACGACTGGCACAACATCATGCACATGATCGCAGCCGTGGTCAGCGACGACCTTTACCGGGCCGTGCAGGAGCATCGGCAGTTCGATCCTGGCGACTACGCCCGGCGGCTGAACGAACTGCCCGGCGACTGGCCGCCACCGCAGGCACCCGGCCCGCATTGACCGTAGGTCCATAACGATCCTTCGGGCCAGGTAGCCAGCCGAGCACCGGTCGCCGCCACCCCGCCCATATCGGCGGCAGCTAGATGTTATTGGGCGCTCAACTGCCCGCGGGTTTTCGCTGTGCGGTGTGGTAGAGGTCAATCAGTTCGCCGGTGGTGGTGGCGTCCTGCGGGGCCTTGTCGTCGCGCCATCGCCCGGTGAACCGCGGGAACCGCATCGCCAGCCCGGTCTGCTCCTTCAGCTGCCCCCAGCCGGCGGTGTAGTTCGGCGACAGGGTCAGCTCGGCGCTGAGGATCTCCAGCACGAGCCCTGGCTCGAACCACACGTCGGCCTCTTGGCGTGCGTCCACCCGGGCGGGCCGCTGCGATCGGGCCAGCGGCACCAGCCTGGCGGGCAGCGCGGCCAGCTCGGCGTCGGAGAACCCGGTGCCGCACTTGGTCACCGCGCGGAAGACGTCCGCGGCCGGATCGTACGCGGCCAGCAGCAGCGCGCCGTAGACGCCGCGGCGGCGGCCACGCCCGGCGAACGCGCCGACGACGACCAGGTCGGCGGTGTCGGACAGCTCGGTGCGGTAGTCCCGCTTGAGCTTGATCCACAGCCAGCCGCGGGCACCGGCCTGGTAGCCGGCGGCGGGGCTCACCGACTTGCACACCAGCCCCTCGCAGCCGTCGGTGACCGCCTGCTCGAACGCCGCGTCCAGGGCGGCCGGGGCAGCGACCTCGACCGCGGCGGTGAGCCGCAGCTGGGACGAGACGGTAATCGCCTCGGCCAGCTTTGCCCGCCGCTCCGGATAGGACAATCTGGTGAGGTCATGGCCGTCGGCGTACAGCAGCTCGAAGCAGAACAGGCCGACCGGCACGTCGCGCACGGCGTCGGCAATGCCGTGCTTGCGCCGCCGGAACATGACCTCACCGAACGGGCGCAGCTCCCCGGCGGACGCATCGAACGCGACGACCTCCCCCTCGACGATCGCCTCGCTGGGGCCCAGCCCCGCCCGGAGGACCTCGACGACGTCGGGGAACTGGGTGCTGACGCGCTCCAGCCGCCGGGTGAACAGCTCGATCGCCCCGTCGGCGGTCCGGTGTGCCTGGACCCGGACGCCGTCGTACTTGTACTCGGCCGCGCACTGCCCGCCCAGCTTGGCCAGGATTTCCGCGGCGTCGGACAGCCGCTGGGCGAGCATGGCCCGCACCGGGTTACCCGGGCGCACCTGCAGCTGCTCGACCGCCGCCACCCCGTCAGTGACCAGAGTGGAGGCGACCTTGCCAAGATCGCAGCAGATGTTGTAGGCGCGTTCCAGCACCGGCCGAGCGGCCCGGCCACCGGCATGCACCTGCCCCAGCCGCAGCCCTCCGGTGACCAGGCGCAGCAGGTAACGGGCCTCCAGCGGGGTGGCCTGGGCGAGCAGGCCGGCCAGCAGGTCCAGCTTGCGACCCTGCGAGCCCGGCCCCTCCGCCTCGGCGATCCGGTGCAGGGTGTCCACCACGACCGTGACCTCCAGGCTGGCCGGCCGTCCGGCGGCGGTCACGGTCAGCATCTGCTCGGCGGCCTGGCCGAGGTCGCCGGTCTCCCGCACACTGGCGGCGACCTGCTCGGGGCCGGCGCCGGTAGCGGTGGCGACCGCGCGGACGGCGAGCTTCTCGGCCAGGCCGAGGTCCACGCCGGCGAACTGCGGCGCGATCAGGCCCTGGCACAAGTAGCAGACCGTGGGCAGCAGCTCGGCCGGGGTCCGGGCAAGCAGGGCGGCGAGACGGTCGATCAGCGCCAGCCGGCCGCCGGCCTGCTCCAGGTCGCGGTAGGCCTCGGCGACAGTCTCGTACTTCACCGCGCTCCCTTCGCTTCGCTCGATCATGACACGGCGTGCTTCGGAGCCCCACCAGGAGATCAGGCCCGGAGCGTACTTGCCGATGAGGTTTTGGCTACGGACGTCGGACCGACTTTCGCGAAGCCATCCGAACTTGCCAGCCGCTCGGTATGTCGCGGCGCTGTCCAGGGAAGCTCTGGAGCAGGTTAGCTGCTGACCCACTCCAGGATGTGGTCGTTGACCTCGTCGGGCTTCTCCAGGTGCAGGAAATGGCCCGCATCATCGATCACGATCATTCGCGAGGAAGGGGCAAGGAGACGTTCGGCGCCGCGGGCAAGCTCCACCCCGATGCAGCCGTCGTTGGCTCCGTGCAGGTAAAGGGTGGGCTGCGGCGCCGAACGGCCGGCCGCTTGCTGTTCGCCCGCATAGCGCGCGGCAGCCTCGGTGGATGCCCTGGGTGCGTCCGAGACTCCCGCAGCCCGGTAGTAGCCGATTGCAGCAGCCAGGTTGGCAGGATCCCGCAAGCACTCCTTGACCCGGGCCAGATGCTCGCCGGGCTGGTAGCCGGGCGACCAGTCGAGCCAGAGCTTGTCCAGGAACGACATCCCATCGCGGGCCACTACCGCATCGGCGAACCCGAGCGGGTCCCGGAGCATGAACAGGTAGAAGAACCGCTTGAGCTGCTCGTAGTCACCGAACAGCACTGGATCCAGGGCCGCGGGAGGCACCGCGAGGGTCACCACCCGCCGCCACCGATCGGGGGCATAAGCGGCCGCACCATAGGCAGCCTCAGCTCCCCAGTCATGCCCGATCAGCACGGCGTCCCCATCGCCGCCCAGGACCTGGTGCAGAGCCACCGCATCGGCAACCAGCGCGCCGACCTGATAGGCGCCATCCGCTGGGACCGCGGTGGGCGCATACCCGCGCATGAACGGGGCCACCGCATGGAAACCGGCCCCGGCCAGGGCCGGCAGCAGATGCCCCCAGGTATGGGCAGCGTCAGGAAATCCGTGCAGGCAGAGCGCCAGCGGGCCCGATCCAGCCTCGAGCAACCCGAATTCAAGATCGTTAGCCCGCACCGTGCTACGCCGCAACGGAAACGAGGCGGCCATGCCGCAACACTACCCTCGCCATCAATGGCGGGCCTGCGGCTGGCAGCTCGGACGGCAGGGTTCCGCGCCAGGACACCGCAACGATGAGGCGACTCTTTGGCTCGCCGCCGCCAGGGTTCACCCATATCGGGGAGTCGCCGGGATCGGGCGCCCGGCCCGGACGGCCTCGACGACGGCTCTCGCATCGGCGGCGCGGTACTCCTCGCCATAAACGGCGCCCTCGCGCCGGGGAGACTCCATCACCGCGCAGTCGGCGGTGCCGCCCAGATCGACGGGAATGAAGCCCGCATCCTCGATCAGGCCGGCGACGATCCGCTTAGCATTCAGATCGTCGCCGCACAGCCACTGGACAACCCGCTCGTTGCCGTGGCGGCGCGCAGCTTCCGCCTGGAAGGCGGACGTGAGGGTATTGAACGACTTGGTGTAGTGCGCCCCGGGCATGCGAGCGGCGTTGAACTGCGCCGCGGTCTGTCCCTCGGCCGGCAGCGGCGGCGCGCCGAACTGGTTCGTCGTGTCGATCACGATCTTGCCTGCCAGCGGCCCGGCCTGGTCGAGCGCCTGTGGTAGCACGCTCCACGGAACTGAGATCACCACGACCTCGCCGAACCCGGCAGCCTCCGCGGGACTGCCCGCGGTGGCGTCTGGCCCGGTCTCCTGCGCGAGCTTGCCAAGCGCCGCAGGGTCGCGGCTGAACGAGAGCTTGAGCTGGTGGCCAGCGCCCGCCAGCTGCCTGGCCAGACCGCCGCCAATGCGCCCCGCTCCGATAATGCCAATCCTCACCTGATGCCTCCTTCGGGCAGCGGAATGTGATGAATCAATTAGCCGACGCGGGCCCAGCAGGCGCCCCGTTGCGGCTAGATGCGGACCGATCCGGTCACCCCGGTTCTCACCGTCCGATCGCCCCGCCCGGTGTGACGACCGACGCCAGCTGCGGGCTCGGGTCCGGCGTTGCTTGAGGGAATGGCATCCGCCACAGTACGAGCTCCTGGTAGGGCATGTGGAACGCGTTGTCTCCGACGACGTGTTCGACGATCCGCCCGCCGGCGATGCGCACGGCGTGAGTCTCAGTCATCACGCCCGCGTCGCCCGTCGCCTGCTTGCCGTAGAACGGCCCGGTGTTGTGGTAGTGGAGCCTGATCCGCCAGCAGGCCCGCGTGCCGTCGGCGGAGTAGAACTCGTCGTGCAAGGCGATGCGCAGCCCGGGATTCGCGGCGTGGAACTCCAGGGCGAACGCCGTGAGCGCCTCGCGTCCCTCGACCGGCCAGCCGAGCGGCGTGTACATCACGACGTCCTCGGCGTAGATCTCATCCAGCGCGCTGGCGTCGCGGCGGCCGAACGCATCGGCGAAGCGCCGGGCCAGCGTCGCGCCGGCGCCGGCGGCCGGCGGGTCCCCCGGTGCCGCGGAGAGGATCTCCGGGCAGGGGTCGCCGGCCCGGCGGGGGAACTCGATTCCCCAGTCGGCGAGAAAGAGCTTCGGCATCTGGAAGCTGGAAACGCCGGCGATCTGCTCGACGATCCGCCCGCCCTCGAGCCTGAAGGAGTGTGTCTCGGCCATCTCGCCACGTTCGCCGGTCGGCGGGTGGCCGCGGAACCAGCCCGTGTTCTCCCAGTCCAGGTGCAAGCGGATGCAGGCGCGGCTTGCATCCGCCGAGGTGAACTCATCGTGCAGGCCGACGCGCAGCCCAGGGAACCCGCCACGCAGCTCGGCGAAGTAACGCCCGATCGCCTCGCGTCCCCCCAGCCGGCCGGTCAGCCCTCGCGTCCCCCCAGCCGGCCGGTCAGCGGCGCGTAGAGGACAGCACTCTCGGAGTACAGCTCGCCGGCCAGCGCGCCCTCCCGGCTCCCCAATGCCTCCAGGAAACGTAGTCCTATCGAAGATCTGCCCACTGCCGTCCTCCAATCGAGCGCGCCGCGGCACAACCCTGACCGCGCTGACCATGCGGCCGGGATACTGGGCTCCTGCACCGCCCGACATGCCAAGCTCCGGCGCGCCGGGACATCGCGGCACGAGCTAGCATCCGCCTCGCCGAGGTCAGCTGCTAAGCCTGGTGGAAGCAAGCGGTCAGCCAACGGCCAGCTCTCCGGCACCTTGAGGTTAATATTTTGAATTCAAACTACCTCGTGCAAGCGCGTCGCTGTCAAGAGCCCGGGGTACGGTTACAGGCGTCACCCAGCGTGGAGGGAGACGGTTGGCGAGCGCATCGGCCGACGGCGGTAACCCGGAGCGGGATCTGATCGACGCGGCGCTCGCGTCCTGGGCATCCGAACGGCCGGACCTGAAGACGGCGCCGGTTGCCGTCGTCATGCGGATTAACCGGCTGGCCGCGCATTTTCACGCCGAGATGGACGCGGTGTTCGCCGAGTTCGGCCTGTCCAACCCATCGTTCGAGCTGCTCGCCACGCTGCGCCGCTCCGGCAGGCCCTACCGCCTCTCCCAGCGGCGTCTCGCCGAGACTCTCGGCCTAACTGCCGGCACAGTGAGCCTGCGCGTCAAGCGCATGCTCGTGCAGGGCCTGGTGGCGGTAGAGCCCGACCCTGCCGACATGCGCGTAACCTTCGTGCGCCTGACGAAGAAGGGACAGCGCCGCTTTGACGAGGCCGCCCCGGCCCACCTGGCCAACGAGGAGGACCTGGTGCGCGCGCTGTCCAACGAAGAGCTAGCGACGCTGGCTACGCTGCTGCGCAGGCTCCTGCTGTCGTTCGAAGGCTCTCCCGCGAGCCTGACCCCCGGGGTCGCCGCTGGGCTGCGCGTCACGGCACGCTCACGTGCGAGGTCGCCAGCCCGACGCCGCGGACCGGCTGCGGGTGTCACTGTCAGCGCCGTCGCCCCGGGCAGCCCTGCAGCCGATGCCGGGCTGCGGCGAGGAGACGTGATCCTGACCGTCGCCGGCCAGCCTGTCAGATCCCCCGGCAGCCTGGATCGCGCCATCAGCCTTGCTCGCCGCGCCGGGCACGCCACAATCGACGTACACCGCGGCAGCCAGCACCGTCAGCTGACGCTTACCGCGAGCGATAGCGAGACTCCGGTAGCAGAATGAGCGCCGGACGACACCGTCGGCCGGTATGCCACCATGGAATTCCCTGCTGATGCTGGTACTAGGCAAGCACCCCATGCAGCCGCCGGAACTACGGCGTGGTGGGTCGGCAGTGATGGGTACTGCCGCGCTGAGCTGGCGGCCTATAAGCGCCCGCGCAGCGTCGACATCGTGGCCACGCTCCCCGCGGGCCGAAAGGCAAGCTGTGCGAGCGGCTCCTCCGCGAACGCTACTGGGCGGGACACGATTCCCTGGTGATCTGGGTCTGCCCGGCAGTGACTACGTCTGGGCGTTCTCGTCCTCGGCGGCGTGGGCCAGGAGGTCGCCGACCATCCGCTGGAACAGTGTGGCCAGTTCATGCAGTTCCTGCGGTGACCAGTGCGCCAGGGCCATCTGCATGCCCCGGTAACTCGCCTCGCGGATGCGGCCGACTGCCTCCCGGCCGACCGGGGTGAGCTGGATGCGCTGCGCGCGGTGGTCGTCCGGATCGGGAACGCGGGTCACGTAGCCGGCCTTCTGCAGCTGCTGGGCCTGGCGGGTGACATGCGAGGCCTCTACGCCCAGCCGGGCCGCCAGCTCACTGGGACGCAGGGGCTCGGAATCGGCGATCTGTCGCAGGAGCGCCACGGCGGCACGATCCAGTGGCACTCCGGCCAGTGCCATGAGGCGTTCGTGGTTCCGGACCCGGTTGGTCAGGTAGCTGATGTGGGTGAGGGCTCGCTCGATCTCGGTCACGTCCGCCGAGACGGCAGCGGCTGGCGGCACTGCGCGCATGCAGCCACCCTACCATCTCCTTGCCTAACTCAATCAATCTTACAAGTTGCTTGACTCAGGTAACCTTTATATGGTTGCCTGACTCAAGTAAGTAGACGGTCCGGCGATACCGGACCGGCAGACCTCTCATCCAGAACCACAGGAGTTCTCATGACAGACACCACCGCCACGGCGGCCCGGCACAGCCGTACCGGCCAGCACACCACGGCCACGCAGATCCCACCGGCTCACAGCTCCCCCATCCGGACGGCAACAAGCATGAAGTCGCTGCTCTCGTCAAAGCCGGTGCTGTGGTTCCTGTTCTTGTTCAACCTCGTCGTCAGCGTGGCCGCCGGCTTCGCCCTCCACGGCGTGCAGCAGGTCACGACCAGCGCCGGCATGGGTGCCGTCGCGATCGCGGCGGGCGCCGCCCTCTTCCTGAGGCGCCGGCAGCGAGCCTGACAGGCGACCCCTTCTTCCAGGGGTCCACAACACCCCCGAATTCAGAGCAGCTAGGCGCCCAACCGCGGGCGCCGGAAAGGGACAACCTCATGGAGACGAAGACAGCGGCCACTACCTTGGTAGGCAGGACCGCAGCACGGGAGCCCGAGCCTGGTGGCGGGCGGGGCCGGCTGCGGGGCAGTCCGGCGCTGACGTTGCTGACGGTGGCGCTGGGCGTGATGATGGTCAGCCTGGATGGCACCATCGTCGCGGTGGCCAACCCGGCCATCCAGTCCGATCTGCATGCGTCGCTGGCGGGTATCCAGTGGGTGACCAACGCCTATCTGCTGGCCCTGGCGGTCAGCCTGATCACCATCGGCAAGCTGGGTGACCGGTTCGGGCACAAGAAGGTATTCCTCACCGGCGTGGCCGGCTTCGCGGCCAGCTCGGCGGCCATCGGCCTGTCCGGGACTATCGCCAGCAGCATTGCCCTGGTCATCGCGTTCCGCGCGCTCCAGGGCGTGTTCGGCGCCATGCTCCAGCCCACGGCACTGGCCCTGCTGCGGAACACGTTCCCGAGGGAGAAGCTGAACGCGGCGATCGGCATCTGGGGCGCCGTTATCGGCGCGTCCACGGCCGCCGGGCCGATCGTCGGCGGGCTGCTGGTGCAGCACATCGGCTGGGAGTCCTGCTTCTACGTCAACGTCCCGGTCGGGGCCGCCGCTCTGGTCATGAGCCTGCTCGTGCTCCGCGAAACCCCCTCTTCGCCCGCGGCCAGCTCGTTCGACATCCCCGGCATCGCCACCCTGTCCGGCGCGCTGTTCCTGCTGATCTGGGGGCTGATCAAGGGCCCGGACTATGGCTGGGGCTCCGCCCGGACGCTGGCCTTCCTCGGCGGTGCCGCCCTCATGGGCCTGCTGTTCGTCATCCGCGAGTCCCGCGCCCGGCAGCCGCTGCTGCCGCTGCGGCTGTTCCGCTCCGTGTCCCTGTCGGCCGGTGTGGTCCTGGTCATCCTGCTCATGTTCGCGCTGTTCGGCGCCATGTTCTTCATGACCTTCTACCTGGAGAACGTGCACGGCCTCGACCCGATAGGCGCAGGCGTGCACCTGCTGCCGATGACCGCGATGCTGATCATCGGCTCCCCGGTCTCGGCGACCCTGATCAGCAAGCTGGGCCCGCGCATCCCGATCGTGGCCGGCATGGTGATGGCCGCGGTCGCCATGTTCGGCCTGTCCGGGCTCAGTGCTACGTCTAGCCCGAACGACACCATCGTCTGGTTCGTGCTGCTCGGCCTCGGCCTGTCCCCGGTGATGGTCGGCGCCACCGACGTCATCGTCGGCAACGCGCCGGTCGAGCTGGCCGGCGTGGCCGGCGGGCTGCAGTCCACCGCCATGCAGCTCGGCGGCACCCTAGGCACCGCCGTGCTGGGCGCGGTGATGTCCGCCAAGATCACCAGCCTGCTGCCCGCCAGCTGGCATGCCGCGCACCTTCCCGTGCTCAGCACGGCCCAGCTGGCCCAGGTGAAAAGCGCGGTCTCGGTTGGGGCAGCGCCCGTGACCCGCAACACGCCGCCCCAGCTCGCCACCGAGATCACCCACATCAGCCATGCCACGTTCGTGGCCGGGATGCATAACGCCTTCCTGGTGGCTGCTGCGGTCGCGCTGGCCGGAGCCCTCATCGCGCTGATCACCAAGCGGGGGAACGGCGCCGCCGGCGCCCACGCAGGCATCTGACCCGGACAAAGGCCAGGATCAGCGGCAGATCGCCGACGGCCAGCCAGGCGTGCCGGGCGCCCTGCCCGGCACGCCCCCGGCCCTCCCGCAGCCACATGCACGGGCCGTGTCAGGTGTCGGCGAGCTGGCTGGCTCTCACGTTCATGAGCAGGTCCCGGAACTTGTCGGGTTCCTCCAGGTGGGGTGTGTGCGCCGATCTGTCGAACCACACCAACTGTTTGCTCGGTGCCGTCAGTGAGTCGTGGAATCGCTGTGCCGCTTCGCCGGGTGCCACCTGGTCACGGCGACCCTGCGCCAAGACGATGGGCACGTCGAGGCGGGGCATGGTGCGAACCAGATCTGTGGTGGCGGGTTCGGGCAGCAGCGCGGCCTGTGTCGCGGTGATCCCACGAACGGTGCGGATGACGTCTGCGACCGAGTAGTCAGGCGAGCGGACCAAGCTGACGAGCAGCGCGCGGAGCAGGCTGTTGTAGTTCGCGTTGGTCGATACGCCTCCGAAGCTCTCACGCATGGGGTTCCCTTCGTAGGGCAGCGAGGGCGGCGTCCTCGATCACCCGGTCGTGCTTCGACTCGGCGATCAGGTCCAGCGCACCAGGCGCGGCGAGGCTGGCCAGGATGATCGGCCGCAGGACGCAGCCCAGGAAGATGGCGGCCAGTAGGTTGGCCTGGCCGGTCCGCAACTCCCGCCTGCGCTGCCCGGCCGCGACGACGCGCTCGAGGATCTCGATCGGGTATCGGGTGCCGGCGGGCAGGTTCGGCAGGAACGCGGGCGTGCGCAGCAGGGCGAAGGTGAACGCCGCCGGTTCGGCCCGGTAGGCGGCGAGTGTGGTCCGGACCGCCCGGCGCAGCCGCTCCTCGGTGGTACCCACCGAGGTGGCTTCCTGGAGTTGTGCCGCGTAGCGGCCGAAGTGGTGGGCGTACAGCTCCTGGGCCAACGCCTCCATCGACGGGTAGTGCCGGTACAGCGCGGCTGCGGACACGTCCGCCCGGTCGGCGACGTGGCGCACCCGAGTGGCGTCGTAGCCCAGTTCGGCGAAGCACTCCAGTGCTGCCCGGAGGATCTTGTCTTTTTGGCTAGCCCTCGGCAAGCAGCTCACCGCCCGCTTCGAAGGACAGTTCGGGGCCGAATGCCCGGGCCGCCGTGGTCGCGCCGAGCGGGTCGGTCCGTAGCGTGGCCTCGACAGCAAGGATCGCCGCACGGGCCGTGTACGCGTAGCCTTCGCCCGTGCATGCCCACGCCTGCGCGGTCCGGCCGTCGGCGGCTGTCGCTCGCGCCCAGAGATAACTGTCCACTGCTGCCGATACCTTGGTCGCGGAACCGGATGGCGTGGCTCGTTGGGGCAGTTTGCCGGCCGCCCAGGCCAGCACGGGCAGCGCCGGCATCGCGAGCTTGGCGGCAACCGGTGGCATCGGGACCGGGAAGGACACGGTGATGTCCGGGATACCGGTTGTATGTCCAGTCACGACGAGGTCGCCCCGTACAGGAGCCAAGGTTTGTAAGTGAATATTCACTTACTTTAACTCCTGCGGGTCGATGGTGCAAGGCACACGCCGGTCGCATCTCCCACGTGGACTCACAACGGCTGTCGCGGTCGCGGCTTCAAAGATCCGTCAGCTGACCGATGTCTCTGCCTGAAACTTGCAGAAGTATTTGTAGTGCAACTGCCGACACGATCCAGTGTCAACGTTGTGATCGGCCCCCCTGGGGCTGGCCGCGCAGGGTGACCTGCGCGGCCAGTCCGGGCGCAACCGGCCCGGCAAGGAAACCATGGACACGATGGCGCCAATCAGCCAGGGCCTTGCATAGTCGTTGAGCGCGGCGTGACGTGGCGGGGATTGGCGCGACACGCCGGTGGGGGCGACCCGAAGATGTGGCCGGCGCGGCGGACACACACCCCACCGGAGTGCGCCCGCCTCGCCGCCGCCATCGGAGCCATGCGGGACTAGGACCTGCTCACTAGTTGATCTTTCGGGGCGGCCGCCGACGGGCTGGCTGCGAGCGACCGAGCGCCCGCACGTTGACGCAATCGGTCGGTTGCTATAGTGTAGCAACCAATCAGTTGCTACTTGTTGGAGGCTGTCATGGGATTCCCCGATCGCATCGAGCGGGTCGTCGAGATCGCCCACCCGCCGGCCAAGGTGTGGGCTGCGCTCACCACGGCCGAGGGTCTGGGCAGCTGGTTCGGCAACCAGGCGACGATCGACCTGCGCCCGGGCGGATCGGCCCAGATGACGTGGACCGGCGGCCACACCGCCGACATGCGGGTCGAACAGGTCGAGGAACCGACGGTGTTCGCCTTCACCTGGCACATCTACGGCCTGCCCGATAACGATCCGCGCCGCACCTATGTCGAGTTCACGCTCGAGCCCGTCGGTGCGGGCACCCGGCTGACCGTGGTCGAAACCGGCTTCGCTCAGTTGCCGGAAGACGCTTACCGCAAGGCGTACGACGGCAACACCCGGGGTTGGGCGAGCGAGCTGGGCGAGCTGGTCGACTACCTCGATGCCGCCTGACATCGAGGCGATCGCCGAACAGGTCTTCGTCGCCCTGGCCGACCCGAGCCGGCGCGCCATCCTGGCCGCGCTGGCGTCGGGTGGTCCCGCCACGGCCACTGATCTGGCCGGGCGCCTGCCGATCACGCGGCAGGCGATCGCCAAGCACCTTGCCCTGCTCGCCGAGACGGGCCTGGTGACGGCCGAACCGGGGGAACGGCGCCGGGTGCGCTACCGGCTCCGCTCCGCCCCGATGCAGGTGGCGCAACAGTTCCTGGCCGCGCTGGCCCGCGACTGGGACGGCCCGCTGGACGCGTTGAGGGACCACCTCAGTCGGTGAGCCCGGCCATCAGCTCGCGGGCACACCACAAACCCACTCCGCGCAACCGCGAAACTGGAGGGAATCATGAGTGATCAAAGTTTCACCACTACCTTTTCGGTGGACCAGACTCCTGAGGAAGCCTTCGGCGCCACCGACACGCCGGGGGTGCCTGTGGTGGTCGACCGGGCCACCTGGCAGGCCGAACTGGATGCGCTGCTGGTTCGGGATAAGGCGCACACTCGCGAAGGTGACGCGATCGCGGCGGCCCGTCGGCGGCTGCCGATGGTCGAGGTGGACTCCACCATTTCGCTGATCGGCCGGCACGGGCCGGTCACGCTGCTGGAGGTGTTCGAGACCTACTGGACCAGCGGCCGCGGCGTCGAGGCGATGGACTACAGCTATGCGTTGTTGGACATGACCGTGTATGGGCGGCAGGAGACGTGGGAGGACTCGCCCGCCGGCTGGCCGCAAAGATGGGAGATCACCGGCGAGCAGGTCCGCACCAACGGACGTTCCACCGCCCAGTGGTCCCGCCTGGAAGCCGGACGCTCCGACGACCTCGGCACCGCCGGGCGCTGAGCGGATCCAGCATTGCGGGCCATCGAAGTGGTACAGGCACTACAGGTGCTTCACCGCAGTGAACACACCGCTGCGGAACGTCAGGAACCGCATGTCGACGGGAGACAGAGGTCGCGTATTCCGCACGGTGCAACTTCGGCACGGTCAGAAACTCGCCGGGCGACAGCCGCGACGGCAGGCGCGCTGGCGGTGACGCTCGGGCTCGCCGCCGTGTCCTGGGTGGTCGCGGTCGGGCAGATGAGCGGGATGGACATGGGCGTGGCGACCCGGCTGGGTTCGTTCGCGTTCTTTGCCGCCGTGTGGGTGCCGATGATGGCGGCGATGATGCTGCCGGGCGCGGCTCCGGCAGTCCTGAGACGCGCTCATGCCAGCGGTCGTGTGCGCGCCGTGCCGCTGTTCGCCGGGTCCTACCTTGCCGTCTGGGCACTGGTTGGCGTCGCGGTGTATGCGGTGGACCGGCCGCACGGGTCTTTCGCCGCCGGCGTGGTGGTGATCGCGGCCGGTGCCTACGAGCTGACGCCGCTCAAGCAGCACTTCCGCCGGCGCTGCCGCGAGAGCGTCCGCTCCGGATTCGAGTTCGGGCTGTGCTGCGTCGGCTCGAGCATCGGACTGATGCTGTTGCTGGTGGTGCTGGGCGTGATGAGCGTCACCTGGATGTCGGTGGTCGCGGTCCTGGTCCTGGCCCAGAAGCTGCTGCCCGCCAAAGCCGCCATCGATGTGCCGCTGGCGCTGGCGATCGCCGGGCTCGGAGTCCTGATCGTCCTCGCGCCCTCGGCGGTTCCCGGGCTCACGCCACCGATGTGAGAGGGCATCGGCGGCGCGGGCCACGCCCAGCTGTTGTAACGACAAGAAGTTGTAACGACAAGAAGGAGACAAGGACAATGACCGCTCACAAGACCGGAACACGTGAAGAGTGGCTGGCGGCCCGGCTGGAGCTGCTCGAGGCCGAGAAGGAACTGACCCGGCGCAGCGACGAACTGGCCCGGCGGCGCCGCGAGCTG
>WNFY01003638.1_pt1 | contig 14381 bp, 14 predicted proteins | sample 5400091 | NCBI WGS metagenome assembly WNFY01 (sample SAMN13153364, study PRJNA577476) | soil metagenome | isolation source: 60 cm soil or saprolite under grassland replicate 1 | place: USA:California | collected 2016-06-15 | reverse complement strand
CTCTTCAATCCTTTGTATTTTTTACTCTAGAATATAATTACCAATCCTATCCTTAAGTTTTGTATTTTTTACTTTGGAATGTAATTACCCTTTGATCCTATCCTTGGTTTTTGTATTTTTTTACTTTGAGACATAATTACCTTTGATTCGAACTTTGGTTTTTGTGTTATTTGCATTGGAATATAATTACCCTTCGATCCTATCCTTAGTTTTTATATTATTTGCTTTAGGATGTAATTACCCTTTGACCCTATTCTTGATTTTTATATTATTTGCATTGGGATGTAATTACCCTTTGATCCTATCCTTGGTTTTTGTATTTTTTTACTTTAAGACGTGATTACCTTTGATTCTAACTTTGGTTTTTATGTTATTTGCATTGGGATGTAATTACCCTTCGAACTTATCCTTGGTTTTTATATTATTTGCTTTGGGATGTAATTATCCTTTAATCCAATCCTTAAGTTTTGTGTTATTTGCATTGGAATGTAATTACCCTTTGATCCTTTATATATTTTACTCTGGAATATAATTACCAATCCTATCCTTGGTTTGGTTTTTTACTTTGGGACGTGATTACCCTTTGATTTTAACTTTGGTTTTTATGTTGTTTGCATTGGAATGTAATTACCCTTTGATCTTATCCTTGGTTGGGTGGGATGTAATTACCCTTCAATCCTATTCTTGATTTCTGTGTTATTTGCTTTAGAATATAATTACCCTTTAATCCTTTGTATTTTTTACTCTGAAACATAATTACCAATCCTATTCTTGGTTTGGTTTTTTACTTTGGGATGTGATTACTCTTTGATTTTAACTTTGGTTTTTATGTTGTTTGCATTGGAATGTAATTACCTTTTGATCTTATCCTTGGTTTTTATATTATTTGCTTTGGGATGTAATTACCCTTCAATCCTATTCTTGATTTTTGTGTTATTTGCTTTAGAACATAATTACCCTTCAATCCTTTGTATTTTTTACTCTGGAACATAATTACCAATCCTATCCTTGATTTTTGTATTTTTACTTTGGGACACAATTACTGATTCTATTCTTGGTTTTTGTATTTTTTGCTTTAGGACATAATTACCAATTCTATCCTGGTTTTTATATTCTTTGCTTTGGGATGTAATTACCTTTTGATTCTATCCTTGGGTTTTGTGTTATTTGCATTGGAATATAATTACTCTTCAATCCTTTGTATTTTTTACTCTAGAATATAATTACCAATCCTATCCTTGGGTTTTGTATTTTTTACCTTTAATTCTAACTTTGGTTTTTGTGTTATTTGCATTGGAATGTAATTACCCTTCAATCCTATCCTTAGTTTTTGTGTTATTTGCATTGGGATGTAATTACCCTTTGATCCTATCCTTGGTTTTTGTATTTTTTTACTTTGAGACGTGATTACCTTTGATTCTAACTTTGGTTTTTATGTTATTTGCATTGGGATGTAATTACCCTTCGATCTTATCTTTGGTTTTTATATTATTTGCTTTGGGATGTAATTACCCTTTGACCCTATTCTTGATTTTTATGTTATTTGCATTAGGATGTAATTACCTTTTGATCCTACCCTTGGTTTTTGTGTTATTTGCTTTGGGATGTAATTACCCTTCGATCCTATCCTTGGTTTTTGTGTTATTTGCATTGGGCAGTAATTACCTTTTGATCCTATCCTTAGTTTTTATATTTTTTGCTTTGGGATGTGATTACCAATCCTTTCCTTGGTTTTTGTATTTTTTTTTGCTTTGAGATGTGATTACACTTCGATCCTATTCTTGAATTTTGTATTTCTTTTTTGATTTTATAGACTTTTATTGTAATTTTTGCTTCACATTTTATTCTTTATTTTATTTATTATATTTTTTTTCAGTTATCTTCTGTCTAAAATAATATAGGATTGTATAACATCACAATTAAAAAAGAATACGTTTTATTATGCAAAAAATTTACTATTACAAAATCATTGTAATCAGTGTGGCAAATATTTCTACCAATAAAATCTACTAATCATTTGCAATAAAAACAAAACCCTTTACAGAAACTTGAATAAGAAAAAGGTAAATAGTGCATAAAATTGTGCTAATAGTTATAGATAGCTATGATTTAAGAGTGTCGTAAAATTTGGGCAACTATATTTACAGTTTTTTTATAAACATTTATACCATAACCATCATCATCATTTTCTAACGGATTTACAAGGGATTGTAAAAAATTATATTGATTATCTGTTAATGGATTTCTTGGCCTATTAACTACTATATTATAATCATTATTATTTTCTGGAGTTGGGCCATCCCAATCTACTCCGTAGTCATTGGGATTGACAACTTCATCTTCCATTCCTCTCCATCCACATTGAACCATTCCTTTAGTATATAACTGTATTGGAGTTTGTTGCTTCTCGGTGCGAATTTTATGACTATTCCATGAAGCCTTCCACTTTAATAAATCTTGATTTATCCGTGGTAAAAAAACATAATGGAGACAAAAAAGGTAAATATCATTAGTGATATCTAGACCATGATTTTCTTCTAAATATAGAAAAATAGTTGTATAAATTTTGATTATATTTTTGCCTAAATCCAACCATAAACGTTCAATTCGTTGATTGTGGACTGATTTTCCAGAAATAAAAGAACCACGATTCTCTTTCTGATAATTATTCATGTATCTTTGAACTTTAACATTTTCCCCACCACAATCAGCTCGAACGCGACTTGGTGTTCCAAAGTGATCACATGCTTTTTTAAAATAATTAAACACTGTATCTGATCGATTATTGTTGCTACAATGTACATAAGTAATTATTCTTGAATACCCATCTATACCTGCATGCACAACTATTTTCCACTGAATTAATTTATGGTTACCGTCTATGTGCTACAAGGCATTAGGACCTGCAACATGGTATCTACGGCGAGGTATAATTTGTGTCCAACGAATAATCGCACCAAATGCATCAACTCTTTGTATAGACTCTCGTAAACACTGTCTTGTAACTCGAATACCTTTTGATCTCAATGCTCCCATTATCATTACCTGACCAAAAAAAGGATTTTCCTGCTTAATTTTTTTAATAATTTCATCGAGTTCATTATTGGAAAAAGTTGAATAAGGTTGAATTGTATCTGTTAAGTTGCTGTCTTTTCTCATCCTACTTAAAGTTTTTTCAGAAACATCAAATATTCTAGATATATCAGACCAATTATAATCTAGCTGCCTCAATAATTTAACAATACTTTCATCTATAACAGTTTTTGGCCTCCCTCCCGTTTTAACTTTTCTAATAAATGTTCTATTGGTAGAAATTGAATCATTATTTAAAATTTCAATTCTTTGATATAGTTTTCTAATAATAAAATTGATATCTTCCAATTTCATTCGATAGGTAATATCATCATAAAATTGTTGAACTCTCGAATACATAGAAAGCAATAATGCGAGACGGTCTAATTGTAAAAACATTGCATTTATATTATCACTTCTTTCAATCACATTATTGGCATTAAATAAGCATGAATTAGCATAACTTTCAAAATTTTCTTGTAAAGTATGAGATGACATTTTTTTATTTGTAATTTTTTTAACACAAAAAAAATAAATTTTGTATCGAATTTTTTTGTATAACCACAGTTAGCCAAAATGCTTAAAAATAGAGTTGATGTATGATTGGTTTATTTAGTTACACTTGTACTCTAGATTTAACAATGGTTCCTGTAATCCCGTTTTTTAAAATAATTATTATTCCAATAAATTTTGACCAAGTAAGAATGATTATATATATATATTATGACCATTACGTAACCATTTAGTAAATATATTTTACATTGGTTAATATATTACTATATTTATATTTTTTAATATTTTTAGGATCAGATGATGTACAGATTGGAGATATGATACATAGAGACCAGGTATTTACATTTATCTTCTATAATTATTGATATTGTATTCTTAAAATTAATGATTATAATTAAACTAATTGTCTTTTAGTATCAATTGATGAGGAGATTTATAATGTATATGTGAATGTTCAAAGTGGAGAAAGGGAGAGTTACATTTTTTTTTATTTTTATTTTATTTTGTAAAAATCGTATTTAATTTACTTTTCTAAAAGCTTGAGATAATATTATAATACAAAAATACATATAATTTTGAATTAGACATTATTTTTTATTCAATTTCTATGATTTTAAAATTTTTATTAGGTAAAGGGACAATATTGAATTAAATGAAGAGGCGGACAAATTGGCAAAACTCGGAGGATCAAGCAATTTTATAATAGACAACTTTCTCTCACAAACATTCATACTAAAATGTTTTATTTTATTTTATACTGTCCTATCTTTACTTTTACTTGTAGTTTTATTTTTATTTTATTTTAATTTTTATTTATATTTTTATTTTGAATGAACTTAAAATTTTAGCCTTTAATTATAGATCTGTTATATTATGTATATTAATAGTGTGAAGGAAATCTGCAAATCGGGTAGGAGATACTCAAGGATTATGATAGTATAGAATTACCTATTTATTTCCATATGATTTTATCTCATGTTTACTTCAAAAAAAAAATTTTATTAAGAACATTATCTACAAGCTGCGTGCAAATGATTCAGTTATTATTAATCAAGAAAATTCAAAAATTATCACCAACTACTTGTTTCGCTTATTCCTTCTTTTTAATTGATTTTCTATATTCTCTGGTAATAATATATTCCAATTATCATTAGTAACGGATTCCATATAATTCTGTCTTCTACCTGAACTTCTTCCACTACTACTACTACTTCGGCTGCTTTCATTACTATTACTTCTATTACCTCTTTTGTTTCTTGAAGGTGTTGATATCCATTCATTTGGTTCATCATCAAACATGTTAATAGATGGACTTGAAATAGTAGTTGGTGTCAACTCATCACGTGAATTATTAGTACTTGGACTTGAAATAGTAGTTGGTGTCAACTCATTACGTGAATCATTATTCAGATTTGGTATTTGCTCATTATGTAAATCATTATTTTCATTAATAATTTCTTCATCAGTTGTATCCAAGGTTAAATCAATTACAACTATTTCTTCAGCATTATTTCTTACATTTGAATCAAAATTTTGAATTTCAGTATGGTTGATAGGAAATTGATTTCTTTCAATACGTGCATAATTATCTCGGTATAATCTTTCATCAAATCCATCAGCACAAAAAAACCCAATGTCAAGATCATTTTCAAAATTATTTCGTGACACCTCATTATCCTCATATGTTTGATGAAGCATTAAAACTGAAGAACATGTACTTGATATTGGAAGTCTTCTTAATCTGGTACCTATACCTTCTGAAATCATTGTATCTCCTAACCATTCAACCTTGTTTTAAATAATGGAAAATGAATAATTTTATTAAAATAGTAATTTAATTAATCTCGCAAAATTTAAAAAAAAACTTACTGTAATCATCATTGATATAGGAATCCTTGAAGATCCTGTTATAAACTTCAAAATATGTTCAAGGTTGCTTTTTGATTGTTTAAATATATAATCTTGAAACCATTGAAATATTCTTTTTTTTGCTTCTGTATTTATCTTCTCTTCATTTATTAGCGAGTTAAACTGGTTAAAAAACACTTCATAATTTAACTCTTTGTAAAGCAAATTTTCAATTTTGTTCCAACCATAGCTTCTAATTGACTATTAATTAAAAGAAATATTTTTTTTTTTAATAATGTATTTTTTTTTTTTAAAAAAAAAAGAAATATATATACCTCAATTGTATTAAGGATATTAAATCCTGTTTTGATCATTTTGAGACTTTCCAATCGTTTGGTAATAACTTCATACTTGGCTATGTATAATGATAGCTCTTGATTGTTCATTGAGGAAATTTGTCGAATCTAGATTATATAATAATTATAATAATAAATTAATCCTACATACTTTTTTAACTCAAAATTTTTTTAAAATAAAAAACTTATACATTTTGCCTTCTGGTAGTTATCCACAATGATAAAGTATTATCATTTCTTATATCCAATTTAAGATTTTTTACAAAATTATAAAGGTATGTTACATATTCCTCAAGTACGTCAACACAATTGATATATTCTTCACCATAAATAGCATAATGCATATGCATTGGATGGATCCATCTGGGCCATGCACCTTGGTGTAACCAACACCAACATAATGCTTTTCCAACAATTTCAGGATATTTCCAGATATTGGATTCATGATTATATAAAATGAACAGCACATTGTTACCGTCATCAAATATTCGACCACCATTGACATTACTATATTTTAATTTTTCCCAAAAAACCTCAGTTACATCTCGGAAACCACCACCTGTATCTACCAAACTAAATTTTTTTAAAGAAAAATTTATAATTAATTATTATAAAAAATACTTTTTTAAAAAAATATATAACTTACTCTTCATCACTAATCCTGATGATAGGTTTTTTAAGAATATCAAGTGCATTAGCAGTATGTAACCAGTTTAAAATTGAAGTAATGATATTACTTCGGGTATCTATATTGATAATGCTTATTGGATTATCATAAATTTGATAATCTAATCTTAGTTTATTTAGCACTTTGATCCGAAATTCCTCTGGATTTAGGTTTTCATTTTCTAACATTTACAATTAGTTATTAGTACATTTAATTACTAGCATTTTAATTAAATATTAATATATTACTAATATTATTTACCTTGATTATTTCTTAAGTTTAGATTAGAATTTAATCCAATTTGATGTTCAGAATTTTGATTCATTTCGTATGTAGTAGTTTGTTGAGTATTATTTGATGTTTCATTAGAATTTGTTCTGATCCTTTGATTATTAGATCTTTGAGTTACTCTATGATAACCATCAGTTCTTTGATTATTAGTTCTTTGAATATGGTTATTATGAATTATTTCACTACCATCTGTATCAGTATCTTCTGAACTATAAGTTGATGGTTCTGCTTCACTATCTGAATTATTATTTCCATCATGAATAATAATGCTTTGTTTTACTGGAGCTATGTACAGTTTTCCTCTACATGAAGCAGCACTATTCAATGTAAAGTAATCATTAGAATATATAAAAATCATAATAAAGATTTAAACGTATTAATTTTTGCTACCTTTTTAATAATTCACCATCAATTATTTCATCTGTTTTGAAGGGTATTAGTTGATTATTTGGAGTTGGTTTTAAACAAATCCATCCAAAATCCTTCAATATAGGAAAATTCTTTATCATTTTTTTATTAATATGTTCAGAATTTGAATTTGTAAATCTTATAGTTTTAATCATTTCGTTATTTTCGAGACGGTTGTAACTAAATTTGAGGTATTTAATATTTATAATAAACTTAATAACAAAACAAAATATTTTTATTACTTACTTAGGTGTACCTTCTTTTGGAATTTTATTTTTATTTCCTCTCTTTCTTAATAATATCACTCTAGGCTCAAATTTAAACTTGCCTTTTGCCTTTGACTTGGTATATAACTGTGAAACCTCACGTACATTAATATTATCTCGAATATTAAGCATTCTAAGCCTAATTTCATCATCACTTAAAAATCTAGCAATGTCCTCTGTATTATGTGTACTTCCACCTTGTTCATGAATTTCAGAAATAGCGATTTCATTATTATTTACATTTGTATGGGATCTAGGAATATGTGTTATATGAGAATAAGGTCTAGGAATTTGTATTGATCTTTCAGTTTGTATAGGATTTGTTGATCTATGAATTTGTCTTTGAGTTAAATCCATATTTAAATGAGATCTAGTAGGAATCTGTGTTGATCCTTCAGCTTGTGTATTATCACGAATTTGTGCCAAATTTATTGATTTATGAATTTGCCTTTGAGTTAATTCTTCAACCCACTTCAAATTTAATTTATTATATTAATAAAATTATTAAATTTTATAATTTACAAATTGATTTTAATATGAATTCTTACCTGATGGTGTTCACCTTCATCATGATTACAAATTTCACAAATGTCATCATCGCAATTGAATGGTTCAAATCGCTGACAATTACATTTATAGCATCTCTTAGGTAGTTCTTGCAAATGTGATAGGTTAGCAAGCTGACCAAACAACAAATCTGCAAACTTAATATACAAATATTATATTATATATTTTAATATACATTGTTAAAAATAAATTATTATATAGTATATATTAAAAAGTAAAAGCGAATGTATCATTTTGATTCATAAACTTGTAATGATTATCATATTTAACAATAATAATACTATCTTTTTTATGATATGTGATATAAGAAATTGTTTACCTGTTCATGAAAATTATAATTGTGGCCACATAATTTACAAATTTTTTGATTTTCAATTTGTGGCTTAAATTTTTGACATGTGGAGCAAGCATGACACTTCCTTGGCAGAGTGCTTATACTATTTGAATTCATTGTATTAAGAGTGTAAACAATTTTTTAAAGTTTAAATTTGTAAATTTGACTTCGTATGAAATTAATGTAAACAAAAATTGATTGGTTAAAATTTAATCTTTGGGATTTTAACCCAATTTTTATGTCGTGATTTATGTAAATAAAAATTAATTGGTTAAAATTTAATTTTGGAATTTTAGTAAAATAAAGATTTTATAAAAATTTAATATAAAATAAAGAAGTACTGAGTTTAAAGGGAGGAAGTACTCGAGCCCTAACCCATAAAATAAGAGTTCCTTCTCAGACTTCATTTATATAATTAAAACAAAAAAATACGTCTATATAATTTTTAAAAAAATTCTTATTAAATTGTATATTTTACGGACTGAGCAAACCATCTTTGCCAAAGTATTAAGCCAGCTAAGGCGGTCACGGATCTGTTGAACTCCGTTTACGGAACTCCGCTTAACAAATTAACTCAGAAAATTTACTCTTTCAACATAAAAAAAAAATAATTTAAAAGAATTTTTAAAAATACTAATACTAAAAAATAATCTAATAATTACAATTTAATTAAAATGCAAGAAATTAGCTTAATTTTCTATCCAAGATTTACATTTAGAAAGGTATCAATTTACATTGAAATTATAATTATAGTAGCAAGATATATTTTCTATTTAAAAAATACAACACCTCTCTTAATTATTTACTTCTAAAATCCAGCTATTTACTCAATTTATCCATTCTTTTGTCCCTTCATTTCCAGATCATAAAGAATTAAAGGTATATTACTGCTGTAGAATTTAAAAATAAAAATTATTAAAGTAGAAATATAAAATGAAAAAAAAAGAGTAATGAACTTACTTTCATCTATCCTTTAAACAGTTGTGAAGAACCAAAGGCGGTAGGGACATCAGCTGGAATTTAAAAATAAAAAGAATTTTTAGAAATAAGAATACAACCAAGCATTTGAACTAATGGGACTAGTATTTAAAGAAAGTAAAGGAATAGTTTTAACCCAATATAAAAATAAACTTATCATTTGAGTCCAGTGATAATGAAAGGAACGTTGGAAATGTTATCAAAACACAAAAAAAATCTCACTTTCCTCTTCAACTTATAACTTAGGGTTCAGAAATCCAAGAGTTAATTCTAAAAAAAAATAAAAAAGAACGTTAATTACGTTCAAAATCAAAAAAAATTGATTATTTTCCCCTCCTATTAGTAACTTACAATTTCTAGAGTCCAGTATTTAAAACCAAGTTCAGGAAGAGTGTCTAAAGAAAAAGAATAAAAGGAATGTTAAAAAACACAAAAAAAAATCTCTCTTCCCCTCAACTTATAATTTACAGTTCTGAAATCCAAGAGCTGACCCTCAAAAAAAAAAAATAAGAAAGGATGTTAATTACGTTCAAAATCAAAAAAATTTTGATCATTTCCCCTTCCTATTAGTAACTTACAACTTCTAGAATCCAGTATCCAAAAGGCCGAAGTCAAAGTCCAGGAAGAGTGCCTAAAGAAAATGAATGAGGAACTTTAGTAACATTTCCAAAACACAAAAAAAATCCCACACTCACCTCAATTTATAACTTACAATTCAAACTTCCTACCTTTTTAAACATTGTCGCACTGGTGCATTCGCCAATGGCCAAAACTGGACTTAATAAAATTGTTTTAAAAAAAAGTTTTTTTAATATGCATTTTTAAGTGTCACAAATCACAATTATGCGCAAATTATAGCCCTGTTCAGTCCTAGATCAGATCGTTACAATTTTTTGATCAGATCGGTTATGTCACATATAACAGATATGATTGGCTTTATTCTAATCTTTTATGCATGAATCGCAAAAAATGAATATATAATGTTCTATGGTTGCAAATGCTTTTAGGAGACGAACATGAAAAAGAAGAAGTAAATTCAAGCGAAGAAGAGGACAATGTTATTGTACAAGCTGCTTTGATAAGAAGATTAAATACTTGATATTTAAAACCATGGATATATCACGTAATAAAATCAAAGCATTGGTAGCAAAATGTGCTTCCATTTTATGATCCTATTCGGTTTAAAAAAAAATCTTACGAATGTTTCCAAATAATTTTCAACAATTAGCTAATCTTATACGCCTCCATCCTATATTTTCTTCGCAGGGAAATAAATCCCAAACTTGTGTTGAATTTCAACTTTTGTTGACTTGGATCTACTGGTAGTTTATTTGGAGTCTGTTCAAGGTTCGGAATAGGAGAAGGGACTGTAATTCTTTATACTAAAAGAGTAATTCAAGCAATTATAGCACAAAAAAAAACTCTTTGTTAAGTGGCCTACTTCAGAGGAGCGTAAAAAAGTACATGAAGGATTTGAAAATTTAGGACTTAAAAATGTAATTGGAGCAGTTGATGGAACTTACATTCCTATGAAAAATGCTCCAAGCAAAGATCCTCATCACGATTTTGGCTTAAATCGATTAACACAATTTGGACCATGAGGATCGTTACAATAGTTAAAGAAAAGTCGTTGGATTTAGAATTAGTTAAGGTCAAAGGACATGATGGCATAGTTTTGAATGAAAAAGCGGATCAGTTAGCTAAGGAAGGATGTAATTCGGGATGGGATATTAAATCTTGCTTTAATTATAGTATTAAACATTTTCATTTTTTCCCACAATTTTCTAATACCCCTATTGAACACCGATTCAGAAAGTTTGTTTCATCCTTATTCCAAACCAAATCTTGCGCTGAATGGTCATTACTCCACTCTATAGAAGAAAGACTTACCAACCACAGCATATGGTGGAAAAGTTCGTGGGCTTTTCTTAAAAATATTACAGGTTTCAAATGCAATAAAGGGCGCAAGCATCTCCTTTAGGCATATGGAATTAAAGCCTTTCACAGACTTCTACCATTAGGGAAAATCCTATGCCAAAGACACTCTTCGCTTTATCATGACATGGGGTGCGCAGTGTGCGAAAACCAAAATTGCATAGAAGATTGGGACCATTTCATCACATGCGAGGCCATGATTAATCAAAGGAATGCTATGTTTAAACACCTTCGTCAAGATTTTGGGGATTTCCTCACGAAATGGTTAAAAAATAGAAATCAGGATAAGGATGACGCCGCTAACATCCATAGCAATGTAGACAATGTGCTTTTGGCCCTTTTAGGTTCTGACGCATTATCACTAAATCTTTTACAAATGGGCGGCCGAAGTCAAGATAAAAGAAGAAGATATTATGACTTTAAAAAAGACTCTTAACATTAAGGTGTCAGAAATCGAAGCAACAGAGATAGGCACCAAATTCCTAATTATTTTCATTAACAACTTCAAGTCACTTATATGGTCTTACAGGTGTAATAAAGTGATTGAATGGGAACAGAAGAATGGGATTGTCAAAAGCGCAAAATGTAATTACTCTCAACGTGCACGTCTACCCTCAGAAGATAATTCTTTAGCAACCTCACATTTGCTCAATCTGGTCGATGTCTCCAGTACTCACAATCCTACTCACGCAGTGCGACCAAAATTATCTACCTCACGAGCTTTACAAGAGGAAGTCAGATGTCTGGATAATTATGATACTCCTGAAGAGGTCGATAATGATGGCCACAGTAATACATATAATCATGCACGACATAAACAATCCCGAATTGAAAGATTAAATGGTGCTATTAAAACAACATTTCGCCACATGATCGCATATATTGGAGATAATTGGATCCCACCATGGATGTTCAGACAATCACAATATTTCACCAAAAGTACCAATATTGATGGCGACACATGGCAACATGTTACGAAGAAATGGAACGGAGATGATACAACTGGATGAATCAGTTCTTTTGTAATTCATTACGGGTTAGTTTATTCTAACTTTACTTTTTTACTTTTATTTTTATTTTTATTTTTATTGTTATTTTTATTTTTATTTTATTATTATTATATGTACATTAGTTCATAGAAATACGAATTTAATTTTATTTGTCACTTTATCATATGTACAATAGTTTATAGAAATACGATTTTTAGTTAGTTAAAGTGGGAGATTACATCTATTGGGTGGGAAGTCCTTAAAACATTCTGTTAGTGTAGCAATACCTATATTATGTTAACATGACTTCGAATCACCACTATAAATAAAATAAAATAAAAAATTTTATAATAAATTTGCAAGTTTATTATTTGAAAATATTATGATTAAAACATTATTATTACCATTACTATTATTATTGCTAATTATTATTATTATTAGCATTACTATTATTATTATTGCTAACTCAAGTCCACATTGAACTTCATCATAAATTAATAGTGCATTAACTTCATTACATCTTTTTCTTAATGCCTCTAAGAAATCAACACTCGCTTCCCAAATACCACCTTCTCCTTGAATAGGTTCAATGATAACAGCACAAGTACTATCATTAACAAGTTCAGGAATTTTTTTGATGTCATTATAATTAGAATGAACAAATCCTGGTACCAAAGGTGAAAAAACTTCTTGATATTTTGGTGATGGAGTAGCTGATAATGATCCCAAAGATCTACAGTGAAATACAAATTTAAATGCACCTTCATTTGCTTCAGTACCTGAATTTGCAAAAAATACTCTAGCAGCATCAAATCCTCCTCCTTCTCTCGTAGATTCTACCAACAATTCAGCTAATTCACCAGCGTACTCGTTATGATATAAATTTGATAAATGGACTAATTTTGATGCTTGTTCTGCTAACACTAACACTAATTCTTCATCCGTATGTCCTAAAGCATTAACTGCTATACCAGCCAAAAAATCCAAATATTTTCTGTCAGCTAAATCATATACCCAACATCCTTTACCTTTGGTGAGAATTATTGGAGGCCTATTATAAGTGTTAATAGTATATTTATTTATTTTATTCAATAACTCCAACGTTTTAGGATTTACATCCTCGTCTGCATGGCTCAGTTTCTATAAAAAAAAAGAGGATTATAATTAATAATTAAACCATTCAATAAAAAATATCTTTTTTTCTCACTACATTACCTTTTGTTCAGTCTTTGGTTCTGTCATGACTGCAGTAGTAAAACGAAGTGTTTGTTTAGTTGCTTGAGTAACTGTATCTAAATTATACTTTCGGAACTTATGTTATATAAACAAACGGGATATTTTAATAAAATAATAATAATAATATTTTATATGAATTTCAAGTATGGGAGGCGGCTTTATGAAGGTGTTGGAGGTGGAAGAGTGGTTGTAGTTGTTTTTACCGGTTTTTTGCTCCCCTTGCACTTTGGGAGATTTTTCCAACCCTTTTTGTTTGATAGTTAAGAATTTTCTCCGGTTGTAATTTTTCGTATAGTACTTTTTCCTGACTTTTCATTTTTGCTTTTGGGGGGAGGGGGTACTGGAATTTTATGATCGGCAAGGTGGTTTGGTGTAACTTAATTTTTTGGGACTTGTGGATGTAGATCATTAAGGGGGATGATGAGATGATCATGGGAGGAGGGTGTCACTAACTAATTACTAACCTTAATTTCGTATTTTTGAGGGTTGTAGCCTATATCGTAAGATCAGAGCTGCCATCAGGCCGGGCCTTGAGGGGCGAATTTGCTGGTCGTAAATCGAGGGGATCTTAATGGTTTGTCCGGATGCAACCTCGTGGCCAACTGTCGTTCAACCGGTAGAGGGTTCTTAAGAAGATGGAGTTGGGGGGAATTTTTAGTTAGGGAAAATAAGTGTGAAGTTCGTAATGTGAGCATGGAACATTTGTATCGCTAGAGGCTGTAATTTGAGTTTGTAGGTATTTAATACGCTAGGATTAACTTAGTAACTCTTAGTTGAGGGGAAAAGTCTGTTATAGCCAGAGTCTATACGTACGAGTGGGGGCTTAATATTTTAATTTTGAAATGTGATTTATATCCATCAATTTAATAAAAATTTGAAGCCTGTTCCAGGCACGTTAAAGTTAAAAAAAAAAAAAAAAAA
>WNFY01003637.1_pt1 | contig 14382 bp, 16 predicted proteins | sample 5400091 | NCBI WGS metagenome assembly WNFY01 (sample SAMN13153364, study PRJNA577476) | soil metagenome | isolation source: 60 cm soil or saprolite under grassland replicate 1 | place: USA:California | collected 2016-06-15 | reverse complement strand
ATCAATCGGAGTTTGTGTCCAATCCGAACGACGAAGTTAGTTAAGACAATTAGGAGGAGAATATGTCAGTACGTTCGAGACTTGAGGGAACCGTAGATATTCCGCGCATTCCCCAACCAGACCAGACCAGCGTTCGCGCCCGATTAGAAGAGGAACAAGACCCCTCAATGCCAGGAATGCCGACGGTCGCGGCTCCAACTACCTCGTTGGCCCCTGCTGTGACCGTTCCCGCAGAGCCCGTGGTTGTGGCTGTGCCAGACGCGGCCCCTGCATTGCCCGAGCAGCGATATACATATCAGCCCACGGATGACAACGGCAAGCCGATGGGCGGAATACAGGTAGTTGTCTATACCACAGAGAATGAATTACGTGAGAAACTCGCGAATAATTCAGTTCTCCTGTTAAGACAGTTGCGTAAAGAACGCCGCGAGAAAGCCCTCGGAGTCGAGGAGCGTGTTGATGACGCGGAAAAATTTCAAGGCGTGGTTGAATTCAAATCACGCGATCTGAGTGCCGATGAACGTTTCAATATTTCGCAGGGTATAGCGAATCCTGAAACCTTCGCGGATGCACGGGATAGGCTGATCGAATCTGCTTTTGGAGCGAAGCCGTCTATTGTGGCTAATACGCTTAATGAAGTTCAGCGGATGTTAGTTCAGCAACGTGCGGTCGAGAATTATATCGAGTTCGTTAACTCGACGGGATTCAACGACACACCAGAGAACAGAGCTATTGTAACGGGTTGGTTGGGCACGCGGAATTTCGCGCCGACCGTTGCAAATTTCATAATTGCCCATAATCGGCTGAAAGAAGCTGGATTGCTTCAAGAAGCCCCTGTCGTGCATCAGGAACCCGTACAGTCCGCAATCGCGGAACTGCCCGTGGAGCAGGAACCGAAACCGCAGGTTCCGACCACCCCGCCACCCGCATTGGTGACGCAGGAGTCGCAAGCAAAGCGGCATAGTCACGTACCGTCTGGATTGACTGCCTCAGTGGCATCATCAGCAGGATCAATTCCTGTAGGCGGCTCTTCGCTGACTCTTGCGGATATTGACAAAATGCCCGCAGATGAGTACAAGGTTCGCAGTCGCGACCCTAAGTTTATAGCACTCGTTAATCAACTCGAAGCTGATGCATTGCAAAAGCGTCGAGCAAGGCAACTTGGTCAATAATCAATCAAGGTAAAGAACCACTATGAGTTTTTCTCCTAGCGGCAACCAGCTTTCAAACCTGCCCCAGTCCACGGTGAAGTATTACGATAGATAGTCGTTTGTCGTAACAAAATCTCCTTTAATTGACTTGAAACCTGAAATGGCAACAAGGCGGAAGCAGACTTGACAAAAGTCGGGCACCGTGAGAGACTAAACAAGGAGACACACATGCAGACTTCGGAACAAAGAAAATCTTGGCTTCAACTTAACCGTACCAAGATGGCGGATTATCAGCGGAAGTATCGGCAAGGTGCCGATTACAAGAAAGCTGAGTTGAATCGGCATTTGCTCCGTAAGTATGACATGACGATTGAAGATAAGCAGAGAATGTGGGATGAACAGAAAGGGCTTTGTGCCGTCTGTTTCAAACCGCTTCCTGATATCTATAATCGGGATTGCCAAGTTGAGCATGATCACGCAACTAATAAAGTGCGTAGTTTGGCTCACTGGTATTGCAATATGGTCGTCGGCGTCATGGAAAATCATCCAGTGATGCTCGAAGACGTAGTTGCTTATCTGAAAGTGATGCGATAGTCCGACCATACGGAAACTAAAACCGTATGAGGTTAGCAGAAATGTCTAACCCGCTGAAGCCTTCAGCAGCGTAACAATCTGAAACGGTTCCGTGAGAACCTGAAGGCAAACACTCCCTTCGTGCGTTGCGCAGAGCGTCTTGATCTGCCCATGAAGTCTGGTAACCAGTACGAAATGTTCATGTACGTTCCGCTGGCTGCAAACACCACGCAGACCACAGAAGGAACGGTTGGATCAAGCTTGAGCGTTTCCGTCCTGACAACCACCGCCACAATCGGTGAGTACGCAGACTACGCAAACTTCTCGTCCCTGTCCCTGGCAACTGCCATCGACTCGACCGTCGAGAACGTTGCGAAGGAAATGTCTTATCGCTTGGGCGAGTCTTTGTCCGCCCTCGTGCGTGCAACTGCTGACGGTGCATCCAGTATCGATGCCAGCGTCCTCGTGCAGTTGGCTGCAACCAGCACTTCGGCTTTCACAGCCCTGTCGCTGAGTCAGATTCGTAACAGCGTTCAGTCGCTGGCGGGTCGCGCAGTGCGTCCGTTCGACGAAGCAAGCAAGGCGTTCGTCGGCGTCATCCATCCGTTTGCCCTTGGCGACGTGTTGGCTGACAACAGCAATGATTCACCCATCGACATCCTGAAGCACACCCCTGTGGGGCAGGCGAAGATGGACGAACTCGTTTCTGTCGACCTCGAAGAAGTCATCACTCTGCCTTCCAGCGGCGTGGATTTCTTCCAGACAAACCTTGTCACCCAGACCTCGAACTACAAAGGCGTGACTGGTTTGACTGCTCTGCGTACCTACATTTTTGGCCGCGACGGTATCTTCGCGATCAATCTTGGTGCACAGAACGACACCACCTTCGGAGACGGAGATTGGCGCAACATTAAGTGCAACATCGTGCAGAACGCAGAGCCGACAGTTGCCGATCCTGAAGGGTTGATCCCTGGATGGACATCTTATAGGGTACATTTTACTACGTCACTCGGCCCCGACACTACAATTCGCATGAGACAAATAGATGCGGCATCGGCTATTTCCTAGTAATTAAAGGACTTAGCAGTTGCAACATTTAACTCATTCGTATTGACATTCTTTCATAATGGGAGTATTCTATTAATAGGAGAAACCATTATGAAATTTGTTGATTTGACTGGCCTTAAAGTCGGTTTGTTAGAAGTGAAGGAAATGGTTGGACGAGGTACAGCGGGACAATCTATCTGGCGCTGTTGCTGTGAATGTGGTGAAGAGACGCGAGTCTATTATAGCCATCTTCGGGGTAATCGACCTACTCAGAGTTGTGGGTGTTTGATTGCTAAGAACAGCGGCGGACGCACACATGGGATGTCTTTTACGCCTGAATGGAATTCATTTCATGCGGCAAAGAAACGCTGCACGAATCCAAAGTTCAAGCAATACGCCGATTACGGCGGTCGTGGAATTGAGTTTCGGTTTAAAAGTTTTGAAGAGTTCTTTGCGGGAGTCGGCCCCCGCCCAGAACCAAAGTTTAAATATTCCTTAGAGCGCATCGAAAACGATGGGCATTATGAAAAAGGAAATGTTCGCTGGGCCACTAAGAAGCAACAGGCTCGTAATAGGAGATGTGATAAGTGCGTGATTCTTCTCGCGCGAATCCGTGACCTTGAACACCAACTTGCTTTGTGTGCTCGTCCAAAGTGCGACACATAGAAATGGAAGATTACGATGGCAAATCCAACAGATGGAATCGGCGTAGCGGCATATGTTACGCTGTCTGGTTCGAATGGCAACTCAGTCATTCATAACACCAGCGGTGGAGCAAATAAAACCGACGGTGGGAATGGTCAAGGTGTTGGTGCTGGTACAGCGGCTTCTGGAGACTTTCCAGTTGCCCAATATTCGTTGACGTTGAGCGTGTCCGCTGCGGGTGGATATGAGACGTCTCTCGTTTGCTTGGCGACGATTAAGGATGTCGCAAACGACCCCGTGAGTGTTACCAATGAGATTGTTACGAAGTCGTACAACAATCCATCGGCGGCATCTGGGTCATGGTATAACCCGAGTAATTACGCAGGTTATTCTGCGGATGTCGCGTCCGTTTCGGACACAGCATCAATCTCGGTCGGAAGTGAATCCTTTGTTATTACGGCATTGGCTGTTGGTCAGGCGATAGTGGAAGTAATGTTCCCAACATTTGACAATAATTTGGGCGACCAAGCGACTGCCGATGTTCCGAATCCTGAGTCCCTCAATCCGTTGATGTTCATATCGGCACAGGTTGTTGTGACAGTAATCCCGTAGTTCGGGGATGTTTGGATTTATAGCAGAGTGGGATGAAACCTACTCTGCTTTCTTTTTGTTAAGAGAGGAGAAAAGTATGAGTTGGAACACAGATCTATCAACAGGAATTTCTGAAACAATTACGGAGATTCAAAGCATTGCTGCGGCACAGGTAACGGACGAGTCAAATATTGCAACATTAACATCCGACCTTGCGACGGTAATCGCAAATCAACTTGTAGATGAAGCGGCTATTGCCACGTTAACTTCCAATTTAGCGACGGTGGCTGCCTTACAGGTGACGGACGAAGCGAATATCGCTACACTGACTTCGAATCTTTCCGCCGTTACAGCCAGTCAAGTCACCGACGAGGCAAGTATTGCCACGTTGCAATCGAATCAAGCAACAGATGAAGCCGATATCGCAGCATTGCAAGTAGCGGTGGCTCCTTTTGCCCAAACTTCGAGTTCGTCTCTTTCGGTCTCATCCTCGCTGATACAAGGAAAATTTGTCAAGGTTGTTGCTGCGGGACAATCAACTGGTGCAGTCTCGGTAAGTCTGAATAGCGGGTTGATTGTTGTATCAGGGTTTCCCTACTATTCGCCTGCGGGGTCTTTTCTGTTGGAGTTTACGTTATTCTTCGATGGAACTCGTTTGTATACATTGAAGGCTGGCGGAAGTACACCCCAAATTGCGTCGACTACTGCGTCGACGATTTCGATTTCACTGAGTGCCCCAGGGCTCTCAACGGTGAAACTTGCCGTGGTTTCGGCGTAGGAGGAGACATGTCGGAGGAGACAGGTTCGGGAAATCCGAACACATTAGATAAGGATTTTGTAATTGCGTCCTTGATTGAATCAGTTGAGAATCTGCGCGAAGAGATTGCCCAACTCAGAAACAACAATCGAATTTTGCGAAGAGTTCATTCTGCTCTTCGCCAGGGTATGACAGCCCTGAGAAATAAAGTTGATTTGGCCGAACAGAATGATCTGTTATTCAAACAATTTTGTCGAGGCGACTTTGATGCCAAGGTCACGAGTCCTGTCGAAGGCGGATTGCCCGAAGCAGGAACACAGGTGGAAGCGGCGGGTTAACACGTCGACGAAGCGTCGGCACTGAGTAGGACTGATCCTTCTACAGCAGACCGATATACAGCATCAGAAGTGGCGCTTCTTCAACGATTAAAGCCGAAGCCACTTTGAAAATTGGAGGAGCCTCATGACAACGAACGAGGAATATCTTCAGCGGTGGGAAGATGCTGCGCCAACTCCCGTCGATACATTAACACCTGAAGAAATTAAGAAGGCCCAGGGAACGCGGAACAACGAAGCGGCTCCGTGGGAAACGTACGACAGCGAATTCGGCGGCGACGATCCTGCTCTGCTAGAGGCAATGGCAGACTACGCGATGAATGTCAGCGATGCCGATGGGTCTAGTCAGACGAAAGACGAACTCGCCCGATTGAAGCAGAGTTCAGAAGAAGCGGCCCGTCCATATCAGTGGGTCACGCCTGAAGAATACAAAAATGAAGGCGACCGTATTGGTCGCATCATGCACAATGTAGTCTTCATTAACATTTTACGCAACGCGGGGGTCAAGTGCTGGTATCGAGATCACCCTCAAGCGGGCAAGATAACGCTCGTCGTTCAACGCGGTGAACTACCCGCAGAAGTCGGTTGCTGGTGTCAACATGGGTTCGCACCTGAACTATCGATAATGCGTTTTGATTCGCATGGCGTCCCCCTCGCGGAGAAGTATCGCGGTTGGAGGACGTGTCTTTTACAGTTGATCCTCAAGGGGATCATCACGCAGAAGAAAGCTGAAGAAGTGTTCGGGAAGACTCCAGTCACACCAGCATTTCATCGGTATAACGCCACCCTGCAGCAATATCGGAACGCAGGGAATCGGCTTGAAGATTAAGGAGGAGAATATGAGCGAAACCACGAAAGTTACCATCTCGGGAGTTGACGTGACCGCGAGTGTGGATGACCAGATTAAGCAGGCGGAACTTGCCGCGAAGATGCTGGAACTAGAAATCAAACGTCAGGCTTTAGAAGCCCAGACTCTCGAAATTGAAGAGCGCAAGTACCATATTAAGGACTTGAAAGCCAAGATTTCTGACCGAGAACTTCTTGAGAAGCAAGCGTTGGAAGATCGTGAAGCTCAGGGAAGAACTTTTGCCCAGCAAGCGGCTTCTGATCGTTATCGATGGAGTGTTTGTACACACAAGAAGGGCGGCAACGCCTCTCCCCGCGATCTACGTGTTCTCACTACTGGCGGCAACGCAGCCCAGTTCGCGGTGATGAAACATCAGATGATCAATGGCGATATCTGGGTTCGTTGTCTCCGTTGCGGAAATACTTGGAACCCGCCCGTTGAGGCCAATTTCTATTTCAGCGCCCAGGGTAAACAGGTCGCACCCGCCGATGGAACTTTCAACATAGCGAAGTTTGAGAAGGCTGTTGAAGACTACAAACGGGCGACGATGTTCGAGACAAATAACTCGATGTCGACTTCCGTCCAGTGCCGTTTCAGTACATTTGATACTGTTTCGGGCAAGATGGTTGATGCGGCGGACAAGTACCGCGAGAGCATCGCCTCGACTAACCTGAGGTAAAAACGTGTCGTGGCGACTTCGACTATGCCGTCAATAAAAGACGGAAAAGTCGCACCTATCTTAAAGGAATCCACATGGGTAATTCATCCTTCACGCTCCAAAATCTGGTTGACATCGCTCGGACGCGGGGTGATATTGCTCCTACGTTACCCACGGGTGGATCATACGAAACCGTAGCACTTTCCGCTGCAAACGATGCAATGACTGCGATGCTTGCTGGAAGTGCTAAGGGCTCTCCATTCAACTTCAAGTTCAATCGTATTCTCATCCCCCCTTTTTTCATCAATAGTTATCAGCAGGACTACGCATCCAATCTCGTCACCCTCGGTTGGCTCGAAAGCTGTGGAGCCTATAATACGAGTTCAACACAATACCCCAAGCCATTTCGCGTCGTCGAAGTTAAGCGTGATGTCCTCCTGACTAATGCTCAGACGGGTAATCTCGCTAAGATTTCATGGATGCAGAATGACACGTTGACTTATGGAACGTGGGGTGTATCCCAGATTTTATCTTTGACGGGTCTCCAGAATCCTGCCGCAGGCGTGGTATATTCTGACCCCGCAGGGCTGACGTCGACTCCCACAAATCCGACAACCCAGGTTAAGGATGCTGCGGGGAATTTTTGGCTTTTGACTACTTATGGGACATGTGGGGCATTCAATCCATTTGCTCCAGTGTCGACAGCGGCTGTGATCTCCAGTGGTACTCTGACGGTGACTGCGCCGAACGGATTGTCCGTCGGTAGCGTCGTTGTAGGTTCGGGCTTTGCGACATTGACAGGACTCAATGGATTGCCGTTGACTGTGTTGACAGCATCGTCCACCCAGTTCACAGCAGCGACAACTCTCAGTAATGGTTCGGATACAGCGGGTACCTTTGCAATCACGCCAGTATTTCCGACATTCACGCGTCCGACTATCGTCGCGACGACCGTCACTGACGGCAGCGTTGTATGGACAGCAATCAACCCACAGGGGCAAGGCTTTCGACTTAACCCGATGCCGACTCAGACTGGGCCAGTGTGGCAGATTACGCCAATTGGTCAAGCGCGAGTTGCGCCCCTCACGCGGATGTCGCAATTTTTGAATCCAATCCCTGATGATTATTTTACGTACTTTAAAGATGGATTTTTTGCCCAGTGTTACCGATACCACCCTGATCCGAAGATAAGACAGAAGTTCGAGAGTGAGTATTCCATTTGGATGAACTCTCTGAATCGTGCTGTCTCCCAGGGAAGCCGTGAGACCGATGATTTCGGTTTCGTACCAACAACGGTGGGTGTGATGGATACTGGGTGGTCACAAAATTTCATATCTCCTGCCCTCCCATATGGCCCTTGGGCATTTTAGTTGACTTTCGCTTTTGTTTCGTGTATATTCATAATAGGAGAAATTATGCCTTCAGAAATATGCGAATCAAATAGAGGGTCAAAACACCATTTTGGTAAACGCGACCGTTGTTCGAATGGGCATCTTTATGTAGTGGGTTCTTGGAAGATTGTCGTTAAAGATGGCCGCTCCTACCGCCATTGCCGTATTTGTAGCAGAATGGCATCGGCTCGGGCTCACCAAAGATATTATTACGGCATCACAGCAGAACAACGAGATGCTATCTTCGAGGCACAAGGACGATGCTGTGCCGTTTGTAAATCGAGGGAGCACGGAGGTCGGGGATGGCATACTGACCACGACCACGTTACGAAACAAGTGCGTGGCATACTTTGCCACCCATGTAATCTTGCTCTCGGAAATGTGAAAGACCGAGTTGAGGTTTTACGGGCACTTATTGCGTATCTCCAGCCAGACGAATAGAGGCTTCCATAATGGGAAAATTTTTAGTGTGTTTGTGTTTCTTTCTGCTACTCCTGACCCACACCAGCGACTCCCAGCAAAAATCATCAGTCTCTTCGGCTGTTCGCACTGCCTATATGGCGGAACTTGAGATTGTAAGTGAGGAGGCGTCGTGTACTGCCACGGCTATCGGCCCCCATGCGATCCTCACAGCTACGCACTGCGATAAGTCGGATAGGTGGATAATTCGAAATGGGGACAATTTTGCTGTGGCCCAGATCGTTGAACGAATTACTGACGCCGCAGATCATTCTATCTTTTTGCTAGATGGGGTGACCTTTGTAGATTTGGTAAAAGTCAACTTGAATGACCCCGCCGATATGGCCGAGAATGTTTTCACTATCGGGAACCCAGGAAATTTCAAAGACTACTATCAACGAGGATATATTCAGGGTTTTATGCCTGCTAACCCCGACAAGGATATTCCAAGGGACGAATTACTATACTCGTTCCCCTCTTTCTCAGGTGCCTCAGGGAGTGGAATCTTTAACGAGAATGGCGAATTGATAGATGTCATCTCCCAAGTTATTCCCCAGACTTTGCCAGGGGAGTATATGCAATCAACAGGCGGCTTTCCCCTCAATTTTAAAACAGCGGACATAGATCGCGCCGTGACGTTCGTCCCTAAGAAATAAAGGAAACCAGATGGCTCTTTCAACTCGAACAATTCAAGACTCGATCAACTGGGCTAAGCAGTTCAATTTCAATCGAAACCCAGTGATCGGGAATTCGCTCGAACCCGCGTTGACTTGTGCCAATCTTGTCATACAGGCGATTCTCGGCCCGCCCTTTCAATGGTGGTGGAACACCCAGGAGTTGGTCTTTACATGTAACGCGACTCCAAACAATGCAACTTCGTCAACTATTGCTATCGCAAGTGGCGTCTTGACGGTTACAGCGACTAACACCTTCAACTCGGGGGATATGATTCTTCCCTCGGCGATTGCGGGAAGTTCCTCAGCATTAAACGGCCTGATCATTGAGATTGATACAGCATCGAGCACCCAATTCACAGCGCTGATTAACCTTCCTGATTCTACTGATACGACAGGAACGTTTACAAATACCACAACCCAAGATTACACAATCTCTGGCTCAGTCTTCTCGCATATTGGGAATGCTTCTGTCCTTGATCTCGACGCCGACGGTGTCCCTACGAAGTGGCAACAGCTCACAGTGAAAAATAATTTGGCGTTGGAGTCTTCCCAGAACCGACCTGAATTTATTGGCCCCTACAGACAAGACAGCGATGGTAATGTTACATTCCGAGTTTTCTCTTCGCCCGATAAGAATTACCCTGTTAATGTGCACGTTCAGCTTGCGGCCCCGCGCATTACTAGCGTCAATCAGACCTGGGCACCTTTGCCCGATTATCTTCAGTACATCTATGATTGGGGGTTTCTTGCACTCCTATGGCAATTTTCGGACGATCCTCGTGCGGCGTATGCGAATAATCAGTTCAAGGCGGCATTACTCGGACGGCAAGAAGGCTTGTCCGAAGAGCAGAAACAAATTTTCTTGAACAACTGGGAAGCTCTGCAAGAAGGGTACCTCATACAGATGCAGCAGGGGATTAACGCCAGGAGCCAATAAAGAGGGCGAATGAAGGATTGTATTGTTTGCGGTTGTGAGTTCATACCCCACGAGAAATATCCTAAGCAGAAGTGTTGTTCCCCTCCGTGCAGGAAGAAGCAGTGGGCAAAAACTCTCGGCCCCGCCTACTGGATTGCTCGGTATGCCAAGAATCCCGACAAAGCAAAAGCCTCGGCTCGTAAGAGCGTTCAAAAGGCTAAAGATGCCTGTTATCGGGCATACGGGGGGTATCGTTGCTCCTGTTGCGGAATTCAAGAAAAAGCCTTCTTAACTCTCGACCATATTCACAACGATGGGGCTGCACAACGGAAATTGATTGGTCGGGGGGACTTATTTTATCGCTGGCTTATAAACCACGATTTTCCGCCTATTGTCCAAGTCATGTGTTTTAACTGCAATTGTGGGCGACGCATTAATGGTGGCACCTGCCCGCACAAGGATGTGCAAAATGGCAGTTAGGCAGATAGTTGGCGGCTCGTGGCAGGACTCCCTAGGGAACCCGTTGGCTCTTGGATATTTGACATTCAGATTGAATACAGACGGTCAATCGGGCGTGCAAGTCTCAGCGGGCCGTCTCGTTACCATCCCTCTGGACAGCACAGGAAATATCGCGGGAACGGTATTGTTGTGGCCGAATGATCAACTGACTCCTGCGGGAACGACGTACTCAATCATCGCGTATACAGCAGCGGGCCAATCAATTTGGCAAAACCAGAAATTTACACTCCCTAGTGGCGTGGGTGCGTACGACTTTAGTGCATAAGGATTAAGATGACCCCTCCCAGCAAAGTAAAATTAATCGGCGGCTCTTTTCAGGACTCCAAGGGGAATCTGCTTGGATTCGGTTATCTGGAAATGAAGTTGAGCCAGGACGAAAGCATCTCGGGAGTGGGCCAGATTGCTTCGGGTGTCACTCTCAGAATTCTCCTTGATGCGAATGCATCTGTTCTTGGGTCAAGTGGATTCACTCTGACCGCAGCGACTGCGGCGGGCGTCTACACGGGAACGATCACAGGTGGAGCGAACAACGCTTTCACGGGACTGACATTTGTCATCGCGGGATTCGCTAACACAAATAACAATGGAACGTTCGTTTGTACCGCATCGACCGCGACAACTTTGACTCTGGTGAACGGAAGTGCCGCTGCGGAGACACATTCAGGTTCCGCGACCGCGAAACAAGCAGTCTGGGGTGTCGACCAGATGCTCCCGATTAATGCGTATTATCGCGTCACGGGATTCACGCTAGCGGGCCAGCCAGCATGGGGGCCAAACAATCAACAGGTCACAGGCAACGGCGGGACTTTCGATGTCGGTACGTGGGTGCCTAATGAAGTAATTAGTTGGAGTCCCCCACTACAGCCACTTACGCTTGAGACAAATGGCGTCCCTAACGACGACCAGTTCTTGTTGAATTTCGAGGACACCGCGACCGTTCAATGGACAGTCGATGGCAGCGGTAATTTACAGGCTTCGGCTGCGGGATTTCCTGCGCCTCCTGGCGATGCGACGAAGTTTCTGAATGGTGCGTCCATCCCAGTATACGCGAAGGTCAAGGATAGCGACCTCGCCTTAACGAATATCACAACAAATGATGTCAGCATCACCAAGCATGGTTTTGCACCGATTCTTCCGAATGACGCGACGAAGTTTCTTGATGGAACTGGAGCCTATTCAACTCCTGCTACAGCATCTTCGGCATCTGTCGATTTAACGGCGCAAGCCGCGACGATTACGACGACGAACATGGTGACAGGAGCTGTCGCTAAGTTGTATCGGATTTCGTATTATCTTGAAATTACTCAGGCAGCGACAACATCGAGCAGCTTGACCTTAACTCTTGCATGGCTCGACCGAGCGAATTCCTCCCAGACATTTACGACCCCCGCGATAGTGAAAAATCAAGTTGGGTATTTCATTTCGGACTCAGTTATTGTCCAGGGTAAAGCGGCCTCAAATATTTCCTATGCTACGGTTTACGCTAGCTCAGGGGGTACGCCGATGCAGTATAGCCTTCAGATATCTGTTGAACAACTAAGCTAGGAGCATCATGAGTCAACTCGCAGCTAACGGCGGACAACCCCAGAAGCAGCCCAAGTACGCGCCAATCTACCAGGGCAGATTTTTCAATGGGCTCAATACAAATCGGTCTCCGTTACGTGCTGCGAGTGCAAGCCACACTGCGGAGAAGTATTACTCCGACAACTCTGGCGATGCTTTAATCACTGGGTTAAACATTGAAGTTTCGAATCGTTTGACTCTCATTCGTCGCCCAGGTAATCCGATCTACGACAGCCACACCTACAACAAGCCCGATGCATTTGACGAATTTCGGGTCAATAAAGCCCAGAGTGATGTGTTTAACAACGCGTCCGCGACTCCGTTAGAAAACATTTTCACGATGATCGACGAGGGTGGAACAGGAACTAAACACCTGTATTCTATTGACTCGACTTTGACTCGGGACGGTAATTTAGGTCTCGATTTTCTGAAGGCTACTGGCGCGGGCCAGAGCTACATGCAGGCAGTCGGCAATTCGCTTTATATCGCGAATGGCGTTCAAAACAAGAAATGGTTGACATCTCTTTTCACGCGTAATTCAGCGGGGAATAGTACCGCTCTGCAGGGGTCGGATGGTCTCGCGGGTACATATCCCTTCGGGACGTTTCTGATCGATCCTTCCACGGGGAACATTCAGGAGTTCATCGGTATATCTATCGGCAATGTGACTGCGGTTAATGTTTCAGCCAATGTTCTCTCTCTGACTGTTAGCGTTACGACTGATACCCGCGATTACGAAATTGGAACTTCCTTTCAATTGTGGGGACTGACAGATAGTAACAATACATGGCTCAATGGATTTACGATCACGCTGACGGAGAAGTACGATCACACTCTGTTCGGGCGTAAATTCGTCGGCACAGCAGATCATGCGAATTACACTGCCTCTGAAGCGGGGCAAGCATTTGTCATCCAGGCTGGGACGACCCCAGTCATTGCGGAGACGGGGAGCAGTGTGCCTACTTGGGGCACCGTGAAGCCTTCGGCCTCTAATGATTTCATGGGCAGTTTGACCGCTGACGGAAATACTGTTTGGATTAATCGCGGTGTTGATTATGGAGATGGAAATCAGCCCGCTGTCGAGAACTGGGGTATCAAGGCTCCGCTCACTACGCCGACGTTTACCGCGACGGGTTCTGCGGTTTCATGGCAGAAAAATACCTACTACTCCCCTGTTTCTATTTTTATCGATCCGTTGTTTGGTAATCTCTGGCAGATTACAACTGCGGGAGTGCTGGGTTCTCTCCAGCCCGCGTGGCCGAGTTCCGTTATTCCCCGCCAGAAAGTTGTAATTTCTTCGGTTTATTCGGACGGCGCACACATCTTCTTTGGAACGGACACCCAGTCCCCCGCGCTCGTCGCGGGCGACACTGTCAAACTGGAGAACATGTGCACCTTTGGCCCTGGCAACGGCAGCTTTCCCAATTTGAATGGGGTCGAGTTAACAGTTGATGCAACAGGATTGACGACGACGACCTTTCGTGCGGCCTACACGGCGAATGTTATCGGAACCGTGGCTCATCCGTACATGGAATACGGGCAAGCAATCAAGACAGCAGGCACACTGCCAGCAACTACGGTCACCGATAATGACGCAGTCTGGACTTGTATCCAGACAGCGACATCGTTGACATGGACAGCAGGAACACATTACAACGTCGGAGATTTCATAGTGTCTCCGAATGGGTTTGTTTTCCAGCTTGGCCCTCAGACGTCACCATTTATAGACGACACGCTCACGATGCTTTCGCTCAATGAACCTGCGTCAAACCAGAATAGTCTCTGGCAAGGTTCTAACCAGTATTTCAACTCAGCCGATCCTTCAATCGGAGCACAAGCTAACTGGCAATTGCAAAGCCCGTTTTCCCAATCTATTGATTCGCTTTCTCTTCGCCGTACGCTTCCTCCAGGGAGTGGTACGACAGCAACTCCATATGGAGAAAATCCTGTCAATGGCGCGGGCGAAGTTTCAGCAGTAGTCGCACTTGCCAGTGTGACATCGAGTTTCGTGGCTAGCCTCGTGACTCGCGTGTTTATCCCGAAAGCGGGGACATACACATTCACATGGCAGCATGAGGACGGCGGATTATTTTCGTTCGATTCACAGCGGGTTAATCTCGATACTGTGATCGGAGGGGCATTCAAACAGAGTGGAAGTCGCGGCGGTTTCACAGGCCAGACGATCACTCCAGAGAAAGGTTATGGCAAGGCAGGCGGTGGGGACATCGTCGGGTATAACCATTCAGGGCGGTC
>WNFY01005921.1_pt1 | contig 14386 bp, 17 predicted proteins | sample 5400091 | NCBI WGS metagenome assembly WNFY01 (sample SAMN13153364, study PRJNA577476) | soil metagenome | isolation source: 60 cm soil or saprolite under grassland replicate 1 | place: USA:California | collected 2016-06-15 | reverse complement strand
CTCTATGACGTCTTCTGCTGAAAGCCCCTTCTCAGTATGCAGCAATGGAGCAAAACGTAATTCTGCATATAACACGTTCTCTTGCTGCAATTGTTCAAATACGTCGAAGGTCACCAATCGCAGTTGCTCTTCTGTCTGCATCAAGGCAACACTATTGGTTGCTCTTGTAAGGACCTCTACCAGATTCGCGCATTTGGCAGGAGGAATAAAATCATTACGATACTCATCCTGAGTAATAGAGGGGTTTAAGCGAGAAACTACTGCATAGCTCAATGAGCAGTCAGCATGCAAATGAAGCTCTACCTTCGGTAATGTTTTAAAGTCCATACAGTCTCTTCCTCCTACAAATACACAATTTTTCTTCCAGGACCAGTTTATGCCAGAAGATTCGCGATCGTCACCAGCTCATCCCTACTAACAATACCAGCTACTTGAACACCAACACCTTTCTCTGTCCAGGTCAGCGTCATTGTGCTGCCTGACGATGAAAGAATCGCGGTCGTTCCGCGCAGGCTGATTTGCTGACCAGAGACGGGCAGGTTTGCCAGAGATTTTCCCTGGGAAATCGCGAATGTACTATTACCCTTGATGTAATTGAGCGTAAAAATCTGGTTACCCGGAGCGCCAAGCGCATCCACTCCCTGCAACTGATAGCCGCTCTGAGAGGAGGGAATGCTCAACAGGTGATATCCAGCTTGCTGCTGTGCCTGCTCCAGGGTAATAGTGCCAGTATTGGACGTAGTCGTCTTTGGGAAAGGCAGGACCTGGACGCCAGGAGGAGGTGTGAAAGTGAAGATGTTATCGTCTACTGGCTGATTCAGCACAAGTGTTGGCAGAACCAGCGTTACCTGCCCTAAACCCTGAATCGTCAGCTTTAGCTGCAAAGGCAATGTATTCGTCTTATCGATATAGACATAGCCATCATAATTGAAATTACCTGAGCCTGAACTTGTACTGTCTGATTGCCCCAACGCCTGCGATGTGACATGTATATCGTAAGCATCATGACCATTAATATTGGCAGAGGAAGAAACCAATGTTGCATTACTATGTGTGAAGACTGTTTGCACAATGTTCATAATAGACCGGCTCCGAATCCTGGCAGCACCAGTAGTGGGCGTACCTGTATTGTCACTAACCAGGCCGGTATAGACTACTTTTTTGGCTGGATCATATTGCCAGACTTGTTTTCCATTGCTAACGGTGATCAATCCTCTAGAGAACTGCTTGAGAGTAGATTGAAGCACGACCGTGCGGCTTTTGTCCGGGGATGCATTCCAAACATCGATGCTAATAGTTCCAGTGTCTGCCGTGCCGACCGTTGTCATATCAATAATAGCATGCAGTGTCTTCGCTGTTTTGAGACTTTGCTCTGCCTTTGTCAGTAGTTGTTGTCCCTGCGCAGGTGTTGGCGATAGTATCGGCGCAGGTGTCGTTTGAGTCTGTGTTGCGCCCCCATTTCCGCATGCAGCTAGTAGCAACATAAGTATGAAAGTAAACAGTAGCATAGCTTTCCAGCTATAGCGTGACATGAGAAAGCTCCTTTGTAGGTATCGATGGGTGTTGCATTCTGTTGTTCTGCTACGTAGTATAGCACGAACTATACATTCTCCCTTCCAAGCTCCTCCACCAGAGCTTGGATGATCTCTTTATCTTGTTCTTCAAGGACAGTTCGAGGATCAAGCAGAAGTGCATCTCGCAAGATGCGCGCAATGATAGGTGAACTGCGCAGGCGTAAACGTTTTGCCAATTCATCTAGCGGATTTGATATGTTTTCGGCATCGAGAGCTACTAAGGTGGTAGGAAGCGTTTCACCAGGGAGTGAACCACCACCGATAGTTGATTCGCCATGCTGCGTTCGTGCCAGAATGCCATAGTTGTGGAGCTTTGAGACCCAGCTCGCAGCACGGTCAGCGATTCTTCCTGGAGATGCTGAAATCATACGCCAGATTGGAATGTGTGTTTCGACCTCTTCACGCTGGTAGTGTCGCAGGGTCGCTTCGAGAGCAGCTAAAGTCATCTTATCAATACGCACAGCTCGCATCAGCGAGTGCCTGCTAATGCGTTCCAGTACAGTGGCCTTACCCACGAGAATGCCAGCCTGTGGGCCCCCAAGCAACTTATCGCCCGAGAAACACACCACGTCCGCGCCAGCCGCGATACTCTCCTGTGGCATCGGCTCGTGTCCCAAACCATAACGCTCACTAGCAAGCAAACAGCCGCTTCCCAAATCGTCCATGAGCAGCAATCCATGCTGATGCGCCAGTTCTGTCAACGCCTCCACCGGGGTCGATTCTGTAAAACCTGTTATCTGAAAATTGCTGGGATGTACTGTCAGCAGTAGAGCAGTGCGCTCAGTAATAGCCATCGCATAATCGCTTAAGCGGGTGCGATTTGTTGTGCCAACCTCCACCAGTTGGCAGCCACTTTGGCGCATCACATCGGGTACCCTGAATCCGCCACCAATCTCGACCAGTTGACCACGAGAGATGACAACCTCGCGTCCCGCTGCCAACGTAGTAAGCGCTAGCAGTACCGCAGCCGCATTATTGTTTGTAACCAGGGCGGCCTCAGCGCCCGTTAATTCACAGAGTAATGCAGCGACATGGGCATAGCGAGAGCCGCGTTGTCCTGATTCTAATTCGTATTCTAAATTGGAGTAGCCACCAGCTACCTGTTGTACCGCTTGAAGAGCTTCTTGACTCAGCGGCGCGCGTCCCAGGTTTGTGTTGATGATAACACCCGTGGCATTAATGACCGGTCGTAAATTTGGACGCTGATCCTCATTCAGTATATGTTCAGTCATAGCGAGCAATTCATCAGCAGAGGGACACAGAGCGCCCTGGCGGATTTGTGCCCGTGCCTGCGCAATACTGGCGCGTACTGCTCGCAAGGTCATTGAACGAGAATACCGCTGAACGAGTTGTTGCCCGCTAGTAGAGTGCAGCAGTTCATCGACCGAGGGCAGGAGTCGAAGTTGTTCCTGGTCAACGTTCATAAGCCACCCAATTAATCAACGAAGTTAATGTAGTGAATAATACATGGTAATCGCCAGGCTGTTCGCTATCTTTCCCATAATCGCCCGCAGATCACTCTCATCGAGTTTACAGATAGCATACTGATCGGCCAGCAAACTGCGCAATACAGCATACAATAATTCTGTCTTTACCAGGCTATCTGTGTCAAGTAGGGGATAATCTCGTTTTAAGAGGAGGTGGTGATAAGGACGAAGTTTCCCACGATATGAGGTTAAGGCTACTACATTTACTGCGCCCGCGTGACGACAAAAGGGATCACCAGAAACAACCAATGCGGGATGCCAATCGAGAATGCGCTTCTCTTCAATACCTGGGGGAAGCGAAGGATAGCCAAAATTTACCCAGTACACCATGCCGAATTGCACAGGTATTTGATAAGTCAGTGCATCCGGCGTAAGATCTGGTGGGTGAGGCATTGTGACTACATATCTTTTACAACTACAAATTACGGACGTGCAAAAGCCACTGAAGTGTAAACCGGCAGATCGCTGGACTCAAGTTGCGCATGGAAACAGATACAGGTAAGTGACCACGAGCGCTCAACCAGATTCAAGCGCTCCTCACGTTCCTCCTGACTTTCTTCCTGTAGGGCAACAGCGATAGGTTCCATGTCACGCTGATACTGTTCTGCAAGTAAGGATGAACGGCTGAAGTCATAATTCGTTGCCATAACGAAACCTCTTTGTTCCAAGTAAGTCCAAAACTGAACTCTACATTATAACGTCAGTAGCGAAGCCTGAGGGCAAGTGGAATATTTGTATTTCTCTAACATCGGAGATTATACCAGCAAATGAGCCTCGAAGCAAGTGGTTTTGCCACGATTTTGCCGTCGTTGCACAGTAGTGCTTAAACTGTGACTTTTCTCAGAGAATCAGAGAAAGCTGGGACAGTTGTGGTTGTTCTATTCTTCAGCTATAATGACTGATACATTCCCCAATTTCGGCGCATTGTATCGTTTGTATATCGAACCCTCCTAATAAAGAACGGAGGCAAGTTTCAGAAAGGAAGAGTTCTCAACCCCTTTTTACTCAGTGGAGATTAGCACGCCAGGAATAGCTACTGATCCTTTTACACCTAATATGGTTACGTTTATTCCAGACAGCTTGACGTCTGAAGCGCAAGAGATTTCAAAGGAGACGAACGATGCAGCAGGACATGAACGCTCAAAACCCCGCTGGCCAGACAGCATTAGATCCTCGAGAACAGATATTAGTAAATCATGGTTTAAAGCGAAGCTCTCAATGGGACGAGGTAGAACAAGCTTTCCTCAATCAACATAAGCAGAAGTGCGCAATATGTTCAATTACAGGAAAGGGACTGGTGGAAGTTCACCATATCGCGCCTTTCCATTATATTAGCTCCCCTCAGATTCAAAGGGGGGATCTTGAGTTTAACCCCCAGAACTTGATTCCCCTATGCCAGGGGCCTGGGACGAACAATCACCATGAATTGATTGGACACCTCGGTAACTTTCAGTACTTCAATAAAGATGTGCAGGCCGATCTAATCGGTTCGTGGAAAGACATAATTCCATCTCTACCTCTACTTAAGCAGCAAGCAGACTGGATTGCGAGGCATCAGAATCACTACCCACTTGTGAATGTGATGACTCCTCAGGATATCACTGATTTCATAGCATTACTAGTGACATGGTACGGACCGAAGCCGCAAGCAAGCATAGACGTATTACTAGAGCAATGGTATGGATTGAAATCGCATCGGAATGGCAATGCAGGTACTCCCCATGGGAGTATGAGCGCTCCGGTATCCAACACAAGTGGAAGCTAAGCCTGGCTGTATGAAAATCAGGCAGCAAACGTGAGCATCTCAGTAAAACGCTTAAACCAGCCAAAGTGATTGCCGTCATACCGGATGTTGCAGGCAACGCGCTCGTCGTTGCCTGCACCTGTCATTACAAGTCATACTTTTCGCATTGATTGCTCCAAAAGATTTCCCCCACCACATTTCTCTCAACTTTCTGCACATTCAGTTCTTCCATTAGCCAAATGTTCATAGGGCTGTACCTGCCTGCCACAAAGATACCCATTTGTATCCCTATTAACCTGTTTTGAATGAATTACTTTTGATAAAGCAGAATTAATTACGTCTAAACACATGAGGATGATTCGTAAATCGTTGGTGCCATCGCCAAAAGTGCCTTTATTACGTTCGTTGTAGGACCGCCATCGTTTTTCTCGATATGTCAAAGGATGTCAGGAGAAGGATACTCTCCTTACATTAAACACGTGATTGTACTGTCAATGAAGCCAGCAACAACCAGGAGTGTACAACGAATGACAGAGGACAAACCATACCTGCCAAGGCCAGGAGCGGACGATAGAATAGTCGTCGAAGAGATGTTAAGAGACTCCCGATCGGAACAATGGTACGAATGCTATTTGTCCGTAAAAAGGCTTGTCCAGCTACAGGCAAAAAACATTCCCGAGGACCATTGGGAAGATATTGCTCAGGATGCGATGATCCGGGTACATAAATACCTGCCTACCTTCCAGTATCAATGCGCGTTCAGAACCTGGCTTTTTGGCATCGTGCGTAGCTGCATTATTGATGACTATCGCAAATCCACACGTGCAGGACAGCTTACGGTTTCTCTAGGAGATACTCTTGATGATACTGAGCGAGAAAGTGATGCGTTTACTGCGAATGCGGCACAAACTGTAGAAGATGCGTGCATCACGCGCGATGAGTTAGGCAAAGCATTGGTAGCACTCCAGGAATATGTGTCTATCCATGCCAATCCGATTCGTAACAGCCGAATATTGGAGATGGTGTTATTAGAAGGCCTGTCACTCGAGGAGACAGCGAAAGCGGTCGGATGTTCAGCCCCCGTTGTTGGCTATGTTGTGCGCTCTGCTCAGCGTTATGTGCGTGAAAAGTTAGGACATTAACCGTAAATTACTCTATATTTACGTGCTTTGATAAACGCGATCGATCGGCCTCTTCAGGTTCGTTGAGGAAAGCTAATGTTTCTTCCAACGTGGATTTACAGCTCGAGCATTTTCTTATGTGTTCTGCAAGTACGGGAAAGCGCTTATCAGCCTTCTCTCTTCCTGCGCTTATAATTGCTTCGGCATATGCGCCCATCTGTTCGTAATCCTGAGCCTCTATTTCGTGATGTATTGTTACAAATCGCGTGAGCAAGTTACGTGCTGGAGCTTCAGGATAGTTGTTCAATCTCTCGTACTCTTGCTCTGCGGAAAGCAATACTATGAGAAACGTTCTGCAATATGGACATTCTGTGAGATGTACAACCAGTTGCTCCTGTTGAGAAGGATCGGGTTGCCATTCACCTGCTACTAAATGAAACAATTTATCTACAATATGTGGTGGCACCAGAAGGTCAGGATGGACTTTGTCCATGATGGTAACCTTTTTGTCTTCCATTTCAGGTATTTCCCTCTCATCAGAGTTACGAATGTGTTAACTTGTTACGAGAATACTCACTTTTCCTAACATACCATTCCGCGAATACCTCGAATCTGTTAATATTTCAACGGCTACAACGTCGAAATACGTATATGAATATGTACGCTCAAAAAACACACAATGTTTCTGACGTTTCTCAAAGAAATCCATAAGAAACCGGTACCTGCCTTTCTTCTTACCTATCTTGACGATAAACCATTTGTTCAGGTGATATCATGTATATATCAGACGTATATCAGATATATTCGGCCCTATAATGAAACGTGATTGAACTCTTGCACATGTTTTCGATACAAATGGCGTATCGTTCGAAGAAAATCTCAGCTCTGTCAGGAATTATGAGATGGGCACCGAAGACGCATCTGAACACAAAAAGTTTTCTAGACCAATCTCTCGTGTGAGGCAAGAACGAGAGCTGCGAGCCTGGACGCAAAGTGAGCTTGCAGAGCGTATTGGCACAACTCAGGTCAATGTCAGTCGCTGGGAAAAAGGCATAACCGCTCCCAGTCCATACTATCGTCAAAAGCTTGGAGAGCTCTTTGGCAAAAGCGTTCAGGAACTCGGTCTGGTCCCCCAAAACAACGAAGAAGTATCCATCTCTTCAGACCTTTTCGACTCTCATTCCCTTTCTCCGCTTATCTGGAACGTCCCATACCGCCGTAATCCATTTTTTACAGGTCGTGAAGACATCCTAACTCACCTGTATGCTGTACTTCAAAACAATAAAGCGGCTGCCTTGACCCAGCCACAGGCGATCAGCGGCCTGGGCGGAATAGGTAAGACCCAAATCGCAGTTGAATACGCCTATCGCTATAGCAACCATTACCAGGCTATTTTATGGATAGCCGCTTCTTCCCATGAAGCTTTCACTGCCGACTTTGTGATGTTGGCAGCTTTGCTAGATTTACCCGAACAGCACGAACAGGATCAGGACATCGTCGTACGAGCAGTAAGGCGCTGGTTAATTACTCATTCTGATTGGCTACTCATTCTGGATAACGTCGATGACCCTGAGATGATTGCTGACTTTTTGCCGGTACACAGTACAGGAGACGTGCTGATTACTACGCGGTTCCAGGCATTGGGAACACTTGCTCAAAGTATAGAAGTTGAAAAAATGGGGCTGGATGAAGGTGTAATGTTTCTCTTGCGTCGTACCAAAGTTCTCGCAACAGATTCACCTCTTGATCAATCGACGAAAGATAGCCAGGCACACGCCATCGAGATCGTTACTGCACTAGATGGATTGCCGCTTGCTCTTGACCAGGCCGGTGCCTATATCGAAGAGACACGTTGTGGGCTGTCTCGATATCTCGACCTTTATGGCATGCGCCGAAAGGAATTATTACAACGACGAGGAAGGTTTCCGGTTGACCATCCCGATTCTGTTGCTGCCACCTGGTCGCTCTCTTTTCAGCGCGTGGAGCAAAAGAGTCTTGCTGCTGCTGATCTATTGCGTCTACTCGCTTTTCTCGATCCAGAAGTTATTCCTGAAGAGATCATTATTCTGGGCGCAGCAGGACTTGGTCCGGCACTTGCAGAGGTGGAGAGCGATCCTTTAAAGCTTGATAACATCATCGAGTTGCTGTTGCGCTACTCGCTGATTCGACGCACTTCCGAAGTGAAATCGTTGAGCATCCATCGCCTGGTGCAAGCGGTCCTCAAAGATGGCATGGATAAAGACACCAAACGTTTATGGGCGGAACGTGCTATCCGAGCAGTGAATCTTGCTTTTCCCAACGTTGAAGTACAAACCTGGGAAGAGTGCCAGCGTTGCCTTCCACATGTGCTGGTTTGTGCCACATACATTGAAGATTATGGGCTTGCCTTTCCAGAAGCGGCTCGACTGTTTAACGAAGCGGCAGCCTACCTGATAGCGCGTGGCAGGTACGAACAGGCAGAATCAATGTTACTTAAAGCCCTGGGAGTTCGTCAACAGGTATTAGAAGCCGATCACCCTGATACTGCTCACACGTTGAATGACCTGGGAGCACTTTATTTCGACCAGGCCAATTACAAGGAAGCAGAGCCTCTTTTACAAGAGGCGTTAACAATTCGTCATCAGGTGTTGGGGGAAGAGCATCCTGATGTGGCTCAAACGCTTCATAACCTGGCAAGCTTATACCGTGCGCGGGGAGCTTATGAGAAAGCCGAGCCACTCCATTTACGGGCTCTGCACATTCGAGAGATGTCGTTAGGCGTTGACCATCCGCTTGTGGCAGAGAGCTATTACGGTTTGGCGAAACTGTACCACTCACAAGAGAAGTTTCAACAAGCCGAAAAGTTTTGCAAGCAAGCCTTATTTATTCAAGAACAGCGCTTAGGGGATCATCATCCGAGGATTGCGTCCACACTTAACATGCTGGCAAAGATCTATTATGGGCAACATAAACTCAATCAGGCTGAAGAATTGAATATGCGTGCGTTACGGATTCGTGAAAGTACTTCAGGCATGGAACACCCACATGTGGCGACTATCATCAATAGTCTAATCGAAATCTATCATATTGAGGGGAGATATGATGAAGCCGAACCATTGATTGCCAGAGCACTCAAGATTCATGAGCAATCACTTGGCTCCGAGCATCCTTATCTGGCGTACAGCATCAGCAATCTGGCCGAAAATTTCTTTTTGCGGGGAGATTACATTCAGGCCGAGTCTTTTTATAAAAAGGCACGGGATCTTCGCGAACACAATCTGGGTTGTGAACATCCGCATACAGCTAAAACTTACTATGATCTTGCAAGGCTCTATGTTGTTTTAGAGCGGCATGAAGAAGCCGAGTCACTTTACCGTAAAGCCCTATCCATTCGTGAACATGCTTTCGGGCTCGACCATTCTCTTGTTGCGAGCACGCTTGAACAGTACGTCACTCTACTAAGAAAGCAGCAAAGAGAGAGCGAGGCAGATAAACTTCAGACACGCATCCAGGCAATTAGAGCAAGGCAAACCTTTCCTGGAAGTCCATGAGTTCTCGAAGGCATTTAATCTAGCAATCAGTCCTGGCCATAATTTTTTGTATTTGTTTGACATTTATACCCTTAGTGCGAGAATTGCTAATGGAGAAGATCGTCATCATTGGATCAGCAGGCGCAGGTAAAACAACCCTTGCGCGAAAGCTAGCATCCAACCTCAATATGAAGGTAGTTCATCTAGATCGCTTATTCTGGGAAAGAGATTGGAAAGGAGAGACGAAAGATAATTGGAAGGCAAAAACAAAGGATACTAGAATATACATTCTGGAAAAGCTTGTACAGGAAAAGCAGTGGATTATTGAGGGAACCTATATCGGTTCATCCGAACCCCGCCTATATGCAGCTGACACTATTATATTTTTGGATACTTCTCCCTTAGTCTGTCTTATACGAATTATTAGACGACATCATCCATTATTATGCCTTCTGCACAAAATTACAGGACACCAGAAATATTATAGGTGTTCACGTCGTGATATACCAGAGGGATGTATAGATAAACTTACCCTGTTCCGAATCTTCAAGGTGCTGGGCTTTCCATTTCAAGAACGTAGAACACTCGAGGAAAAGTTGTGCAAGTTCCCATCTGAGAAAGTTATTCGACTTCGTACAACAAAAGATGTCGAGAATTTTGTAGCCAATTCAGTTGAGTAGTATTATGAAGAAGATTACTGTTGTCGGTTCACCAGGGGCTGGTAAGTCAAGACTTGCACGAAAACTGGGTTCCATATTCCACATTAGGGTATATCACCTGGATCGCATTTTCTGGCTACCAGGTTGGGGGAAAAAATCTAGGGATACGAGAATAGATATCCTACAAAACCTCGTTCAGGAGAGGCAGTGGATTATTGACGGAACTTATCTCAATACATCTATACTTCACCTGGAAACGGCAGATACCATAATTTTTTTAGGTATTTCTCCTTTTGTGTGCCTTTGGCGCATAATGAAGCGCCATCTAGAATATGATGGACGTTCTCGACGTGATATACCGATGGGAAGTACAGATAAACTTACCCTGTTCCTTATCTGGAAGGTGCTGGGCTTTCCATTTCAAAGCCGTAGAACGCTTCATCAAAAATTGCGCAACTGCCACTCAAAACTAATTATCTGGCTCCACACACCAAAAGAAGTCGACGACTTTTTAGCTCAACTCGAACCACAATCCGAAAAAGAGAGACAATTTTCTAAGAAGCTTTCTTTTGCAGGAAAAAGACACTTGACCGCAGCAAGTCGATAACCAGGATTTACCAACTACAATAATTATCAGAATAATTTGAAGTTCCACTCAATGAAGCAAGCAAAGGAACACTAGATGACTACATCACTGCCTCCTTCACGGACAGGGCGAGCCGCTGGTATTATTGCACGGGTTCACAGGCTCAAGCAGCGACTGGTCACTGTTCTTTGATGACCTCACCAGGGAGTACCAGTTGGTAATACCAGACCTGCGCGGTCATGGCCGGTCAACCAACCCATCGAAGGAGTTCACCTTTCGGCAATGCGCACTTGACGTATTTGCTTTGCTTGACCACCTGGGTATCGAGCGGTTCAAGGCGATAGGCCTCAGTGGCGGAGGCAATACCCTCCTGCACACGGCCACACAACAGCCAGATCGAATCGAAGCCATTGTACTGGTGAGCGCCCCAAGCTATTTTCCTGAACAAGCCCGGACGTTGATGCGGCAATTTACAATTGAAAGTCGCACCGACGAAGATTGGCAATTCATGCGGCAAAGCCATAAGTATGGCGATGAGCAAATTCGGGATCTCTGGATGCACGGACAGGCCTTTAAGGACAGCTACGATGATATGAACTTTACAGCTCCCTACCTATCAACGATCTCTGCCCGAACGCTGATCGTCTATGGTGATCGTGATCCGCTCTACCCAGTGCACATCGCTTTGGAAATGTACGCAGCTATCATCGGCATGTGAACATTTTACCACAGGCAGTCAATATTCCCCGGATTTCTTCCTCCAAATAATTACAATTTTTTAATGTTCGCTTGGTTCATTGACAGTCAAGAAGCTTTTTCAGTATACTTGGACTCAGCACAGGCCCGGCTTACGCCCGGCCTGAGTACTTTTATACATATCGTATGTGTTATCAACCTGGGGATCAGCCGGAGCCAAAGGCATGAGACCGGGGAAAGGGGTTAAGTATGATACCTGTTGGTGAAGACAGACCCGCCCCCATGTCAACAACGGAGGCAGGCCGCAAGGGGGGAAGCGCGGTCCGCGACAAATATGGCGAAGACTACTATCGACGTATCGGAAAAAAGGGAGGCATGGTACTTAAAGAGAAACGTGGCAGTGAATACTATAGCACCATTGCCAGGAAAGGTGGCGCAGCCAATATGACAAAGTATGGCACAGACCACTTCTCGGAGATGGGCAAAAAAGGTGGCAAAACTACGAAAGAGCGCCTGGGAGCGGATTTCTACAGTCGCATAGGGAAAATGGGGGTAGCCGCCAGAAGGCAGAAAAAAGCAGAATAAGTGATGGAGGGATGGAACCGCTGGCTTCCATCCCTCCATCACTTATTCTGTATATCAAACGAGATCACGGATTGCTGGATTCCTTTTGTAGCCTTGCCAGGCCCTCGGCGATAGCACCAGCGACATTAGTTTCCGCGGTCTGCCGTGCGACATGCAGGGCATTTTTGATCGCTTTAGCGTTCGAGCGGCCGTGGGAAATAATAGCTGAGCCATTGACACCTAAGAGCGGCACACCGCCGTATTCGGCATAATCCATGCGCCTGAAAATTTTGCGCAGGCCGGGACGCAGCACAGCCGCCGCTAGCTTACTTGTGAGCGAACTGGTCATTTGCGTACGCAACATTCCCATGAGTGTCTCCGCTAATCCCTCACTGAGTTTCAATACAACATTGCCTACAAAACCGTCGCAGACCACTACATCGGCGCCACCTGCCGGAATATCACGACCTTCGACATTGCCAATAAAATTGAGCCCTAGTATCTCTGCGTTCGCTTTCAGCAATTGATGGGTCCGTAGTACCTGTTCATTGCCCTTTGTTTCCTCTTCTCCATTGGCAAGCAGGCCAACGCGTGGAGATGAAACAGAAAAAATGCGCTCCAAATAGATCGAACCCATCAGGGCAAATTGCTGCAAATATTCTGGTTTGCAGTCGGTGTTGGCTCCAACGTCGATTACCAGGCTCACACCGTCTCTAGTAGGAAAGATGGTTCCCAGGGCAGGGCGATCCACTCCTTCGATGCGTTTGAGAGTAAAGAGTGAAGCGGCCATCATCGCCCCGCTGTCCATTTCGATGACCTCATCAGTATGGACGATGGGAAGATCAAGCCCCTGGGTATCGTGTTTGGCAAGTTCGGCACGGATCGCATCTTCGCGGCCAACCAGGTAAACACCCATACTATATTCACGAGCCGCCTGTATCGCACCCTGCACTATTTCGCCGGGTGCGTTATCACCCCCCATAGCATCCAGAGCAACACGGACGGTTGAGCTCATTCAGTTTTCCCTTCTGGTCCGCCTATAGTAGTTCTGACCAGATCTACGAGCTTATCCAGGTCAAAAGGTTTGTAAACGATTTGCACCACACCAGCTCTGCGAAACTCTTCTTCTTCTTTTCCAGCATCCAGGTAGGCTGTCACGACGATGACAGGAACCTTATAGTCGCCCATCTCCATGAGCTTGAGTTCATCGCGTCCGTCCAGATATTGCATCATCAGGTCAAGCAAGATGAGATCAGGTTTGTGTTCGCTCACGGCGTCGTAGAAACGCAGGCTTTGCGTTGTCATAAACGTTTCGTAGCCTTCGTCGGCCAGCGCCTCTCTTAATAAATCTGCAATAGTTGGGTCATCATCCATGACCAGGATCTTTTTCGTCATCGGCAACCCCCCTTAAAAACAGTTTAACTTAGTCAAGCATGCTTTGCTCTCTCAGGTAGCAGTATTGTAACATCATGCCATATATAATAGACGTTGACAATAGTTTTCTACGAAAAGGCCTCGGATAGTCCTACATCCATCATATCAACTAAAGTCAGCCAACTAAACTTGAGCTTTCTCCCTTTCAAACTCCTCAAGCGTCACTACATCGCTATTGCTGACCGTATTCCTGGTAGACTTTGCACTTTCGCTTAAACCTACCCATTGCCAAATCATGCGTAGAGGGGCTGGCGCCCACCAGTTCCACTTACCAAGCAGTCGCATCGTCGCGGGTACGAGCAGCATGCGCACCAGCGTAGCATCGATGATCACTGCAATTGCCAGGCCGATGCCAATTTCCTGTATAAAGATGATTTTTGACGTACCAAACGCGCCGAATACCACTGCCATGAGCAATGCTAAACTCGTGATGAGCCTGCCTGTCCGTTGCATACCCGAAGAAACTGCTGCACGATTATCATCTGTCTCATCATAGCGCTCCTTGATGCGACTGAGCAAAAACACCTCGTAGTCCATTGAAAGACCAAAGGCAATAGCGAAAATCAGAATAGGCTGCGTCGCATCAATACTACCAATTGACTGGAAGCCCAGCACATTCTGTAAGTGACCATCCTGGAAGATCCACACTAACGCACCAAAGGTCGCTGAAAGTGAGAGTATGTTCAGAACAATAGCCTTGACCGGCATCAACAACGAGCCTGTCATTAAGAAGAGAAGCACAGAGACTGCCATGATGATCACAAGCAGCGCGTATGGCAACGTTGCTCCCAGGCTTGCCAGTAAGTCAAGCTGGTATGCCGTAACACCGTCAACCAGAGGCACCAGACCACCAGGCGCCTGAATTGCTCGTATCTGGCGTACAATATTTTCAGCCGCTGCTGTATGATCAGCCGGTTGCAATGCTAGCGTTATTTTTGTTGTATCACCATTCGCGAGTTGAGCTGCAATTGCAGTTAACTGTGGGTTTAGACCAGGGTGCGCGTAAAGTTGC
>WNFY01009635.1_pt1 | contig 14393 bp, 15 predicted proteins | sample 5400091 | NCBI WGS metagenome assembly WNFY01 (sample SAMN13153364, study PRJNA577476) | soil metagenome | isolation source: 60 cm soil or saprolite under grassland replicate 1 | place: USA:California | collected 2016-06-15 | reverse complement strand
CGCGCTGCGCACGTTGTCGGAGAGGAGCGTGATCGCACCGATCACGGCGAGGGTGATGACGGCAAGGACTACTCCGTACTCCGCCATCGTCTGCCCCTCCTCTCGCTTGCGCAGCGAGTCTGCGGCGACCTGCGCGAAGGTGAAGAGCTTCAGCATCTAGTTCACCTCCCTTCTCTCACTTCGTTGCGCACGCAAGGGCGCGCGACTTTCCGGAAGGGGAGGAGGACGAACTGCCTGAGGTGGGGGGAGATAGAGCCGATTCGATCTGCGGGGCGATGGGTTTGGTCACGCCGGGGAAACCTCCGAAAGGTTCTCGGCGTGGCCGCGCCGCCTAAGGCTCAGTTGTGGCATTCATCGTTCCGATCCGCCGCAAAGCACATCCCTCGTGCTGGGTGTTGGGGTCTGGCCGCGAGCCTGGTTGCCTCGTCGATGCCGACCACCGAAGAAGCGTAGAGTTGCGCCCGTGGCTGCCCTCATGGCGAAGATCCGCAAGTGGCTCGGGCTCGGCAAGAAGTCCTAGTCGCACAGGGACTAGAGGCGAAGCACGCCGAAGGGGACCTTGAACCCGATGGGGACTCGGCGAATCGACGCTTTTCGGATCGCCACGGGCCACGGGATCATCGAGATCCCCTGGGAGAGCTCGCAGGAGTTGCGCGGACGCCTACTCGCGGGCGGCCTCGACTTGCTCGAAGACGAGTTCGCGGCCAAGGGGACGAGTGCGCCGATCGTCGTCGAGGTGACCTACAAGGAGCCGCTGCTCGCAGTCGTGCTCGCGTGGATCGAGGATGTCGGTGAGCAGCAAGCCGTCGTGCTTGGTGGCCTACTCGCTCTCAGGGACGCGCTTCGGGCTGACCTCGCCGCCCCGCCGGACCCGCCGGTGGGCGGCGAGCACGCCCGGTCGTAGACTCCTGCCGGTGGCGCCAGAGCTCCCGAAGCCCGACATTCGGCCGCAACTGCGCGAGCTGCTCGCGTGGTACGAGGACGTGCTTCAGAGGATCGGATCCGGGGCGTTGGTGGAGCCCGGCGTGGCCGAGCGCCTGGCCGAAGAACAGGAGTTCACAGCTCGCTACCTCGAGTTTCTGGACGCCGGTGAAGAGATCACGCAGGCCACGGAGTGAGCAAGGGCCAACGGGCCTCATCGTGAAATTCTTAGAGGAGTAGACTGGCTGAACTGGCCCTGCGGCCAGGATTCCGGCTGAAAGCCCGAAGTCCGTCGATCGAGCCTCCGGGCGCGGGAGATGACACGGGCCTAGGCAAACAGAGTTCGAGTTGCAGGGCCAGCACCTTGTTAGGGCTGCCTGAGCGAACCGAAGTCGGCCGCTGGTGCTTACCAGTAGCCCCGCGAAGGAGATCGGGCGCGTCAGCCTCGCCCGAGGCGCTCGGGCTCACGCTGCTGATCGCGCAAGAATCCGCGCCGGCATCCCCGCGTCGCCGCCCGCTGGCTGCTGCGCTACCTCGAGGACTGCGACGAGGCGACGATCGACGAGGCCGCGATGGTCGCCGCCTGCCTCGCTGCTCTCACAGGCGACCGTGCCCAGGATGCTGCACTGACTCTTCGGGCCCTGGCCGAAAGAGAGCGACTAGTCGAGCCCGGACTCGAGGCATAGCCTGAGGCGCGGGCCGGGTCGTGGGAAGCGTCCTAGGCGTTCGGCTCGCCGCCCGGCCCTCCTCGCAGATCGTCTCCGGCCTCTCCGCCAAAGTCGCCGAGGAAGTCTTGCGGAAGCGTCGCTCCGTCCGTGATTGTCTTCGCAAGATCCTCCCGGGTTAGTCCGGTCGTTTCGCTGAGGTCGGCGTCCCTTAGGTTGGCCAACTTCAATCGGACATTGGCGAGGCGAGCGCCCTCCAGGTGGGCCCCGGAGAGGTCGGCCCCCTCCAGGTTGACAAATAAGAGGTCAGCGCACTCCAGGTGGGCCCCCTCCAGGGCGGCCCTCTCCAGGTCGGCCCCGAGCAGCCATACCCGTCGAAGGTCAACCCCGCGTAGATCGAGGCGGTAGCCGAACCCTTCGTGGGACCGGTCTCGCCTTCCGAGGACCGTGGCTATCGCCTGAAAGTCCACCCGAAGCTCCGGAATGTCAACCGGTTGCGCAGGTTCTCGCGATGCCTCCTTTGCGGGCACGGCGGCCGAGTCGCGAGTCGCGAGATTCTCGCCCGGCCAGCGGGCGTGTTCCCGTACGAAGGCCGTGAGCACCTCCATGACGGGCTCGTGATGGGTCTCCGAATCACGGGCGATACGTTCGAGCGCGTAGATCCCGCCGAGGCGGATTTCGAGGTTCTCGTGATTGGCGAGTTGCTCAACGGCGCGCGTAAACCGCTCGGTGATCTGCCCCTCACGGTTGAGCGCGAATGTACGGCCCGTGAAGTAAGCGCCAGCGACCAGCACAAGGCCGCCGAGAGCCTGGAGGAGATGACCCCGAAGGTCACTCTCGGCCTTCGCCCGATCTGCCGGCGTCAGGTTCCCCCCTGGCTGGATGAACGACAACTTCGGCAGCCAGATGACGGCGGCGAGGATTGCGACCACGATTCCGATCCCCGCCCACACCTTGTGGCGGTTAGCGCTCTCTTGGATCGCTTGCAAGATTCCGGAGATCACCGTCCAGGGGACCCTAAGTTCTGGCGGTCTCGCTGTTCGTCGGTGTGATCAACTCCGCGTTGAGTCGCGGTTGCAGCGCCCGGGCGTTCGGCTCGCCACCCGGCCCCAGGAAAATCGGTCATCCGGCTCCCGGGCCAGAGTTAGACCCGATGAGCAGACTGCTCGCCGCCACGCAACCCGCACGGACGATCGTCATCGAGCGGGGTGGCACTGCTTGGTGGATCCCCTTCGCGACAGCGTTGTTCGTGGCTATCGTCGCCGCCGCCGCCTCGTACTACGCGGCCTGGCGGTTCAAGAGTAGAGACGTAAATCGTGAGAATGCCTTTCGAGCGGCGGAACTAGTTGACCAGGCCGAGCAGATCGCGTCTCGGTCAGACCGGTACGAGGCTGAGGGTGGACCGGCGACGACGATGCGCCTTCTCCAAGAGGCGCGAGTGCGCGCACAGCCCGTTGACGATGTTGATCTCGACAGCCGATTCAGAGCCGCTCTGAACTTCAACCTCGACCTGCAACTGTGGGGTGACCCGGAACCGCGTGGCGGACGGTACTGGCTCTATGAGGCAATCGCGAACATTCGCGGGGGACTCGTCCCACACCTCTCGGCACCCAAGCTCGTCCGACGCATACGTCCGACCGAGCGCTCGTTTCCCACGTTGGCCGAACTGAACGCTATGGCGTCCGACGCATACGACGGGAACGTCCGCATCAATGCACTCGTCGAGTGGCGCGCCAACCGGGCCTAGGAGGGGCAGCGCCGCGGCGTTCGGCTCGCCGCCCGGCCCCTAGGAGGCATTGGCGGCGCGTTGTAGGCGAGTACCCATGCGGGTTTGCGGGCTATCGGCTGAGGCTGCTACGCAAGTTTCGCGAGCGTTTTACGCCAACTGCCTCAAGAAATAGCGGCGGCGAGCCGTGAAGCCCGCCGCCGCGTCCAACGCGACCGGGGTGCTGACGTGCGAGCTCCGGAGAGCGACATCGCGATGTGGCCGGAGTGCCGGAGCGGGATTCGGGGCCGGGGAAGGAGGAAGGCCCGCCTGAGCGGGCCTTCGGGTCGTCTAGTACCGGGAGGGATCGGTCTCAGCTCACGCGAGTTGAGAGCACAGGTCGATCTCGGTTCCGGTGCTCGTGAATGTCCGGACACCCGAGGCGGAGATCGACAGGACGAACCTCCCCTCGGTAAGAAACAGCCCGGGTGCGAGCGTAGCGGGATCACGGCCCAACCAGGACCAGAGCCCGGTGCCCACGAGGGTGAAGCTGCCATCTGCGCCAAACGTAGAATCTCCCGGCCCGGAGATGTTGACGACGATAGTCTTCGCCGTGACGAGGTTGGTAATCGTCTGCTTGGCTTGAGGGGCGGCTTGGAAGTCGTGGAAGTTTCCTAGTGCGTCGGTGTAGGAGATATCGACGATCGTCCCGGTAGCGTCGACCTGGACCGGGAATCCGCACGAATCAGAAACGAAATGAACGTCGAATGGGATCCGCTGGATCGTCGGCTGGCCCGCAAACGCCGCGGGCACGATGAGCGCCGCGAACAAGCCGACGATGGCAACTACGACGAGCTTGCGATGCATGAGTTTCCCCCTGACTTGATGTCCATGCCAACGTCCTCTACGACCGTGTCGAGCGAACATCCTCATTTCTCCTCCTCTGTGTAGGTGGGTGCTGCCGCTGCCTCCTCAGCAGACGATGTCGCCGGTATCACCGCTGCTCGACTGAACCCACGTGCCGCATTCACACCGCCGCTGACGGAGGCCGCCGACGCCGACCAGGCTCCTCGTTACACACGATCTCTAGTACATCGGGAGGCGAAGTTCAAGAGTGCGCCATTTCCGAACGCTGAAGCGGGGTGGGCAGGCGCTCGCCGTCTCCTCCTAGAAGGGGACAGGTTCGCTCTTCTTGAAGTAGCGCGAGTGCGTGACCTCGAGCGTCTCGCGAGAGTCGGCCCCGACGAGCTGCTCGACGCGATCGCGGACATGCGCCGCCGCGCGGCAGCACGGGCGTTGCGCGACACCTGGCCGAACGAGCCACTAGGCGACAGCGAGCGCGCGGCGTAGCCTGGCCCGAGGGCCAGCGAATCTCACGGAGTGCCTACCTGTTGGCCACTCGCCGCCCGGTTCCGGTCGGGGCGCCCGTCGTTCCACTCGAAGAAGATCTCGTACGGCCCGGCATAGGGCGACGGGGTCACAACGGCCGCGTAAGCCTTCTGTCCGGGGACTAGCGAGGCGATCGTTGCGCTCGTTCCAACCGTCGTCCCGCCGCCGTCGACGAGCTCGACGGCGATCTGAGAGGCGACCGCGTCGCCGCTGTTCTGGACCGGAACGTCGTATTCGATCCCGCGTCCGGTGTCCTTCCCAGCGACGCCACCGAAGATCGAGAGCCGTGCACGCTCGTGCTGTCGGCGATCCTCCTGTTGGGCCTCGACCTGCCGGCGGAGCAGTTCGAGCTCTTCGTCGCGCCGCTTTGCCTCGCGGACCTGCAGGACGAGGGAGACGACCGCGGCGGCTCCCGCCGCGATCGAGACGACAAGCGCGATGACGGCGATGACGTCGATAGCGCTCACGGCGCGGCGAGTCTAAGACCGCGCGCCAGTTGCGCGCCAGTGAGCGCCGCGGCCCTCGTCGCGCTACGTTTGCGCGCGATGCTCGCCGGAGTTACGCCAGGCCAGGGGGCTCTCTATGCGATCGGAGCTGCCAGCGAGCTTCTCGGCATTGGCCTCGTCGCTGCGCCGGACCTCGTACCCGGAGCGAGACGCTTCTCGCGGTGGCTCGGCCCACGCTGGCGAACGATCGAGAATCGACTCCGTCGTCGGCTGCATCTACCGCTTCGGTCGATCACGCACAGCGTCGAGATGACCGGAACCGTTGGCGCGTCGGGCTCGCTCTCGGCCGTGGTCTCCATTGGCACCGCTGCGACGACGTTGGAGGAGCAGGTCGCGTTTCTCCTGCGACGGAACGAAGAGGCGCAGAAAGAGGTTAACGCTGTCGTCGAGCGCGTGGCCGCGATCGAACAGGACCTTCCAAGGCGGCTCGACGAGCTCCGCGAGGGCTTCGAGACGCGCCTCGAGTCCGAGCTCGCCGCGGCGCTTACGGAGTACCGGCCCGCGCGGATCATTGGCGCCGGCCTCGTCGCACTCGGCCTCGGCCTCGCCACCGCCGGAAACTTCCTCGGCTGATCGCCGGCGGCTTGCCATTGAGCGCGGCTGGTTTGGGCACAAGAGCCGTTCTAGTGCCCAAACCGCCAGGAATCGCCTGCAAACGACGGTGATCTTCCGACGAGGCGGGGGAGACGTCAAAGGCGCCGGATTCCGCTCAACCATGAGCCTGCGTGCCCCGCTCAGACCCGAACCCACGACCCGCTTGCCATGCAGAAGGTCGTGGGTTCGAATCCCATCATCCGCTTCGGGAGAGTTCCACTTCTAAAAGCCCCGCTCAAGCGGGGTTTGTTTCTCGGAAGTGCTGCGCGAGTACCGGGCTGTGTCCCCACTGTCGATCTGGGCGGTCGCAACAACCTGCTTCGCTACCGCGATCTGAAGGCCGGGACGCTCGATCTTACGAGCGCGTCTCCCGCGCAGTCGCATCCTTGCTGCAGGGGAAGGTGATCAAGACCTCCACGCTCTTCGCGGACCGAACGTGATCGAGCGACCACGACGGCGTCGGCTGCGAGACCTAGCGGGATTTTCTTCGTGGCTTAGCCGTCCGGCGGCGTCAAAGCGAGCTCGACCGCGTCGTCGAAGTCAATCGCACGGCCCTCCGCCCATAGGGCGTCGGCGTCCGTGCCCAGTCGCTCTCGCGCGCCCCCGATGTACTGATCGAGGAGCACGTCCCAGAAGGCGACCGAGATCCAGGTGCCGAGTGATTGCCAGAGCGACTCGACGGCCGCGGCCAGGACGAGCGCCCGCTGGGGGTCGCCGAGCCCGGCGAGGGACATCGCCACACCCTGCACCTCGAAGCTCGCTTCGATGACGTCTCCGAGGGGAAGCGCCGCCCGCAGGCTCTCACGGTAGCGCTGCACGGCCTCCTCGCAGTCGTCGCGGAGCAGCGCGCAGTCGGCGAGGAAATGGCAAGCGAAGTGCTCGATACGCGGATCGCCATCGGCCATCCCGAGCAGATCGCGAGAGAGCGATTCCGCCCGCTCCGTGTCTCCGAGCGCAACGAGTATTTGGCAGACGCCGACGAGCGCACGGGTCTCGCCAGTCCCGTCGCCGAGCGCGCGACAGACTTCGAGGCTCTGCTCGAACGCCTTGAGCGCGCCGGGGGCGTCCCCAGCGTGGTAGAAGAGGAGCCAGCCGAGAGTGTCGAGCGCGGAGGCGAGCTCATTCAGGTCGCCGAGATCGCGCCAGAGTCGAATTCCCTCGTCGAACTGCACGAGTCCCGCGTCGGCGTCTCCGAGCCGGGCAACAAGCGAACCCGACGCCGTCAGCGCACGGGCGCGAGGACGACCGCTCGCCGTCGAGCCGTCGAGCGCACCCTTTAATCGCCCGCGCCCCTCGGCGAGGTGCCCGTGAGAGAGCCAGAACCACCCGAGTGCGCCCGCAAGCTCCAGTGCGCGGTCCGGGTCGCTCGCGTCCAAGAAGTCGAGCGCCGCGCGAAGGTCGTCGTGGTCAAGCTCGAGCCGAGCAGACCATTCCGACTCGGCACCGAACCGGCCCTCGTACGCCTGCTCGGTGACAGCAGAGAAGAAGTTGGCGTGCCGCCGGCGGAGCTCGTCGGTCTCTGGAGATCCCTCGAGTCTCTCGAGCGCATACTCGCGGATCGTCTCCAGCATCAGAAAGCGGTCGTCGCGAATCGGTTTCAGAAGGCTCGTGTCGACGAGCGCCGCGAGGCCGTCGAGGTCGGCACCACAGACCTCCTCGGCGGCCCCGACCGGGAAGCTTCCCGCGAAGACGGAGAGCCGCGCGAAGAGCTCCTTGCTCGCCTCGTCGAGGAGGTCGTAGCTCCACTCGATCGTGGCCCGCAGCGTGTGCTGGCGTTCATGTGCGTCCCGCGCGCCGCCCGTCAGGATCGGGAGGGCCGAGTCGAGGCGCTCGAGGAGCCGCTCAGGCGCGAGAAGCTTCGTTCGAGCCGCTGCGAGTTCGACCGCGAGCGGGAGCCCGTCAAGCCGCCGGCAAATCGCCTCGACCGTGGAGTCGGGCGCGAGCTCCCGCCCGATCGCCCGGGCGCGCTCGACGAAGAGGGCGGCCGCGTCCTTTGCCGGCAGCGGCTCCAGCCGATACTCCCGTTCGCCCGACACGTGCAGCGGCGCTCGGCTCGTGACGAGGATGCGGAGACCGCTCGAAGCGGCGAGGACCGTGCTGACGGCCGGGGCAGCGTCGAGAAGATGCTCGAAGTTGTCGAGAAGGATGAGGAGCTCTCTACCGCGGAGAAATCCCGTGAGGTCGTCGGGCGCTCCGATTGCCTGCGCGACTGCCGAGGACATGAGCTCAGGATCGGAGAGGCCAACGAGCGGCACCCAGAAGACGCCGTCGTTCAGTGTAGCTCTTCGATCTCGTGTTCCCGGCCGAGGAGCGCGGTCGACGCGATCGGCAGATTCGTGGCATCGAGCGTCCGGAGGGGTGGAAAGTCGCCTTCGCCAAGCTGGTACAGGCGTTCGGCCTCGATCATGTCCTTCAGCCTGTGCTCTCCGAGCTCGCGAAGCGGAGCAGCGCGGTCAAGGAGCCCTCGCGTCGTCTCGGAGAGGAAGATCTGTCCTCCGTGCGCCGCAGCGGCGATACGGGCCGCGCGGTGGACGTCGATGCCGACGTAGCCCTCCTCGGTCACGATCGGCTCGCCGGTGTGGATGCCCATGCGGACGCGGATCAGGCTGCTCTCGAGCGCCGCCCGCGCATCGTTAGCCGCGGCGACAGCGTCGGCGGCCCTCCGAAACGCGACGAAGAAGGCATCCCCCTGGGTGTCCACCTCGACGCCCGAGTGCATGGTGAACGCGCCCCTCAGCGCGCGCCGGTGCTCGGCGAGTAGATCGGCATATCTGGCGCCGTACTCCTGAAGGAGTCGCGTCGAGCCCTCGACGTCGGTGAAGAGAAAGGTGACAGTGCCGCTCGGTAGCTCACGCGGGCGCATCGGTCCGATCTTCTCACCAACCTCCTCGTCTCGCCGGCAGCCCAGGCCACTCGTTCTTGCTACTGCGACGATGCTTCTCGCGGCCGGCGTGTGAAGCCGAGTCGCGTCATCAGCTCGGCCATGTCTCCACGGCCCGCTTACGAACGAGCGGCGATGCAGCCGACAGCGAGCAAGTGCCGCTGAGCAGGCCTAATAGCCCACGGACACGGCACGATCGCGCAACATCAAATCGCTCTCCGAGGCGCTTCTGTCGACTTCTTGGAACTCAGGGGACTTCTTGGAACCTCTCCTTCTTTCGCCTGAGGTGGCGCTGGGATGGCATGCCTGAGAGGATTAGGTCGAAGGGTCTACTCGTCTCGTCCCGCTGAGGAGCATCATGAGAGACCAGGGTGCTCGGTCAAACCGTCTCGAATGTCGAGGACCTGCTGCTGAGCCGCCGGGACGGCGGCGAGGCCGTCATCTCCACGGGCATCGAGGTCCCCAGCTCGAGAGGGCCGTAAGGCGACCCCGTCGGGGCTCGAAGGGCGTCCTCAGCGCCGCCGAGAAACGCCAACAGCAGAGGAGGATTTCCCGTGTACAGCCACAACGGTGACAGCTTTTTCGTCGTCGATGGCCACGTCCATTTCTGGGACGCGAGTCCGGCGAACTGGGTGACCGGCCAGGAGAAGTACGCGAAGGGCTGGATCGAGTGCTTCCACGCGTATATGGGGCTTGGGCCTGAGGAGACGCACTGGCCGATCGAGAAGTTCCAGAAGTACTCGGAGGAGGACTTCGTCAAGGATGTCTTCGAGGATGGTTACGTCGACGTTGGCATCTTCCAGTCGACGTACTTGAAGGAGTGGTACAGCGAAGGTTTCAACACGCTGGAGAAGAACGCGAGGCTGGTTGAGAAGTATCCGGACCGTCTGATCGCCAACGGGCGCTGGGATCCGCGCGAGGGCGAGGCGGGCCTACGGCAACTCGAGGAGGACGCCGAGCGTTACAACCTCAAGGGCGTCAAGCTCTACACGGCCGAGTGGTATCAGGGCTCGCGTGGCTGGTCGCTCAAGAGTCCCGAGTCGCAGCGTTTCTTGGAGAAGTGCCAGGAGCTCGGGATCACGAACATCCACGTCCACAAGGGCCCGACAATCTGGCCGCTCGACAAGGACGCGTTCGACGTCTCGGATGTCGACTACGTCGCCACGAACTTTCCGGAGCTGAACTTCATCGTCGAGCACGTCGGCCTGCCGCGGATCGAGGACTTTTGCTTCATGGCGACGCAGGAGCCGAATGTCTACGCGGGGCTCGCGGTCGTCATCGGGGGCCTGATGCACGCCCGGCCGCGCTTCTTCGCCAAGGTGATGGGCGAGCTGCTGTTCTGGGTCGGCGAGGACAAGATGCTATGGGCCAGCGACTACGCGATCTGGGAGCCGAGGTGGCAGGTCGAGGGCTTCGTCGACTGGACGTCACCGGAAGACGTGGAGTTCTCGGACTACCCGCGGCTCACGACCGACGGGAAGAAGAAGATCCTCGGCCTCAACGCCGCCAAGCTCTACGGAATCGACGTTCCGGTAGAGCTTCAGATCCCGGACGAAGCAGGAACGCCGGCGGCGAGGGAGGACGCACAGCTCGTCGATTCGGCATGAATACCCGGGCACGCGTCCTCGAGGCACTGAGCGAGGTCCACGATCCCGAGCTCGATGAGCCGATTACCTCGCTCGGGTTCGTGACCTCGTGTGCGGTGTCGCCCGACGGCGACGTGGAGATCCTGCTCCGTTTGCCGACGCCGCAATGTGCTCCCAACTTCGCGTACCTGATGGCAGCCGACGCGCGCAATGTCCTGCGCCGGCTCCCGGAGGTCGGCCGAATCGACGTCAGGCTGGAGGACCACTACACCGGTGAGGAGATCAACGCGGCACTCGAGCGCGGCGAAGGCTTCGCCGGGGCGTTTCCGGGCGAGACCGACGACGATCGTCTGGACGCCCTGCGCGAGCTGTTCGAGCGCAAGGCGCTTGTCGCCCGCCAGGCGAGGCTGTGCGAGGCGATGCTGGCGGATGGCGCGACGCCCGAGCAGGTCACCGCGCGCCGCGTCGCAGACCTCCCCGACGTCGCCGACGCACGGCGGTGCCTGGAGTTGCGCAGGCGATTAGAAATCACCTGCGACCAGGGCTCGCCCGCGTTCGTAGCACCCAACGGCGAGCCCGTGGCGGCCCATGAGCTGACACGGTGGCTGCGGAAGGCACGACTGGTGCGAACGAGCCTCGATGTGAACGGCAGCATCTGCCGGTCCCTGCTGCAAATCCGCTCCCAGCAGCAGGCGGCGGAGTTCGAGGAGGTTGGGACGTGAAGGCCGCCCGGCTACACGCCTACCACGACCCCCTGGCCCTGGACGAGGTCGACGAGCCGCGTACCGTGGGGCCGCTCGACGTCGTCGTGCGGATCGGCGCGGCCGGCCTGTGCCGCACGGATCTACACATCCAGGAGGGGCAGTGGGCCGAGAAGTCCGGCGTGACGCTGCCTTACACGCTCGGCCACGAGAACGCCGGCTGGATCCACGAGGTGGGGTCGGGCGTCACGAACGTGGAGGTCGGCGACACGGTGATCGTGCACCCCTACATCACCTGTGGCCTCTGCCGGTCCTGCCGTCGGGGCGACGACATGCACTGCGCCAACGGCGGTTTCCCCGGGATCAGCCAAGACGGCGGGTTCGCCGACTTCCTCCTAACGAGCGCCCGGTCGGTCATCAAGCTCGACCCGTCGCTGGAGCCGAAGGACATCGCCGCGCTCGCCGACGCAGGACTGACCGCGATCCACGCCGTCAAGAAGGCGTTACCCGTGCTCGGCCCCGGCACGCGCGCGGTGGTGATCGGGGCCGGCGGGCTCGGCCACATCGGGATCCAGTGCCTGGCGGCGATGACGCCGGCCGAGATCATCGTCGTTGATCCCTCCGAGTCGGCGCTCGAGCTCGCCGGCGAGGTCGGCGCCGACCACACGGTCAGGGTCGACGGCTCGCATGTCGACACGGTTCGGGAGCTCACGGGGGGGCACGGCGCAGAGGTGATCCTCGATTTCGTCGGCGAGAAGGGCGCGGTCGAGGACGGGATCGCGATGATCCAGGACGGAGGTTTCTACTACGTGATCGGCTACGGGCAGAACCTCATCATCCCGACGATCGAGATCATCTCGCGCGAGATCTCGTTCATCGGGAATCTCGTCGGCACCTACACCGACCTCGAGGAGCTGATGACGCTCACTGCCCAGGGCAAAGTTCGGCTCCGCACAAGTAGGTATCCACTCGACGCGATCAACGACGCGATGGCCGACTTAGATGGAGGGCGGCTGCAGGGGCGTGGAATCCTCGTGCCGGCGGGGGCCGACTAGCCGGCCGGTCGGGAGTCGCTGAGCAGCCAAAATAGCTGTGGCCTCTCGGGCCGAGAGAGCGCGTCGGTGATCGCTTGCTCACCCGCATCCCCCTTTCTTGGAACTCGAGAGGCTTCTTGGAACTCGCCCTTTCTAAAAGGCCCCGCTCAAGTGGGTTTGGTGACCCGCGTCATCCCTGTCCGAGTCGCTGCACTGCGGTTTCTAGGCGCTGCAGTCGACTCATGACTTCCCGGATTTCGTGTAGCGCGTCCTCGACGCTCTCGACCTCCTTGGCCAGTTCCTCCTCGACCTCCTCAACCTCGACCGCGATGAACCGCTGCGCGACCGAGCCGATGACGAGGGTGAGAAAGCCGATCCCGACCAACATCACGGCGACGGCGATCGCCTTGCGCCCGCCTCAGTGTCCGGCTTCACGTCTCCGTACCCGACAGTCGTCATCGTCGAGATCGCCCAGTAGACGCCGGTCCAGGTCGACAGGTGCTCTGTCTCGGCGAAGGCCGCCCCACCACCGAGCGCGGTGAATCCCGCCAGGAGCGCGGCGTAGCGCACTCCCTCGACACTCACGAGCTCCCGGGCGAACTTCACGAGCCAGACGAGGCGCAGGAGTCTCAAGAGCCGGAAGAGCCGCGCGGCCTGGAGCGAGCTCGGGAGGAAGGGCGGCGTCAGGAGCACGATCGCGACCTCGAGCAGGTGTCCGCGCAGCCAGCCGCGGCGGTCGGGCACGACGAGCAGCATCGCCACGGTCTCGATCGCAAACGCGGACCAGATCACCCAGTTGGTGACCGCGGCCGCGTGTTTCCAGGCCTCGCTCGCGTGCGCCTGCTCGATAACGACGACCGGGATCGTGAGGAGCGCCGCGATCAGCAGCGGGACGCTCAGCACTCTGGCTAGTCGCTCGCTTCGTTCGTTCATCTGATCCGGGGTGCCTGCACCGGCCGGGGCTTGAAAGTTCGGCTACAGGTGTCAACATCCTCCTGAGGTCGGGCGTGCGGCTAGTGGGGTCGAGGGTCAACAGCCGTGTGCCGAAACGTGAGCTACGTCTCGCAAACTCAAGAAAGGTCGCGCAAATGAACATCTCGAAGAACGGTGTCCGTGCCCTGGTGGCGGCCGGCGCGATCGCCATGGGCGTTACTCCGGTACTCGCCGCTACGAACGGAGCGGCTTCGGTGTGGAAGAACTGCACGAGCGTCCATACCCGGTATCCGCACGGCGTCGGCAAGTTGCACGCGCACGACAGCACTAGCGGCACGCCCGTGACGACCTTCAAGCGCAGCACGTCCCTCTACAACATTGCGATGAGCCACAACCGAGGCCTCGATCGCGACCACGACGGGATCGCGTGCGAGAAGCGCTGAAGTCTCGTCGAGTCGTCGCCCTCGTCGCAGTCCTTGCCGTAGCGGCCGCCGCGACGCGGGTTGCTGCAGCGCCCCGAAGCACCGAGAGCCCGTCGCGGTTCGCGACCTGCGGCGTCGAGCACTGGGCGGTCAAGACACTGCAAGATCGGCCGCGCCTCCTACGAGTCCAGTCGACGACTCTCGCTCACCTGGACAGCGTGCTTCGGCCGGCCTCGATATCCGCGACGCGCTTGCCGTCCGAGCGTCACGTCTACCGCGTTATCACCTCCGCCACGCTCATCGGGGAGGAGGCCGACCAGGACTTGCACGTCGTCCTGCGCAGCGGGTCGAAGCACCTGATCGCCGAGGCGCCGAACGCTCCTTTCTGCACGGGCCAGGCCACGGCTTACCGAAAGCAGCAGATGAGGAAGGCGCGGAGCCGTGTGCGGTCGTGCGCCAGAGCGCGCGTCGTCGGCGTCGCCTTCTGGGACTTCTTCCATGGGCAAACTGGTGTCTCCCCGAACGTGATCGAGCTGCACCCGATCCTCGGCTTTACCTGCCTGTCAGGCGGCGGATCGCCGCCGCCGCCTCCGCCACCCTCGGGCGGGAAGTGCGCCGCCTCCTACCCGAGCGTCTGCATCCCGCCGCCCCCGCCAGACCTGAACTGCGGGGACATTCCCTACCGCAACTTCCACGTCCGGTGGGACGTTGCCGACCCCGACCCGCACCATTTCGACGGCGACCACGACGGCGTCGGCTGCGAGGCCTAGCGGATTTTCTTCGCCGTTGAGAGCGGCTTTGGTTATCAGCCTGTGGGTTCGAATCCCATCCGCTCTTCCTCGTTGTCTGAAGAAAACCCCGTCTGGGCGGGGTTTTTTGTTGCCTGTCTCGGGCGTACACTCGGCTCATGTCCCGTTGTGAGAACTGCGGGCACGTCAGCACCGAGGCGTTCAAGTTCTGCCCGGAGTGCGGAGAAACGGTCGCCGCCGTCGCGCGAGAGGAGCGCAAGACCGTCACGGTGTTGTTCTGCGACGTCGTCGGTTCGACTGAGCTCGG
>WNFY01003633.1_pt1 | contig 14396 bp, 10 predicted proteins | sample 5400091 | NCBI WGS metagenome assembly WNFY01 (sample SAMN13153364, study PRJNA577476) | soil metagenome | isolation source: 60 cm soil or saprolite under grassland replicate 1 | place: USA:California | collected 2016-06-15 | reverse complement strand
GGAAGAGGCGAGCGATGCCGAAATCGATCAACTTGATGCGGCCAGTGCGCGTCAACATCATATTGCCGGGTTTCATATCACGGAAGATCACCGGTGGCTGCTGATTGTGCAGGTACTCCAGGACATCGCATAGCTGCCTGGCCCAGCCCAGCACGCGAGGCTCCGAAAAAGGTCCGTTATTGCGTTCCAGCAGGTCTTCGAGTGTGCTCCCATCAATAAATTCCATCACTAGAAAATGGCGTGCGCCTTCGGTAAAAAAATCGGTAAAGGCTGGAAGATTGGGATGGTTCAAACGCGAAAGAATCCTGGCTTCCGCCAGGAAATTTTGAATGGCCTGGGGACGCTCATTGGCGGGAACAGTTGAGAGGCTCATCTCTTTGATAGCAACGATAGTTCCCCGCTTGGTATCGTTCGCTTGATACACTGCGGCCATTCCCCCATGTCCAATCGTGCGCAAAATTACATAACGCTTATGCAGCAGGGTACGCGGGTCTAACTGTCCCGTTTGTGTATTTCCTTTGTCATTATTATTCTGTCGGCTAATGATACCTGGCTCCCCTCTCTCAAATTACCGATTGTTTCCCAGTATAGCATACTACCAATGGGAGATACTACCTAGATAAACGTGATTTGGGGGGTAAGATCACATTCATATGCTACAATCGATTGTTGACGATATGGCCATGATTTCGACATGTATACATAATTAGACGTTATCTGATGTTTATTATAGAAAATAGATGTGATGAATGCACGCTTTCTTCTTTAAAGGGTTACAACATCAATGGCTAATGCCGGATGATAGGAACTGTAAATGAACAATAAACAACCGAAACTCGTTGGTATTCCCAAGGCGTTCTGCAACAAATTTATACTGTTTAGCTTTACAATTGTTTTCATTTGCATGATCGTTGGATTGCTCTTCCAAAATCTGAGGGCGCAGTACAATTCCTCAGTTAAAGCTACTCCGGCTGGAGATTTGAGCATTGTTGGTCAACCATCATTGCCTGCTGCAACCGTTGATGCAATATTTAAACAACTGGGTAGCCCCATGGCTGGTGCAGGTCAGGAAGTAGTGCAGGCTTCCCACAAGGCAAATATCGACGATGCTTTTGCCCTTGCTGTGTGGTGGGTCGAAACCAATGATGGTGCTGCTGGCGTTGGGTTGGCTGACCGCAACCCAGGTAGTGTACGTGGCAGCGTCGGCTATCCCTCGGCCTTCGATGGCTACACTATCTATCCCTCCTATTCAGCTGCGATTGTTTACTGGTTTAACATGCTCAGAAACATCTATGTCGATCGGGGTTTGAGTACTGTCTATGCCATCTCGCATCCCTATGTGGGCACCTCTCGCTCACCGGTATGGGCCGGCAAAGTGGTAGCGCTCATGTTGAGATATCGTGGCGAAGCGCCAGCCGCTCCCACTGTGGTACCCAGCCCCACCATGATATCGGACGGTAAAAGAGTCGCTTACCCGACGGCAACTGTCCATACTAATACAGCGCCTGTTGCAATCCAGAAGCAAGTGCAGACGAACAAAACATCCAAGCAACATTCTATCATAGTGCGACAGGTAAATGCTTCGCTTGCATTGCCTCTCCCAATTGAATTTGCTATAGTCTTCTTTGCTCTGCTACTTGCCCTGAGTATTGTTGTTTGGACGCTCTGGTTGGATAAAAGTCAACCGATCCAAAGTATGCAAGACGAGGATACGGGGGATAAGATTAGGCTGGACGAGGTTGTACAGGGCGGGGGCAAGCCCCGCCCCTACATTACAATGGACAGTGGTGATGTTTTGTCCATGTTAAGGGTGGGACTTGTCTCTGCACAAAATATGGACGCTCCGAACACGGAGGCCCTGGGTACCTTCGGGGACATTGTGGAAGCTCCCAATACGGATGCTCTGGGTGTACCAACCCTGAATGCGAATCTGCGGCATATAGTTGCCCTAGATACAACGCCTCTACCTCATATCACTGCTAGATCCTCTTCAGGAGACATGGCTACTACTCATTCAGGTTATACGTTTACGCAGAGCACAGGCACGAGCTTCCGTATACGCCGCACAATCTTATTGCCTTCTCTCCCTCTTTTTGAGGCACCAGTACGAGGAAAATCACCTGCTGCCATTAGTCCAGGCGCGCGTTCGACAGGGCTACTGAGTCGCTATGGTGAAACGCACCAGGAGTGATATCCTGTTTATATCCAACAGGTACCTTGCTTTTTTTCTCTCTATACTTATCATTAGTATATAAGGAAACGCTCAGGCCATCGCGCCGTTCCATTGTAACTCGTAGACGTATGTAACTTGTAGGCGTTTCTTATCTAAGCTCCCTCAACCGCATTCATCCTATCTATTCAGGGCGCAGGTAGATGGGAGCACGGAGGGCAGTGGTGGCTGCAGAGTGGCGAAGCCCCGTCCCCTGCCCTGTGTGTCCCGCTTGCCTGTTGTTTCTACCTTTGATCAAGGTAGAGAAGGAGCAATTGTATGGCAACCGAGTCCCAAACTTCCTCATCTGAGCAAGCAACGTTACGCCGCAATGCAATCGGTCTTCCTGGGGTGTTGTTCCAGTCAATCACAACCATGGCCCCCGCCTCTGCTGTGGCGTTCAGCCTGGGTGCCGCCATCCCATTTGCAGGTGGAGCCTTACCGCTGGCTGTTCTTATTGCACTCGTTGTGTGTGCATTGATCGCTCTAAACATTGGTGCAATGGCAAGGTATCTGCCATCTGCAGGCGGCTTATTTACCTATGTTGGCCACGGCCTGGGAGTCCAGGCAGGCTGGATGACGGGCTGGCTATTCAGCCTCGCCTATCTCCTGGTCGTCCCCCTACAGTTACTTGTATTGGGGCCGGTGGCAGACGGCTTCGTCAATCAATACTTCCATCTCTCATTTGGGCCAAACGGGTGGGCCGTGTGGGCGATGATCTTCGCCGTGATTGTTTTTGGCCTCACCTACTTTGGTATCAAGATATCCGCGGACGTAGGTGTTGTATTGGGCGCCATTGAAATTGGTGTCTTTATATTACTTTCCGCCTGGCTGATCGTCACTGCTGGCAGTGGTAATACAGCGGCTACCTTTAATCCTGCTTCCAGTCTAGAATCTGGCAATGTGCTCGGAAGCTGGCAAGGCATCCTCCATGGTATGATCTTTACATTTCTGGCTTTTATTGGCTTTGAGTCGTCAGCACCATTAGCGGAAGAAGCCCTTCATCCACGTCGCACGGTACCGCGCGCCATCGTATTGGCCGCGGTCTCTATCGGGGTCTTCTACGTGTTCTGTTCGTATGCTGGTGTAGTCGGCTGGGGTTTCGGCAAGATCAGTACATATAGTAGTAATCCGAATCCCTGGGGAACAATGGCAAACCGCGTCTGGGGTGAATTCGCATTTATTGCCATATTTGCTATTCTCAATAGCGCCCTGGCGAATTCAAATGCTGGCGTGAACGCTGCGACTCGTGTGCTCTATGCGATGGGACGTTCCAAGACTCTCCCGGGACCGCTTGCTCATATTAACCATCGCTTTCGCACTCCCGATATCGCAATCATCTTTACGATGATATTAGGCGTTGTCTTGACCCTCTGGCTTGGCTTTGTTTATGGGCCTACAATAGCGTTTGCCTTAATAGGAACGGTCATTACCATTCCGATACTGATAGTATATATGGCTGCTTGCCTTGCCGTTCCATTCTTCTTTCTTCGTGAACACCGGGATCGTTTTAACGTGGCGCTGCATATTATCTTACCTGCGATACCTTTTGTTGTTTTGATCTTCCCTGTATTGGCACAGTTTATACCTGCTCCTCCCGCGCCACTCAACCTGGCTGGCCCTCTTTGTGCCGCCTGGTTCGTACTCGGCTTGATTGTCCTTGCCTTCCTGAGCTTGCGTAGGCCAGCAGCTTTGGCCAGCAGCGACAAGCTCTATCTTGAGGGGTAAGGAAAGTCATCCTGGACTGTGGTTCTTTGAATTGAAGTGAACTATATCTTTGAATGAAAGGAGTGACCGATGGCAACTCATCATCTCGACGACACCCAACCTCATGCTTTTTGGGACAATTCTTACCCGCCACGCCTGCGCATCCAGCCTGGCGATACTGTCGTATTCGAAACCCTCGAAGCATCAGCGGGACAGGTTGGTCCTGATTCCGCGTCAGAGGTGGTCAGAAACCTAAACTTCGACCTCATTCACCCGCTCACTGGTCCAGTATATGTGGAGGGAGCTGAACCGGGTGATGTCCTTGTGGTCGATATCATCAGCATCAAACATAAGGGATGGGGCTGGAACGCTGTTATACCAGGTTTCGGCTTACTGGCAGAAGATTTCCCAGACCCTTACCTGCATCACTACAAATTAGGGGAGACTACCTGTGAATTCAGACCCGATATTCAAATCCCCTACGAGCCATTCTGCGGTGTAATGGGAGTTGGTCCGCGTGAATCGGGTCGATTTAATACCATTCCGCCACGTGAGAATGCGGGTAACATTGACATCCGCCATCTTACTCCTGGCTCGAGAGTGTTCTTTCCGGTCCTGGTACCAGGCGTGCTGTTCTCCTGTGGGGATTGTCACTCGGCACAGGGTGACGGCGAGGTCAACGGCACTGGCATTGAAACCAAAATGTCTGTGACGCTGACGTTTAACTTGCAGAAAGGTGCAAACATACCAGAACTGCGTTTCATCACACCAGCAGGCAAAAAGCTCACGGTCGCCGATGAGGGTGGCTACTTCGTTACTACAGCGCACGGTCCTGATCTCTTCAAAGATACCCAGCAAGCGATTCGCTATATGATCGATTACCTGTCCTCTAAGCACAACATGACGCGTGAGCAAGCCTATTGCCTGTGCGGTGCTGCAGTGGACTTAAAGATCAGCGAAGTCGTGGATGCACCCAACTGGATCGTGTCAGCGTACCTGCCGCTGAGCATTTTCAAGTAATAAGGATGTGTGAAGTCGGGGCGCGATGTATCGTGTCCCGACGTCTCTTGGAAAGAATGGGCAAGAGAAGAATGTACGTTGGGCACAAGATTATGAATTATAATAGGTGCCTGCGAGAGGACTCGAACCTCCAACCAATCGAGTGAAGTAGATAGCTGGTGCGTTACCTTACGGTCCGCCTTCAACAACCCCTTCCCGAACCGGACGTGCGGCTTTCACCGCATCCGGCTCTCCAGGGCTATGCGTTACAGCCCCTGCACCCCTTCCCTATTTAGATAGGTACTATGAGTGCTCCGTCACCATGAGGCTTTTACCTTTTAGGTGATCCCGCAGTTCTCTTGATAACCTGGTCCGTACTTAGGTTTCCGTTCGGTGTTTTGCTCGTTTGTTACGAGTGCCTACAGGGGAGATGTTTAACGACCCTCTTAATCTTATTCAATCGTTAACCCTGTACTTACGCGATGTATCTCACGTAGGGGGCTATGGTATACCAGCACACCTCGGATTCGACAAACCCAGTCTAACCATATACGGCCTAGCTGCACAGGTCTTGAGGCAAGTGATGACCTCTCACCGTACTTTTCCGTCCATGCTGCTGTCCCTTATCCCTTTCGGGTTCAGGTAAGGAGGCGCTTTAACCACGTCCATCCCAGTGGTGTTGACCTTCGTCAACAAGGTTATCAAAAGCACAGCGGCGCACTTAAGAGTCGACTGCTCTGCCATTGAGCTACGCAGGCTTGACGGCGTCAGTATAGCATAGGCTGCCTGAGAGTGCAATACCAAAATCGCCAGTTCAGAACTCGATTCTCTGGCAGCTCACTCGCCAGCCGCAATACTTTCCCAAAGAAACGATTTAGACTCCCCTTGCTTTTTGGCCATCCAGATGGTATTATATAAATAAAGATTTATAAAAGTTTTGTTTATGTAAGAGGGGTGTATGATACCAGATGAACGAATGGCGTGAACTTAAAATCATGATGAAGGCGTTAGCTGATATGGCTCGCCTAACCATTGTGTATCATTTGGTGCAGCACAAAGAGATCACTGTTACCTCTTTGACAGACCTGCTGGGGCTGAGCCAGCCACTTGTCTCATGGCATCTGCGCAAACTCCGGCGAGCCAATTTGATTACTACTCGCCGCGTTGGTCGCCAGGTCTACTGTTCCCTGAATATAGACCGCTTTGAACTCTGTGTCCGATACCTGCAGGGTCTTATTGATCCAGCCAACAGCCTGGAATCCTTTCCGGTAGGCGCAGCGTTGGTTGAAGCGGAAATGAGCTTAGAGGACTAGTAAAAGGCGCCACTCACGATGATGACGAGGGCATAGATGGGTGCATCGTGGGAGGTTCCCGTTTGCCCTAGTAGTTTAGAAAGAAGTATTTAGAAGAAAGAGCATGATTACGAGTAAACAAAGTAAAGCGATTGGCATCTCCGAGAATGCAGGCGTAGGCACTGCTATGTTGAAAAAACGCAGGCAGATGACCCAGAGCCAGGCACATTACGCAGGTATGTTAGGCAGGGCCGATTTGCATATGCACAGTACTTATAGCGACGGTATTGGCACTATCCAGCAGATCCTGCATCATGTCGAATATAATACCGACCTGGATGTCATCGCGCTTACCGATCATGACGTAGTTGAAGGCGCATTGCGGGCACGCGATCTATGGGTAAAGGGTGACTATCGCTTTGACTTTATTGTAGGAGAGGAAATCAGCACCAGGGAAGGTCATATGCTAGCGCTTTTCATTGAAAAACGCATTCCGCCGAATTTACATATTGAGCGCAGCATCGATCTTGTGCATGAGCAAGGAGGGCTTGCGATAGTTGCTCATCCACTCAATCCCCTCTTCCGCCATAGCTGTCAACGCGAAGTGCTGGATCGTATTTTTGCGACCAATGATGTCTGGCTTGACGGCATAGAGACGTGGAACGCCAGTTTTTGTGGTATCTATACAAATCGCCTGGCGATGAGAACTAACCGAGAAGTGTATGGCTGGTCTGAACTTGGGAATAGTGATGCCCATACATTGCATGCCATTGGGCGTGGCTGCACGTGGTTTAAGGGAACAACTTCACAGGAGGTGCGTGCTACCATCGAATCCGGCATGTGCATCCCCGGCGGAAAATTGTGGCGTATGCATGACTATCTGCGATTAGCAGGTCATCACATCAACAAACGTAGACGAGAACGCCGGCAGTGGGTGGCATAACACGGGCCTCCAAACTCACCCGACAAGAGCTAGTCCAATTAGTTACAAGTATGATACAATAAGGTTATGTTTAGCAGACACATACAGCAACGAGTTCGGCAATTCGTCACACTAATAATGCAACCGTTGGCTCGACTAGGTGTCACACCAAATACCTTGACCGTATTAGGGCTGTTGCTTAGTTTAATAACGGCCTTTGTATTAGCTCAAGGTTTGTTATTGGCTGGTGGCTTGCTGGTGTTGTTTGCTGGAATCTTTGACATGTTTGATGGAGCGATGGCCCGTGCTCGCAATGTCGCCACAACTTTTGGGGCATTCTTCGACTCGACGCTTGACCGCTACTCAGAAAGTATTATCCTATTTGGGTTACTCTACTATGCAATACAAACGCCAGGACTGCAAGATCGCTTCTGGCCTTTTCGATATGAGCAACCCTGGATGATTGCCCTCATTTATATTGCTGTGGTGGGCTCATTAATGGTTAGCTACGCGAAAGCTCGCGCCGAGGGTTTGGGCTTAGAGATCAAAACCGGGTTACTGGCTCGCCCTGAACGTGTCGTCATACTTGCTGTTGGGCTCTTAACTGGTGCTGTTATCTGGGCGTTGATGCTGCTGGCGGTTTTTTCGAATGTGACTGCTATCCAGCGAATCGTCCATATCTGGCGCGTTACCCGGCAGCCTGCGGCAATGACCAAGACGAGAAGCTTCTCCTCTGATGGATATGTGAATGAGAAAAGTAGCACCTCTATTCACCAGCAATTGCCCACAGGGCTGGACGAGGAAAGAAAGCCCTCTGTTCAATCAGTGCACACCAGCATTCCGCCGTTCAATGGTGGTGTACAACAAGAGTAAAGGCAACGGCATAGACAAACAAGACCGGACCGGGTCGTATATCATGGATAAAAGCCTGTCCGAGAATAAAGTGGAAGCGGATGAGTTTTCGCCTATTCATTCACACAACGCGGATTGGTGAAAGAGGTTGTAAAAGGTGATATAAAAAGCTAAGATTGATTGAACCTTTTGCCCTCTCCCGAACACCCGTTGTATTAGCGTGAGACGATTGGCGTGCATATTGTGTTCGCCTCAACCACTTACAATCGAAAATTCTCAATGGCTATAGCCCGTGCTCCGGTCCATTACTGCTGAGACTGGAGATTTTAGTGACAACACAAAATACTGAACCTGAGAATAGCGACGTCAATGAGACGGTCGTTGAGCAGCCATCTGCCTCCGAAACTCCTGCAACAACTGCGGAGACAGATATGGCGACCCCTGCTGATGAGCAGGTTACACAAACCCAAGCGATAGAAGCACAAGCATTTGAGAAAGCGGTTGAAGAAGAGGCGATACGTCCTTTCACTGACTTCATCGAAGAATTTCGTCAAGCGGAAGTCCGTTTTGGTTCTCTTCTAGAAGAGCCAGAGACGCAACCTTTCTCCTCTTTGATGGCGAGCGAAGAACAAGGAGAAAGTCAATTTAACACTAGCTGGGCGAATACACCCTTTGGAGAGAGTACTCTTCTGGAGGGGACGCCATTTGCTGTTGAGGGCGTAGATACCTATGCAAGTACGCAATTTGGCGTGCCTGTAGAGACTGATGGCAATGTAGTGGAAGAACTCTCGGAACCACGTATAATGCCAGAAGGTGAACAATTAACTACCCAGGAACAGGAGCATCCTGCAGTTGAAGCCGAAGGCGAGACGGAAATTGCTGCTCCAACCGAACGCCCTGTATCGCCACTGTTACGACCTTCATCACGCATGCGTTTGCCACGTCATGAAAGTTTGCGTCATCGCGAGGACCCTGCAGAAGAGGCAAAGGTACAGGAGGAGGATACTGCAGAGGCCGCAGCAACGGCTTCGCTTTCCACCGAAGATATAGATCAGGCGCAAATGCCTCCTGTTGAGCCGACTACTGTAGAAACCAACCCTGAAGAAGAGCAACCACGCCCGGCACGTCGTTATCGTTTTGATCGGCGTGCACCCGCGTCAGCGGTACCAGCTGCACAAGCACGAACAGAAGAAAAAGGCCAACACGTTCCGTCGCCTACCCTTTCTCATACAGACAATGGGCAAGTGGGCGAGGGAGAAGAACAAGCTGCACAGCAACCGATACAACCGGCAAATGTGGCACAGGCAACTGAGCAATCCACACCGAAACAGGCAGTCGCCCAGGAGACAGTGGCAACGCAAGATGCCGAGATCGCAAAGGAGGCCCAGGGAGCATCCTCTAAGGCTGTGCAAGATAGGCGTAGGCGACATGGGCAGGAACGACAACGTGGGAAAGCGAAGGCAGCTCCTGCTACATCTATCCCTAGCACACCCGTACCTGAAGTGGCTGAGCTAACTAGTGAAGCGCAAGCACCAGAAGTTGCGCTCGAAGACCTGCCTCCATTAGAATACTCAGAGTTGCAGGCTGCCAGTTCACGGAGACGGAGACGGAGACGCTCTTCCAGTGCGAGTTCAACAGCTGCTGCACTGAATAACAATACTCCGGCTGCCAGCACACCTGCGACGGGGGATTCGCCTGCACCGGAGGTACAAACGCCGTCGACCTTATCCCCTGTATCTCCCGTTACTGCACCACGCTCCGTAGCGGTACCAGGAAGCCCTGTTCCATCAGCAAACCAGTATAGTATTGTATCTGGTTATACGGTCAACCAGATGAACCAAGGCAACGAAGTATCGGGGCCGTTTATGGGGCCAGAGCCTGCAGCTGCTCGGGGCAGTACCATGTCACGCACCGTCCGACCAATTCGTAACGAGGCGCAACGTATACCTGCCTATCCCACTCGCTCAAACGAGGTAGTGCCATCATCCACTTCTATCAATCAGCTTACCAACGCTGTCGTACAGGCAATTCAGACACAGACTGATCGTATGGTGTCGGAGTTACGTCGCGCCAATCAAATACCAACCAACGTTTCTGTTTCACTTCCGCAGTTGCCTTCAACTGAGCGTGTGGGCGTCTTTGTAGATGTGGCCAACTTGCTCTACTCGGCGCGTACCCAGCGCTTGACAGTCGACTTTGGCAAGTTGTTGGATTTCTTACGCGGCAATCGCCGCCTGGTGAGGGCACATGCCTATTGTCCAACCAGCCCGCAGCCTGGCGATGACCAGATGTTCTTGCAGGCTGTCAAGGGCCTGGGATATCGCATCACTACCAAGAACTACAAAACGTTCTCTAGTGGAGCGAAAAAGGCTGATCTGGACCTGGATTTATGCATGGATGTCGTACGCCTGGTGGAGGGCAAGGCTGTTGATTGTATCGTACTGGTCAGCGGGGATAGCGATTTTATGCCCATGCTCGACTACTGCTCCGACCATGGCGTACGTGTCGAGGTGGCGGCTTTCGACGAATCAATGTCCGCTACCCTACGCCAGAGTTGTGACCTCTTTATTAACCTCTCTATGCTCGATGAGATTCGGGCATAATCATAGGGGCGCAAAGAATTGCGCCTGGGATGGGGTAGGCATCCTGGCGAGGATGCCTACCCCATCCCAGGTATCTCTGTGAGAAATTAGCTCTTCGTTACGTATGATTCATAGTAGGTGATCTCTGTAATTCCAACTGTTCCATTGTTTGGAATAGCATTCCTGGTCGTGTTTTTCATGGTATACTGGACCTTGAGAGATGTCCTGTCCTTCGCCCCCTTTCTCGCTCTTATTTGGGCGAATCCGGAATGTATCTCGATATGTTTGGCATTGATCATGAACAAATTGGCGTTCTATCAATTTTATTTCTGATGGACAGAGAAGAAAGGAAGCAAACATGCGAAGAATGAGCGGCTATGCCCGCATCGCTACGTTCCTTGCTGTATTTGCAATGTTGCTTGCGGCTTGTGGTGGCACATCGACAGGTGGGGCAGGAACTACGTCCACCTCAGCTCCAAGCGCTAAAGTGACAGTGGGGCTGGTGACTGACATTGGTGGCTTGAATGACGGCGGCTTCAACCAGTTTTCCCACGCAGGCTACGAAAAGGCTAGAACACAGTACGGTTTTCCTGACGTGGTGATTCAGTCACAGGTGATCAGTGACAGTGAATACACCAAAAACATCAACGCTGCGGCACAGCAAGCAGATATGGTCATTGGCGTGGGTTTCTTGATGCAGAATGCGATGTATTCGGTTGCCAAGCAGTACCCCAACAAGAAATTTGCCCTTATCGACGGTTGCCCTACAAACCCTGCAGACAAATCTGGTGCCTGCGTTAACCTGCCCAATGTTGCACCACTCTTCTTTAAAGAGCAACAGGCGGGCTGCCTTGTTGGCGCCATGGCTGGCCAGATGGAGGTTGATGGCAAATCCAAGGTGCCGAATTTGCTTGGTCAAAACACCATCAGCGCAGTTGGTGGCCTGGCTATTCCACCGGTTGTCCGCTACATCGCCGGGTACAAGTATTGCGCTCAGAAAGTCGACCCGAGCGTCAAAGTAGTGGTAGGCTATTCGAATAACTTTAATGATCCCACGAAGTGCAAAGCTATTGCTGAGAAGCAGGTTGCTGATAATAAGGCCGACATCCTCTTCCAGGTTGCCGGTGGTTGTGGTATTGGCGTCCTGGATGCGGCTACTCAGCATAAAGTCTACAGTATAGGCGTCGATGTCGATCAGAGCAAAGACACGACAGGCGCTGCCCGCCCGAGTGTCATTACGAGCGCAATCAAACGTATTGATGTTGCTGCGTACAGTATCATTAACATGGCGGAGACTGGTAAGTATGATGCTTTTGTCGCAAGCCCGACCAAGTTTGATATCAACAACGATGGCGTTGGCTATGCTCCGCCAAGCAGTGACGTTCCCCAGGACGCTGTGGCTAAAGCGATGGACTTTGCAAATCAGATGAAGTCTGGGTCGCTAACTCCACCTGAGCAGATACCGTAATTCAATCGTATAGTGTGCGGAATTGGGAACGATGAGACAACAGGGTGCGATATGCCGCACCCTGTTGTTATCTTTGCAAGAGTAATCTACACTCCTTCATCACAATGCTTGTTTCTTCTCATCTCTAATGTTATGATGAAGGAACAGTTTCCTGGCTTGTACTTCAACGGCGAAGCCGTCTCTCCACAGAGGAGGAAGTCAACATGGCTGTACCAGTTAAGCAACCTGAGGCGTCTGAACAGCGTCCTTCCGCATCGAAACTTGTGTCGCGGGTTCGCAAATACGGAGGTGCTCTTGGGCGTCCCGTCCTTGCTGTGATCCTGGCCTTGATTGCAGGGGCCATTGTCATCCTAATTACCTGGCCAGACAAGACAGTTGACCCTTTTACAAATGTCATCAATGCCTATTCTTCCCTCTTAACCGGCTCATTCGGCTCTCTAGCGAGTATTTCAGTTACCCTGGTAAAAGTCACCCCGCTGATTTTTGTGAGTCTTTCAGTAGCGATTGCCTTTCGTGCTGGCCTCTTCAATATTGGGGCCGCGGGCCAGCTAGCCGTAGGAGCAATAGCAGCAGACATGATTGGACTTACATTCACCTCGTGGCCTAGTTGGATACTGGTCCCAACGATGCTGCTTGCGAGTATGCTGGCAGGAGCACTCTGGGGTGGTATCGCTGGTTTTCTCAAGGCCTGGCGTGGTGCGCACGAAGTTGTCACAACGATTATGCTCAACTGGATTGCTTTCTATGGGACTGACTATCTCATTAATAGCCCTCCATTCACAGCTCCATTTGGGGTTACGCAGACTATTGCTCTTCCAGCCAATGCGACCCTGCCTTTCATTGCCACCTTCTACAACCAGACGTTAGGGAATTTTCTGCCACAGCTCAATACCTTTACCTATACAGTAGATATTGGCCTAATTCTAGCGCTTATCGCCCTAGTGATCTATTGGTTCATCATCTCGCGTACCACGTTTGGCTATGAGATACGTGTGATTGGACAGAATCCCCAAGCAGCAAAATATGCAGGCATTCCTCTCAAACGTAATATTTTTCTGACGATGGCAATTGCAGGCGCAATTGCCGGCTTGGCAGGTTCGATACATCTAATGGGGCAGCCGGGATACGAGTTATCTGCCACTGCCTTCAGTACCGATCCCACGGGCTTTGATGGCATTGCTGTTGCGCTGCTGGGAGGCGGTACCGCCATTGGTGTTCTCTTGAGTGCGCTCCTCTTAGGTGGACTACGATCTGGTAGCACGGCTATGCAAGCGATTGCTCACGTAGACCCTAACCTGGTTCTTATAATTGAAGCACTGGTGCTGTTCTTTATAGCCATCGAATTCGTTCCTGCGCTCCGACGCGGTATGCCAGGGTGGCTGAGGCTAGTTCGCAGACCAGCACTGACACCCGCCACTATTGGTAAAACGAGCGTTGATGTGCCTGAGAATGGCAGTGGAGACTCGCAAAGTGGGGTTGTAATAACTGAGCTTGAGAAAGAAGAGTAACTATGTTCTTTCAAGTGCTATTTCATGCGCTGACCTCCTACAACACGTGGCAAACGGCCTTGCAATTTGGTGCTTTGCTTTTGCTCCCAGCTCTGGGCGGTGTCATTTCTGAGCGGAGTGGGGTTGTCAATATTGCAATGGAGGGAATGATGTTGACCGGCGCCTTTGCAGCCGTAATGATAACGCTACTCTTCCATAATGTGGGAGTAAATAACTCGCTGAGTGTAATACTTGGTGTACTTGCAGCGATCCTGGCCGGAGGATTGATGGCTGTGATTCATGGTGTTGTCTCCATCAATTTTAAGGCAAATCAAATTGTGAGCGGTGTCGCCATTAACATCTTCGCTCTTGGCCTGACGAGCTACCTGGTGTTTGTTCTTACACCCGCTGGCCAGGGGGTTCCGTCTCTGCCAGGCTCACTACGCCTCCCCACGCTCTCCTGGGGACCGCTCGCGAATATTCCGTGGCTAGGGAATGTCCTCTTTCAGCAGAATATCATCTTTTACATCGCTGTATTGATTTTGATTGCTGTTCAATTCCTGCTCTTCAGGACAAACATTGGCTTACGTATCAGGGCGGTGGGTGAGCATCCGCAAGCTGCAGATACCGCCGGTGTGAATGTGCGATTGCTGCGTTACTCGTGCGTTATCAGCAGTGGTCTACTCTCAGGCCTGGCAGGCGCCTACCTGTCGTTAGGTGTTGCGGGTGTCTTCAACCCGAATATGACGGATGGTAGGGGTTTTATCGCCCTTGCCGCTGTGATTTTCGGTAAATATAATCCCCTGGGAGCCGCTGTGGCCTGCCTCATATTTGGATTGGGTTATGGTCTTAGCCTCCCCCTTCAAGATTTGAGCAGC
>WNFY01003632.1_pt1 | contig 14397 bp, 7 predicted proteins | sample 5400091 | NCBI WGS metagenome assembly WNFY01 (sample SAMN13153364, study PRJNA577476) | soil metagenome | isolation source: 60 cm soil or saprolite under grassland replicate 1 | place: USA:California | collected 2016-06-15 | reverse complement strand
TCGGACGACGCTGAGAAGTACTTTCGACTGCTGCTTCGTCCTTAATCCTGCCACAATTGCATGTCCATAATATGGTGGTGGCTAAACAAAGGAGTCATCCTCTTGATCGAGAGTTCTCCAATAACGACACAAAAAAGTACTGGCAGTTACTCTAGTTTCAAGAGTAGGCTATTGCGATTACTGATGCCATTGATCCTATTATTGCAAGCCAGCACCTCCCTTCTCGCTTTGCGTAACACAGCCTTTCAGGATGAAGCTCTCTACCTGCTCGCCGGACGAGAGATTTTGCTCAGCTGGGTGGGTAAGGTATCGTATGTGGAACCCTATGGCCTCTACTTTTCTGGTTACCCCTCCTTTTATCCGGTCATTGGAGGTATGCTGGACTTCCTGGGGGGACTGGAAGCGGCACGCCTGCTTAGCTTGCTGTGTATGCTGATCGTGACGATCTGTGTCTATTTCATAACGATCCAGTTTTTTGATCGCAAGAGCGCACTGATCGCCGCCTTTCTCTTTGCTTGCGAAGGGTCAGTGTTGTTTCTTGGACGCCTGGCTACCTACGATGCCTTCTGTTTATGTTTACTGGCTCTGGCGGTGATGCTCTCCTTACGGGCCAGTAAGGCAGCTTCAACCCGGACGCTTCTGGCGGTGGGTCCTCTGCTGGTGCTGGCAGTCGCCGCCAAGTACGCTGGACTGCTGTTCGTGCCGACCGTGTTGGCACTTCTTGCCTGGTGGAGCTGGAAACATAAGGGATTGGAGGAAATGATCGTTCGCCTGGGGATCGCACTCTTTTCGTTGGTGGTGTCAGGCTTTATCGCCTTTCTCAATCTTGATAAGCAGGTACTTACCGGGCTGAGTTTTACGACCGTCAATCGCGTCAGCTTTATTCAGGTCGTGCCAATTCTGGTCATACAACACATCGCGGTGATGGAAGGCATCTTCTTTGGACTCGGTTTCCTGGGCCTACTTCTCTGTGGCAGGCAGCGGCTTCCCACCGGGCTGCTGCTCTTCGGCTCAGCTCTGCTGGTCCCGCTCTATCACACCTACAAGGGAGAGTTGGTCTCGCTGGACAAACATCTTGCCTTCAGTATGTTCTTTCTTGCCCCTCTGGCAGGCTTTGCCATTGCCTCCCTCGTCGGCTTGTGGCAGAGGCGCTCCGTTCGTCTTTCCTGGGTCCCTGCGCTGGCCCTCTGCCTGCTGACCCTCCCATTGGGTCTCCAGCAAGCACGAACACTCTACCAGGGTTGGCCCTCTAGCACCCAGCTCACGACGTTCTTGCGCTCAAGAGTACAGCTAGGGATTGGTCGCTACCTGGCAGAAGATTTCGATGTTTTGCGCTATAACCTGAAGAATGAGACGGATATCTGGCAATGGAGTAGCCTGGACTATTTCGTCTATACGGATAAGGAGCAACATGATCTTTCAGGAGAAGCTGCTTACAAAGCCGCGATTCAAGAAGGCTACTTCGATTTGATTGAATTGAGTTATGGCTATCACGCTCCTCTGGCGATGCAAATCACTCAAAAGCTGACCGCAAGTAAACACTACGACCTTATTGCCAGAATCCCTTATCACAATTCTTATGGCTCTGGCTATTTCTGGGTGTGGAGTAAGCATACGACGAGTCTTGCACAAGATAGCACTTCGTGTACTCAGCCGCAATCTGCACCGGGCAAAATCAGTCTGGCAGGTCTCGCTTTTGACCCTTCTCATATAGGACAAGATCCAACGCGAGGTGGCTTTCCCTCAAGTGGTCCCAATTACAGTATATGCAGTGGATGAAGCATCCTGAGTTAGCGAAAGCTGTCGATTTCATTACCGTTCACATCTATCTTAGTTCACACGGCCATAGCCGTAAACGCAGTAATGCGTGCTAGTGCTCCATTCTGCACCAGTATACGCAAACCGCAGTAGCCTGATTGGAAGGTGCTATCTGTAGCTGTCGCCATCCAAATATCTGGCTCAGCATTACCGGTTTGCCAGACTTTGGCAGCCAGTGTCGAGTCAACGGCTCTAAAACGCAAGGTATAGGATATGCCAGCCTGTGCAGCAAACGGTGTCTCATTGAGGATGGTGGTTGAGCCATTGACCTTTTTTTGTATGACAAGATTGGTACCGTCGATATATGCCTTGTACCAGTTGTTGCCATCGGTCCAGCGCAGCACTGCCCCCATATTCGTGTTATTGAAGCTGCTCATTGATCCCTTGAACAAGACCTGGGCATTGGTGGCAGGAGGCCCAAGCACGGCATTATAGGAAGTATAGCCGTTGGCTAGCTGGCCGGTATTAGCCGCAATGGAAAAGACTGTAGAGCTGTTGGCGTCGCCTCCCCATAGCTGTCCATCTGAAGCTGTTCCCCAATAGGTTTGATCTGCGTGTTGGAAGGTGTCCTGTGCCAGAGTCGCGGTCGGTGTTGTTGGTAGCTTTGGTGAGGACGTCAACGGTGGAGAAGACGATGATGTTGGTGGGATTTGCGATGTTGTATGCAGAACAAAGGTGGTGACAGAAAAAGGGGGAAGCTGATAGGTAAAAGCTCCGTTTTCTAACGGTAGTGTTCCTGTTTTGATGGGAGGATTTGGAAACAGAACAGACTCATCTTTTCTCCATACCTCGATTGCGCCAGAGGTTACTCCATTCAGGCTAACTGTGGCAGTCTGGGCAAGCGAGGGGTCTTTATTGATCATGACAATATTTTTGGGATTATCTGAAGCGTATACTTCAACATTAGGAAGCGTGCTGCTTGCATGCACTATAGTATCTCCAAAGCCTCGAAAGAGCCCTTCGCCTGTGAACATGCCAATACCATGATAGGCAGGGTTGGTATCATCGACATTGATTTTGACTACGTGTCCATATGCATCGGTGATGATATGCTCATGTTCATAAATGGCATTACCTTTATCGGCATAGAATAGTGACCATGCACCGGAACTTAAAATATGCCCCAGTGCTGAAGCAGTCCATACCGCGTGGAAGTTTGTATCATTTTGTACAGTTCCCCCCCAATTTAGTTCCCATTCCCCAACTTCAATCCCTATGTGAGAAGCTCGCGCAGGGACAGTTTGTTGGATGAGAGAGCGAAGGTTACGTATACTATTGCCATATTCTGCGGCCACCTGGAAAAGTTTCGTATAATCTCCCGGTACAGTACCCTCCTGGGCATAGCCATGAAAATCAACAAAATCAACTCTGCTGCCGGATTGCTCTAAAAATGTCTGTAGAAATGGGGCATCATACCAGGCAGTTGCTCCCCCACCGATTTTAATCGTTGGGTCGATAGCTTTCATCGCATCAGAGTTCTGATTAAAAATCGTACTATAGGTGGCTGCAGCCATGCCTGCCTGAGCGGGTTCATTCCCCACAATCCAGTACCGAACATAATTATTAGTGGCTTTATTAAAATGCCTGACCATATTTGCTGCATCGGCAGTACTATAGGGAACCATGATGAGCGGCTGTGCCCCTATTGCTTTAATTGCCTGTACCCATTGATCGCCTGTCCAGCGTGTATCACAGCCATTTGCGCCACAAATGATCTTGCTTGTTGGGTCTCCGGGGGTTGTGTATTTTAAGTCGAGGCGCATATATGTAACATCTAACATCTTCAACTTATGTTGTTCTAGCCGGTCGTTGGCAAAAACATCTGGAAAGCCATAACCGCTGATATCCATCCCGATCGCCAGAGGATCAAGCTTCCATATTGGTGAAGTGTAATCAATAGCAATATTTCCTAAACCAATAGCATGAGGTCTTTGTGAGACAAAAACTGTAAGAAAGGCACTAGCAAGTAGAACGAAAATGCCCAAAAAAGGAAGCATTTTAATTGTTATTTTCAGTAATGTGTGCTGCAATCATGGTCTCCTGTACTGGCGGGCTGTTGATAGTCACACCTTCACACTTTGCCTTCTGGTGCCACACTGTAGTTGACAAGAATGTGCCCAATAGCATCCGCCTTCATGAGGATACCATCGACCCCAAAACTTACAAGTATTTTCTTGCCTACCGGCATGTTCAATTTACTGAAATCAAAATCACACATATATGTTTTGTCACTACGTGTTACTACTGTACCTACTTTGGCGTTACCTGGCAAGTCTTACAGGCCGCCCAAAATGTCAGAGATACGATAGTACTCTTCCCCGATACGTTCGCAACTTGTCTCCTCCTACGCACTTCTCTAAGCTATTAAGAGAATTTGCTTCTCTATTAAGGACATAGTTAAGGAAGAACATGATTAAGGACATAGTTAAGGAAGAACATGCAAAAAAAAGCCTCTCTTCAGAAGAGTACCACTATCCCAACGGCTCCCATCGTCGATGCCAATACCGATGAACAATTCAAGGTCACGCGCTACGCTGAGTGGCTGACTACCGAGGCTAAGCGCAATAACAACGGTAGCCACCAACAAGAGGTAAGCAGAAAATATGCCGAGGACGCCTTAAAAACTGTCACCGTTAATAGCAAAGAATTTCGTCCTTTCGCTCCTTTTCGGCATACACTCTCTGCTTACAAAACAATGACGCGCGGACAAATTGTGGCCCTGAGCACAATTATGCTTGGGTGTGGGCTCGGCCTGCTGTTCTATGGTATGAAGCTGGCCGTAGTAGTTATTGCTATAATCACCTTGCTGTACCTTAGCTCTCTACTTCTGGACTTTCTGCTGGCTATGCGGGCACTCAATTTGTCAACAGAAGAACAGATCGACGATGCGACCATACAAGAGCTAGCTAATGCGGACTGGCCACAGTATACGATCCTTTGCCCTCTCTACCGCGAGGCCGAAGTGGTGCCCCAATTTGTACGAGCAATGCAGGCGCTGGACTACCCGACTGACAGGTTGCAGATCCTCTTCCTCACCGAGGAAGACGATGAGGCAACGCGCAATGCCATCGAAGCGATGCACCTGCCACAACATTTCAGTATCGTGACAGTGCCTGATGGTCAGCCGCGTACGAAGCCGCGCGCGTGTAATTTCGGATTATTGCAGGCTACTGGGGATTATGTGGTCATCTACGATGCAGAGGATGTCCCCGATCCCCTACAACTCAAGAAAGCCGTCCTGACGTTTGCAAATCATGACTCAGATCTGGCCTGTGTGCAAGCCAAGCTGAACTACTACAATACCAAACAGAATCTGCTGACGCGCTGGTTCACTGTGGAGTATTCCTTGTGGTTTGATCTGATGCTTCCGGGGATGCAACAGACGAAGTTGCCGCTGCCGCTTGGAGGCACGTCAAATCATTTTCGCATGGAGACGCTGCGCAAGGTAGGTGCGTGGGACCCCTTCAACGTTACCGAGGATTGCGACCTGGGTCTGCGCCTGGCTCGCTCCGGCCTTAAGACTACTGTGCTGGATTCGACGACGTATGAGGAGGCGAACTCGCAGGTGAAGAACTGGATACGTCAGCGGTCACGCTGGATCAAGGGCTACATGCTAACATACCTGGTGTATATGCGCGAACCTCTGCGCTATTTGCGCGAAGGACGTCTGCGCGAATTTTTTTCACTGCAACTGGTGATAGGTGGCAAGACGGGGGTGTTGTTGGTGAATCCTTTGCTGTGGGCAATGCTGGTGATCTATATCCTGTTCCGACCGATCGTTGGCGATGTGTATCATACGTTGTTCCCAGCGCCTGTCCTCTATATGGGCACGCTCTGTCTCATCTTTGGTAACTTCTTATATATCTACTCCCACCTCGTTGGTTGTATGAAGCGTAGTCAGTATAGTCTGATCAAGTGGGCGTTGTCTGTTCCCATCTACTGGGCGATGATGAGCATAGCAGCATCCCTGGCGCTCTTTCAGCTCATCTTCAAACCGCATTACTGGGAGAAGACGAAGCACGGCCTGCACCTGCATGCGTCTAGCTTGTTCTCCGGTAGCACAACCGTGGAGGAGGAACCCGAGTCGGTGGCGGCCAGGCAATTACCTGCCTTCACGAGCACAAAGCATGTGTCCCCGCTATTGCCTGCGTCTCCCTCGTCCCCCGGTAGCACAGCGGAGACAGGGAAACTCGAGTCGAAGGTGGCCGTGCAATTACCTGCCTTCACGAGCGCAGAACGTCCATCCGTGCGTCGTCCAAAGCGCCCGGCATGGCAACAGTGGCTCAAAGACCCCTGGCTGATAGCCACATTGGTCGTAGCCTGCGTTGCTAGCTGCGCCTCCTGTGGGTATTTTTTCCAACATCATCAGCTATTGCTCTATAACGATGCCATCTCACATCTAAGGATTGCACGAAGGGTCTTCGATAACACCCCTCCAGGTTTTGCTCAACTTGGAGGTGTCTGGCTCCCTTTGCCACAACTTCTGATGCTGCCTTTCATTTGGATTGATTACCTCTGGCGCACTGGTTTAGCAGGAAGTTTCCCGTCAATGTTTTGTTATGTCGTCGCGGTAGTCTACCTGTTTCGTTCGGCACGTCGTTTGACGCAGAATAGCCGCGCTAGCTTTGTGGGTACGCTGCTTTTCATCCTGAACCCAAATATTCTCTATTTGCAAACCACAGCACTTAGTGAAATAGTATGCATCGCTACGTCTGTAATAGCCTGTTACTATTTCCTGGCATGGACACAGGACAATCATCCGAAGCACCTGGTGGGAGCGGCGGCAGGCACTTTCCTGGCGACCCTGTCACGCTTTGATGGCTGGGGCTTGCTCTTAGTATTGCTTGTCTTGATGGTGGTACTCGCATGGAGCAAACGTCAGCACCTGGCACAGATCGAGGGTACCCTGATCGTTTTCGTCACACTAGCTGGTCTGGGGATAGGATTGTGGTTCCTTTGGGATGGGGTCATTTTTGGTGATCCACTCTACTTCCATCACTATCTGTTTTCATCTGCTGCTAACGAAGGTTTTTATACGTATCATAACCTCCTGCAGTCTATCATTGCCTACATGCTTACCTCCATAGAAACTGTTGGGCCGATCCTATTTGTCCTGGGGGCCATTGCCGTCGTCGTTTTTGTCTTTCGATGTCGCCTGGCACCAGACATGTTTGGGGCAATGGCATTTCTCACACCTTTCGTCTTTTACATCCTTCTATTCTACTTCGGACAAGATACCATCTATTTGCCAGGAAATACATCTCACACCTTGTGGAATGTACGCTTTGGAGCAGAGATCGTTGCGCCTGCCGCACTCTTTCTAGCAACACTAGCAGAAGGTTGGTCTATCAGTATGCCAGCGCGTATCAGGCCTCTAATCGGACAAATTGTCCTTGTAATAGCTATCGTCATACAGACCACTTTAACTGCTTCTGGGGGTATTATCTCACTGCAAGATGCCCAGTATGGTTCTTCTTGTGCACGAACAGAGCCTATGGCCTTTTATCTTGCGCAACACTATGATGGGGGAAGGATTCTGGAAGATGCAAACGCCTCCGACATTAATGAATCAGAGATTGGAATTGATCTCAAGAATACCATCTATGAAGGCTCCGCTGAGTTGTGGAAGAAGGCACTGAACGATCCAGCATCGATGGTAGAATGGATCATCGTGAGCCCAGACGCGCCTGGTGATCCCATAGCAAAGCGCATCGATCTGGAGAGCCCAGCATTTCTGTCACAATTTACCCTTGTAGTTCAGGAGCAGGATAGTATCATGTACGGCTCTTATCGCCTCAGCCTGTATCACCGGCATGGGCGCTCTCCGCTGCCGAAGCGACCTATACCAGCCAGTCTGCTCACTGACCATCGCCTATGCCATAGCGGAGCGTAATCACTGCGCGTTCGCGAGGAGTGAGCAGCGCCAGCGCGCGGTGAAGCTCTTCGCCCAGCAGGTGCTGTGGAGATTTCCGGACCCGTATAACCGGAATCTTTGGAGGAAAGAAAGAGAGGATGGCCCTCAATCAGGGAGATCAGCTCTCCGCTGACACGAGGGCATATTTTGCCAAAACACTTTCCGTTGGATCACCGGGTCCGATATCGTCCTGAATACTCTCGCTTCCTCTATTCCAGATAATATAGCCTGCAAGTCCTGCGTTAAATCCAGCACTCAGCTTTGCATCAAAGAAGGTTGCCCGCTGTTGGAGGGTGGCTATTGTTATGGTTCCAGAACAGGCCCGGTCAGGCGTGATATCAGCACAGATGCCTGATTCACCGACAAAGGATGGTTTGTTAAGATTTCGACAGACGCCGATTCGCTGCTGCATCTGCGAGGGCAACGCCGCTGCTTCTTGTTCATAATCATGCCACACATCGCAGAGGTCGACCTGGCCACTGACAATTGTGGTGTAGTCCGTTGTATTATCACCGGCGCATCCTCTTGGAACACCCAGATCTACCATGTGATTGGGATCAACCGCTTTAATAGCGATTGTCATATCATCGGCAAAACTTCGCAAAATTTGAGCGCCAGCAGGACCGCACTGGTCAGCATCCGGTTCATTCACGAGTTGCCAGAAGGCAATGGCTGGTTCATTGGCATAATGTCGAGCTAGTTTTATTGCATAATCACGGAACGAGAGTGGGTATCCATCATCTGGTTGTTTATATCCTGACTGGTACCAGAAAGATGTTTTCGTCGCTGTTGAAGGTTCACAATTTGTCAATTGATTTACGAGCATTGGAACAATATACAAACCATATTTCTTTGCATACACAATATAGCGATCAAAATCGGTATAGGCACCATTATTGCTGCCACTTTGATAAAATGCCGTTCTGACGACATTACCATGTGAAGCGGTTTTGATCTGAGAAAAAGTTGTATCAATTTCTGTATTCGTTGGTGCCCCACAGCCGGTTCCCATCCAATGCCAATTATATCCTATGAGACGGAGTGGTGAGCCATTCACCATCAAGTTTGAACCCGATGCGGTGACAAACGGGCTTCCCGCTAAACGAGACCTCAGGTCCTGTCGCTGCAAACTCGTTATGACGATTATTGGAATAATAACTAGCAGCAAAAGAAACGCAACAATACTTAGCACATAGAAGCGCTTTCTAGCAGATGGCGCCATTCTCTTTCCCATGGATTCCCATTTTTGAGATGTAGCTATTTCCTTATTCAGTCAGAAACGATGCTCCGCCTCACCTAACTGCAAGGAAGGAGCTGTTCCCTGTAAGTTTACGTTCCCCCTCAGGCCCCTGTCAAATCGATGCTTTGTGGGATTCCTGAATAGTTACAATTTTCCATAACATTGCGCGCAGGGGACTGCCGACTTGCAGGCGGCAGTCCCCTGCGCGCCTCCTTTCTGATGTTTGCAATATCTTAGCATATATGGTATACTTTCTGTATGCAGAGAACCGTCAAGATCCAACTGAATACCACGCCAGAGCAATCTCAAGCCTTGTCTGAGACGTTGCAGCAATTTACCGAAGCGTTCAATCACGTGTGTGCCTATGGCTGGCACCAGGGCGAAAAGAACGGGGTGAAGTTGCACCATGCGACGTACTACCAGACCAAAGCCGCTTGTACAGGTCTGGTGAGTGATCTGCTCATTCAGGCCCGTGTCAAAGCGACCGAGACGCTGAAAAGTGCCTTTGATCGCAAAGCCAAAGGACGCAAAACAGGCTGTCCTCACTCTCGCAGTTGTGCGGTTCGCTACAATGAAAAGACCTACATGCTCAACTGGACGGCGTCTACCGTTCGCCTCTCGACGGCAGCAGGACGGATCACGATTCCCTTCACGGTTCCTCCCTATGCGGCCAAATATGCAGGGGGTGAGGTGGCGACCGCTGACCTGTGCTACCGCAAGGGCGCGTACTGGTTGCATGTTGTTGTCTGCCTGCCTGACCCTGATCTCCCCGCTATCGGTGACGTCGTAGGGGTTGACCTGGGGCTCAACCGCCCTGCTGTAACCTCCAATCGCCAATTCCTTGGCAATCGTCACTGGAAAGAGGTTGACCGCCGCCGTTTTCGCCTCAGAAGAAAGCTTCAGTCCAAAGGAACAAAATCGGCTAAGAGACATCTGAAAAAGTTGTCTGGTAAGTCGATGCGATTCCACCGGGACTGTGATCATGTCCTCTCGAAGAGAATTGTCCAACATACCACCTCTGGTAGCACCATCGTGCTTGAGAATCTGACCCACATTCGTTCGACGTCGAAGATCACGAAAAAGAGCGAGACGAAACGGCGTCTGCATAGTTGGAGCTTTGCGCAGTTTCACGGCTTTCTTGCCTACAAAGCGCAGGAACGTGGTATGCAGGTGATCAAGGTTGACCCACGGCATACGTCGCAAACTTGTTCGCACTGTCATTTTCAACATCGCTCCAATCGTCGGTCTCAATCGCTGTTCAAGTGTCGAGAGTGTGGCTATACCCTCAATGCTGATCTCAATGCCAGTTACAACATTCGGGAGAAGTACATCACTTCTCTTGCTCAGGACGGTACATCTCTCCTGAGTGGGTCGCCGTCAACCGGCCTATTGTCTCAGTCCTCAGACTAGGGACAAGCCGCCTGCTTCGAGCTGGCGGTTGTTGACATTAGCTCGCAGGCACAAGCAAAAATGTCATGGATACTATAGTACTCTTCCCTAATACTTTAGCGACTTGTCTTCTCCTACGCACTTCTCTACACTAGTTCTTGTGAAATTTTTGCCAGGAAGCAGGGGTTGAGATAGAATTTCGTCGTTCTATTGGAAGCGCAGGATGCTTTGCAGGTTCAATGCTGTGTCGAGCGTGCATTTGAACCTCAGACTCCTCGCTCCCGCGTCTTTTCTTAACTGTATTTAAGGAACGGAGCACTTATATGGCGATTGAAAGTGGCCGGCACATGTTAGATAGTGCGGATGTTGCAGAACCAACGCAGAAACTTGTCGCGCGGGAAAAGAGTATTCAGAGGCGGCAGCGGGGTGGAAACCAGGCACAGACTATTCTCCCCACCACTCATGATCTGAGTGTCGTTGTTCCAACCAGAAATGAACGTGATAACATCTGGCCGCTAGCAGAATCGCTGCATACTGCCCTGCGTGGCTTGCGTGTGGAAATCATCTTCGTTGACGATAGTGACGATGATACGCCAGAAGTCATCGAGGATGCCGCAAAGGCGATGAGTTCGTCTCTGTTTCATATCCAACTGGAGCATCGTTTAGCTGGAGATGCACGCGCTGGTGGGCTCGCCACTGCCGTTGTACATGGCATGAACAGAGCACAGGCAGAATATGTCGCGGTCATCGATGCTGATCTTCAGCATCCTCCGGAGCAGCTCCGTGTTTTTTATGACCGGGCGATGACGCAGAATGTGGACCTGGTAGTAGCCAGCCGGTATATGAAAGGTGGGAGCTATCAGGGGCTGGCTGGCGTAGGACGACGATGTATTTCTGTTGGTCTAAAATGGACGGCCAGGTTTCTCTTTCCTGAGCACTTGCTGCGTATCTCTGATCCACTGGGCGGTTTTTTTCTCTTGCGCCGTTCGCTTCTGGCCGATGTATCACTGCGCCCAATCGGCTACAAAATTCTGTTGGAGCTTCTCATTCGCTGTCCATGGCGGCAGGTGCTCGAAGTTCCTTACCATTTCCGGGCGCGGACTCATGGGGAGAGCAAGGCGAATATGCAGCAGGGCATACTCGCCTTGCTGCATATGCTGCGCTTGTGGCGCGAAGTGCCAGTTGCCGGACGGATCTGGAAGATCAGTCTTCTGCTTCTTCTGAATATGTTGATTATATTGGCATTGTTCAATGTAAGCAAGTCTTTCTATACGCATGCGCATAAACTTCCTTATACGCGCGATCGCTCGTTGCGCCTCCGGAAGCATAGTGCCGAGAGCCTGCCAGATGTGGAACATGCCATTCCAGACTTCTAGTCAAGTGACCCCACGGCTAAAGCCCTGTCTTTTACCCACATTTTACAATTGAGTTTTGTGAAACAGCTAGAGAGGCCAAGTGCCACTGTTGACTGTTTCACAAACACATCCATGGTGATTGGCTTCTCAAGCCTTCCCAAAAAGATGTGGGTAAGAATCAGGGCTAAAGCCGGGGCTTGCCCCTGACTCCGAAGAGTCGAGACGATAGCCTGCTTGACCGGGCAGGCCACTAGCCAAGGGTTACTAACAGTTGCCTTTTTTCTGTAATTACCTTATACTAACTACTGTATGGTAAGACAGAAATCTGAAGGTTCCAGAGAACCCAAACTGTTGCGAGTTGGGGTAGCAGCGTATGAGTTAGGGCTGCATCCCTTCACCGTCCGACGCTGGATCAAACTTGGAAAGATCCAGGCGGTGCGCATCGGCCTGGAAGCGCGTATTCCCCGCAGTGAAATCGAGCGGATCAAGGGTTCGACCGATGAGCGACTCCTGGTGCTCTATGGGCGGGTAAGCGGGCAGGGACAAAAAGATGACCTGGACACGCAGGTAGAACGCTTGCAAGTGTGGGCAAAGGCCGAGCGACCGGGACGCAAAACGCTCGTCCTCTCCGATATTGGTTCTGGACTCTCTGCTACACGCAAGCACCTCTCGCGGCTGCTCAAGATGGTCTGTGAAGACCGGGTGGGAGAAGTTGCCGTAACGTACGGCGACCGGCTGACTCGTTTTGGACAAGAGTATCTGGAGACTTTATTTGACAGTTTCGGAGTGACGCTCACGATCCTCTCGCCCGGTGAAGAGAAAGCACCAGAGCAGGAATTGACTGATGACCTGCTGGCAATTATCGCTTCCTTTTCTGGTCGGTTGTATGGAATGCGTTCGCACAAGCAAAAGGAACTCCTCAAGTGCGCTCAGACCGTGATCAACAATCCCTAAGTTATCCGCTGCGCTTACCCAACGAAGCCCAGGCGGATGCGCTTCGCCTCCTGGATGTATCCAGGGAGGTGGTCAATACCGTGATCACCTCCCTGTGGCCACGACTTGATGAGTTTAGCACCCGCGAAACCAAGTATGCCTACAAACAGGTGGAAGAGATGATCAGCAGCCCGGCAGCTCATGGTCATCGGCAATGGAGGTGCGAAGCCGAGCAGGCGGGCCGCATTCTCCGTGGGCAGGCCGAGCGCAAAAGTGCGTTTGCGCTGATCTTGCCCATTCTCGAACAGGGAATGATCCAGCCCAAAACCGAGGCCAAACGGGCGGGCAAGAATCGGAAAGCCATCAAGCAAGCCCTGACCGATCTGCGAGAGGCGAACTCGGATGGAGGCAACGCCGTCGAACTGCAAAGCCTGATCGAACAAGCGTGTAATTTCTATCTGGTCAATGGTTGCTTCCCCGAGAGCTACGAACAGATGCAGACCATCCCTGTGCTGAAAACAGGCATCTTACCCTACGCAGGTGATGATGGTCCGGCGATGGGCCAATCTTACCGCATGCAGATTGACCTGGAGCAAAAGCAGGTGACGCTTGCCATCCGATATCCCGATGAAGCAGGCCAGTGGGCACGCACCTGGCGTGAAAAAACCACGAAGATGGCTCTGCCTGAGCAAATCCTCGCTCGTCTCAAACAGGGAGAGGCGCTGGCTCCCAGCTTGCGGGAAATCAACCAGCCAGATGGAACCCGCTCCGCTGTTCTCGATTTTATTGTCCAAGTTCCTGTCACCCAGGCGGCCTCATGGTCCTCCATGCGCTCTGTGCTTGGGTTTGATTGGGGCGTGCGTACGCTTGTCACTGCCAGCGTGGTCGATCTAGAAGGTCACCAAGTCGGGCGTCCTTTCTTCCTGGACACCGGGCCGTTTGATGGGCGACAAGCCCGCACCCGGCGGCAAATAGACCTCCTCAAGTCGAAAGTGGCTAGGTTGGAAGCCCGCCGTGACGGTTTTCCCGAGGGCGATCCCAGGCTTACGCCGACCACGCGACAACTTGCGGTGTTGCGCCGGGAGATTGCCCAGTGCTGGCGAAAGTATGAAGCCAGAAACAAAGACCTCGCTCACCTCGCCGCCAATGTGCTGCTCCTGCTCGCCACAGCTTCTGGCTGTGAATTGATCGCGGGAGAGTCCCTCAAGTCGATGAAATCCACCGGACGGGGCAGAAATGCCCAAGGTCGGTGGAGGAACTGGCGCAACAACGCGCAAATCCGAGGTGAGTTATGGCACACCCTTCGCTATAAATGCTTTCTTTTGGGCATTCGGCTTGAATGGCAACAGCCCCAGAAAACATCACATACCTGTCCACATTGCGGCAAGCCTGCCGACACCTACCGCTCGCCAGCCCATCTTGATACGGTCAATGATTGGGGAGCCTGGCTCGTGTGCTCAAACTCACAGTGTCAGTGGAACGGCTCACGAGACTATGCCGCCTCACTCAACATTGCTCGCCTTGGGGCTACCGAGATCTTACACGCACAAACCACCGGACGCATATTTCATCCTTCCATTGCTGACGCAGCAGTGAAAGCCGTGTCCTATATGGGCACGGTTGCGGTGCTACGGTTACCACCGCCGGTCCCTCGGGGCCGCTTGCTTTACGCAGGAAGAATCTACCTGAACGGCTGGCGTAATTCTGTGAAGCTTCGATCATCCTATTCCACAGAGACTATGCTCAAA
>WNFY01005536.1_pt1 | contig 14405 bp, 11 predicted proteins | sample 5400091 | NCBI WGS metagenome assembly WNFY01 (sample SAMN13153364, study PRJNA577476) | soil metagenome | isolation source: 60 cm soil or saprolite under grassland replicate 1 | place: USA:California | collected 2016-06-15 | reverse complement strand
TTCTTGCGGGCGGCGCTGCGCCGCGCGACGGTCGCGGGTCGCGCGGTTCCGGTCCTGATGGGCGCGGCCTTCAAGAACAAGGGTGTGCAGCCGCTGCTCGACGCGATCGTCGACTTCCTGCCGTCGCCGGCGGACGTGCCGGCCGTGTCAGGTAAGGACCCGGCGGGACACCCCACCACGCGCAAGGCCGAGGACGCCGAGCCGTTCTCGGCGCTGGCGTTCAAGATCATGAACGACGCGAGCGACCCATTCGTGGGAACGCTGACCTACTTCCGGGTTTACTCGGGCAAGGTTGCTACGGGCGCCACCGTCTACAACGCGGCGAAGGGCAAGCGGGAGAAGATCGGACGTCTCCTTCGCATGCACGCCAACAAGCGCGAGGACGTCAAGGAGGTGACCTGCGGCAACATCGCCGCGGCGGCTGGCCTCCGCGTCACCACCACCGGTGATACGCTTTGCGACGAGGCCGCGCCGGTCGTGCTGGAAGTGATGAGCTTCCCGGCGCCGGTCATCTCGATCGCGATCGAGCCGAAGACCCAGGCCACCCAAGAAAAGCTGGGGATGGCGCTCGCGAAGCTCGCCGTCGAGGATCCGTCGTTCAGCGTGAAGACCGATCCCGAGACGGGTCAGACGATCATCTCCGGGATGGGCGAGCTGCCCCTCGAGATCATCGTCGACAGGCTGGTGCGCGAGTTCAAGATCGAGGCGTACGTGGGGCGGCCCCAGGTCGCCTACCGCGAGACGATCGCCCGCGAAGCCGACGCGGAAGGGAAGTACATCCGCCAGACCGGCGGCCGCGGCGCCTACGGCCACGTGTCGCTGCACGTCGGGCCGGCCGAGGGCAAGGGGATCATCTTCGAGGACGCCACGGTCGGCGGCACGGTCCCGCCCGAGTTCGTGCCGGCGGTCGAGCGCGGCGTGCGTGAGACGCTGGCGCGCGGCGTGATGGCGGGCTACCCGATGATCGACGTCGCCGTGAAGTTGACGGGCGGCAGCTACCACGAGATCGATTCCAGCGAGAAGGCGTTCCAGATCGCCGGCTCGATGGGGGCCCAGGCGGCGGCGCGCGAGGCGGGGCCGGTCCTGCTCGAGCCGCTCATGCAGGTCGAGGTGCTGACGCCCGATCAGTTCATGGGCGAGGTGACGGGGAACCTGTCGGCGCGGCGGGGCCGCGTGTCCGGGATGGAGGCGCGCGGGTCGGCGCAGGCGATCACGGCCGAGGTGCCGCTCGCGAGCATGTTCGGTTATTCGACGGATGTTCGGTCGATGACCCAGGGACGCGCTACATACACGATGCAATTTTCGCGGTATGCACCTGTCCCGACGCACGTGACCGAATCGATCGTCGAGCGCATGCGGGGCGCTTACTGAAGGTTCAACAAGTCGAGAGGCAAGAGAGAGCGAGAGCGCGGCATCACGATCGCGATCGCGCACGTGGAGTACGAGACGAACAACCGTCACTACGCGCACGTCGACTGCCCTGGCCACGCCGACTACATCAAGAACATGATCACCGGCGCGGCGCAGATGGACGGCGCGATCCTGGTCGTGTCGGCGCCTGACGGCCCGATGCCGCAGACGCGCGAGCACATCCTGCTGGGCCGCCAGGTCGGCGTTCCGGCGATCGTCGTCTACCTGAACAAGGTGGACATGATCGCGAAGGAAGACGCGGAGCTGCTGGACCTCGTCGAGCTGGAGCTGCGCGAGCTTTTGTCGAAGTACCAGTACCCGGGCGACACGACGCCGATCGTGCGCGGCAGCGCGCTCAAGGCGCTTGAAGGCGACCCGAGCGACCTGGGCGAGCCGTCGATCCTCAAGCTGCTCGAGGCGTGCGACACGTTCATCCCGGAGCCGAAGCGCGAGATCGACAAGCCGTTCCTGATGCCGGTCGAGGACGTGTTCACGATCTCGGGCCGCGGCACGGTCGTCACGGGCCGCGTCGAGCGTGGCATCGTGAAGGTGGGCGAGGAGATCGAGATCGTCGGCTTCATGCCGACGTCGAAGACGGTCGTGACGGGCGTCGAGATGTTCCGCAAGCTGTTGGACGAGGGGCGCGCGGGCGACAACATCGGGGCGCTGCTGCGTGGCACCAAGCGCGAGGAGATCGAGCGCGGGCAGGTGCTGGCGAAGCCGGGGAGCATCACGCCTCACAAGAAGTTCAAGGGCGAGATCTACATCCTCAAGAAGGAAGAGGGCGGGCGACACACGCCGTTCTTCAAGGGCTACCGCCCGCAGTTCTACTTCCGCACCACCGACGTCACGGGCCTTTGCACGTTGCCGGAGGGCGCGGAGATGGTGATGCCGGGCGACAACGTCAGCCTGGAGATCGAGCTCATCACGCCGATCGCCTGCGAGGAAGGTCTCCGCTTCGCGATTCGCGAGGGCGGCAAGACCGTCGGCGCGGGCGTCGTCACCAAGATTCTCGAATAGCTGGAGTCACTGAGTCATGGCCGCACAACGAGTCATCATCACCCTCGAATGCACCACCTGTCGGGAGCGCAATTACTCCACGACGAAGAACAAGCGCGCGAATGCAGAGAAGCTGGCGTTGTCGAAGTTCTGCTCGCGTTGCCGCAAGCACACCAGTCACAAAGAAACCAAGTAGGTACGGAGCAGCGTCAAATGAACTCTAGGGCAGTAGCTCTAATGGTAGAGCAGCGGACTCCAAATCCGCGGGTTGGGGGTTCGAGTCCCTCCTGCCCTGCTCGGCAATGTGGATAGACACCAATGGGTCCGAACAAATTCGTCCATCTGATGTTTGCGCTCGGCGCGCTGCTTCTGGCGTTCATCGTTTCAAAGATGACCGACTGGGCGTGGAGCTACTTTGCCAAGCCGAATGATTTGTTGGTGAACGCCATTGCGTTGATCGCGGCCGGAACCGCCGCGGTCGTGGCGTACCGGAACGAACAGGTGTTCGCGTCTGTCGTCGAGGTCACGCGAGAACTGGAGAAAGTCACCTGGCCCACACGAAAAGAAACCTCCGCCGCGACTGTCGTCGTCATTGTGACGGTGCTGATTTCGGCCCTCATCCTGAGTAGTTTCGATGTCCTTTGGTCAAAACTCACAAGCTGGTTCCTTAGCGGTTAGTGACGGGGGCTCTCCCATGCCGATGAAGTGGTACGTGGTACACACCTATTCGGGCCACGAGAACAAGGCCAAGCTGTCGCTCCTCGACCGCGTGCGCCAAGCCTCGCTCACCGACAAATTTGGCGACATCCTGATCCCGACCGACACCGTCGTCGAGCTGGTGAAGGGGCAGAAGCGTTCAACGACGCGGAAGTTCTTCCCCGGCTACATGTTCGTGCAGATGGATCTCGACCAGGCGACGTTTCACCTGGTCAAGAACACCCCGAAGATCACGGGGTTCCTCGGCGGCACGAACCCGCAGCCGGTCAAGGAGACGGAGATCCAGAACATCAACGTCGCCATGACGGAAGGGGCCACGCGTCCCAAACCGCGGATCTCCTTCGAGGAAGGCGAGACGGTCCGGGTGATTGATGGGCCGTTCGCCAACTTCACCGGCACCGTCGTCGAGGTGAAGGCAGAGAAGCAGAAGATTCGCGTCAACGTTTCGATTTTTGGCCGCGCGACGCCGGTCGAGCTCGATTTCGCTCAAGTCGAAAAGTCCTGAAAGCCGAAAAGTCATGAAGAAGATATCCGGTTTCATCAAGCTCCAGGTTCCCGCCGGTAAGGCCAACCCGTCGCCCCCCATCGGGCCAGCGCTCGGTCAGCACGGCGTCAACATCATGGAGTTCTGCAAGCAGTTCAACGCACGCACCCAGGCGCAGACGAAGGACGACGTCACGATCCCGGTCGAGATCACGGTCTACTCGGACCGGTCGTTCACCTTCATCACGAAGACGCCGCCGGCGCCGATCCTGATCAAGAAGGCGGCGGGGCTGGCCACGTCGAAGAAGCCCGGCTCGGGGTCGAAGGAGCCGAACAAGGTGAAGGTCGGGAAGATCTCGGCCAAGCAGCTCCGCGACATCGCGACGACGAAGATGCCCGACCTCAACACCACGGACGTCGACGCCGCGATGCGCACCATCGCCGGCACCGCGCGGTCGATGGGCATCGAGGTCGAGGGTTACGGCAACTAAGAAAGAGTCGGGAAAAACAGCCATGGGTCATCACGGAAAGAACTTCAAGAACGCGTCGGCCAAGGTCGATCGCACCAAGCGCTATTCGATCGACGAGGCGTGCAAGCTTGTCCCGGAGACGAAGGTCGCGAAGTTCGACGAGAGCGTCGACATCGCCGTCCGTCTCGGCGTCGATCCGAAGCACGCCGATCAGATGGTGCGCGGCGCGGTCGTGCTGCCCCACGGCACCGGCAAGAGCCAGCGCGTCATCGTCGTCGCCAAGGGCGACAAGGCGAACGAGGCCCGGGCGGCAGGCGCGGATGCGGTCGGCGCCGAGGAGCTGGTCGAGAAGATCCAGAAGGAGAACTGGACCGAGTTCGACTCGATGGTCGCGACCCCTGACATGATGGGCCTGGTCGGCCGGCTCGGCCGCGTGCTCGGCCCGAAGGGGCTGATGCCGAACCCGAAGGTCGGGACGGTGACCAATGACGTCGCCAAGGCCGTGCGCGAGCTCAAGGCCGGCCGCGTCGAGTTCCGCGTCGAGAAGGCCGGGGTCGTTCAGGCCCGCATCGGAAAAGTATCGTTCGGCGGCGAAAAGCTGCTCGCCAACGCCCGCACGATGATCGAGACGCTGCTGAAGCTCAAGCCCCAGTCGGCCAAGGGGACGTACATGCGGTCCGTGACCGTATCCACGACCATGGGCCCCGGCATCAAGATCGACCACCTGCCGCTGGTCGCCGAATTCGAGACGAAGTAATGCAACCGCAACTACAGAAACCTGCGAGCGCAGCGTGGCTTTGCCACGCGGAGCAAGCACGCGGCGAAGCCGCGGCACCCCTCCTTAAGGAGGGGCGTGGGGGAGGATATTGATGGAACGCGCCGTTAAAGAAGAGAACATCACCGCCCTCAAGGGCGACCTCGCGAAGGCGACCAGCCTGGTGCTGGCCGACTTTCGCGGCATCACCGTCAAGAACGACACGGCGCTGCGCCGCGAGTTCCGCCTCAACGGCTGCAAGTACCAGGTCGTGAAGAACACGCTCCTCGGCCGCGCGGTCGAGGGAACGGGCATGGCCGGGCTCGAGAAGCTGTTCGTGGGCCCGACGGCGATCGCCTACTCGTTCGAGGATCCGGCCGCCCCCGCCAAGATCGCGACGAAGGTCGCGAAGGGCGAGGAGAAGTTCATCATCAAGGGCGGCTACGTCGACGGCAAGGCGCTGGACGCGAAGGGTGTCGAGGCATTGTCCAAGATGCCGACCAAGGACGAGCTGCGATCGTCTTTCCTTGCACTTCTCGTCGCTGCGCCCCAAAACTTCCTGGCCCTCCTGCAGGCCGCCCCCCAGCAGATGCTCGGGGTGCTGGTTGCGCGCGAGCAATCGCTGGCCGAAGGCGGCGACAAGTAGCCCGCGCCGGACGCCGGACACAAAAGACGAGAGCTTTTCAGTTTCAGTTTCAACGAACGCGGAAATGAACGAACCAAGGAGCGATTGATATGGCCGATGTGACGAAAGAACAGGTTGTCGACTTCCTCTCCAAGATGTCCGTCATGGACATGGCGACTCTGAAGACGGAGCTCGAGGAAAAATGGGGCGTCAAGGCGGCGGTCGCTGCGGCGGCGGGCCCGGCGGTTGCGGCCGGCGCTGCGGCTCCGGCGGCGGAGCAGACGGAGTTCACCGTCATCCTGACCGACGCGGGCGCGAACAAGATCGGCGTCATCAAGGCGGTCCGCGAGGTCACGAACCTCGGCCTCAAGGAAGCCAAGGACCTCGTCGACGGCGCCCCCAAGACGGTCAAGGAAGGCGTCAACAAGGCCGACGCCGAGACCATCAAGAAGAAGCTGGTCGAAGCGGGCGGCAAGGTCGACGTCAAGTAGTTGTTGTCTTCAAGTCCTGAAAATTTCGCGTCGGAGGTCCCTGCGTCCCTTTGTTGGGAGGGGGGGATCTCCGACCATCGGCTATTTCCGTTGCTGCAAGAAGGAGTCTAGATGGCGTCTCCGGTGATCCAGAACAATTTCAGGGCGCGGAAGACCTTCGCGAAGATCGCGAAGATCATCGACATCCCCAACCTGATCGATATCCAGAAACAGAGCTACGAGAAGTTCCTGCAGAAGGACGTCCCCCTCGACAAGCGCGAGGACGTGGGCCTGCAGGGCGTCTTCAAGAGCGTGTTTCCGATCAAGGACTTCTCGGAGACGTCGTCGCTCGAGTTCGTTTCGTACACGCTCGACAAGCCCAAGTACGACGTCGACGAGTGCCGCCAGCGCGGCATGACGTTCGCCGCGCCGATCAAGGTGATCGTGCGCCTCGTCGTGTGGGACACGAACGAGGAGACCGGCTCTCAGTCAATCCGTGACGTCAAAGAGCAGGAGGTCTTCTTCGGCGAGATCCCGCTGATGACGGACAACGGGACGTTCATCATCAACGGCACCGAGCGCGTCGTCGTCAGCCAGCTGCACCGCAGCCCGGGCGTCTTCTACGATCACGACAAGGGCAAGACGCACTCGTCGGGCAAGCTGCTCTACAGCGCCCGCATCATCCCGTACCGCGGGTCGTGGCTGGATTTCGAGTTCGACGCCAAGGATCTGCTCTACGTCCGCATCGACCGCCGCCGCAAGCTGCACGCGACCGTGCTGCTCCGCGCCCTCGGGTACTCGACGGAGGAGCTGCTCAACTACTACTACGACACCGAGACCATTTACCTCGAGCCGAACAAGAAGTACGCGAAGTCGGTCGAGTACGATCTTCTCCCCGGCCAGCGCGCCAGCCGCGACATCCGCCACCCGGACACGCGCGAAGTCCTCGTCAAGAAGAACCGTAAGTTCACCAAGCTCGCGATCAAGAAGCTGAAGGATTCGAACGTCGAGCGCCTGTCCGTCGAGGTCACGGATCTGGCCGGCAAGGTCGCCGCCAGCGACATCATCGACGAGGCGACCGGCGAGGTCATCCTGCAGTGCAGCGAAGAGGTGACGGAGTCGAAGCTCGACGAGCTGCGCGAGCACGGCATCAACGACTTCAAGGTCCTCTTCATCGACAACCTGAACGTCGGGTCATACCTCCGCGACACCCTGATCGCCGACAAGCTGCAGACGTCGGACGAGGCGATCATGGAGATCTACCGCCGGCTGCGCCCGGGCGATCCGCCCACGCTCGAGACGGCGATGAACCTGTTCAACAACCTGTTTTTCAATCCGGAGCGCTACGACCTCTCGAAGGTCGGCCGCCTGAAGTTGAACTACAAGTTCAAGCTGGATGAACCGCTCGACAACACCGTCCTCACCAAGCGCGACATCCTCGAGACGATCCGCTACCTGATCGATCTCAAGAACGGCAAGGGCTCGATCGACGACATCGATCACCTCGGTAACCGCCGCGTGCGCGCGGTCGGCGAGCTGATGGAGAACCAGTACCGCATCGGCCTCGTGCGCATGGAGCGCGCGATCAAAGAGCGCATGAGCATGTCTCAGGAGATCGAGACGCTGATGCCGCACGACCTCATCAACGCGAAGCCCGTGTCGGCGGTCGTGAAGGAGTACTTCGGGTCGTCGCAGCTGTCGCAGTTCATGGACCAGACCAACCCGCTCTCCGAAGTGACGCACAAGCGGCGTCTCTCGGCCCTCGGGCCGGGCGGTCTGACCCGCGAGCGGGCCGGCTTCGAGGTGCGCGACGTCCACGGCACGCACTACGGCCGTATCTGCCCGATCGAGACGCCGGAAGGTCCGAACATCGGCCTGATCGCGTCGCTGTCGACCTACGCCCGCGTCAATGAGTTCGGCTTCATCGAGACGCCGTACCGCAAGGTGGACGGCGGCGCCGTCACCGACAAGGTCGAGTTCTACTCGGCGTTGCAGGAGGAAGGGCACTACATCGCCCAGTCCAACACCGCGGTCGACAAGAAGGGGAAGTTCACGGACGACCTCATCTCGTGCCGTCACAACACCGAGTTCGTCATGGCGAAGCCGGAAGAGGTGACGCTGATGGACGTGTCGCCGAATCAGCTCGTTTCGGTCGCCGCGTCGCTGATCCCGTTCCTCGAGAACGACGACGCGAACCGCGCCCTGATGGGTTCGAACATGCAGCGCCAGGCGGTGCCGCTGATCCGCACGCGCTCGCCGCTCATCGGCACGGGCATCGAGGGGATCGTGGCCCGCGACTCGGGCGTCACGGTCGTCGCCAAGCGCGACGGCATCGTCGACTCGGTCGACGCGACCCGCATCGTCGTCCGTCCGACCCAGGAGAGCGAGGACGATCCGCTGTCGGCCAAGCCGGACATCTACAACCTGACCAAGTTCCAGCGGTCCAACCAGAACACCTGCATCAACCAGAAGCCGATCATCGAGCGCGGCGACCCCGTCAAGATGGGTGACGTCATCGCCGACGGTCCGGCCACGGAGCGGGGTGAGCTGGCGCTGGGCGAGAACATCCTGGTCGCGTTCATGCCCTGGGGCGGCTACAACTTCGAGGACTCGATCCTCGTCAGCGAGCGCCTGGTGCGCAACGACCACTTCACCTCGATCCACATCGAGGAGTTCGAGTGCGTCGCGCGCGACACCAAGCTCGGCAAGGAAGAGATCACCTGCGACATTCCGAACGTCGGCGAGGAGGCCCTCAAGGACCTCGACGAGTCGGGCATCGTGCGCATCGGCGCCGAGGTGAAGCCGCAGGACATCCTGGTCGGCAAGATCACGCCCAAGGGCGAGACCCAGCTGTCGCCGGAAGAGAAGCTGCTTCGCGCGATCTTCGGCGAGAAGGCCGGCGACGTGCGCGACAGCTCGCTGCGCGTCCCGCCGGGCGTGCAGGGCATCGTCATCTCGGCGAAGGTGTTCTCGCGCAAGGGGACGGAGAAGGACGAGCGCGCCAAGGACATCGAGGACCTGGAGAAGGAGAAGTTTCTCGCCGACCAGCGCGACGAGGTGAAGATCGTCTCCGAGTCGTACTTCGCGAAGATGCGCAAGCTGCTGATCGGCAAGACCACGGCGGTGCGCCTGGTCGACGACAAGGGCAAGGTGCTCTGCGCGAAGGGCCAGAAGATCGAGAGCGCCACGCTCGACGAGATCCCGGCGCGTTACTGGGCCGAGCTGCAGGTCGAAGAGGGCGGCAAGATCCAGGAGAAGCTGGAGCAGCTGGCGTCGCGCCTGCAGGAGGACATCAACGCCATCGAGGCGCTCTACCGCGACAAGATCTCGAAGCTCACCAAGGGCGACGAGCTCCCGCCGGGCGTCATCAAGATGGTGAAGGTGTATGTCGCCATCAAGCGCAAGCTGTCGGTCGGCGACAAGATGGCCGGACGCCACGGCAACATGGGCGTCGTCTCGCGTGTGCTGCCGGAGGAGGACATGCCGTTCCTCGCCGACGGGACGCCGGTCGACATCGTGCTCAACCCGCTGGGCGTCCCGTCGCGCATGAACGTCGGGCAGATCCTCGAGACGCACCTCGGCGGAGCGGCGCTCTACCTGGGCAAGCAGATCGACGAGATGGTCCAGACGCAGTGGACGGGCGACAGCCTGCGCGCGAAGTTGAAGAAGGTGTTCACCGACGAGCACCACGTGCAGATGCTCGACGAGCTGGACGACAAGGGCCTCGTGCGCTTCGCGCAGACGGTGCGCGAGGGCGTGCACCTGGCGACGCCGGTCTTCGACGGCGCCAAGGAGATCGACATCAAGGCCGCGCTCACGAACGCGTCCATGGCGACGAACGGGCAGGCCACGCTGTTCGACGGCAAGACGGGCGAGGCGTTCGATCACGACGTCACGGTCGGCGTCATGTACATGCTGAAGCTCCACCACCTCGTGGATGACAAGATCCACGCCCGGTCGATCGGACCGTACTCGCTGGTCACGCAGCAGCCCCTGGGCGGCAAGGCCCAGTTCGGCGGCCAGCGGCTCGGCGAGATGGAGGTGTGGGCGATGGAGGCCTATGGCGCCGCTTACGGCCTGCAGGAGTTCCTGACGGTGAAGTCGGATGACGTCATCGGCCGGACCCGCATGTACGAGGCGATCGTCAAGGGCGAGCACGTCCTCGAGTCGGGCCTGCCCGAGTCGTTCAACGTGCTCCTCAAGGAGCTTCAGTCGCTCTGCCTCAACGTGGAGTTGATCGAGGACCCGAACGCGCCACGCAAGCAGGAGTCGACGCTGGAGTTGATGGCGCGCGAGGTCGCCGCGAAGGCCAGCGCGGCCGCCGCGGCTGCCAGCGCGGCGCCGTCAGCCGCGAGCGAGCTCGGCGGCGAATAAAGGTTCGAGAAGTTTTTAAAGGATTCGTGAATGGTTTGAGAAAGGCCAAAACGTGAAAGACATTTTCAACTTCTTCGAGAAGCCGAAAGATCCGCTGTCGTTCTCGGCGATCCGCATTTCGCTGGCGTCGCCCGAGAAGATCCGTGAGTGGTCGCACGGCGAGGTCAAGAAGCCGGAGACGATCAACTACCGGACGTTCAAGCCGGAACGGGACGGCCTGTTCTGCGCGAAGATCTTTGGCCCCGTGAAGGACTACGAGTGCAACTGCGGCAAGTACAAGCGCATGAAGCACCGCGGGATCGTCTGCGAGAAGTGCGGCGTCGAGGTCATCCAGTCGAAGGTCCGCCGCGAGCGCCTCGGCCACATCAACCTCGCGACCCCGGTCGCGCACATCTGGTTCCTCAAGTCGTTGCCGTCGCGTATCGGCAACCTGCTCGACATCACGCTGAAGGACCTCGAGAAGATCCTCTACTGCGAGTCGTACGTCGTCACCGACGCGAAGGAGACGGGTCTGCAGCGCGGTGAGCTCCTGACCGAGGAGCGCTACCTGAAGGCGATCGAGGAGTTCGGCGAGGACAACTTCGCGGCCGGCATGGGCGCGGAGGCGATCCGCGACCTCCTGAAGTACATCGACGTGCATAAGCTCAGCGAGCAGCTGCGCGCCGAGATGAAGGAAGCGACCAGCGAGGCGAAGCGGAAGAAGCTGTCCAAGCGCCTCAAGGTCGTCGACGCGTTCCGCGAGTCGGGCAACAAGCCCGAGTGGATGATGCTGGACGTGATCCCGGTGATCCCGCCCGATCTGCGCCCGCTCGTTCCCCTCGACGGCGGTCGCTTCGCGACGTCGGACCTGAACGACCTCTACCGGCGCGTCATCAACCGGAACAACCGGCTCAAGCGCCTGCAGGAGCTGAACGCCCCCGAGATCATCATCCGCAACGAGAAGCGGATGCTACAGGAGGCGGTCGACGCTCTGTTCGACAACGGCCGTCGCGGCAAGACCATCACGGGCCCGAACAAGCGCCCGCTCAAGTCGCTGTCCGACATGCTGAAGGGCAAGCAGGGGCGGTTCCGCCAAAATCTTCTAGGCAAGCGCGTCGACTACTCAGGCCGAAGCGTCATCGTCGTGGGTCCCGAGCTGAAGCTGCACCAGTGCGGCCTGCCGAAGAAGATGGCGCTCGAGCTGTTCAAGCCGTTCATCTACAACAAGCTAGAAGAGCGCGGCCTGGTCACCACGATCAAGAGCGCGAAGAAGCTGGTCGAGAAGGAACGTCCCGAGGTGTGGGACATCCTCGAAGAGGTCATCAAGGAGCACCCGATCCTCCTCAACCGCGCGCCGACGCTGCACCGCCTGGGCATCCAGGCCTTCGAGCCGCTGCTGATCGAGGGCAAGGCGATCCAGCTGCACCCGCTCGTCTGCGCGGCGTTCAACGCCGACTTCGACGGCGATCAGATGGCCGTGCACGTCCCGCTGTCGCTGGAAGCGCAGATGGAAGCGCGCGTCCTGATGATGTCGACGAACAACATCCTGTCGCCCGCCAACGGGCGTCCGATCATCCTGCCGTCGCAGGACATCGTGCTCGGCCTCTACTACATGACGCGCGAGCGTACCTTCGCGAAGGGCGAGTACCCGCACGGCAAGGAAGACGAGAAGGGCGGCAAGGCCAGGGACAAGAAGGCCGCCGAGGAAGCGATGAAGGAGAAGATCCCCGCCAACAAGATGCACGGGGTGTTCTCCTCGCCCGAGGAGGTCCGCCTGGCGTACGACCACGGCGAGCTGGATCTGCAGGCGTCGATCCGTGTCCGCATCGACGGCGAGCTGTTGCCGTCGACGGCGGGCCGCGTGCTGCTGTACGAAATCGTCCCCAAGCAGCTTCCGTTCAAGACCGTCAACCGGGTCATGGGCAAGAAGCAGCTCGGCGATCTGATCGACAGCTGCTACCGCGCCTGCGGTCAGAAGGAGACCGTCCTCCTGGCCGACAAGCTGCGGTCGCTCGGGTACACCTACGCGACCAAGGCCGGCATCTCGATCTGCGTCGACGATCTCCAGATCCCGGCGCGCAAGGTGGAGCTGCTCGAGACGGCGCAGAAGGACGTGCAAGAGATCGAGGAGCAGTACACCGAAGGTCTCATCACCGACGGCGAGCGGTACAACAAGGTTGTCGACATCTGGGCGCAGGTGTCGGAGCTGATCGCCGAAGAGATGATGTCGGAGATCGGCACCGAGGAGCTCGTCAACGACGAGACCGGCGAGAAGAAGCGCACCCCGTCGTTCAACCCGATCTACATCATGGCGGATTCGGGCGCGCGCGGTTCGGCGCAACAGATTCGCCAGCTGGCCGGCATGCGCGGCCTGATGGCGAAGCCCTCGGGCGAGATCATCGAGACGCCGATCCATCGCCGAGTACGACTGCGGCACCATCGACGGCATCGAGCTGGGCGCCCTGGTCGAGGGAGGCGAGATCATCGAGAAGCTGGGTGACCGCATCCTGGGCCGCGTCGCTGTCGAAGACATCTTCGACCCGTACACGGGCGAGGTTCTGGTCGGATCGGGCGGCGAGATCACCGAGGAGAAGGTCAAGGTCATCGAGGACGCGGGCATCGACCACGTCAAGATTCGCTCGGTGCTCACCTGCGAGACCCGGCGCGGCATCTGCGTCCTCTGCTACGGCCGCGACCTGGCGCGCGGACACATGGTCAACATCGGCGAGGCGGTCGGCGTCATCGCCGCTCAGTCGATCGGCGAGCCCGGCACGCAGCTGACGATGCGGACGTTCCACATCGGCGGCGTCGGTCAGGTGCGCACCGAGCAGTCACAGCTCGAGGCGCGCTACGACGGCGTCGTGAAGCTGGAGGGCACAAACGTCGTCAAGCGCGACAAGCTGTGGATCGTCATGAACCGCCACGGCGAGATCGTGATCGCCGACGAGACGGGCCGCGAGCTCGGTGCCGATCCTCACCGAGGTCAGCGGCGTCGTGAAGTTCGGCGACGTCATCGAGGGCGTCACCATGACGGAGCAGCTCGACGAGGTCACGGGCCTGTCGCGCAAGAGCATCACCGAGAGCAAGGACGCGGAGCTGCGGCCCCGCATCTCGCTCAAGGATGAGCACGGCAAGACGCTCAAGATCCCGAGCGGCGAGAACGACGCGCGGTACTTCCTGCCCGTCGGCTCGACGATCGCGGCCAACGAAGGTGACAAGATCGAGGCCGGCGACGTCATCGCGCGTATCCCGCGCGAGACGACGAAGACCAAGGACATCACCGGCGGTCTGCCGCGCGTCGCGGAGCTGTTCGAGTCGCGCAAGCCCAAGGAGCACGCCGTCATCGCCGAGATCGACGGTACCGTCAGCTTCGGCAAGGACACCAAGGGCAAGCGGAAGGTCCTCATCACGCCGGAGCGGGGCGATCCCAAGGAGTACCTCATCTCCAAGGGCAAGCACCTGGCCGTCCGCGAGGGCGACAAGATCCGCGCCGGCGAGCCGCTCATGGACGGCGCCGCCAACCCGCACGACATCCTCAAGGTGCTCGGCGAGAAGGCGCTCGCCAAGTACCTGGTCGACGAGGTCCAGGAGGTCTACCGACTCCAGGGCGTCAAGATCAACGACAAGCACATCGAGACCATCGTGCGGCAGATGCTCCGCCGCATCCGGGTCATCGACGTGGGCGACACCGGCTTCCTCGTCGACGAGCACGTCGAGAAGTACCTGTTCGAGGAGGAGAACGATCGCATCCTGAACAAGAGCGGAAAGCCCGCCCAGGGCGAGCCGTTGCTGCTCGGCATCACGAAGGCGTCGCTGTCGACGGAGAGCTTCATCTCGGCGTCGTCGTTCCAGGAGACCACGAAGGTGCTGACCGAGGCCGCGGTGTGCGGCAAGGTCGACTACCTGCGCGGCCTCAAGGAGAACGTCATCATGGGCCGCCTCATCCCGGCGGGCACCGGCCTCGGCGCGTACAAGCGCCTGTCGGTGCACGTCGAGGACAGCGGTACCGACGACTTGCCAGCTGCGGCGATGTCGGCGTCGGCTTCGGCCGCGTCGTCCGCGCCGGCGCCCGCTCCGCTCGAGGAGTAGGCAACCGAGAGGGCGGGGCGGCGGCACGATGAAAG
>WNFY01003823.1_pt1 | contig 14406 bp, 8 predicted proteins | sample 5400091 | NCBI WGS metagenome assembly WNFY01 (sample SAMN13153364, study PRJNA577476) | soil metagenome | isolation source: 60 cm soil or saprolite under grassland replicate 1 | place: USA:California | collected 2016-06-15 | reverse complement strand
ACCCTGTCAAGGCCAGGAGCGCGAGGAGGAGGGCGGACACGAGCAGGACGCGCCGGGTGCGCCGCCACAGCGCCTTGCTCCTCTTGGGAGGAGGGGTGTGATCAGGTGCTTCGCCTCTAGGGATACGTGAAGCTTGGAGTCCCGATCGCTGCGTCTGTTTGCGTTGTGAATCGTTTGAGTAGGTCGCCATCTATTTTCTTCTTTCTGCCATCTCGTGGCAATGTACATACTTGTGCGGTCGTATCTTTAAGGATTCTGCGCTTGCTATAGTTCCAGGTCACCGCTCTGAACCAGCAGGCGGAGTAAAAACTGCGTTTCGGTCCTGTTTTGATCCGGTATGACTGTTTGAACCTCTACCCACAGTCTAGCCTGGTTTGTGTGAAAACACATCGTTACCACATGCTATTTGTCTAACTATTTGTGAGGGCGTGAATGCAACGTCTTACTTCCAGCTTACTATAGATCGAACGCATATGGGCATTGACAGTGTAGGGGCTAATAATGAGCCGTTCGGCGATCTGGGCGTTGGAGAGCCCTTGCGCGACCAGGCGCAGCACTTCCACTTCACGCGCGGTGAGGCCTGCAGGATAACTGGATGCTGGTATTGTTGGGGTAATTGATGGCGTCACCTTCGCTATCTCTCTAGGGGTGGCTACCGGTTCGCGCGCTGCAAGGACTTGTTCTGGCGTCATGGCTTGTCCCTCGGCCCATACCGCAGCAAAGTCCTCCTCATCTAATTGGGTGCGAGCGATAGAGATAGACTGCTCATACCACATCTGCGTAGCGGGTGGCCTGGGGACGGCGATGGTTTCGCGCAACGTCTCCGCTGTTCCCAACAGCCGTACTCCCCAGGTGAGTTGTCCCTGTGCCACCGCCACAGCTGCCAAAATCTCCAGACAAAGGGCCATCATCGACTGATGGCCTATCTTTCTGGAGAGCGCCAGGCTCTCCTCAAGCAGGGCTTGTGCCGTCTCATAGTCGCCTTGAGTAAAAGCGAGGAAGCCCAGACCCAGAATCCCCTGAGCAATCTCTCGCTGCTTCCCCATCTTCCTCGAAAGCGCTACGCTCTCCTCGAGCAGGGAGTGTGCTCTGATGTACTCGCCCTGGAAAAGAGCCACTACTCCCAATAAGAGTTCCCCGGCGGCCTCGGTCCCTTTATCGCCTACCTCTCTGGAGAGCGCTAAACACTCTTCGAGCATGGCATGTGCTTTCTCAAGCTCTCCTGCGGACCATATGAGCATCCAGGCCCAGGTCAGCAGGACGTTGGCGATGCGCGTCTTGTCCCCCACCTTCCTGTTGAGAGCCAGGCTCTCCTCGAGGAGGGAGCGTGATATGCTGTACTCGCCCTGTTCCAAAGCTAAAGCGGCCAATCTCTCAAGCGAGGTTGCTATGCCCCATGAATCATCTACCTCTCTGAAGTGTGTCAGGGCTTCCTCTAGTTGCGCGCGTGAACGCAGCAGGCTTCCTGTCCAAAACGTGATCTCCCCCAGCCACAGGAGGGAAAGCGCAGTGCCTTGTGTGTCTCCTCCTTTGCGGGAGAGTGCCAGGCTCTCCTCACACAACGCCAAGGCGTGCTCATGGTCCCCCTGCATGCCCATGAGCACACCAGCCCCATTGAGCGCCTTCGCCCGTATTGCTGCTGCAACGCCTTCACTTGCTGCCAGGGCCTGCGAAAGCTCGCTGCGCCCTTCAGTCCAATGACTACATATCACCCAAAAGGATGCCAGCGCTCCGCTCAAGCGCAGGGCCATCTCTCGCTCTTTGTGGTCAAGCAACCATCGCAAGGCTGCCCGCAGGTTATCATGCTCTGACTCCAATCGTGCCAGCCACACTGCTTGTTGTTCGCTCCTGAGGTGTGGTTCGGCCTTCTCCGCGAGGTGCAGGTAGTAGGCAGCATGAGCATACCGTGTTTGCTCCAATTCGCCACTAGCTGCCAGGCATTCTAACCCATACTCTCGGATCGTCTCCAGCAGCATCAGGCGCGGCTCTTTGTTTCTATGCTCGATCTGCATGAGCAGGCTTTTGTCCAGCAGGGATGCCACCCCATCCAAGAGAGTCGACGACATGTCCCCAGGCGTCCCGCACACCGCTTCAGCCGCTTCAAGTGTGCAGCCTCCCACGAACATAGAGAGGCGGCGGAAGAGCTGTTGTTCGCGAGCCGAGAGTAAGTCGTAGCTCCACGCAAGCGTGTTGCGCAGGGTTTGCTGCCGGGCGGGCGCATCCTGCCTGCCGCCGGTCAGTACCTGAAGCCGATGCGTGAGCCGTGCCAGCAGCGCCAGCGGCGGGAGGAGTTTGATACGGGCGGCAGCCAGTTCAATCGCCAGTGGCAATCCATCCAGCCGAGTGCAGATCGCCGCGATGGTCGAGGCGTTTTCCCCGGTCAGGTCGAAATCGGGCTTGAGCGCCTGCGCCCGCTGCACAAAGAGCGCGACCGCCGCGTAGTGCGAGAGGTTTTCGACGTCGGAGAGATGCTTTGGGTCCGGCAACGCTAGCGGGGGGACGGGAAATTCGTGTTCACCATGCACGCGCAGCAAGGCCCGGCTGGTGACCAGCACCTTCAACTGCGGGCAGGCGGAGAGCAGTTCGACGAGCAGCGGCGCTCCTGCCACGATCTGTTCGAAGTTATCGAGCACCAGCAGCAGGCGTTTTTCTCGCAAGAAGGCGCGAACGCGCTCAAAGAGCGATCCGTCTCCGGCTTCTTTCAATCCTAGCGTCTGGGCGATGGTCGGCACCACCAGGTCAGGATCGCTAATCGGAGCCAGCGCGACAAAGCAGATGCCATCAACAAAGGCATGCTGCAGGTCGGTCGCGACCGCGAACGCGAGGCGCGTTTTGCCCACACCGCCAGGGCCGGTCATGGTCAGCAATCGTACCTCTCTACGCAGCAAGCGTGTGCCCGCCGCCTTCACTTCCCCTTCGCGACCGATCAGCGGGGTCAGATTCAAGGGAGGCGTGTTCAGGAAAGGCGAGGCGCGTTCAGATGCGGGAGGCTCTTTCGGAAGCACTACAGGCCGAGCGGCGGGAGGATCAGCGACCGGCACAAAGAGCGTCTGCGAGGACACCACCGTGGTGCTCGCTTCTTCCAGGGCTGCAGCGAAGGCTCGTACATCCTCAAAGCGGAGCTGGGGGTCTTTCGCTAACGCTCTCACTACCACACCCTCTACCGCCGGCGGAATCTCGGGAATTTTTTCATGCAAAGGTGGAGGGGGGACAAACAGGTGCTGGCTGAACAGTTCAGATACCGAGCCGGCAAAGGGACGTTCGCCGCACAGCCATTCATACACGACGATACCCAGCGCGTACTGATCGCTCGCTGGAGAAGGCTTGCCGCGCACCTGCTCGGGAGCCATGTAGGCCATGGTTCCGACCATCTCCGGCACATGCACCGAACCTGAACTGTGGGTGAGGAGCGCAATGCCGAAATCACTGAGCAAGATCTCAACGTTCGGTCCCAGCAGCATATTCTCCGGTTTCACATCGCGATGGATCAGCTTCTGGTCATGCGCGTACTGCAATGCGGCAGCTACGTGCCTGACATAGGGGACGACGGTGGGCAGCGGAACAGGGAGGCCCTTGGGATGTCGTTGGCGTAAGCTTCCATGGGGTGCGTAGTCCATAACCAGAAAAGGCGTGGCCTCCTTCATGCCAAAGTCGAGCACGCGGATGATATGGGGATGCACGAGGTGGCTCAGGTGCCGCGCCTCTGCCAGAAAACTCGCGCTGGCCTCGCTCGTCAGCCGCGCATGCAGCACTTTGATGGCAGCCTGGGTGTTGAGGTACACATGTTCACCCAGGTAGACTTCGGCGAAGCCTCCCTCGTCCAGGAGCCTGATGAGGCGATAATTGCCCAGAAGTTGCCCCACGCGGTCGGACATGCTGTACCTCCCTTGAGAAGGATGTGACGCCCATCTGCAAGCTGAGGTACGAAAGCACCCAAGACGCTGTGTAGCTTGTTGCATGCGTATCGACAGCTTTGTAGGTACTATACGCTACCAGAGGCAGAACCGCAATCCTCATACGCTTGTCTTGCTGGAAGCACTGCTCCCAGCACCTCTATACACGCCTGATATTCTATGGTGCATCCGACATCGGTCTTTATTCGTTTGATGATTGACAAAGCGCGCCTTGCCCTCTATTATTGGAGAGAAGGATGATAAGCGGGGTTAGAACCTGGGAGAGGAAAGAGAGCCAGAAGATGATAGAGCTAAACGGTGAGAATTATCTAACTGGATATGAAGCCTGTCACGTGCTTGGTGTGAAGCCTGCGACGCTTTACTCCTATGTGAGCCGAGGGGTACTGAGAAGCTATAAGCAGGGCATCAAGCGGCAAAGCTTGTATAAGCAGACAGAGCTTGAGGAGTTGTTGCAGTTGAGGCCAAGTACATCACCTTCGCCTACGTCGGACGCGGGAGCAGGGCAACCGAAGGTCGGGTATCATATTCCTCATGCCGAGGATTGGGTTCCGAATGTGTAAGTACATTCTAGCTTTCTGCAACAATGGCCAATGGCATCCGAACTTGGTGATTTTGTGTTCATTATTGATAGTTGCTTCATTGATAGTTGCTTCGTATTGCTTCGGCTTCCTCGGCCATTCTTTTGCGTAGTGATGGGGGTTCGAGTACTTGTACGTGGCGGCCCCAGCTGAGAAGCCATTGCAGGACTTCGTTTTCCTGGCGCACTTTCAGTGTGACGAGTAGTCCTTCGGGGCTATCTTCTTCGGCTATGGTGTAGTAGGATCGGGACTCTCGTACCCAACGTGCTATCTCTTTGTTGAATCTTGCGCGTACAACTATGCCTTCTTGTTCAGCCTGTCGTCTATTTTGCATTTGGAAATTCGCGGGACGTTGAAATGTTTGTGACAGCAATTCCAGGCGCTCCATGCGGTCAAGTCGAAAGGTGCGGATATCCTGTCGCAGATGACAGTATGCCACCAGGTGCCAGGCGTTCAAAAAATGAACAAGTCCATAGGGGTCTGCTTCACGGGTTTGTTGCTCATGCTGGCCATCCCTTGCGTAACGGGTGTGGTAACGGAAGCGCGCGGTGGTGCATTCGATGATTGCTCGCCGCAGTTGTCGCACCATCTCAGTTTCGGCGACATTTTCTAAGTTGCCGGAGGAGACAAAGCGAATGCTGTTCTGGAGATAGTGGACCTCGTCGCGAAGCTTCTCTGGAAGGACGCCCTCGATCTTGCGGCTAGCCGATTGCGCCGCGCCGCGATATTGTGCGTCGAAATTTTGCGCCATGAAGTCGCTGCCCAGCAGGAGCATGGTTGCCTCATCAGTGCTAAAACTGAGCGGGGGTAAAAAATAGCCCTTCATCAAGGAGTAACCACGACCAGGAACAGAAATGAGGGGAACGCCCGCCTCACCTAGAGCCTGGATATCGCGATAGATGGTGCGTTTACTTGTCTCAAAGGTGGCGGCCAGGTCCTCGGCACGCTGTCTTCCCTTGCCCTGTAATTCGAGAACGATGGCTAAAAGGCGATCAGTTCTGTTCATCTGTTTTCAAATTTCTCTTTGCCACGCACCAGTGAGGTAAAGATACCAATTGCTGCGATACTGGCACAGACGATAAAGGTGATTTGGAATCCGTGTGAGAAGATCTGTTGCAAAGCGGCAATCTCTGCTGCTGATAGATTGTTGTTTGTGGCCAGTGCGCGACCAGCGGCGGCACCGCCAAGACTGGCAAAGACGGCACCGGCCAGGGCAACGCTCAAACTCTGGCCAACGACACGGCCGGTGGCCAGAAACCCGGAGGCACTGCCTTGCCGCCCTTTCGGCGCGGCACCCATCAGGGCGCTATTGTTTGGTGATTGAAAAATAGCCTGGCCCATACCAGTAACGACGAGGCGCCAGACGATATCCCAGATGGAACTGTGAGCGTCGAGTTGACTGATCAGTACCAGCCCGATGCAGGCCACTGTCAGGCCTCCTGCCGCCAGCCAGCGCGTGCCGATACGGTCGGCCAGCGAACCACTGAACGGCGCTATAATGGCAATAGTGAGTGGCAGGGGAGTAAGGAGCAGGCCGGATTGTTCGGTGGTGAAGTTGCGTAGCTCTTCAAGATAAAACGGTAGCATAAAACTCACGGCGAAAAGGGCCATGAAGCTCAGGATAAGACTGAGGTTGGCGGAGAGGAAGACACGGTTGTGCAGTAATGACAGGTCGATGACCGGGTCAGAGACGCGCCTTTCGACGATATAGAGCACAATGAGGGCCAGGACACCTGTGACGAGGTTAGCGATGAGCAGCGGCGAGGACCAGCCCCATTCCTGGCCGAAAGAGAGTCCCAGAGTGAGAGCGATTAGCCCTAAAGCCAACAATAGTGCCCCCAACGGATCAAATTTGCCGCGGCCCCAGCGCATCTTTTCTTGCAGTACGCGCAGAGTCAGGATGACGCCAATGATACCGATAGGAATGTTCACAAAGAAAATCCAGCGCCACGAAAGGGAGGTTGTGATGATGCCACCGAGCGTTGGGCCAGTACTAACCCCGAGGGCAACCACGACAGCATTGAGGCCCAGCGCCTTGCCTCGTTCACTGGCGGGGAAGGCACCTGTGAGCATAGCCGGGCTGATGGCCATTATCAGCGCTCCGCCAAGGCCCTGCAAAGCACGAGCAGCGATCAAAAGGACTAGCGAAGGGGCAAACCCACAAAAAGCTGAGCCTATCGTAAAGATGGTCAGGCCAGCGGCCCAGATTGGCTTGTGCCCGATCATGTCGGCTACACGACCAGTTGTCAGCAGTACTCCAGCAATCACGACGAGATAGGCGATAATCACCCATTCCACGGCCCCATTCAAGGGTACGCCAAAGTAGCGGGCAATAGTGGGCAGGCTAATATTGACTATTGACGTATCGAGGGTTGCCATAAAGACACCGATGGCGATAATAGCCATTACTGCCCACTTATTTGCCTGTTCTTTCTGCCCAGCGGATGCCTGATTATCTACCTGGGGTTGCAACTCATCGTGTTCAACACTCGCTTCAGGAGGGGATGGGTGGGTTGGGTGGCCAGAGGGAGAGGAGGTAGGTACATTTTTTGGTCGGGTTTCCTTTTGCGCCATGTCGCCGTCCATTCTATGCAAGGGTAGGGGTTCAGAAAAAAATAATGGGCGCAACCCGGCGCCCATCTATCCCTGATATATAGTTTACACGATTTCGTCTGCAAAGAAGCGTACCCATAATAGGGAGACTGCCAGGCCGCCAATAAGCGTAAAGAAGGCAACCGCGCCAGAATATTCTTGATTATCCGGGGCTTTGAATGGGTAAAAAATAATCAAAGCCAGCCAGACGATTGTCAGTGCCGTGGTCAGGCTAAGTTTGGTTGTTTCAGCATTGGGCCGGTCGAAAATATGATAGAGTACGATGATGAGCAGACCGAGTGTCACTACCAGCAATCTCAAGTTGAGGAGGATGCCACCGCCGAAGTCTATCGCCAGTGTTGGCTTAATCAAAAGAAAGCAGCAGACCCAGAGGATGGTAAGGATTGCACCCCATAAGATCGTTCTAAACTGTACGGTATTCGTCACGCTACAAGGCTCCTTTCGAGGAGTTAACCAATAAGGTAGTATGGTGAAGCAACCTCAGGGTTGCTTTTCTCATTTCTGTATCATTATTGTAGTCGCTGTGGCGAAATAAATCAACTACTGGTTCTCCGGAAGCCGAAAACCTCTGCAATGGCAGTTGAATATAATACACGCCTGTGATATGCTACTCTGCAAGAAATTTTGACATTTCTGTCGAGTCTTTTTTGTAGGATTTGCCTGCCTTATTACCCTGCGCTTCCCGTAGGGGTTGGTACTCTATTGCCCCAACTTTTCTACGAGAGAAGTGAGGAGAACTAGGTTCATGTCTACTGCGATTTGGGGAGAGCAGGAATCACAGCCAGATCAAGACGTTACCATGCCGTTGCTCAAGCATCTTTTAGTGCAGATGATAGCGCAATTTGGCTGTAATGGCGCTTGCATTGCGCTACATGACGAGAAAATCGATCAGATGGAAATAAAGCTGCACCTGCGCTTGCGCACCAGCAACTCCATAGCAACAGAGCCTGGCCGTATTGGAGGAAACACCGATAGCGTACATACGCGTGACCGGTATATTACTGTGAACCTGGCGGACCCGTCTTCATCGGCAAGTGGGCGTTTGAAACGTCCTCCGCAGTCAATCTCATTGGAGGATGTAGAGGCGATAACGCCGCAGCAAAACGATCTTTTCCCCGTTGGCACCAGCTATCGCCCGGGAATGGACCTGATTGGGTATGTCTGGTACAAAAACGAGACGCACATTATGCGCCATGACGATTATCTCTCCTATTTTTATACAGGCGACCAGGCAACACTCAAAATAGATGTTGCGCCCACGTGGTATCTGGCTGTGCCGATGCTGGAGCCTACCCTTGTTGATGAGGTACGAGGCAGGAAAAAGCAAACCAGGGTAACGGGCGTGATCGTTCTTTACCACACTACTGTGGGAACTGTATTCCAGCAGAAACAGCGTTCCGAGGCTCGAGAATGCGCCGAACGGATAACGCTCTTCTTACAGAATGAGCAATTGCGTCGCCGGCAACTGCGTTCAAGCGAGTACTTAAAACAATTGCAGAATATCAGCACTGCCTTCCCCTCGACGGTAAAGCTGGCAAAACTGGTAGATGATATCTATCAATTCACCACAAAGGTCGTAGATGTCTCCTCGATGTTAATTACCCTCTATGACCGGGACACCAGGAAGATTTATGATATCTTTGCTATCGAGAATGGGAACCGTGTAGAGGGTCTGACTGAACAACCCCTTGTGATTGACCCGGAAGAGCGGCCCGCCTGGTGGAAGGTTGCCCACGACGAAAAGGAAATGTTGTCGCTCGACCTCACTCATTACGAACAGGGTAAATATGACGAACTCTTGACTGGCACATGGGGCGACCAGCACAAAGCCGGTTCATTTTTGCTCTTGCCAATGAAAATGTTTAATCGTGTCATCGGCTCACTCTGCATTACCAGTATGCATCCCAATGCCTACCACGCTGAAGAGATACAGGTCCTGGAGACGATGGTACAGATTATTACGGTGAGTATAGAGAATGCCAAACTCTACGACCGCGCCTATCAGTCACTGCGTGATGCGAAGCAACGGGAGGAAATGCTGGCCGCGATGAATAGCGCCTTGCAGACTATCAGTGTGAGTAGTGTCCTCAATGTGAACGACATCGTGCACAAATTTGTTGAATCTGCGGCCAAGCTGGTGCAGGCAGAGATGAGTATCTTTTTCCAATGTACCGCTGAACGGGAGCATTTGATAGTTCTGGCTGCCTACGAAGCGCAAAAACAGCAGATCAACTGGCATGATCCCGATGACCAGGTGCCCACACACGATGAAGATTCGTATGATGATGAACTGTTTGCAAAAATACACATTCCTTTTAAGGGTTCTTCCCTGGAGTACCATGTGGAGACGGGTTTCTTCTACCTCGATGAAACAATGGCGGAGGAACTTGCGAAAGAAAGCGATGAGTGGGGAGCCATTTTCCTGCTTGAAACAGGTATCAAGAAAATGCTGATGGTTCCGGTGTTGTACCAGGCAGAACTTGTGGGCATTTTGGGAGTGCATTCGCCGGAACAGGTGCGCAACTTCCGTCCAAGCGAGATTGGGATGCTAATGGCTCTCAGCGCGCAGGCGGCCAGCGCCATTCGCAATGCGCAGCTTTTTGAAGAGATTCAGGAAGCCTACGCAGAACAACAACAACTGGATAAGCTCAAAGATGAATTCCTGGTGACCGCATCCCACGAGCTACGTACGCCACTGAGCGCTATCAGTGGCTATTCGACCATGCTCAAGAGACAGAGCAATCGCATCAATCCACAGCAGATCACGCGTTTCGCTACAAAGATAGCTGGCGCCGCGCAACAACTGACTGACCTGGTAAGCAGCATGACCGAAGCAGCAAAGATCGGCACGATCGATAAGAAACTTGATTTGCAAATCGGCCCGGTGCAGTTGCACGCGGCGGTAGAGATGGCGGTCAGTCTGCTCAGCGTGAATATTGAACAGAAGATTATGACCCAGGTTAACCCTGATCTCTGGGTCAGTGGTGACCCACTGCGCGTGCGCCAGGTGATATCAAACCTGCTAGATAACGCCGCTAAATACTCACCAGGGGATGGGAGGATAGAGGTCATCGCGGGCGCAACCACCCTTTCACAAATAGGTCTGCCTGAAGACCAGCTCGATGTCGAGGCGAATCCTCGCCTGCCTGTGGTGTTAGTGCAGGTTTATGATGAAGGGGAAGGGATCGATCCGGAAGATCAGCAGAAAATCTTTGAGAAATTTGTACGCGCGACCCGTTCTTTGACAACGCCGGTACGTGGATCTGGGCTGGGACTCTTTATCTGTCGCCGCTACATTGAAGCGATGGGCGGCAAATTATGGTTACAGCAGAGTATCCCCAGGGAAGGCTCCGTGTTCAGTTTTTATCTACCACGCATGGACGCGCCCATTGAATTGGACAAGGGTAAAGAGGGTGAATCAGAACCACAGCAATAAACATCTTCGGGAATGGGTATCCCCCGAAACACTCCCCCTTTTTATGTACCAGAAAGATCAGGAGAGATTGTTATTACCGCGGAGGAGCTATCATTCCCCGGTGAAACGATAAAACTAAAGAGATGCGTCGAGCTATGATAAACAAGCGAGCGTACCGTGCCTTGCGCGGCAGCGATCACCGGCATCGAGGGTGCATACCCATGCATTTTCAAAGTCGTCTCACCCCTGGCAAATGCAATAGTCGCCTCTATGTTCCCATCGTCTCGCAATTGAGTGATCCGTTTTTTGCCTAACGAAACGAATTTACCCTTATCTCCTAAAAAAGCAATGCCAGAAGGTCCAATTGGCGCAACAATATAGTATGATGCGTTAGTCACTCTGTTGCTATAGGCACTGCCTGCCGCAACAACCTTGCCGCGGCCAGTGAAGAAATTGTAGACATACGCCTTGCCCACTAAGCCGAGAGAGGTAGGTTTCAACGTCACTGTTGTCTGTTTTCCGCGCCGGTAAGCAAAGACATAATAGGCTTTCATCCCACTATGATCAGTGTACGTCGCGGCAACCATGGGGCTATGCAGCCCTTTTGCGTCCTGGATATAGAGATCATCGACGGGCACTACCGGGGTGTCAGGCTTAACGATCACCCCATCTGCACGGACGGAGTGCAACAAATTGCGTTTGTTGATCTTCCCGATTGGGTCGCCTACGCCTACTATCCCCGCCGAAAGCGTTGCGAGAAGCAGGTTGTATTTCTCGGTACTCATAAACACGTCTGACGACGGCCAGACTCCGAGTGAACCTGCAAGGCGAGATGCGTACAAAAATTCGTCCCATCGAGCTCTTGTGAAGTGGTCGTTGCTCACACGTATAGATGTCACATTGTTATACTCGGTGCTCTGGAGAAAATGGCGAGGGAGTGCCATGCAGTATTGGATAGCGATACCATATGTTGCCATCGCGCTGGCCATATTGTTCAGAAAGGCTTGTGGGTCATTCAGGTTTGTCGCGGGAAGCGCATTGTGATTGAGCCAATCCTGCTCATAGATAATGACCCCCTCATTTTCGAGGTTAGCGGCAATGGCATTCCAATAACGAACATCAGTGATGATGTTACGCGACATCGAATATTCCGCACGATATGGACTCAGCGGATCAATCCACCTGGCATGCGTCCCCAGAGGCAGGCTCAGCTTTTGGTGAAAGCCCTTCAGACCCTGGGGAAAGAGAGTCGGATCGGCGGTATAGGTGTAGATTCCCCCTTTATCGCCCAGTGTATCCCCCTGCCAGCTCGCAGAAAGTCCCTTTGGATACCACCAGCTATCGAGTTCCATGTACCCAAGAGGAATGCCCAGACGGTGAAAGGCATCTCTCACTGCCAGCAACGTCCCGGTATATCCTTTAGTAGGGTCAAAGCTGTAATAGTAGGTAGCGCCAGCGTCCGTCCAGTAACCAAGGAAGTCAAGAGGGATATTCGCATCGTTTGCAGGCCTGTCTTTTCCTTGTAGATCAGTCATTGCGTGCCCCCACGTCTCAAAGGTCGCGTTGATGCCGCTTCCTATCACCAGGAACGTCCTCTGTGTAAATCCTTGTGGCAGTAGCGGTATGGCTGCACTAATGCCACTGGTAATTGAGCCGTCAGGCTCTCGTTGAGTACTTGCCAGCATAAAGTTGGCGGCAGGGGAGAGCATAAAGCTATTCCCTCGTGTATCAAAAAATAGCCAGGGGCTGTCGTAGCCCATAGTGCGAAAAGAATAATGCGCAAACGTACCTGAGTAGGTGAGGTGTTGAAGATGGAGAGGGTACTGTGTCAGGCGTGGAAAGGGGTTACTATTGCTGCCAGCCGACAGGTAGGTATCGGTGAATAACACTACTGGCTTACTATCGTATACCCGGATAGCGCCACTCCTGGCCGTGGAAGCCTGGTAAGTGAAGGTAATCTCCTGGTAACTGCCGATATGGTCCTTACCCGCATGAACCGTCGTGTTGGCGAGGCTCTTGCCGATGTTACCGCCAAATGTCCAGGCGGGAGATAGCGCCCTAATGCTATATGCTCCCCCGGATGTCACCAGCACTGAAACACCTGCCGGCGATGTAAATGTCACTCCGGTTACAAAAGAAGGGGGCGATACCAGCACAAAGAGTGCCAGCAAGAGAGCGACAAAGAGCAGCCGTAGGGTGCGACTCACTATTATTGACTTCTTCATAATGCTGAACTCAACGGTATTGCTAGTCAAAACTCGCTATGTAAGAATGAGTATATCACTTTTGTGGCAGGTGTATGATTTTAGCACAGCAACGCATGGTATAATCTGCTATTAAGATGAAGCTACGATATTTAGCACCCAATCATATTGATGATTTGAAAGACAGATCTCTTTTGCAAATCGAGCATTATGAGGAGAGGAATAATGGCACAAACTCCTGTCAGCTGGAGTAGAGAATTTACATTGTGTGGGAAAAAACTGCTGTATAATCGCATTCATTTCAATAATCGCGCGGAACGAGCGGTGGAGGTGTCTATCGCGTTTGATTTCCTGGCCAGGCAGGAGAGCAAGGAGAAGATACTGGAGATCGGCAATACGCTCCAGCATTACGAAAATACCTTGAGTGACATTCTTGGTATTCGCCACCGGCGTATCGTTGATAAGTTTGAAGAGGGGCCTGGCATCACGAATATCGATATTATGGAGCTTGACGCGGAAGAGAAATATCAGACGATTGTCTCTATCTCGACGGTTGAACATGTGGGGCAGCACTGTTCTCCGACGGGGAAATACGGCATGCAAAAACAGGCTAGCGATTTTGAAGCTCCGCTGAAAGCTATTGCTAAGATTTATGATTTGTTGGCTCCGGGAGGGCATGCGCTGCTGACGGTTCCCTTTGGGAGGTTGACCGATGGCGGGTGGTACATCCAGTTCAGCAGTGACTACCTGGAACTGCTGGTGACAAGCTATGGTATTCCGCGTGAAGCGCTGGCGGTGAGCTTCTTGAAATATGTCGCAATGGAGCCAAGGTGGAGCAACCCGCGTCAACTGTGGGTGGAGGCTCAAGCAGAGGAACTGGGTGACGTGAGGTATGATAATTTCTGGAGTGCAGCTCGAGCTATCGCGGTGATAGAACTCACGAGAGTTGAGCGGCCTTTTGTGTTCAATCTTATGGTACCTCCCACTCCTCTTCAGTACCGGCGTTCGCGGCTGGCAAAGAGTATGTTTTTCTTGCTTGGGTTGGTGAGGAGTTGGTGGAAGTTGCCAGGTTGAGCGTGGAGGCCAGGTTGACCACAAGGGTCAACCCTACTATATACGGGGATGTGATGCATCGGGTCCTTACTGGACGTGGATGGTGATGTTGAAACGCTTAACAGGGTCTCGGGCCAGCGCCATCTTTGCTTATCAAGGATGAGGCACAACCGCGCAATCCTGTCTGCTAAAAAGTGTTTCCCTCTTCGTTTATCTATCAGTTCATCTATCAGGTGAATAGGTATTCCGGGCTACAGGCTGCCTCTTGATGTTGCTCCCGTTCATCAACGGGGCCATTCTCCCATTGCAGATCAGCACAAGATCTACTGGCCTGAGCCCCTGTCGGTACGTTTTGTGATATTAAGCCAGGCTACTTTTGCCTGGATGGTTCGTGGAACCAGGGAGGTTTTTCATGGCAGTTAGTGTTGTTGGTTTTGATAATGTAGAAGTATTACAGGTTGGTGTAACCGGCCCAGCGGGCGCGAATACATTGTTCCTGGTCTGTGGAGTGGCAATTGTCAATTTCCATGGCCCGCTCAATGACTTCAACCGCGATACGGTCACGTTCCTCGTACCCAACGAAGGCCAGACCGATCCCAACGCCCCGGCGCTGGATATCGGAAATTTTT
>WNFY01003620.1_pt1 | contig 14414 bp, 11 predicted proteins | sample 5400091 | NCBI WGS metagenome assembly WNFY01 (sample SAMN13153364, study PRJNA577476) | soil metagenome | isolation source: 60 cm soil or saprolite under grassland replicate 1 | place: USA:California | collected 2016-06-15 | reverse complement strand
TTCATCGCAGTAAGCCCAAAGTACTTCTCCTTCGCAAAGCTCGCCGGAAGCGGTGTAATCGCCTGCACAAATGCCAGCGCCTTGGGATGACTCCCCACAAACGCCTGTACCTTCGCTGGATCGCTCTGCGTCACGCCCCTCAAAAACTCCAGAAACTCCTGCCCCGTAGTCGCGGGAAATCCATTGGCCGAATGCGCCACAATGTCCGTATGCACGTGCTCTGCAAGATTGAACCGGATCGCCATGCCTCGCGGATCCGCATTCGGATCGTTGTCGGGAATCAGCGGAACTCCCGTCGAATCCGAAAACCTCACCGTCACTGGAGTCGAACCCTGCACAGCATGTTGCGCCCGGGTCAGCGACGCTGCCGCACTGGACGGTGTGAACGTCCCCGTCAATAAAATGCCCTTGGCATGGACCGGCCTGAATCCGGGATGCGATCCAAACATGGTTTCCAACTGCTTCAAAATCTCTTCGCTGAGTGCGATCAACTTTTGGTCATTCGGTAGTGGCATGGTCAGTCTCCTCCTCAGAGCCTAACTCACCCCGTTCGATGCCCGGCGCAACCGTCACTCGCCTGCCGTGCCGTAATCAGATGAAGGCAGGTCACGTCGTAGCCTTGGCAAAGACGGATGCCACGCCATAGCCTTCGGCGACGGCGGGTCGCGCCGGAAGTCAAACGAAGGCGGATTGTGGTAGTGTATCATTTTGAAACGAATCGCAATGTCAAAGACCAATAGCAATTTCTGCCACGCATCTGACAAAGTACGGTGCACGCCACTTACGGGAGAGGAGCAGAGTGCAATCGTGAACTTTGGGGGGAGTGGGCAGCGGCTTAAATGCGGGGAACATAGGTGCCGATTGACGTAATCAAGCCGACCCTGCCTGCCCATTTTCGCCCTAATTTTCAAACTGATACACTACCCGGATCGTCACTTGCTTGCCACGTCGACTCGTCACGTCGTAGTCGAACGAAGACGGAAACGAAGTTAAGACGGTTTGCGCCGACTCGTTCCGGCGCAGTCAAACCAAGATCGAAGCGGACGGGATTTAGCGAGTCAATTGGGTCAAACGAAAATCCGGCGAAAATTCAATTCTCGCTTTTTGCAACTCGCGCTGATGATGTCGTGCGGCGCGTTACTTCCGAGCCTCCGTCGAATGTTTTCTGTTCGACTGGAACAGATTTGATTGGTCGTTTTAATGACTCGATCGATAGCCCTTCTCGAAGGGCGACCATGATGCCAACCGCTTCAAGGTACGTGCTTACTTTAAAGAACTGACCGGCACGCCAAGGAAGCGCGGTTAGGTCGTTCCGCATGATGTTCGTATTCTCCTCGACGGCGATGACAGGAATCCCTTGCTCTAAGGCAGCTAGAGTCGGCAATCCTAAACAACCGTCGGGAATGACGAGGCAGGAAATGTCTTCGACTGTGAGCAAACCCGGTGTTCGGCCGACCTCAGGGTTCGCGATGACCTTCGGACTGCGTTGAAGTCCCTTCAGAATGCATTGCAGGAATGTGAATGACACCGCTTCTGCTGCCATTCGGGAATCGACCACGCCTGGTTTCAGGTTCGCGACCCATTCCGCCTCAAACATCGGAGAATGCGCAGTGGGCAAATTGGTTAGCGTCGAAATAGTGTGTGTGAGCAGTGCCTCGACACCTCCCCAAGGATTCAACATGTCACCTTCGCATCGGAAATAATCCATGTGATAACTGGGTGGAACTTGGATCACTGAAGAAATTGCGACTGCATCGGTCTCGTGACGAAACTCGTCGATCACAGCCAAGACCCGATCAATACCTGAAATGCTGCCCGTCGCTCTGCCCGAATCTGAGTACCGAGCAGTCAACTCAACCGGAGGATTAAGTCTGATCACTCTCGCGATCGAGTAACCAGACGTTGCACGACCAGCATTGGCGGAGTTGATAGCGGCGTTGACGAAATCCTCATCTTGGTGCGAATCAACAATCAGCAAAACGCGATTTGACCGCGTTTTCTTTATTCCAACCATGCCCATGAGGAGCCGAGTAATGACGCTGCCTTCAACGTAGAGGCTGTTAACCGGCATTTCGTTGATGTCGGATGCATTCACGACATTCGGATGCAAAACGAGGCTGTCGCAGGCGCCGCTGAGAAGTCGCGCTACTGGTGTTGCGTCTCCGGCGTGGCCGCCAATCTCCGCGCCGATTCCCGTTGGAATGAGCAAGACGGCATTGAAGTCATTTTCGTGTTCAACAACCCGGCGCCGAAGTTGGAAGATCGCCGGTCCGTCAGACCTGGCGGGTTGTTCGCTCAAAACTCCAATCTCGACGTCGTAATGGCTCGCGTCCGTCTTTGATACGACGAAACGAATTGGATGCGATCCAGAGGGCAAAGAGGCCGCTATGGATCTGGAGAAATAATCAAGCAACCCAACGTTTCCGGGAAGTACGGGAATGGCCAACCGCTCTTCAGTGATTTGCATATTCATGTGATGTTAAACCGCAGCGGCTCGCGAAGTCATCAAAAGTGAATTCCTTGATGAGTTCGAGTTGATCAGTATCATTCAAGGCGTAGACCGAGGGCAAATCTATTCCGTTGAAGGGATAAGCCTTCACCAAAGTATAGGCGCCTACGTTTTCGAACGTGACACGCGAGGCGATTTGGAGGGGCTCGTCAAATGCATATTCGCCAAACACGTCACCAGCCAAGCAGGTGCACCCCACGAGTATGTATTCGTATTTGGCTCCTTCGCGATGCTCGCTGATGTCGGGCTCGAACTGGTACTCGAAGACCTCCGGGAGATGATTCACTGTAGTATCAAGAACGGCAATGTGCTTCCCGTCGCTTTCGAACATGTCCGTCACCGATGCAACGAGCCGGCCAAAGCGGTTTACGAACCCGGCGCCAGGTTCAATAAAAACGTCTAGTCCGAATCGGAGAGTTAAGAGTTCGACACAACGCTGCAGTGGGCGGAAATCCGTTGTGTCATTCCAAAGGTACCCGCCGCCTAGATTGATCCACTCGAGACGTGGAAGCAGAAACTTAAGGCGCTCCATTATCACAGATACTGTCGTCATCAGTGGCTGCCATGACTCGGAAAGACAAGAGTTGTGTATATGTACTCCTCTAATTGGACCAAGATCGTCCGCGAAACGATTGACAAATTGGGACATTCCAACGCCAAGTTTCGAAAACCGTCGACAAGAGTTGTATCGGTCGTCGCGAGTCTCCGAGACACCTGGATTTACTCGTATTCCCAGCGATGTGCAGTCATCGGCCGCAGCCCTACATCTCTCAAATTGTCCGAGCGAATTGAACGATATGTGGCTCGGTATGACAGGTGACGCTAACCATTCTGGTACCAAACCGGGACTCGTCAGATGCGCGTATCGCGGAGCAGAACTACACAAAGACGCGATGCTGAGCTCATGTGGTGACGAGACCGAGAATCCGTCCACCACACAGCCTAGATCATCAATCAGTTTCATTAGGCCGCACGCTTTCGTCGAGTAAAGTATCTTCGCCAACCCGGCATTGCGGCGAAGTATGTTAGCTGCTTCTAAGATTTGAGGCCGATTATATAACAGGTGCGGAGTTGGCAGATAGGCAGAGGAATTTGGTCCCCTCATCTGCGGGTTGGTCATCCGGGATGCGGTCGGTGATTCGACCAATGGGAGAAATATTTCGTTCACGGAATCTTGATGTTGAATCGCTTATCGAGCTTTTTCACTCGGGCGAATTCCCGCGCCAATCCCGCAAACTCTGCTTGCGGACGCATGTATCCCCGAAATTGTTCCTTGACTGCCTTAACTCCTTCTGCATCGCCGTTGTCGTAGAACTCCATCAAATCGCGGAGCGCTCTCTCGAGATAATTTCGAAGCCGCCCTCGCCTCTTCTTGCGAAAGAAATCATCATCGATGCCAGTTACCTTAATTGTCTCCCTGCCCTTGATGCTTCCATTGCGTGGCATCACTTGGCCATACCAAAATCCGGTAGGGTCAGTGAGATAGTAGGTTAGTTCGCGCTCAGGGAACTCCTTCGGATCAGCGGGATTGAGAATCGCGGGGCGCTTCTTCGTCGCTTTCTTAGCGTAGACGACTTTCGTCTCCGACGGATCATCTGTGAGCATGACTGGGAATTTGTCGCTCTTCTGCCCGTTACAATTAGGACAAACAAGCAAGAGGTTGTCCCAATCTGTCTGCAACCGTTTATACACGCTTTGCGGTCGAAAGTGCTCGACGGCCTTGCCATGGCCGGTCGCGGGGATCTTCATTTCACTATAGCAGCATTTCTCAGACTGCATCGTAACCAACGCCTTCACGACCCGACCATCGCGATATAACGTGTTTGCTCCCCGCGGGTTCTTCAGCACTGCGGGGCAGGCTGTTCTTCGAATCCTGATCATCTCTGTTCGTCAGGGAATAGTTTCTCCTCCAATCCTGCGATTTGGTCGGAGACATGCGCCTCGTCGATAGTTTCCGCTCTGCGTTCCACTGGGGAAATCCCTATTAATCGAGCATCATTCACGCGTTCCGTCATGTTTCGAAGCACATGCTCCTCTTCGGGGGTTCGTCTGCGCTTGTACAAAAGCGCGGACGCTACGCGAAGCGCGTCGTCATACTCTGAACTGGTTGGCATCTGATACTTGAATGCACGTGATGCAAGAACTTGATCCATCGACCAGCCGATCATGAACTCGTGCGAAGCTGCAGTTACCCCGCCTTTTGCAACACCTTCCAAGACGAACAAAGCGTCTTTGGATTGCGCGAGCTTCGGCTCGCCGATGCTCGCGGCAATGAGTGGTGAGTGGGTTGTCGCGATAAACTGAACGTTCGGAAACAGTTGGCGGAGATCTCCAATTGCGCGCCGTTGCCACCTCGCGTGAAGATGCTCTTCTATCTCGTCGATGAGTACGATCCCCCGGATCCCCTGAGTGCCCCTTAGACTTGGCTTAAACGTCAAAGCCCAACCGATTAGGTCCGCTACCCATATGAATGCGGCACGGTAGCCATCTGCGAGATCGCGCAAAGGCATTCCCTTACCCCAAGGACCGTCGACAAGAACACCCTGGGTTGTAAGGCGGACGTTTGCTACTTGGCTGAACTGGGCGAGGGCGGTCAATATGCTTCGCCTCTCGATCGCCTTTCCGTTTCTCCTATCACGAAGTCTCCTGATCGTGAGTTCGGGATTCTGAAGGCCCTCAAGGTAGTTGAACATGTTATACACGGCGTCGATCACTGAGTACGATGAGATATCGCCTGCACCTGAAACGCCGCGTCCCGCACCGTATCCTGAAACGAAAAGCTCGTTCCATGGGAAGTCTTCACGCGCTGGCGACGTTCGTTGCCGCACAAGGTCACGAAAGATCCTTTTTTGCCCTTTCCAAGATCTTCGGATTTCTGTGTGAATCTTGAAATCTCGACGCGGATTTTCGTCGTCCCGCAAATGAATCGTGATGGTCGCGCTGTGAGACCCGCGCCGGATATAGCCTTCGTCCGACTCCTTGAGCAGTCCCGCCGCGCTCGCTTCATCACAGAGCCCCATAGCGATACTTCGAAGCAATGCGGATTTTCCGGTGGCGTTGTCGCCAACGAACATGGTCCAGCCCCCGCCGGATCGTGGAAGTTCCACGTCGAGTTCGCGAAAACATCGAACATTCTTCAGTTGAACGCGGACAACGCGGAGCATAACGAAAACCCCTCTTTACCGGCTATTCGACAGCACAAGTAAGCATTGCATGTAATTCTTCCGTTTAGAACAGTTTCTTAAAAAATGGCGGCGAAGACGATAAAAATCTGCGGCTCAAAAGATGGCGAGAAAAACTCAACTCCGAAAGACTTCGCCTGCCACGACGGGTGGGCTGAGCAGGAATGCAAAGAGTGGTCAGTGTACACCGTTCATTTCAACCATGTGAGTTTTCAATTCACATCGATTTCCAAAAGATCCTCCATCCCGTGAGACACGCAGCAAAGAGAGCGTCTGTCCTTTTTGAGATCGTCGACTTGTCTTTCGTTTCCACAGCCCTAATTAAGTCTTCCGCTGATCTTTTGATTTGTTCGCCAACCTTTGACGAAAGCCGGGAGAGGAGAAAACCCGCCTCCAGTACCATCTTGATGTGCAGAACGGCGTCATGTGACGGCTCTTTCAGACTGGGCAGCATCGGATCATGTTTGTAAGCCTCTGGTACCGCAATCGTATCGGCAACGGCGCTGGTAACATAGATCCCAAAGACGCCCAGTCTGCCCATTTCGAACGCATCTCGCAAGCTAAGCCCGCCCGCCCACAACACCCTTATACCGAGATTCCGAGCATGCTGCTCGATCCGCTGAATCTGTCCCCATCCCAAATATCCACCTGTATCCTTCGCAGATTTTTTCAACAGACGTCGGCCACTCGCCTTATCAACAGTATCGAGTAAAACAACGCGCACGCCATGCTGAGCAACTGTGTTGAGCCACAACTCGACTCCACGAGGCAGATCGCGCTCAACATCTATGCCACCATCACGCAATAAGCCCTGATCAAGAAAGAACGCGGGTGCAGCAGACCAATCTTTGAACCATTTCTGTACCTGATCGACGACTCGATCCGTCTCATCCAGGGTGAGGGGAAAGCAACCGTATTTACCGAGATGCACTCCCATCGCACGAGCGGTGTGTAGGCCGCTCCAAGTGCTGCGTGCAATTGTGTCAGTATCGGGGAGATTCGCCGCGCGAACGACAACGCCTCTCTGCTTGGCTCTTCTTAAAATGGGACCAACGAGACCGGGTTTGAAATAGTCCAGCAAACCAGCAAGCGAGATCGCTTCGCGCGCGAGCTTTCGTTTTGAACCGTCAAAAGCCACTGTTTTCATTCCTGCATCGGCGGCTAGATCGATAGCCGCGAAGGCGTCGTCACGCCCACCCTGACCCCAGCGCACCCAAGCTGCGAGGCCGAGTGCGTGTCCAGCGGGGCAGCTTTTGCATCCAGCTGCTTTCCCTGACGCGACGTAATTCGCGAGCTCGCGTAAGATTGCAGCCCTTTTTGGGCGAGAAATTTTCGCATGGCGCGGAATGTTGACAAAAACTGTCAGTGGTCGCGGATGAGAATCCGGCGTGCGAGTGAAAGGAATAAAAGCGCTTGATATGCCTTCTTTCGCTTCTTCGATGGCCTTCCGACTGTCGCTCGAAAGCTGGACACGTGGTTCGCGGCGGTAAACGCGCACATTTACACGCGTGCCGATATTTGTGGTGATTAGAATACGATCGACGGTCCCGGTCCAGACATCGGCATATTCGTTAGGGCCCACGGCAACTTCTCCGACCCCACCCAGCCGCTCAGCATCGAGCGCGACGCCAATTACAGCCGGAGATAACGTCGAGCGCGAAGCAATCGCGCGGCACTTCGGTGATCCATATGCAGCCTCACGAATCGTCGCCGTGGCGCTGCCCTCATCACTTACTCCGAGAAATGGCCCATATCGTTTGTGGTCGTAGTCCTTCAACGAGAAATTAGAGTGCTCGGGGTCACCACCCAGAAAGAGATACGCAAGACGTGCGGTAGCGACCGCGTGCTTATTCGGCGATCTACCGGCCGCAACCCGCCGTCGATAACTACGAAGGACAATGCGGCATTGCTTCGTGACAGCGGCTCGCTCTTGGTCTGTTAGCGGACGTCGGAGGCGAAGTAAAGACAGCGGCGCGGGTCGCCGTTTCCTTTTCATCCTCGCAAAACGGGGGTTGTTACTTTGCCACCATCGCCTTCTCGTCGAAGCTCCCAAAGTAGCCAGTCATCATTGCGGACATAACGCTTACGTCGATTGTCCCATTGTTGCGGAAGCCGCTTGGAGACTTTCTCGAGGAAAGGCAGCAAAGGCCGTTTCGGTCGATAAGCACGCTCGCGCTTGTCCAGCGGAGTCGCCGTCCAGCGAAAGCGCCTTCGATAACTAGCAAATCCAAAACCGTCGAAGAAACTCTCTCCGCCAACGAGTGGCATGTACCAAAGACTTGGAATTCCAGCGCTGTTAGGCTTGATCGGGACTTCTTGTTCGAGTTGTTTGAGAAGATTGGATCCAGTCTTATCGCCATGAAGATGATTGCGGAGGTCTGTTAGCGTTGGAAAATCCACTGGAGGACTGACGAATAAGACCGGCTTTCGCTGTTGTCGGCAAAGGGCGATCTCGTGCGGTGTGCCGACGCTGTATACATTTGTTGGGCAGTAGGCGATAACGAAGTCGCTGGTGTCGACCATCCGAAGGTCGATGTGTAGTGTCTCCCAAAATTTGCCTGACAGCTGAGCACGCGTTCGCGCCCCGTGCCTGGAGTCCTCAAACGTCCATAAATTTTTCGCGGCGACTGTATCCAATCCTTCTCGTCCGTAATCGTGCAAACCTCGAACGTCGGGTTTCTTCCAAGGATCAAATACCGTGCAGCCAAGCTTCTGGAGAAATTCGCCGACGCGATTCCGCCATCCATTTTTCATTTCCTCTTTGCGTGACGCGACGAAATCCATCGGACCAGATAAGTACACTCTCGCGCCTCGCAAAAGGCCGGCGCTTCGCGATCTACGTTTCATTTGGGCGAACTATGTCAACGCAAATCTGGCGCTGAGCGGAGCATGATCACTCGGCCGATGATCGCGCGAGTTACCGGAACCCCAAACATGTTTGTTGTAAATGTCACGTTCGATACAGCCGCTTTCTGGAAGGAAACAGATCGTGCCGCCTTCATGACAACGCGGGCTGTAAACAATGTGATCGAGAAGAACACGCGTTGGTTTACCTTTGTTTGCAGGATCGGAGAACTCGACTGTCCACGCATAATTTTTTGTCTGAAGCTGTTTAGGGGTCAGTACGTGCCTCATCAGAGCGACGTCGTGTTGGAATGCTCCACGAAGCTCGTGCACGATACTGTGCAGCAAGTAAGTATCATCAACTACGTCACGTGAAATACCGTCATTTAGATCGCCCATCACGATCACTGAATCGGCCTTCCGCGAGTAAAGCCGATGAGCGATGTACTTGCGGATGACGTTCATTTCGATCGACAGCTTCTGCCTCGAGTTGATGGCGCTGATCACCGCCTTCGGAGTTTTCTTTTCCCAATCAGCAGCCTTCTTTAGTTCCGAGATTTTCGACTTGGTGTGTAACGTCATTATCTCTGTGATCTTGCCCTTGCGCTCAACTCGTAAGATTACGGGCAGACGCGTGAACCGTGCGCCATATACAGTGCGGACATTGCCAAATCTGTAATACTGCCGTTTAGCATTGCGTAGTCGTTGAAAAACTCGATCGCTGCGCGGCAGTTGAGTGATTTTTATACCACGGACGAGGTGCTTCCGAACGAGCATATGGATACTTTGGGCGCCATCTTCCATTGAATATACGACATAGGTGCCGCCCAGTTTTTCTTTCACAAATGTCTCCATTTGGCTTTTCAATGGTGGTCCTTCGCAGATTCCGAGGATGTCGACATCCAAGTCCTTAATTACAGCTGCAATGCGGTCCGCGACTCCCTGTGGATTTATGGGCTTGGCCCCAAGGCCCGGTGTCTTTTTCGACGCTCGCGTCAGCAGGTCTGGTGTCCCGTTCTTAAACAGACTGACCATCCACTCGACGTTGAATGTGGCGATTTTAATCTTGCGAGACATGATTAGGACGTATTAAGCGTCTTCGGGCAGGTAGTTTGCACAGTCCTTGAGTGTATTTCAATTCGGATAAGACCGCGCTGCCAAAAATGCCTATCAAACGGGCAGAAGTGAGTTAACGGTTTCGAGGCGGCGTTCAATCCAATTCTGACTAAAAAGCGAGCAACGAAGAATTCATGCTTTCTTTTTATCCAGAGTCCCTCCTCAATAAGGCCGAAATAGACGAAACGGAGTTTCGTCGAATTGTAGTTAGGTGACTTCTGCATTTCACGCTTTAATTGACTCTTGCGGTGCTTCGTGCCGCGGGATCGATTTCAGGTTGGTATTATGACCATGCACAGCAAGCCGACGTCGTCTCTGCACATCGAACCCTTCGCGATCCGCATCGAGGAGGAGGTGCTATCCGACCTGCGAGCGCGTATCCGCAAGACACGCTGGCCCAGTCAGCCACCTGGCGATGCGTGGGAGCAGGGCACTGACCTCGCGTACCTCAGACAGCTGCTTGCGTATTGGGCCGAGGAGTTCGATTGGCGTGCCCAGGAAAACAAGCTCAACGCCTTTGATCAATTTCGAACCGAGCTTGATGGTGTTTATATCCACTTCGTTTACGAGCGGGCGCGAAGAGGGTGCGGCGTACCGTTGATCTTGACCCATGGGTGGCCTAGCACATACGTGGAACTGCTTTCGCTGGTGCCGCCACTAACTGAACCGGAGGCCCACGGAATCGATGGACCTGCGTTTGACGTTGTCATCCCTTCACTGCCAGGTTACGGCTTCTCGACTCGACCGGATCGAGCGAACTACCGATACATCGCGGGGCTCTGGCACAGGCTCATGCGCGGCCTTGGCTACGATCGGTATGGAGCAGGCGGCGGGGATTTCGGGGCCGGGGTTGCCACCTTCATGGCATTGACCGATTCCGAGCCAATGATTGGCGTCCACCTGAGTAATCTGGAGATAACCCCTTACACTGGGCCAGGGGCGCGGCCACTGTCCGCAGCGGAGAAAATCTATCTCGAGCGCAATGAGGCATTTTGGCAGGCGGAAAGTGGTTACAAGGCAATCCAATCTACGAAGCCCCAGACGCTCGCATACGGGCTGAACGACTCGCCGGCTGGGCTCGCCGCCTGGATTCTGGAAAAGTGGCGCTCCTGGGCTGATTCCCGCGGTAATCTCGATGAGCGCTTCTCCCGCGATTTCTTGTTGACCACGGTGACGCTGTATTGGGTCACCCAGACGATCACATCCTCGATGCGGGACTACTTCGACAACGACAACAGGCGGTTCCGGGTCACGCTTGGACCACAGGAGTTCGTCAACGTACCAACTGGCATCGCGGTCTTCGCCAATACGTTTGTCGATGAGGGAGCACCTCCCCGTGAGTGGGCCGAACGCCTATACAACGTGCGCCAGTGGACACCAATGCCGAGTGGCGGACACTTTGCTCCTGCCGAGGAACCCGAGCGCCTTGCGCGTGACGTGGTAGCCTTTTTCGCTGACCTCTGAACGCTTATGCAGAAGCAATGCCTTCGCCATGCGCTCCCGCGACGATAACACCTAACCAGGCGATGCAGCGAACCGCGAGCCGCGCTGAGATCTACCTTTTGCGTGTTTGCCATCCACCCTTTGGCTATGTGGCGCGCTTTACAGGGCTCGCGGTCGCTGATCTTGAGTCTCGTTAGATGTAACCTGCCATGTCGTTGCTGAATCTCCTTTATTACGCTAATTACGCTCTCACCGTCATCACTGCTGTGATCGTCCTATTCGCTGTGGCGCCTGCTTACAAGCGCACTCGCCTTCGAGCCTTTCTTTATCTGACATTCGCGTTCATGCTTCGGCTCTTCGATATCGTCTGCGATTACACTATAGGGCGGTTCCGCATGCCTCATAATCAGTACGTCGTCTATAGAATACTGCGTTTCTCGACGTCTTTTGCGGCTGTTATCCTGCTAACCGCGGGCATCATCGCACTTACACGATCCTATTTGGCATCGTCTCAACCGAAATCCGATGCGAGCCCAAACGTCTAACCAATCGCTGGAGCCAACCGCTGGCCGCTGTGAAGTCCACATTTAATTTTATGAAGCAGCTCCTCGTGTTTGCCACGCTCGCCGCGGCCAGCGGTGGCTCAGCTCTGTCTCGTTAGACCTATGAAGGCATCGCTATGAAACGAACGTGGCCAATTATCGGGGTTTCTAATGTGCAGGTCAGCTCTGAGTGGTATCGGACCCTGCTGAACGCCGCCAATAATCATCCCGGGGATTCGACTTTCGCTCAAGTTTTGGACGAGGATGGCACTATTCTTCTCTGTCTTCATCATTGGGGCGATCACGGCCATCCTTCGCTGATGAGCCCGCACAACGGAACACCAGGCAACGGTCTGCTTGTATTTTTTTGCGTGAGCGACTTTGACTCAACCTTGAAAAGTGCGCGCACTCTTGCCGCGCAACTCGCCGAAGAACCTCGACTCAATCCGAATACTCGGGCAATGGAGTTCTCGCTTCGAGACCCTGATGGCTATTATGTCACGGTTAGTGCATTTAACCCGGCCTAACCAGACGATGCAGCCAACCGCTGGCCGCTTCGATGCCTAGCTTCACTTTATGAAAACACGTCCATTGCAACCCACGCTCGCTCTCGCCAGCGGTGGCTGATCTTTTTCTCGTTCGGCGGCAGAGGCGACTCGTGGGTTTTTCGTTCACCTGAACGAACTCAAGCAACAATAAAGGAGCAAATCGTGACCGATCCCAAGTACGCGGCATTCACGGCGCTCGACCCGTTCTTCGACATCGTCCAGCAGGGTTTGGCCGGCCTGGTCGACGGCGACCACTATTTCGACACCATCGCCGACAACGCGGCGTTCGAATTTCGATATCATTTCCCCGGATGGCCCCAGACACTTCGTGGTCGTGACGCCCTGATGGCACTCTATGCGGGCTACGGCAACAACATCGTCCTCCACGGCGCAGACGGGCTCGTTGTGCACCGATCGCAGGACCCTCGCGTTGTAATCATCGAATACGATGTCCATGGTAAAATTGTCGCGACCGGCTCCTCATACGACAACCGGTTCATCTCGGTCGTTACCATCGAGGGCCGAAAGATCGTGCAATGGCGGGACTATATGGACTCGCTGGCAGCCATGACTGCGCTTAATCAGGTGCAGTAGCAATTGTTTGGACTCCCGCGAGCTGCAAAGGATGAGGCACAGGGCGAAAGCGGGGGGTCAGATTCAACATTTGACATTCTGTCGCTTGTTAAACCTGCCCCTTTGATTAATGGGTCGTCTTCGGCTCCGGAGCGGCCAGGATTTTTTGAAACCGCGGATCGTTCCGAAGCGGATCCCATTCCCAACGTGTCCGCAAATCGGAAAGCGTAATGCTTTCGTCGGCGTAATCCATGCGTATAAACATTGCGCCGTTTCAGCTCGACGACGAACGACAGTTTCTCGCTCATGGCTTCGGGACTGCGGTCGGTGGCACCTGCACCTTCAATTTCTGGCAGAATGCGGCGAAGCGCGGGTCATTTTTGTAAGTGAGAATGAAGGGCGTGACTAACAATTGCGTCAACCCGGAGTCGCGCTCGGTATAGGCGCGGTCGAGCCATTCAAACATTTTGTCAGGTTCTTTGCGCAGACCGTAGACGGCGGCGATTTGGAAAGGGCTGGTCACTGCGTTCTCGTTAATTAGCTTTTGCAATGCAGCATCGGCCGCGGCCCGATCACTCTGCGTCGGCCGCGCCAGAGCCAGCGCGTAATCTCGCCAGGATCCTGGCGGCTCGAGCTCTGCGTTTTGCAGCGCGCCCGTGGCGTTGCCGCGTAACACATCGATCGTTGTGAGATGGACATGAAGCCGGGCCGCCGCCGGCTGGAGCGCAACCGCTTTGCGCAAGGCCGCCTCGGCTTCATCGTAGCGGCCGCCGCCAATCAGAACTCGGGCGAGATTTAAATAGCGAATCACACCTAGCGGATCGAGAGCCAGCGCCTGTCGCGCCACGTTCTCCGACTCCGCCAGCCGGCCTTGCGCACCGAGGAGAATACAGAGCGCGCCTTTCGGCCCAGCGTCAGCCGGGGCCAGTTTTTCGGCCGCGCGGAGTTCGGCTTCAGCTCCGGCAAAATCAAGATCCGATGTCAGCAATACAAAGCCGAGTGCTTCGTGCGCAGCGGAGAGATCGGGCGCGAGCGACAAGGCAGTTTGGGCTGCGTTCCTCGCCTTGGCAAAAGCTTCTTTGGCTTCGGCCCCACCACCCAGCCACGTAGCCCCCAGTTGTCGCCATGCGCTGGATAAATTCGCATAGGCGAGTGCGTAACGCGGATCGAGCCGGATGGCCTCGTCATAAAATTCCGTCGCCTTGCGTGTGCCTTCTTCTGTGCTGAGACGGAAGTAGAATGTTCCCTGCTGTAACGCGTTGTAAGCGGCGAGATTGTCGTTCGACGGCGCCGCGTCTGACTTTGCCGGCGCCCCGAGAAGCTTGATCTTGAGTTGTTCGGTTACCGCCGTGGCGATCTCACTCTGAACAGCGAAGACATCCTTCAACTCTCGGTCGTATGTTTCGGACCAGAGGGCGCGGCCATCCGCGGCATTGATTAGTTCGGCGACGATGCGCACGCGGTCGCCCTGTTTGCGCACGCTGCCTTCGAGCAGGTTCGCGACGCCTAACTTTTCGCCAATGCTATGGCTGTCATCCGACTTGCCTTTGAAGAGGAAGGACGAGTTGCGGCCGATGATCTTGAGGCCGGGAATCTTGGCGAGGACAGCGATAAGTTCCTCCGACAGGCCATCGGAAAAATAGTCATTCGCTGCGTC
>WNFY01009054.1_pt1 | contig 14416 bp, 14 predicted proteins | sample 5400091 | NCBI WGS metagenome assembly WNFY01 (sample SAMN13153364, study PRJNA577476) | soil metagenome | isolation source: 60 cm soil or saprolite under grassland replicate 1 | place: USA:California | collected 2016-06-15 | reverse complement strand
GTCCGCGTCATCACTCGTAAATACGACGTTACCGCTCTGTATATAGGGTAAGACATCTCTCAATCCCAGAGATTCATGCATCTCTTTGAGTTCATCCATTTTTATTTTATGGTTCCCTCCAACATTGATGCCGCGGAACAGTGACACAAACGCAGTCATTTTCAGTCCTCTTCGTGATATATTTTCCTCAGTTTGAACGCTAGAAATAATCGTACTTATTCTCTTCTATTATTTGCAGGCTGTCAATGCTGATCAGTCGATTTGCCTCCACCTACTTGCGTGGAGAAGCCGATCTGAACCAGTTGAGCGACCAGCTCATAAAAATCACTCAGGATACAAGCCCGTAGTTTAAGCGAAGACATTTCCTGTAACGTTTTGCTCACTTCTTGCATTCTAGAGGTAGAGAACGTGTGACATCCGTGCTCTACTTACCATAATCCAGTTGTCCACATCCCTACAGACAACAGGCAATAACAACAGAGAGGTGTACCATGTTAGCAGGTTATCGTTATCCCCAGACTTCGCTCATTTGTTGTGGTCGTGGCACAGCGATTGCCCACCACTTTCCCACATTCTCAGGAGATAACCTATGCATGGTACTCGGAGAAGGTTCAGCGCTTACGCAGTTTATCTGCTATTCTCTGGCGCAAGCTCTTTCTTCTTTTCGCTCATTGTTACTGTAAACATTGTCTACCAGGTCGAAATTGCAAAACTCAATCCGCTGCAGTTGGTGCTCGTCGGTACCGCGCTTGAATGCGTATGCTTCATAGCCCAGGTCCCGACAGGTATTCTGGCCGATGTCTACAGTCGGCGCCTGGCGGTGATCCTTGGTATATTCATCACGGGAGCAGGTTTTGTCCTCGAAGGCTCTATTCCACGCTTCGAGGCGATTCTGATCGCGCAGGCACTCTTCGGCATTGGCGTAACCTTTACCGATGGCGCAGAGCAGGCCTGGATTGCCGATGAAGTTGGCGAACAGAACGTTGGTCCCGTTTTCATGCGCAGCGCGCAACTCGGCATGTTCGGTGGACTGCTCGGTTCCGCTATCAGCGTTGCCCTTGCCAGCATCAGGCTCAACCTGCCGCTCATCATCGGTGGCTCGCTCTACATTGCGCTGGCACTGTTTCTGCTGTTCTTCATGCCGGAGAACGGCTTCCATCCCACGCCAAAAGAGGAGCGTCAATCCTGGCGCGAGCTGGGCAATACCTTCCGTAACGGCTTACGGCTGGTGCGCCTGCGTCCTGTCTTGCTTACCATCCTGCTCATCGAACTCTTTTATGGACTGTCCAGTGAAAGCTGGGATCGCCTCTCAACGGCGCACTTCCTGGCAAACTTCACATTTCCTATGCTCTGGCAACTCAAGCCAGTGGTCTGGTTTGGCATCTTCGGCATAGTCGGTACTCTACTCAGCCTGGTCGTTACTGAGATGGTCAGGCGGAGCGTCGATACCAATAACCAGCGCATCGTTGTACGGGCACTGTTTATCGCGAACACTCTGGTCATCGGCTGTGTCCTGCTCTTTGCGCTGGCGGGAAACTTCTGGCTTGCCGTCACAGGCTACCTGGCGTACGGTATTATCCGTGGTGTCAGCCAGCCCATCTATACAACGTGGCTCACACGTAATATAGACTCGAAGGTCCGTGCTACGCTCATCTCGGTCAGCGGCCAGATGAACGCGCTCGGTCAGATTGTCGGTGGACCTCCTGTCGGCTACATCGGCACCGTGTTTTCCCTGCGTGCAGCACTTAGCGCCGTCAGCATCATTCTCTCGCCAATCCTGCTCCTCCTGGCCTATGCCTCGCGCAAAATCAAAGCCGCGGAGAGCATCCCTGACGAGGAAATAACAACAACCGAAGCACCAGAGCCAGTCTAACCCCGGTTCATTGCTATAGGGGCGCGATGGTGTAGGGCGCGTTTCTGTAGGGGCGCGTTTCTGTAGGGGCGCGATTTATAAGCCCACCCGCGTCCCTACAAGGATCAAGTAGTACTATGTGCGCGGTTTTTTGTAGGATGCGCATCTTTTGCTATACTGTGTATGAGGTTAGGGCATTCTAATAAATAGACTATGTTGAATGTATTTGTTTAAAGCTAAGCGGAGGATATAAAATCGATGAAGGTATTAGTCACGGGCGCTGCAGGTTTTCTAGGGGGGCATCTTGTTGATATGCTGTTGGAACGTGGTGATGAGGTACGTGCGATGGTCCGTCCTGTCGAGGATGCAAGCCACTTGCGCTCATTGAAGGGTGTTGAGGTTGTGCATGGAGATCTGACTGATGTAGAGTCACTGAAACGTGCTGTGCAGGGTGTGCAACGCGTCTATAATGTCGCCGCTAAAACAGGACCCTGGGGGCCGGAGGATGTGTATCGCTCTATCAATGTACAGGGGCTGGCGGATCTGGTGCATGCAGCAATGGACGCTGGCGTGCAACGTATCGTTCACACCAGTTCGATCACGGTCTATGGTCACCATCTCCAGGGTGTTATAACTGAAGATCATCCCTATCACGCGGAAGATAATCCCTATAGTCGCACTAAGATAGCGGGCGAGAAATTGATTGCTAACCTGGTAAAAGATGCTGGCGCTCCCGTTGTTATCGTACGTCCAGGTTGGATCTATGGCCCTCGTGATAACGCCAGTTTCGGTCGTTTTGTCAGCCGCGTCGAGTCGGGCAAGTATTTTATCATCGGTTCCGGCAACAATATTGTACCAGCCGTCTATGTACGTGACGTGGCGCAGGGTATGGTCAAAGCAGGCGATGCCGATGAGAAGGCCGTCGGCCAGGCCTACACTCTTGCCGATGATCGTCGTGTGACCCAGTCTGAATTTATGGATACTATTGCTGATAATTTGCATGTGCCCCATCTGTCGCTACATATCCCATTCTCTGCTCTGTATACTGCTGGCCGTGCTGCTGAGATCATCTGGCAGGCTATGGGCCGTCGTAATGCGGCTCCCCCGCCCCTGACCACATATGGCATCACTCTGATCGGCGGTGATCAGCAGTTTTCCATTGACAGGGCGCGTCGTGAGCTTGGTTATGCTCCAGAGTATGATATCCAGCGTGGCATCGCTGAAGGAGTGCGCTGGTACCTGGAAAGCAAAAAAGGCAGGCAGGAAGGGGTCAGGCGCGAGTTCGTCCAGACCAAAAACTAGTTAGTTAGCCCTTCTCAGGCCGCTCCACCTGGAATGTCAGGAAATCCTTTAAGGGTTGTGTCACCTTTCCGCCAGGTACTACTGGTAGCGGCCTGCGTTGGCGAGCATGGAACCAGTTGAAAAGGTACGCAAGTGTCATCAGTACAAAGAACGCGTTGCGCACGCCGACCGTCTCTAAGAAACCTGGCAACAATGGCACATCGCGTATGTCAGTAACAGGCCTGGTATATAGGAAGATATAGGTATAGGTGGTCAGCAATGAAGCTGTCCCCCAGCAAACAATCCAGAACGCATCAAATGCACCAGCGTAAGCCAGCAAAGGCATTAGCCACATAAGATATTGCGGACTAAACACCTTCCCCGTAGTGATAGAAACAAACAGGATGGCAATCATTACCTGCGTTATATCAAGCTTGCCCCGCCATTGCATCCACATTGCATAGAGGTAGCCCACCACCAGGAACACTGTACCCACGACTGAAACAATCCCATTGAGTCCACTGATAAGATTGAGGGAACCAAAACTATTGTCGACTGATAACGGAAATCCCAATCCCTGTCCCAACCATAGTAGTGTACTTCCTGTCGCCTCAACTTGCACAGGTCTGTGGAAAAAGTAGATTACTGGATTGACAACCGCTCCCTGGAAGTTCAGCAATGCAAAGAAACCTGTGACGCCTACCAGCATGCTCAAGCAGATGAGTATATTTTTCCAGTGCAACTGTCTGGCTTCTCGTAGTGTATGGCAGAGCTGGCGCGGCACAACTGCAAGTGATAGTTTCTGTAGGGGAGTACAGAAATGCCCATGTGCGCGTTGTTCCACGATAAAGAGCGCAGGCAGCAGCAGCAATGGGTAGATTTTAAATAATACTCCAAATGTCAGCGCGACGTACGCCGCTGTCCAGTGTTTGCGCTCTGCTGCAATAACGCAGAGCAGAGTGAAAGCCGCGGGAATCAGGTCAAAGCGCCCCTGAGCAGTACCCAGCGCCCCAACAAATAGACTGAGCGCAAAGACGAGTGCTGCGCCCCGCGGACCATATTGTAATAGCAGCCAGTAAATAAAGACAGCCATCAACGCCATAATGAAGGCAATTGCCAGTTGGTAGTAATGGAGCGGTGCCAGTAGCGCCAATGAAAACGGTAGTAGTGTCAGCGGGGGATATTCTACCGGCAGCATATGAAATGGAGGTTGTACATGTGTAATAGTCGTTTTTAAAAAGTCGCATTGCCCTATCGGTAGCAGTGATGTTGCATTACTCCCAAACCAGAACGTCAGGGCGTAGCACTGGTAGCGCGCCGAGTCGGTTGATGTTAAAAAAATCTGCCAGGATGAACCAATAAAAATAGAGATGGTGACAATGGTAATGGGAATGTATGCGGCGACTCCGTCAGGTGCCAGCAAAGCATCTAGCAGAGGGCCGAAGATTTTTCTAAGCTTACCTGCATATTTTAGTTGTACATGTTCTTGCCACAAAAGTTACGCTATCCCTTCTTTGTGCTGTTTGACAGTATCCGCCTGTGGTGCTACAATCTCGAACATCACATCCCTCTGTTTATGTGCATTTATTTTCTGCACTATGCTAGACGAGTGGTACACGAAACCAGTCACGTTCCTCCATTCGTACTCTTCTATTAAGAAGGCACGAATTTAGCGAAAAAAGGATGTAATTGATGGCTACGAAGAATCGTACAGAGACGAAAACATTAAAGGCCGGAGATGTTGCTCCGGATTTTACTCTCAAGACTGCCGGCAAACAGGACTGGCATCTGAGTGACTTCCGGGGTAAAAAGAATGTTGTGCTCGCATTTGTTCCATACGCCTTCAGCAGCGTCTGCTCAACACAACTTCCCTCTTACGAGGCTGAACTGGATCGCTTCAAGGACTTCGACGCCGAAGTGGTCAGTATCAGTCAGGATAGCACCTACTCCCTGGATGCCTGGGCTAAAGCAATCCACACCTCCTTCCCTCTGCTCTCCGATTATTATCCGCAGGGGCATGTTGTAGATCTCTATGGCGTTCGCCATCCAGCCGGTATGGCTGAGCGGGCTCTATTTGTCATTGACAAAGAAGGAGTCATTCGTTATATTGAGATTACAGACTCTCCCGGTGACATGCCAGATAACGAAAATCTCTTCGATGCCCTGCGAAAACTCCCATAGTTATGACGAAAGAAAATTTCACATCCTTTGGAGAAATGAAGCGCCGGGAGTTCCTCGCTCTCTGCGCTCTGGGAACGCTACCGAACGCCATGGCCGCTTGCGGATCACCAGCGGTTACCGGCAACGCGACTCCTACCAGACAGTCGTCACCCACCCCGAAACCATCACCTACCCCACGACCAACTCTCACCGAGGCCGACTGGACAGCACTCGCCAGAAGCTTGCAAGGGACGCTGGTTCGCCCCGGTAACCCACAGTACCCGACAGCGCTCCAGCTCTTCAGCACGCGTTTCGATAATGTGCATCCTGCCGGGATTGCCTACTGCGCCTCGCCTGCTGATGTCCAGAACTGTCTCGCCTTCGTGCGTAGGTTCGCGCTGCCATTCGCAACACGTTCTGGTGGGCACTCTTACGCGGGCTATTCGACGACTACGGGTCTGGTGATAGATGTTACGCGTATGCACACGGTGACAGTGAATGCCAATGCCGGGACCGCTACTATAGGATCTGGCACGCGCCTGATTGATGTCTACTCGGCGCTTGCTCAACAGGGTTTTGTGCTCCCCGCTGGCTCTTGCTCAACTGTGGGTATCGCTGGTCTGACACTTGGAGGCGGGGATGGCGTCCTGAGCCGTAAGTTTGGCCTGACCTGTGACAATCTGCTCTCGGCCCAGGTGGTTGTGGCCGATGGGCATGTGCTCACCTGTGATGCGAACCACAATGCCGATCTCTTCTGGGCACTGCGTGGCGGTGGTGGTGGCAACTTCGGCATAGTCACCTCGTTCACTTTCCAGGTGCACCAGGTCTCTGCAATATCTCTGTTCACTTTTACCTGGCCGTGGGCCAGCGCTGCCACAGTAGTCGACGCCTGGCAACATTGGGCACCGCAGGGACCGGGCGAGTTATGGTCCAACTGTGTGCTTCTGACGAATAGCAATAAGAGCGGTAACCCCATTGTGGAAGTGAACGGTGTCTACGTCGGTGATGTCTCAGTGCTGATCCCGTTGCTGAACCAACTAACCAGCAAGATCAATGCCACGCCTGCGAGCCGCTATGTAACGAACTCTACTATACTGGATACAATGCTCTACGAGGCAGGTTGTTATAACAAGACCGTGGCCCAATGCCATCTGCCCAGCCAGAATCCGAGCGGTCAGTTGCAGCGCGACACTTCCGCAGTTAAGTCCGATTACTTCACCAGCATTTTGCCGCGCCAGGGTATTAATAATCTGGTGGATGCAATTACACGCCGCCAATCCGATCCCAACCTTGGCAATGGTGGCATCGGCATGGACTCGTATGGTGGTGCGATCAACCGCGTGGCTGCGGACGCGACGGCCTTTGCACATCGCAATGCAGTGTTCTCTGCTCAATACTCGGCGAGCTGGAACGCGAGTGATCCCGCCTCGGTTGTTGCGGCAAATCACACCTGGCAGACTAATGCGTGGCAGTCGATGCGCAAGTATGCCAGCGGTGGTGCCTATCAGAACTATGTCGATCCTGACCTGCCCGATTGGCAACACGCGTATTACGGCTCCAACCTGCCACGACTACAGCGCGTCAAGTCTACCTATGATCCTGGCAACTTTTTCCATTTTGCCCAGAGTATCAGAAACTAGTGTTTGAAAATATAGCGTTTTATAGCGTTTTGTAGTGTTTTATTGCAGGATTTCGCTATAGATTTGCCCATAGCGAGAAGGTAAGGACGCCATACAAATTTGTGCGTAAAAGAAGAACTCCTCAAGGGGTTGTTTATTCTTTTTGCGTGAAATATTTTGAAGAACCATATGTTTTGAAATCTTCGAGAGAATCATATTGGTCTACTATCTTACTTTCGGTATGGAATAAAGATGGATCGAAATAACGAATAGTAACTCTGCCATTCTTACCAATGTCAAAATTCATATTTTTGTCTCGAAAATATAAGCCATTCATTAAAGCTTGATAAAAAAAGACTTCTGGGTCTTTTTCAGCAAATCTGGAAAGATTCTCTAATAATTCGGCGAATTCACCGAAAACTGCAAAATCTACAAAGCCATCACCGCTATCGACAGTTAGAAGCTCCTCATCGAAATTATATTCGACCTTTAAATCCGAGTTCAATTCAACCAACTTTATTAAATTAGAAATACCAGAACTAAGTACTTCAAATCTTTTATGCCTTTGCTTCGTTCTTTTAAGCACTTCTTGCAAACCATAATCATCCAAAGTTTGAGAAAGTGGTATCCTGACGTACATAGTTTTCTTACCAGTTTTGAGAACCTCCTTGTCTTGCATAAAATCTTGAATTATTGTCCAATAAGTAATATCAGATTGTGAATCCCACACAGTTAGAAACACAGGTTCCCAAAATTCTTTCCAATGTTTGGCATGCTCTATATTTATTGGATAACTCAAATTTCTTTTATCTGCGTCTAAATAGTTATTAATATTATCGGTCCCTTTAGCCTGAACAAAGAAAGAATAGTGAGTAGCCACATTACCAACAAAAATACGAACCAAAAGATCTTCACCATAATCGGGATATAAATCCCACACAACCCATCCGCGATCACCAAATATGTCGTGCAACCTCCTGCGAGATTTATCCTCGATCTCGTGAGTACGTGGACGCTTCGGCATGATATGTTTCTCTCTTATTTTCACTTAATCTGAGGGCATTTCCTAACTCTCCAAGATCGGGTAAACTGACCACCAGACGAGGCTAGCTCCCGCGTCGAGGAGGTCAGTCTCTGATGCCTCCCCAGCATACCATCGACTGCAGGCCCGTCAGAGACCCAATTTGCACGTTGATGTCCTCCAGTTCATCTATTCTTCAGTGGGATGCCCCTCCCTTAGCTGATCTTCGACATGCTCTCTTGTCTTGGTCGCATATAGCTCGCTGGGAAAGGGCTAATCAAATAGTCTGGGAGGCTGCGGGAGAGCCCAAGATTGACATAGACTACTTCTTGCTGCTCAACCAGAGAGCTGAGATACCTCATTGCATAAATGGAGAAGAATCTTCTATACTCTCCAATAGGAAACGATTCCCCACCATGGGCTAGGAATCGTCGCAGGAGTAGTCTGAGATGGCGAACAAAGCAGTTCTCGCCTTCCTGAGAAGGGGAAAGGAGCGTTAGCAAGCCTGAACATTGCTCGCGGGGGAAACCACTTACCTAGCGCGAGAGGATGCCTAGCGCGAGAGGATGCGCGCACGTATTCCTGCTAGCACGCCATGTGCTGTGGTCACTTTTCGTGTGCATGCGGTCAGCCACCCATGCCGATGTAGTATCTCGATCTTCCTAGCAGCGTACATTTGGTGAAGTCGAAGAACTCTACAACCACCATGAGAATCATGGTAGGAGGTAATCATGAGCGAGACCCAAGAGTCCACAAGAAAATCACCGATCGTGCGAGTGGCGATGGCCAGTTTGATTGGCACGTCCATCGAATGGTACGATTTCTTCCTGTACGGAACCGCAGCCGCCTTAGTCTTAGGCCCCCTGTTCTTCTCTCCAAAACTTTCTCCGCTGGCAGCTCAGTTGTCTGCCTTCGCAACCTTCTGGGTTGGTTTTGCTGCTCGCCCAGTTGGTGGCATTGTTTTTGGTCACTTCGGCGACCGGCTTGGTCGCAAAGCCATGCTTATCCTGACGCTGATGATTATGGGGATTACCACATTCCTCGTCGGTGTTCTACCGACGTATAAAGACCTCGGGATCATCGCACCTGTTCTGCTGGTCATCCTGCGCTTTGCACAGGGGTTTGCGGTGGGAGGAGAATGGGGTGGAGCAGTGCTGATAGCGACAGAACACGCACCTGCAGCCAGGCGCGGGTTCTTTGGCAGCTGGCCGCAGTTTGGTGTCCCCATAGGGCTTCTGCTCTCATCGTTGATCTTCAGTGTAGTTGCCTCATCCTTCTCAAAAGCAGCTTTTCTGTCGATTGGTTGGAGGATACCCTTCCTGCTGAGCATTGTGCTCGTTGCTGTCGGATTATTTATCCGGCTGAGAATCGCAGAAACACCTGACTTTGAGAGAGTAAGGGAAACCCGTACTATAGCCAGGCTGCCTGTGATCGATGTGCTACGTACAAACCTCAAGAGCGTGGTCTTGGCAGCAGGTGCCTTCTTCCTGACGAATGGAACATTCTACATCTATGTCACCTTCATTGTTAGTTACGGTGAGAAGATAATAAAGGTCCCGAGCATCACCATGCTCACTGGCGTCCTGATCGGGGCAGTCGCAATGGGCGTCACTATTCTGGCAGCGGGTGCCTTGAGTGATCGCCTTGGACGGCTGCCTGTCTACCTGGCGGGTGCGGCCTTTGTGGGTTTGATGGCCTTCCCCGTCTTCTGGCTCATCGATACGAAATCACCAGCGTTAATCGCTCTGGCCCTTGCCCTTGGGATCGGCGGTATTGGCATCATGTATGGTCCACAGGCGGCCTTCTTTAGTGAGTTATTTAGGGCCAATGTCCGCTATAGTGGCGCATCGCTCGGCTACCAGATCACGGCGATCTTCGCTGGTGGACTCGCACCATTTATCGCTACGGCCCTGCTGGCTCTGTTCAACAATGCTTCCTGGCCGATTGCCCTCTACATCGTCGGCATGGCGATCATCACGCTGGTCTGCACCTACTTGGCTGGAGAGACGCGCCCATCAGCGGCTGCTGAGCTTGCAGGAGAGATAGCAGGGACCTAAGGGGCCTCGCTCAAATAACATGACACGAGGGCATGTCCAAACTCATAAGGCCTCCCAGGAGTGAGCCAAGACGCGTTTGGGAGAGCGGATCAACTCGGGACGCCCCGCGTGCTGAGCAGCGAGGCCAACGATGATGGAGGCGGTGTAGGTCAAGGCGACCTGCCGTGCAATGGCCGACCAACCCCACAGGGGCGGGCGTTGTAAGTGAAAGAACAGAAAGACGCGGCCAAAGAAGCGCTCGATGGAGGTGCGTTTGCCGAGTTCTTTTTTGGTCCAGGTGGGCGGCAAGCAGGAGCGGCTCTTCTGGCGCTTGGGATTCCAGGGAACGACGGCGGTGGCGTGCAGGGTCACCTGGATCCAGGCGATGAGGCGCAGCCCCCAATAGCCCGCATCCAGACGGATGACACGCGGGCGGATCGAGAAGAGGCGCACAGCCCATTCCAACAGGGGCCTCGCGAAGGGGGAATCATGAACATTGGCAGGAGAGAGCAGAAAAAAGACAGGCAAGCCCGAGCCGCGACAGAGTAAGGTATGCACACGATAGCCGCGTAAGAGTGGACGCGGATGCTGGGCCGGGGCATGACCGATAGCGGCATCGGGGTCGGCGCGGCGCTAGGCCAGGATGGGGGCGCTATCGATGATGAGGTCGCGTGCCCCGATCAGCCGATGCCGGATGGCGGTCAGCACCGTTAAGATGAAGAGGGACTCCGGCCCCGGCGCTCCAGCGGCCTGGCTGCGCTTGCACTGTTGGGAGGGACTGGGAATGCGTGGCCGCCCGTCGTGACCTAGCGGCAAGCCGCAGGCCAGGGCTAAAGCGGGCCAGGCCACTAACCAGTCATGCATATCCTGATAAGACAGCCACCACAGCGTGCGCAAGAGAGCAAGGAGCAGCAAGGACTCCTCGCTGTAGGTGCGCGGCACGCCTCCTGGCCCAGCTGGCAAGGGCGGGGGACATCGACGATGCGCCAACTGCACCGCCAGCCGACAGAGCGCGAGTAGATGCAGCGTGCGGACTAACGTGAGCGCATCGATGTGTAAAGCCGGACCCAACCGCGCTTGCGCGCGGTGATATGCTGGTGGGGGCACTGGTGCCTGTTCGGTAAGGACAGTAGGCATCCTAAGCTGACCTCCTAGGCGAGGGAGCTAGCCTCGTCTAGCGTCAGTTTACCCTACTTTTTTTGAGTTAGGAAATGCTCTCAAGAATTCTGTTATAATAGAACCGACTCACACAGACGCTTAGTGAAAGGCAAATTTCTATGGCAACACAAGAAGAGCGCATCACCGCACTAGAACGAGCAACAGCAGAATACCGACCAGTCTTACAAAACATCGCATAACACTTTTAAAGCCATCTTAGCTCATGACTCTCTTTTGCATCCAAAGAAACCCACGGGATACGTGTATGACTTCCCTACCTCGTCAGAGGGATGGAAGTCATACACGTATCCCGTGGGAAGAAACAGGCACAAAGAAGTTTCTTCAGATACAAAATGAACATCACAAAGAAATGTTTCACCCAGGACACAAACAAAGCAAAAAATCACCTCAAATAAGCAAGCCGTCACCATTAAAAGGGCCTCCTAAACCAGCCAGGGAAGCCGGTTTAAGAAGCATCGGATACAGGCCTTCAGCACAAAAGCGCGACAGTATCACTCCTCCCAGGAATACTATAAGCTTGAAGGGCGAAAAAGCCATAAAGCCACTTCAATCCTAGATCAAACCCCAGATAGTACCAGAGATACTAGCAAGTTGAACAGAGAAAAAGGTATAGAACTGCTCCATGCCTATATTTTTATCTCTTTAGAATACCCTCTACTAGTCACTAAGCAAAGGCACTGAGGATTGAGCGACCTAAAGTCCGCAATGGTCACTCCGTGCAGATGCTCAATACGTTAACCTCTCTTATTATCAATGGACGAGCATTATAACAGGCTCAATCCATCAATAGATAACTTCTATATATGAATTAATGCCGACCCTCTCACCCGCTCACCTCTGGGTGAGAGTTCGAAAAAGGGACCCTCAGCCCAGCATTCTCGTTCGAACCTTGAGTCAATTTACCAACTAGGAATATATACCTATCTTTACTCCTACTTAACTACATGTATGTTAATATTAGTTACACAAATTTTGAGCAAGGGTATCAAATGAATAACGCGGAAGCTCTAGCAGAAAGATCATTTCATTGTGATGTCGAATGAGCGGCGTGCTCTGTATAGACAACTGGTGCAGGTTGCCGCCTCTACTCAATATATAGATGAGTTATTGCATTGGTTTGCTCACACCATTGTGCGACTTTTTAATATACAAGTCGTGCAATTCTGGGCTGCTCAAGCGTTTCAAAATAGTCAGCAATCTTTTGAGCTACGCAGTATGGCCTGCCAGGAAGTGACTTTGCCCCGGTATGTTATGACTAACGCGCATATGGTGGAATTTGTCCGAGCCGTGCTCAATGAGCGGCGGGAACAGGCATTTCAACCGATTGAGGCGCTCTTTTCTTCTCATCAGGCTAACCTGTTGAAGCGTTGCGGGCTGAATTATTGTACCGCTTACTTCATAAGTAACAACCTCCTGCTTCCCCCATTCAACAAGGACAATGCTGCTGAGAAGGTGCCAACACCGCTCATAATGGCTGTGCTGCTCTTTTTTCAATCCATCCCCTCGACTCAGCTGCTGCCAACCATTGGTACTCTGTTGAAGCAAGCGCTGCTGGTAGCGGGACAGCGAGGATTGCTCCTTGAGGGAAGCGCAGAGAACAGCATGCAGAGGCGAAACGTCTCACCGCTGCCAGATCTTTCTCGTCTCGTTCCTCGTCGTGTGCCACACCGCGAAGCAATGCGCTCAAGCAATCCCTTTACAAATGCTGAGTCCAGTATGGACAAAGACGCGCTTCGCCTCTACAGTGCTATCGACGGCCAGCACACTCTGGGTGAACTTGCTGCTGCTACTCAGATGGGGGCTGAGTCTATGTACCAGGCTGTGCAAATACTCTTGTCCAAGCACTATATTCAACTATTTGATACAAAAGAAGGTGTTTATGGACAAAAGGTGGTGTTTTCTTACCCCTTGGACCAAACTGACGATACACGATAGAACTCAAGAAGGGAGTATTTTATGAGTTATACCCAGGTGGATACGCTGGTCTTAATCATCCAAATTACGGTCAGCTTTGTCGTCGCTGTCCGTGCTCTCACGCTGTATACCAGGACGCGGGCAGACTATCTTTTCATCCTAGGACTGTCCATGACGATCATTTCAAGTGTCGGCGTGATTGGCATCCTCAATGATAATTTTGTTCACACCTTAAGCACTCGCTGGTTCCGCTACATTGCGCAAATTACGAGCTTCTTCTTCATCTTTTTATGCACGCTTCGTCAATCAGACAACTATATGCGTCTCATCAAGCACTGGCAGTTTGTTGCCGTGGGATGCCTGGTGGTCTTACTGGTGCTGACCCCTTCTGTGCCCCAACTCGCCGATCCTCGCATAGAGGCAGCCCTCAACTTCGGACGTGCCACGATGTGCTTTCTAATCTTTTTGAATTATGCCACTATCTTTATGAGCAAGGAGACGCGTTTCAGTTTCTTCATGGGTCTTGCTTTTTTCCTGATCGCGTTCGGCTTTTGGTTTGTCACTCCGTGGTATCTCAAGAAAAGCTTCCTTCTAGCTGTCTACATTGGGCATAGCATGCGTGCCCTTGGACTCCTTTGGTTACTGGCAGCCTTTTTTCTTGGATGATCAGACACATCATCGAGGCTATGAGCCGAACATGCGCCTGGATCCGCATAGCCATCCCACCCCCACACATACCTGGGAGATAATAATATTTATATGCGAGAGGGTGCAGTGTCTTCTTTGCATACGTACAATCTGAACAAACTGATAGCAGAACTGCTAGCACATACAACCTGAATAGATCATCCTTGTTAGACAAGAATGGACAAAATGGGCCATGCCTCGTGCCCAACAAGACCATAAACACCGCCCACTAGCCGACTCAAAAAGCCGTTCTAAGGTGTTCGACTCTCCCCTTTCTAAAAGCTCTAGTGAGAAGATAGTCATCAGAGCTTTTCTATGGTATTATAAGCGCACAATTCAAAGTATAGAGATACTAAAAAGTATAAGATAGTTCATCGTAGGAGATCAGGCATGAAGCTCTTTGCAAGAAGAGGAGCTAGAAGGAGTGAATAATGAAATCCCAACGGCTAGGGATAATAGTGCCAAGCTTCATTATCCTCACTCTGTTTTGCTGTACGCTCGTTTCATGTTTTGGTACCAGCCCTCCTTATATTGGGATTCCGAAGGAATCAAGAAGAAGTGAGGGCATCCAGCGCTGGATGCCCTCAAATGCTATGCACTGCGGAGCATATCACCTTCATGGAGTGATACGGATTCAACCTCGTCATTTTCGAACCAGACCGGTTCT
>WNFY01006233.1_pt1 | contig 14419 bp, 9 predicted proteins | sample 5400091 | NCBI WGS metagenome assembly WNFY01 (sample SAMN13153364, study PRJNA577476) | soil metagenome | isolation source: 60 cm soil or saprolite under grassland replicate 1 | place: USA:California | collected 2016-06-15 | reverse complement strand
CCTGGCACACAGCCCGCATGCGCGCTGTGCTGCAACTGGCTGCCGAGAAATCGGGATGGAACAAACCACTTCCTGCCGGACGCTTTCGCGGGGTTGCCTGCTTCGGCTGCTTCTCTTCCTACATGGCGGAAGTGGTCGAGATCACCATGGACAAGGACCAACCGCGCGTGCATCGCGTTGTCGCCGCGGTGGACTGCGGACAGGTCGTGAATCCCGCGATCCTGGAGCAACAGATTCAAGGTGGAATCGTCTACGGACTGGGCAATGCTTTGAGGGCGAAGATCACGATTGAGAAAGGGCGCGTGGTGCAGGGCAACTTTGACGACTACGCTCCGCTGCGAATGGAGGAGACTCCGGCCGTCGAGGTCTATGCCGTTCCGAGCGCGGAGGCGCCGACAGGAATCGGAGAGCCTTCCGTGCCGCCAGTCGCTCCCGCACTGTGCAACGCAATTTATGCGGCGACGAAGAAACGAATCCGCGCGTTGCCGATTCTCAGCTGATGGCGTCGTGCAAATTGCGTCACAAGAGTACATTGTCATCCTGAGCGAAGCGAAGGATCTGTGTACCCGCGCGATCAACTACATAGGTCCTTCGCTTCGCTCAGGATGACAATGTGAATTTGTGAAGCGAGTTTCCACGACCCCACGCTCAGAGGTCTCAGTAACAAGGAGTCACCGATGATCCCCAAGTGTGTTGCTGCCTTTCTGATTCTGGCCTCGGTGTCGTTGGCACAAAGTCAGACGTCCACGCAATCTCTGTCGTCGGTTCGCGCCTCGCGCCTCGGGCACATTCGGCACGGCATCAATCTGAGCGAATGGTTCGCGCAAGTTTACGATCCCAGGGGATACACGAAAGAGCATTTCGAGAGTTGGACCACAGCGTCCGACATTGTTCTGATCAAGTCCGCTGGCTTTGATCATGTGCGGCTCAGCGTAAATCCGCAGCCAATGATGGACGCAATGCGCCGCCGCGACGGGAGCACGGAATACTTCGGCTACCTTGACGCGGCGGTCAAGATGATTCTGGATGCCGGCCTTGCGGTCGAACTCGACATGCATCCCGAGTCCGACTTCAAGGAGCGGCTTGCTAAAGAAGACGACTTCGTCCAACGCTTCGCCGATTTTTGGAGCACGGTCGCGCAGCACTACGCTCCGTGGGATGCGGATCGCGTGTTCTTCGAAATCCTAAACGAACCGGAGATGAGCGATGCCTATCGCTGGTATGGCGTGGAAGCGAAGCTGGCTGCCGCTATTCGGCGCGGTGCCCCTTCGAATACCATCATCGCTACGGGCGCGCGCTGGGACGACGATGACGACCTCGTTTTCCTTGAGCCGTTGCCTGATACGAACGTCGTCTACGTGTTTCACTTTTACGAGCCGCATATCTTCACACATCAAGGAGCGACTTGGGGATCTTATTACTGGCACTGGCTGAAAGGCTTGCACTACCCTTCGTCGCCGGAGAATGCGGCGCAGGTCGCGAAGCTCGTTCCAGAGGCGCGGGATCGGATGCAGGTGATTCGTTACGGACAAGATCATTGGGACGCGTCGCGCATTGAAGCGGAGATCGATCAGGCTGTCGACTGGGCGAAGCAGCGCGGGGTGCCGCTGGTCTGCAATGAGTTCGGCGTGTTCCGTTACTTCTCTGATCCACAGGAGCGCGCCGCGTGGATTAAAGATGTGCGAACGTCACTGGAGCGGCACAACATCGGCTGGGCCATGTGGGATTATTCCGGGAGCTTCGGCGTGGTCACGAACCGGGAAACAAAAGCCAAGCTGGATGAAGTCACGGTTAGGGCACTGGGATTGAAGATGCCTGTTGGAAACTGATTGGAGGCCCGTGGCTCATTAGGGGAGTTGGGTCCGCATGTCCTGGGCGAAATTCTGAAACGCCGCTAGATCCTCCGATGGAGCTGATCGCAAATCGTTCTTTCTGCGGAGAGCGTCGCGAGCGGCTTCCTCCGCGGTCCAATATTTCAGGAAGACGCCCTCTCGGAGATACCGGATCTGTTGCAACGTGGAATCTGAAGCGCCCGCATACTTGTCGATTTGCAGCAGGAAGAAATCGTACAAAGGCTTGGGCAGTTCTAAGATGTCTGGCGCGTCGTGACGCTTGTATTCGAAGATGGTCTTCTGATGCCAGGCTTTGAATTTCTTCGTGCCGAACGAATCGGTTACGTCGAGGAAAATCTGCGAGGTCGGAACAACCACCCGAACCTCCTTGCCTTGCACCGGATGCAGCACCCAGACAGCGACCGTGTGATTGGAATAAGGCCAGAACAGGCCAACAGTACGCACGCCAGCCCGATCAACCAGAAACGCATAGAGGGCGGAGAGTTCATCGCACTCTGCGGAGGCGGTCGGTGACAGGGGCGAGACCGCGCTCGCACTCTTCCACTGACTCCAAATTCGATCGGAATTCGGCGGCATGTCGGTGATGGTCCAGTGCATGTTCCAGAGACCAGCATCGCGCGTGGCTTCGTAGAGAAGCCGAACAATCACGAAGTCGGAATAACTGATGCTGCCAGGCACGATCTTGTACGCCGAAGTGAATGATTGGAAGCTGTTGCGCATTCCAGAGCTGCTTTCCAACATTTTCGCGCGAACACGAACCGTATTGACAGTTGCAGCAGATTTGTTTCGGATGTGTGAACCGCGGCTGGTTCAGATCTGAGATCGATCGCTTGCGAACCTGCGAAGATCAGGAGAGCGAAACTCCCAACGAAGCGAAAAGAGGCTCGGATGCGCACGCCCAAATCATATCCTTCACGTGCCGAAATACCAGATGAATCGAGGCGCTCTGTATTCGCCGTTTTGCGGAACTTCTCTTCCCTTTCTGGTGTCTAATTGGAAATTGGCCAGGGTTCTGCTGAAGTTGTACGATCTCTCCGGTCCGCCGCAATTTGCCTGTCGAGGTGGTTCATGCTCGAAGCCGTGCATCTGACCAAGCGCTACGCGTCGTTGCCGGCGGTACAGGACTTGTTATTCTCTTTGCGGCCAGGACAAGTGCTGGGATGCCTTGGGCCCAATGGATCGGGCAAGAGTACGACGGTGAAGATGCTCACCGGATTGTTGCAGCCGACACGCGGACTGGTTCAGTTCGATGGACGTAACATTCAAGACAATCTGACGGACTTCCGGAAGTTGCTCGGCTACGTTCCGGAGGAGCCCAATCTGTATCCGTACTTGACGGGCTGGGAATACTTGGAGCTGATCGGGACATTGCGTGGGATGGACCGCCGCATCATGGCGAGCAAAATCAATTCCCTGCTGGAACTGTTCTCCATGCATCCCAGCCGGCATGCCAGCATTGGATCGTACTCGAAGGGAATGCGGCAGCGCATTCTGCTCATCGGCGCGATCATGGATGATCCGGAGATTTTTATTTTCGATGAGCCGCTTTCGGGATTGGACGTGACCTCGGCGCTGATCTTCAAGAATCTGGTGCAGGCGTTGGGACAGCAAGGCAAGCTCGTGTTCTATTGCTCGCATGTGCTGGAGGTCGTTGAGAAGGTCTGCTCTGACATATTGATTCTGCGTAAGGGAATCGTGATTGCACAAGATTCGGTGGCTAACATCGGGCAACTTCTCGGGCAATCGCTGGAAAATACATTTTTGCATCTAGTCGAAGATGTGGACACGATGAGCGTGGCGCGCGACATTGTTACGGTGATGAAGGCCAAGGCAGCATGATCAGCCAAGCGATGAATGCGATCGTGCGTGGGTTCGAGGAGCGCAGTCAGCTTCCCTTCTGGCGGATGGTGGTACTCACGCTGCTCGCACTTCCCGGTGGATTTGTATCGATCCTACTGTTCGAGAAGTACGGAACGCTGCTGCAATGGATGCGCGGCGTGACCGACATCGACCCGTTTGCCAGCGCTGTTCCGGACGAATACTTCTTTATTACGCTTTCGATGGCGGTCACGGGCATGGTTGCGGTGTGGCGGTGGGACGCAATCTTTCCGGATCGCCGCGACTACATGAATCTGGTTCCGCTGCCGATCTCGATGCAAGCTATTTTTCTGGCCAACCTGGTCGCGGTGCTGTTCCTGGTGGGACTGGTCGCGGTCGACGTGAATGCGGCATCTTCGATCCTATTTCCACTCGTGGTGGGAGCGACCCAGAATGCGTTTCTGTTTTTCTTGCGATTCGCCGCTGTGCATGCGCTGGGAGTGGTGCTGGCCAGTATGTTTTCATTCTTCGCCGTGTTCTCGGTTATGGGCCTGGGGATAGCGCTTTTGCCGCCGGAGGTATTTAAGAGAATCTCGCCTTACATTCGCACGCTAGTTGTGATTTATCTAGTGACTCTGTTGTGCACCAGCTTCGCATTGCCAGAACTTTTGCATCGGCTGCCGGAATCTGCGCCGATGTGGGCGCAACTGCTGCCATCGTGTTGGTTTCTGGGACTCTGCCAATCGTTGCGTGGGCACGCGGATCCGGCATTGTCGTCGGTCGCCCGTTATGCCCTGCCGGGATTCGGAGCGGTGATGGTGGTAGCACTCGGTGTTTACGCCGCAGGATACCGTCGGCACTTTGTGCGCATTGCGGAGATGACCGAGGGCTCGTCTACCGAACGAGCGGCGAAAAGGTCAATAGTGGGGTTAGCGTTGGATCGATGGGTGCTGCGTAGTCCATTTCAAAAAGCCTGTTTTCAGTTTGTATGGAAGACCCTATTGCGCAGTGAATCGCATCGACTAGTCCTGGCCGGAATCGGCGGTTTGGGCCTGGTTCTTGCCGCACAGGCTCTCGTGAGCGCTTTTCAAGGCAGTGGTTTATGGTCGAAGGCATTGGTTTCCGGTGACGGCCTGTCGATTCCATTCGTGCTTGCGTTCTTCATTATTGTCGGTCTGCGCCTGGTCTTTGAGATTCCGGTCGAGTTGCGCTCCAACTGGATCTTTCGGCTGATGCTCGACGCGGAAAAGCACGAATGCGAAGCGCTGGCGAGAAAGGTGATCCTGGTGGCCGTATTGCCGTGGATGCTTCTGATTTCGTTTCCGATCTACGCCTACGCGGGAGGATGGGTGATTGGATTTTTGCATACCGTCGTGGTTGCTACATGGTCGATACTTCTCACCGGTGCGGTATTGATTCGTTTTCGGAAACTGCCTTTCACGTGTTCGTTTCCGCTGTTTCAGCAACATTCCATCGTGACGCTCTTGGCGTGCGTGTTCGGATTCTTTCTGTTTGCTGTGGTGACGCCACAGTTTGAGTCGTGGGCGCTTATCGAGCCGTTGCGGACGCTGGTCTTGGTGCCCGTGACCGCGGTGGCCTGGTATGTGCCTCATCACATCAGACGGAATGACTTAGACATCGAGAAGCAAATGATTTTCGAGGAAGCTCCGGCCCGGGCGGTCGAAGTGCTTCAACTGGGGGACTAGTATCACTTTTGTGCTTCGGCTAGCGTGCGTTCCCGCTATTCAGCGCTCGGACGATCAATTCTTGTTCCGCGTCTCGATAAAGACTCTCAGACTCCCGTTGGCCGCACTATAGGATTCGCTGCCCGTTTCTTCGTATAAACTGGCCTTCTGCCTCCGCATTCTGCCCGAGAGGTATTGATTTGCCCAGGAGGAAGTAAGTTTGCCATTAAATAAGGATGCGCTTTGGTACAAGGACGCGATTATCTATCAAGTGCACGTCCGCACGTTCCACGACAGCAACGGGGATGGCATCGGTGATTTTCAAGGACTGGAACAGAGGCTCGATTACCTGCAGGAACTGGGAATCAGCGCGATCTGGCTGATGCCGTTCTTTCCCTCTCCTCTGCGCGACGATGGTTACGATATCGCAGATTATTACACTGTCCATCCCAGCTATGGATCATTGGAGGATTTTCGCAAGGTTCTGGAGTCGGCCCACGAGCGAGGAATTCGAGTCATCATCGAGATGGTCTCGAATCATACGTCCGATCAACATCCGTGGTTTCAGGAAGCGCGAAGTTCGTCGGACAATCCGCGCCGCGATTGGTATGTCTGGAGCGATACCGACAGCAAGTACAAGGGAACCCGCATCATTTTTCTCGACACCGAAAAATCGAACTGGGCGTGGGATCCAGTTTCGAAATCCTACTATTGGCATCGCTTCTTTAATCATCAGCCGGATCTGAACTATGACAATCCTGCGGTTCGGGAAGAGATGTGGAATGTCATGAAGTTCTGGCTGGAGATGGGGGTGGATGCCTTCCGTCTCGACGCGGTGCCATACCTCGTGGAACGAGAGGGCACAAATTGCGAGAACTTGCCGGAGACCCACCAAGTTCTGAAAGAATTGCGACGGAAATTGGATGAACACTTCCCCGGCCGAATGCTGCTGGCGGAAGCTAATCAATGGCCGGCGGATCTTCGCCCTTATTTCGGGGACGGAGATGAATTCCACATGGCTTTCCACTTCCCTCTTATGCCGCGAATGTTCATGGGCCTGAAGCTAGAGGACCGCAAGCCCATTACTGAAATTTTGCAGCAGACTCCGGAGATTCCACCCTCATGCCAGTGGTCACTATTTCTGCGCAACCATGATGAACTGACTCTGGAGATGGTCACCGACATGGAGCGCGACTACATGTATGACGTGTACGCGGAAAGCAAGACGATGCGGCTGAATCTCGGGATTCGGAGGCGGCTCGCTCCCTTGTTGAGCAACGATCGGAGGCGCATCGAGTTGATGAATGGTATGTTGATGTCGCTGCCGGGCACTCCCATCATTTATTACGGCGATGAAATCGGAATGGGAGACAACATTAGCTTAGGAGACCGCAACGGAGTAAGAACACCGATGCAGTGGACTGGAGGATGGAATAGCGGATTTTCCGCGGCCGACCCGGAGCGCTTGTACGCTCCGCTGATCCAAAGTCCGGTGTACGGATATCCCGCCGTGAACGTGTTCTCACAAAGAGAGAGTGAGCACTCGCTGCTTCGTTGGATGCAGCGCATCATCGCTGTCCGCAGATCGACGGGAGTGTTCGGGAGGGGATCGATTGAGTTTCTCTATCCCGCGAATCACCGGATATTGGCTTACCTGCGACGATTCGGGAAGGAAACTGTACTGGTAGTGAACAATCTTTCGAGCAGCGCGCAGGCGGTGGAACTCGATTTGCGGCGCTACAAGGGAAATATTCTCATCGAGATGTTCGGGAACAATATTTTTCCGCGCGTGGGAGATCTGCCCTATCTACTGACCCTGGGCCCGTATCAATTTTTTTGGTTCCGGCTGCGGCGAGTGTAGTGAAACATGGATAATGGGAACGATCTCAGGTTGATCCCTATCCAACGGAACATGTAGCGATAATTTCCCCGGAGACTGAATTGGAAGATGGGACCTTTCTTACGGATGATTTTCTCCGCCAATTGATTAATGTTGGCGAGGTGGATATCCTTGTGGGACTACCTACCCACAATAATGCCAAGACGATCGGGTCCGTGGTCCAAGCCATACAAAGTGGGATCCTGCGAGCCTTTCCCCGCGAACGCGCCGTGATCATTAATGCGGATGGCGGGTCGCGCGATGGCACTCCGGAACTGGTGACGGGCATTTCAATCGATGACGTCCGCCGAGCGTCCAATCTACATGCGCTCCGCACGTTGCACTCCATTAGCACGAAATATGCCAGCACTCCGGAGAGCGGCGTTGCGCTCAGGACAATTCTTGCTGCCGCCGATCTCCTCCGTGCCAAGGCGTGTGTCGTGATGTCGCCTAGTTCTGTCAACGTTGATTCCGAGTGGCTGGGAAAACTTCTGCAGCCCATTTATCGCGAAGGCTTTGATCTGGTGACCCCGACTTATCGCAGACACAAGTTTGAAGGCCTGTTGATGACGAACTTGATCTATCCGATGATCCGAGCGCTTTATGGTGTGCGAATTCGGGAGGTGTACACGCCTGAGTTTGCGTTTTCCAGCCGTCTCGGAAGCCAATTCCTCGGCCAGGATGGCTGGAACAATGGAAGTGGCAACGGTGCGGAACTTCGCTTGGCCTTGGCCGCTATCCGGGGAGGCTACCGTGTGTGCCAGTCCTTCCTGGGTGAAAAGGAGCACGTCGAGCGTCACGCCGCTGATTTAGTGCCGGCACTGCGACAGACGGTGGGCGTTCTATTCTCAGTACTCGAGTCGGATTTTCCGATATGGAGCACCGTGGCTAGTTCACAACCGGTTCCGACCACAGGGAGCGAGCAAGAAGTTCTTCTGGCGCCCATGCGGATCAACCGGAAAAGACTGCGCGAGATGTTTTCGACGGGGGTTGCCGAATTAGAGTCAGTTTTTCACTCGATTCTTTCTCCTTCCACTCTGGCAGAACTGCAACGAATCGCCCGCCTGGGTGAAGAAGAGTTCCATTACTCTGCGGAGCTATGGGTGAGGACAGTCTATGAGTTTGCGATGTCGTATCAGAAGTCTGTGATCAACCGGGATCATATTGTGCAGGCGCTCGCCCCGCTTTTCCGCGGGAGAGTGTTCACGTTCCTTGTCGAGAACCGAAATGCTTCTGCGAATGAAGTCGAGAATCACATCGAATCTTTATGCCTTGAGTTCGAGCGATTGAAACCAGATCTAGTACAGATGTGGAAATCGAGAGAGTGAGGGATCTATGCGGGAAATGATTATCAGCGAGCTAACTCAGGCGATGCACGAGCTTGCCCGGGGTTTCGCCCACTATCTTCCCCGTCTCATCGTGATGCTGATTCTTGCTTTTGTCGGATGGGCCATCGCCTATGTTGTAAAAGCTGTTCTGCGCAACATATTGAAGCTTGTCAAGTTCGACAAGCTCTCAGAAAATGCTGGGGCGTCGCAACTGCTGACTAAAGCCGCCCTGCCGTCCGCGACCGAACTGCTGAGCCGATTCGTTTTCTGGGTGACTTGGCTCGGCTTCATCCTGTTGAGCGTGAGTGTGCTGGGAATTCTCGGTCTGGAGGAACAGATTACAAGATTCTTTATCTTCCTGCCGCGTTTATTCGTAGCTATCTTCATTATGTTTTTCGGGTTGCTGGCCGCCAGTTTCTTTTCCCGCGCGACTCTGTTGGCGGCAGTGAACGCGAACGTTCCATCCCCACGAGTTCTGAGCCTTGCGGTCCGCACTATCATCATCGTGTTCGTACTGTCGATTGTTTTTGAAGAGCTGGGATTGGCTGAACAAACGATGTTGGTGGCGTTTGGAATTGCCTTCGGAGCGCTTATGCTCGGGTTAGCGATCGCATTTGGAATCGGGGGAAGGGACTTGGCGCAGCGCTTTTTGGAGAAGAAATTTGTTCGAGGGAAGAAGGAGGAGGAGGAGAACGAGGACGAGTTGTCGCCGCTTTAATCCGCAAGCAATGGCTGATTTATAGACAGGATTAACGGTCGTAGAGCAGCGCCAACCTTCGCAGCTGTGCCTTGATTTCCCTAGTCAGGGCTGCCGATTTGTAACGCCACTTCCAGTTTCCGCTGATTGTGCCAGGCAGATTCATTCGGGCTTCACTGCCAAGACCTAAAACATCTTGTAGCGGCACGATTGCGATATTGGCCACCGACGCAAGAACAGTACGAATGAATACCCAATTCACCGGCTCATCTTCAAACCCTAAGTATGCCCGCGTGAAATCACGTTCTTTGCGGATATCTTCTAGACTTCGAGTGCTTTCGCCTACCCCTGAACTTGTCCACCAACCCACAGTCGTGTCGTTGTCGTGCCCGCCTGTGTACGCCACAAGTTCGCGAGAATAGTTGTGCGGTCGGAAGCTGGGACCCTGCGGATCATTTCCAAACGCAAATTGGAGCAGGCTCATGCCTGGGAAAGCACATTGTTTGCGAAGACCTTCAACCTCAGGAGTAATGACGCCGAGGTTTTCAGCCATGAACGGCAGCTCTCCTAATGAAGCTTTCAGAGCTTGGAACAGCTCCGCTCCCGGGCCCTTGACCCACCTCCCCACATCCGCTGTGGAAGCGCCGGCTGGCACTTCCCAAAAGGCCTCGAACCCACGGAAGTGATCCAGTCGCACAAGATCAAACATTTTGAGCGAGGCTCGAACACGTTCAATCCACCATCGGTGACCGGACCTCGCGGACACATCCCACCTATAGAGTGGGTTTCCCCAAAGCTGGCCAGTCGCGCTGAAATAGTCCGGAGGAACACCGGCAATGGCCGTGGGTCGGCCCTGCTCATCCAAACGAAACAATTCTCGATGGGCCCAAACATCTGCACTGTCGTGAGCGACGTAGATGGGGATGTCGCCCATAATGCGAATGCCACAGCGGACGCAGTGAGTTCTCATCTTCTCCCATTGCCGGAAAAACTCGAACTGCGCAAACTTGTGAAATTCGATTTCGGACGACAATTTGCTTTGCCATTGCTCCAAAGCGGCAGGTTCGCGGTCTCGTATTTCGGGATCCCAGTGAACCCAGGCCACATCATTGTGGACCGCCTTGCAAGCCATGAACAGTGCATAATCGTCTAGCCAACCGCGATTGACTTGGCAAAAAGTTCCGAAAGCGTCGCGGTCCAATCGGCTACTATCGGCAAGAAATGCCGCGGCAGCCTTGTGCATTACCTGCTGTTTGAACGCGATGACGCGATCGTATTCGACTTGCTCCTCGGAGAACTTGGGCTCTCCAGTTAGAGCGTGCTCCGATAGAAGACCCTGCTCACGAAAAGCTGACAGATCGATGAATAAGGGATTGCCGGCGAACGCCGAAAAGCACTGGTAAGGGGAATCACCGTAACCAGTGGGGCTCAAGGGCAACACTTGCCAGATTTTCTGTCCAGATTCGGCGAGGAAATCGACGAACTCGTGGGCATACTTTCCAAGATCGCCAATGCCGTGGTCGCCGGGCAGAGATGTGATGTGGAGAAGGATTCCACTGCAGCGGGGAACATTCACGTGATCACTTCATCCTTCTGTGGACGGGCACTCAAGAGAGCTCCAGTTTGCCGAAAAGAAATTGATCTATTCTAAGCACTCACAAAGGCTACCGGGAAATCGCGGAACAAGTCATCCACCATCATGTGCGGTTCACTGCCGTCATTCCTGGCTGCCAGCTGGCCCTGCGTGAGAATGTTGTTCCAAACTGATGGAGAATCGTTGGGCAATATGACCCTGGTATCTCCCCAGTCGATTTCCCTCTTTCCTTTCGATGGCATCTGGGACAGCCATCTTGGAAGCGCCGCCAACACCCAGGAATTTCGCTGCTTCCGAAGAAACGCAGAAACATTGCGGGCACATGATCCTTCCGATCGCAGTGGCACAAATTCTCCTTCCCAGAAGAGATCCTCGTGATCGCGCCGGAAACGAATTGCTTTCCAAATGAGAAAGAGTTTGATTCTGCCATCCTGCCAATGCTCGACGAGATCACGCAGATGCTCGACGGCGGCGGCATGCTGCACGCGAGAAACGAGGCGCAGCGCTTCCGTCCTTCGGGTGAAGTCAACTGGGCCGCGGTTATCGGGATCAACCAACCGCAAGTCCCATAGTTCTGAGCCTTGGTAAAAATCAGGGACACCGGGCGAGGCGATCTTCAGCAGCGTCTGCGAGAGGCCGTTCACCATCCCGAAGTAGGCCACCTTTTTATGAAATTGGCGAAAATCCTGCAGGAACGCGTGATTGTCCTGCGAAGAAAGAATTCTTGCAACAAATTTCAGGAGCGCATCTTCGTGTTGTTGGTTAGGTCGAGTCCAACGAGTATGCACCATAGCCTCGCGGGTGGCTTTGATGAGATGTTCCTGAACTCGTTTCAGCAGGGTCGCGCAACTCTCTTGATCCAGAGGCCAGACCCCCAACAGTGTCTGATACAGAAAGTATTCTTCGTTGCGATCGGGGACGGCATGTCCCGCAACCTGTTCCTTGTGCTCCGCATTCGATCTTGCCCACAGTTCCAGATGCTTCTTCCACTCGAGTGGCATTTCCGAAAGAACGTTCAGGCGTGCGCGCACATCTTCACTTCGCTTGGTATCGTGGGTTGAAGTGGCGTTGAGACTCCCGGGCCACCTCCTTTTGCGGTTCTCCAGAAAAGCGTCGAAGTCCTGGCGCGATGTTGCCTCCGACGGACGTGGATCTCCGCCGACCTCATTCAGCGACAAGAGAGGATGATAGACGTAGAGCGCAGTGTCCTCCACGCCTTTGGCGACGATTGGCCCGGTGAACTGCTGCCACCGGATCACGAAAGCCATGCGCGCCTCGCGCTGGTCAGCAAGCACATGCGGGGGATTCAGAATCAACAGGACGTCACACACAAAGTCGAAACAGCGGAAGTCCAGGTGGGCCGCTCGCCGACGTGCTTCCCCAATTGCACATTCAATGTAGTGGGTAGCGTGGGCAGGCAAATCCATGTTCCGGATGTAAGTGCGATAAACGGAAAGACAGGCAGTAACTTCGATGAGCGCGTCGATCAATTGCTCGCGATTCAACTCGCGCGCGTATCGATCTTGCACAGCGAGCTCGGCTAACTGTCGGCCCAGCGTCCGCATTTCAACCCCGAGAAGCGTATTCATGACCAGCTTCTTCTTCTGATAGACAACGTCGGCAAAGTTCTGCCGGCGTCCAATGAAGGTGGAATAGATTTCCTCGACCCGACGTGCACCCTCCGGTTCGACGAAGAGTCCGTTGGCTTCATTCAAATAGTCGTAACCAGTCGTTCCGCTCACAGGCCAGTCATCCGGCAGGTCTTCCTCTCGTGAAAGAATTTTTTCGACGAGTATGTATGAGGGCGTTCCAGCGCGGCTCTCATCGGAAGCCAGACGTTCTTGAAGTTTATTCAGGTAAGCGAGGGGGTCGCGGAGACCATCAATGTGATCGATCCGCAATCCCGCAACCGGGTTCTTCGACACGAGTCGCAGAATGTAGCCGTGAGTTGCCTCGAACACCAGAGGATCTTCAACCCGAACGCCGACAAGATCAGCGATGGTGAAAAATCGCCGATAGTTGATGCTCTCGTTCAGATTCTGCCAGAAGGCGAGCTTGTAGTTCTGTTCAGCGAGCAAGCGCTGAAGAAATCCGAAACTGGCGGCGTCCCCTTCTTTGCCATTGGCTTCTTTTAAGTTTTCGTCAATAAAGCTCGCCACCTCTTTCGAACCGATCACAAGAGACCGGAGGCGGTCTCGAGATGCCTCAAATCGCCACCGCCGATCGGCAGCTGTCTCGCCGGAACGCCGGTCCGCGCGAGACAGCTCCTGTACCGATGCCAGGATGCCCGTATATTCGTGATATGCCGGAGTCTCGTCTCCCAACACTTCCTTAAGCCACTCGATCCTGCGATTCAAAATCGCGTGATAGGACCGTGGAGCCAGCGGGAACAAAGAATCGAAATACTGAAAAAAGAAGCGGCCATCCTGAAACGTGAGTTTGATCTCGCCGGAGTCGAGCGCCTCGCCGAAGGGGCGCCCCAGAACAGGAAGCAGAATCTTTCCGTCGAGGCTGGGGGAATGAGGATGCCATTCGATATCGAAGAAGGCGGCGAAAGCGGACTGAGCGCCATTTTCCAGCAGATCCATCCACCAGGGATTCTCCGCGCTGGCCGCCATGTGGTTGGGCACGGTATCGAGCAGCAGGCCCATGCCGCGATTTTGTAATTCAGTTTGTAACGTTGCGAACTCCTCTTCGCTGCCCAAGTCGGGATTGAGGCGCGTAGGGTCGGTGACGTCGTACCCGTGGCCGCTTCCCTTTCGACTCGCCACAATCGGGGACAGGTAAAGATCTGAAATGCCAAGCTCGTGGAGATAATCGAGAATCTTGCAAGCATCCGAGAAACGGAATTCGTGGTTCAACTGAACACGATATGTCGCCGAGGGCAATCGTTTAGGTGGCATCTCTAAACCTTGGGCAACAGGATATGAAGTTGCTCCGCCAAGCGATTGAGATCTTCATGGCGTCGGATAGCGATCGGATCTGCTTCCGGGGAATGCCAGCCGTTCTGCTGAAAAGCTGTGATCAAGGGCCGATAGCAGACATTCTGCGCCTCCCATAAAACGACGGGAAACGGGAGCGCAGGAATCAGATCGAGCAGCTTGAGGATTCTCTCCGCGGCTGCGGGGTCAGACGGATTCGCTGCAAAGTCCGATGCTTCTTTTTCGAGCCGCTTGCGAGTTTTGTATTCCAGCGTGGTTGAGTCTAGCGCAATTTTGCTAGCCGCTGCTTCCCTAAGAAGGCCTTGGATACTGTCCGTGTCGAGATCAGGACGCTCGAGATATTGCTGCAACTGGCTGTTCAGAGCAATTTCCGCCGCCGATTTCAAGGCATTGGGCACCGGTATGTCCAGTCCGTTCAAGAAGCGAATTAAAGGAGCCTGGCTCTCGAACACGGTTCGGTAGACAGCCGCGGCCGAATTCAGTGATTCATTCAAAATGAGGTTCGTGATTTTTCGCTGTTCGTCGCGGAACAGCAGACGCAGCGAGAAGATGTTCTTGCCGTAAACCTGGTCGAGCAGGCGGATGACTTCCGCTATGTCGGCCCGGTCAAAAGCTTCGGCCAA
>WNFY01003619.1_pt1 | contig 14419 bp, 9 predicted proteins | sample 5400091 | NCBI WGS metagenome assembly WNFY01 (sample SAMN13153364, study PRJNA577476) | soil metagenome | isolation source: 60 cm soil or saprolite under grassland replicate 1 | place: USA:California | collected 2016-06-15 | reverse complement strand
TTGAAGCTCCGCGACCACCCACTAATGTCATATCACAGGCAGAGAAACTGGCCTCCAGTATGGTCAACTGTGCGTGACGAGCCGTTCCTTAATCCGCACGGAGAAGTTGGGATACTCAGAGGAGCATCGATAAATGATCAATTCGACAATACGGTGTATTTAAGAGTGGAAATCGATGGTCGTGATTATTTGGGAACCTTGCTGTTTGACGATTTCGGCTTCTATTATGAAATTTACTCTCTTCTAAAGTCTTGCGTCGGCTGCTCTATCCAGGAGATAGCTAACACGGATTTGTCATAGTATTCTTTAAGCCTTCAGCCAGCCTGCCGTATGGGGTAATCGGTGACCGAGTGGAAATTAGATCGAATGGACAAATGTCTATCCGCACGAACGGCGGAACGCCCTTTGCTCTGAATCACAATCCACGCCATACGATATGGACTGTGCCTATACGTTGTGACGGCAGTCGCTTCAGTTCGACTTTTTCGAACCGGGTGGGGTCGTCATACTCCGCGCAATCGCCGAGGTCGCGCCAGGGTCCTAACAGGACCCCGATTGAGTGAGTGATTCGACCAATCCAGCGAAATCGAACACAGATCCATAGCTAAATACTTTTGATTTAGCTACTTCGCGCTGCTGCCAATTTCTACGTTTTTCAAGATCTTTTGATGAGCCGCCGCGTGAAGGGTTTTTAAGATTCACAGTTCAGTTATACGAAATCCGCCTCTTCTCAGTGTGTCACCATCCCCATCAATGTAGGCGGAAATTAAAACTGTATCTTCGGCAAAATCCACGCCCATCTCTAACAATTTTCTAACTATAGTCGGTTTATCCGGTATTTTACCGGTTTCAAAATACTCGGTCTGAGTGAAGTCTGTATATTCGGTAGTCGCGTCCCTTTTCGTTTGGTATTTGACTTCAACAACCATATGACCTCCCTAACGACTGAACGATTAGGTCAGCTCACGATATCCTGCTCTGTTCGTTTTTTCCATCGCGCCCTTCCACCCCTAGAAGCACAGCAATCCAGGCCGTTCAGACCCGAGGACGAACCCGCCAGCGTTCAAACGAAACCCCTACAGGCAGAAAGCATTCTCACCGCAATAGCAGAGAACGAGCGCATTGGAGTAGGTGCGAGCGATCCGGCAAAACGAGCAATCGCGCTAACGTGGCTTTTTCACCTTGTTGGCGATCTGCATCAGCCCCTACACACCGTGCAGTTACTCACGCGGGAGTACTCGCAGGGTGACCGTGGTGGCAATCAAATCTGTGTCCGCGTGGCACCGGATCGTGCGCCATTGGACCTGCACCGACTCTGGGACGGGCTGCTTTGAAGGAGCGGTTTATCATGTCATAAACCGGGGCATGGCCAGACAAACAACCTTCCTTGACGAACAAGACTATCAGGTATTTCTAAACACCCTTGCTGAGGCCCACAGGCAGTGGGGCATTGACGTGTTCAGCTACTGCCTGATGAGGAACCACTACCCTGTGTGTCTAACCACCCCGAAGGGAAACCTATCTCGCGTCATGCGCCATGTAGACGGGCTTTACACCCAACGGTTTAACCGTAGTCACGATCGCGATGGCCCGCTGTTTCGGGGCCGCTACAAGGCCATCTTGGTCGATGCCGACGAATATTTAGCTCAAGTTGTTCGCTACATTCATCTAAATCCGGTGGAATCAGCAATGGTCAGAATCCGGAAGAGTACCGTTGGAGCAGTCACCGTCATTATCTCCAAACGAAAACCCGGCCTCCGTGGTTCAACACCGACGCGGTATTGGAACAAGTAGGCGGGAGTAAAGCCTTCCACGAGTTTGTCCTGTCAGGAAACGAAGAAGCCCTGGAGCAATTTTATGAGTCCGGTCACCAGAGTCCGGTGCTAGGAGGAGAAGAGTTCGTCGAGCGGATAAGAAAGCCGCTAGGGCCGTTAGTCAAAGAGCATCCACGTTACCAACGGCGGGGGGTGCAAACGAGTGCGCAGAACGTAATCCGGCGAGTAGCCGAGAGCTACCGAATATCCAGAGAGGAAGTCGTTCAGGGAGTACGGGGTAAAGAGAACGAGGCGCGGAAGGTGGCGATGTATTTGGTGCGGCACTGTTGCGATCAGACGCTTCGGGAGACGGCCAGGCTGTTTGGACTGGGAAGTTATGGTGCGGTGGGCTGGTGTTGCTACGGCGTACAGACAAAGATGGAGAAGGAGAAGGGATTTAGAGATCAAATTGAGAGGTTGGTGCGGGAGTTCTGTCAACAAAAGACTTGACCACTCGGTTGACCCCTTTCGGCTCCTTTCCGTGGCTGAGTTGAAGACCGATGACCCGTTCTGGGTTGGAGTTGGTCCAGTTACCGACCGCGTCATAGTTGTAGGTCTCCAGCGGATTCGACGGCAGCGGGTTAGTCGCTCGCGTCAAATGGTTGAACGTGTCCTATGTGGAGTCCGTGGTGCCGTTATTTTTTGCCTTCGAGTACTGGTGGCCAACCCTACCATACATTTAAGCAAACAAACTATCGTGGCCGTTCATTCGTCGGAAGATTGTCAAAATATCCAGGCACGACCCAAGGCCGACGGAACCCCAACACCGACGAAGATCGATTCGGGGAACTCTTGCGCCCGACGCACTTTCGGAAGTTATTTGCCTAAATTACCGGAAGTCATCGCTTAACGATGGATGATCACAGACACAGCGTTTAGATTGCCGTTTGCGGTGATAACGTCGGGCTTGCCATCCCCATTGACGTCAAGGACAGCCATGGATCGTGGATCATTGCCAGCCACAAATCGCTGGTGTGATTGGAAGTTGCCCGCACCGTTCCCCAGCAAAACAGAAAAATCACCGGTTACCCTATTTGCGGTTAATAGATCCAGAAAACTATCTCCGTTCACATCCACGACTTTTACGGACCTGGAACCAAAGCCGGCCGTGAAGCGTTGCTCGGCTTGAAATGTGCCGTTACCGTTACCTCTCAAAACCGCGACCGCCGACGAACTTAGGACCGCTAGATCCGGTACATTGTCGCCATTCAGATCAGCGATTGCGATAGAGTTAGGATTAGAGGATACCGCGAAACGTTGTTGGACTTGGAAAGTACCATTACCGATGCCCAGCAATACTGAAACGTCGGCGCTGTTACTATTCGCGGCTACAATATCCAAAAATCCATCGCCGTTCAGATCGGCGACTGCCACCGCGCTGGGAGAATTTCCGACCACCGATGTCTGCTGGGCCTGAAACGTGCCGTCACCATTGCCTAGTAAGATCGAGGCATCGTTGGAAGTACCATTGGCCGTGACGATGTCAGGAAAACCGTCGCCATTCAGATCTGCAATTGCCATTGAATTTGGGAAAGAGCCCGCGGCAAATCTTTGCTGCGTCTGAAATGTCCCGTCGCCATTACCCAACAGGATAGAGACATCATTTGTGCCGCCGTTCGCCACAACCAAGTCACGGAATCCATCACCGTTCAAATCCGCGATTGCGGTGGTTTGAGGGGAACTACCAGTTGAAGCTCGTTGTTGTGGTTGGAATGTCCCATTCCCGTTGCCTAAAAGGACAGACACATCTCCAGAAGTACGATTTGCCGTCACGACATCAGGAAACCCATCGCTATTGAGCTCGCCGACAGCTATCGAGAGAGGGAATGTTCCTACTGCAAAGCTTGGCGGCGCAGGCTGGGGCTGAAAACTACCCTCACCGTTGCCAAAGGATAACACAAGCACGTCATTAAACGGGACGGACGTTACCAGGTCTGAGAACCCGTCTTCGTTCACGTCCGCAACTGCAACGAACTGCGGCGCCGTGCCCACTAGAACACTTTGCTGGCTCTGAAACGTGCCGTTACCATTACCTAGGAGTACAGACACGAAGTTGCTTTCTTGAATTGCGACCACAACATCTTGATTACCGTCACCATTTACATCCGCAATCGCTATTGAGATACTATGTCCGCCAGCGAAGAACCTCTGTTCCGCCTGAAACGCTCCGTTGCCATTACCTAACAGCACGGATATGTCATCGGAAAAATTATTCGCAACTGCCAGGTCTTGGAAACCGTCGCCGTTTAGATCAGCTACGGCCACGGACGATGGGTCCACCCCCGCCGGGATACGTTGCTGCGGCTGAAAAGTGCCGCCGCCATTGCCTAACAACACTGAAACATCGTCAGCATCGCTGTTTACCGTGACTATGTCTGGAATGGCATCTCCGTTCAGATCAGCCACCGCAACCCACCAGGGTGCCGTGCCGGTAGTCAAACGTTGATGCGGTTGAAATGTCCCATTGCCGTTGCCCATTAATATGGACACACCTTCATTCGCTACTACGATATCAAGAAATCCGTCAGCATTTAGATCGGATAGCGTGACAGAAAATGGGAAATCGCCGGCTGCGTAACTCTGATGCGCTTGAAATGTGCCGTTGCCGTTACCCAATAGGACGGAAATATCGTCGGATGCGGTGTTGGTGGTCACAATGTCCTTAATGCCGTCAGCGTTTAAATCGCCCACTGCTATCGACCAAGGAGAGTTCCCGGTCGCAAAACGCTGCTCGGTTTGAAAGATCCCGTTACCGATCCCCAAAAATACAAATACCTCGTTGCTTGAAATGTTCGGCGCGGCGATATCCAAGATCCCGTCACCGTTTAGATCAACGACAGCTAGGTACGCTGCCGCGTCGATGGCAATCCTTGGTCCCGGATAGAGATCGGCGACCGCCCCGGACGCGATAGTGACGTCGCCGACGTTGGTAATTGCATTGGCAACGGCCGGAACGGATGCTGATACGCCAGTTAGAGTTGATGTTCCCTGCTGCACTTCGGCTGTCACTGTAATCGGTCCCAGGACCGTCGGTACTTGTGAAATACTAAACGTACCATCAGTTTGACTCTGGGAAATATACTGACTAAATGCTCGTACCGTAGCACCGGCGATCGCTTGGCCGGCGCTGGTAATCACCCGACCAATGACAGTAGTCCGGGGCGTAGCTGTCACGGTTATCGTTCGCGTGGCCGTGCCGGTTCGACCTAGATTGTCAATGGCAGCGCCCACAATTGTTAACGAGCTCAGACCGATCGGCACCGTGACAACTCTCTCATAGGGAGGAGTGAAATTTGAATTCTGCTCAACGCCGTTCACAGTCCACGTAAACTGTCTCACTTCTACATTGTCCGTTGCCTGTGCGGCCAGAGTAAGTTGGGTTCCTTCCTCGGCAGTTGATCCAGCAGGGGGCGACGTAATTACGACTGTAGGCGGCGGATCAGGTTGAACGGTAATGGTCTTTGTTGCGGTGCTCGTCTGTCCGACACTATCCGTTGCTGTGGCCGCAATACTTAAAGTCGTTATATTGACTGGCACCTTCACGACCTTTTGATACGGCGGAGTGAACACGGGTGTCTCTGCTACACCGTTTAAGATCCAAACAACCTGAGTTACTTGGACGTTGTCGGCCGCCTGCGCGGAGAGCGTGAGTTGCACTCCTTCCATCGTCGTTACCCCCTCGGCTGGCGATAAGATCAGCACTGAAGGGGCGGTATCTGTCACCGTGAACGAGGTCGGTATCGTACCAAACTGGGTTTCAACTACTATTTGCGTCGTACCGGTTGGGACAGTTGTATTTATCGTGATGTCCGCCACGATCTGGTCCAGCGTCGTCCGAACATTCGAGAATGTTATCCCGGCTACGCTGGTGATCAGATTAGCGCCGGCAAGGTTAAGACCGGAAATCGATATAGGGAAAGAAGCACCGCGAACGCCCGAATTCGGGGCAACGTTGATCACGCTGGCAGTAGCGGAAACGCCAGTATCGCGCGTGATGCGGAGAAGGTTGCCAACTGCATCGTAATGATAGGTAGCCGCGTCACCGGTTTCAGTAATGACCCGGACAAGACGGCCGAGGTCGTCATAGATATAAACAATCTGCGGTTGCTGAGCGAAAACATAGCCAAAGGAGAAAGCGAGGGCGAGACATACAAGAAACAACATCTCTGAACGACGACACGGATCCCTCTTGAGATTCCTTAAGATGCGCATACAAAGATCCTCTCTCCCGTTATGTCCTCAACGCGTCATGCTTCTTTTCTCTCGCGCTCTGCGCCTAACAATTTCGTCGCGATACTTCTTTTAGAACAATCGAGAGACAAACGTTTAACTCGTGCTCCTTGAATCTAAAACACTTTCGTAGCTGCACCGGCGAAGTAAATGTCCCTGGATGCGAATGATCTTGTGGAGCTGTACCGCGTCGATGGCTGCTTGGATGATAGTGTAACAACGACTTGCGCCACTGCAGGCCGGATCGGCCCGATTCACATACGATACTGTGGATTGTTGCGCTATTGAGGGCTGACCGGCGAAGGGCGAGCTAAAGAGCAGCAACATAGATGCAAACCCTAGAAGTATCTTCACCGGAGCCCTCCATCTGCAGCGAAATTTGATTAATCGACTACATAGAAATGAAGGCTCGGCGTATATAAGACGGATAATGAAATGTCAACAAAATTTTTTTTGACTACTGGATTCCACGCCCCCGGGGCAAGTCCCAAGTTGTACGACTCGGCAGTCGCAAGCGGTATTTGGTAGTGAAGAATCCGTTCTAGCGGAACGGTAGATGAATTTTGGGTGGTGTTCCACCGCAAGTCAGGTCTAAGCGAGTTCCCGAGGCAGATGGCTTCGCAAAACGGCGCAGACCAATTCGAGAGCGAAGGATATATTAATTTTGAATCTTAAGGTAAAGTAACACGTACCACCAATCTCTCATTTCAGGTTTCCGTGGTGCGTCTTAATATGAGAATGCTTTCGATGCAGAACCCGCTTATCGAAAGTAGAAGAATCCGCCGCCACGCTTCACGCGTTCTGCTGATTCAATCCCGATATTGGGCGTCTGCCATTCCCAGCCGCAAGCGCGAAACTCGCGTTCAACAGCGGCAGCGAGCTCTTCTAACCACTGGCAGTCTTTGGGGCTCAGTGCCTCCGTCGCACGACGCCGCGACTTCTCATCGCGTGCGGGCATTAGCATAGCCGGAATGAGCTCCGAATCCGGACCGCTTAGGATTATCCATACGACACAGTATTTGGGGTCGATGTCCACCGCGCCGTACCACAGGAGGTAGTCTACTTTAGCATTGAACTCGGGAGCTTGCCTCGAGCGGAGAAGCTTTTGAGCGCGACGAACAGCTTTCTTTGCAATCGTCTTCTTAGGATTCGTATTGAAGAGCCATTCTAGCATCTGGTGAATAAACTGCTGCGTATAAGTCGGTACATCTTTTTAACACAAAGTCTTCCAGTGTTCGAACTAAAATGGTTACTATCTGGGCACCAACAGCACGCTCTCGATCAATGCATGGCACAACCCGAAAAACAATATGGCGAATCAGAGCCACAGCGGCGGCGGGTTGTGTCATTCTATTCGATAGGGAAAATCAACGCCGAATCAAAAACAAGGTCCAGGCAAAGGGTTGTTAATAGACCTATACACCAACCTCTGTAAAGCCCTGCCCTGTGAAGACCTCTGTTGACAGGTTTGAAAAGCCATGTTCTCACCTCCATGTATATCTTGATGATTAGTAGAAGATGAACTCGAGAACAGCCCGATTTTGTAGCAATACGGGAAGTTCATTGGTCATGAAAACACTCGTACTGGTAAGTTGACGTCCGATTAAAACTGTTGCCGATCCCGCGCTAGAAACAAAGCTACCTGAGAGAGCCGACCACAAAGGTTGTGTCATAGTATTAGGTATAGCCGCTTCCACTAACGACAGTGCCGACCCGGTGAAAGTTTGGTATATCGTCGCTGCGCCAATCTCAGCCGCCTTAGCGGTAGCTAGTTGGCGTCCTCCGGCTATTCCAATCCCTCCCCATAACGCGACTTGCCCGCCTCCCACCATGATGCTTGGGATTACTGCTTCCAGAGCAATCCCGATCCCCCACCCAAGACCAAGACCTCCAACACATCCAGCAGCAGCGCTGCCAAGAAAACCGGCAAAGCTAGTTTTTCGTCCCGCAAGCTGTTGGTAAGTATAGCTGCCTGCCACGGCTCCCACCGCACACAGCGCTCCCGCTACGACGGCCTGTGGCACGAATTGGCCTGTTGGATCACGAAAGTTTGTGGGGTTGTTTTTTGTATAGACAAACAGATTCGGATCACCTGCTGCTATACCTAGTGGATCTTCCGCAATAAATCTTTGTGTTTCCGAGTCATAATATCTTGCTCGATAATAGTGGAGGCCTGTCCCGTCAAGTTCGCGCCCGGTATACTGGAAAGGATTGAAAGTCAGCCCGCCTGCAACGGCAGTTTTTCCGAACGGCTCGTACGTATATTCGGTTTGAACGACTGCGAAGTCGTCGGTCAAGGCTACTGATGAACCAAGAGCATCGGCGAGAAAATACTGCTTTGAACCAGACGGAACATCCGTGCGAACAAGGTATTCGTCGATGCCAGGTCCTGTAAGAAAGTTTGCCGATGTTCCTCCATCTGCGGTCTCTTGAATTGGGTTAAGGCCATCATACTGGTATTGCACTCTCTGGCTGTTTACTCTTGCTTCGGATCTTCTACCGAACACATCGTATACAAATCCGGCGGTGGTCCCAGTCCCGCTGGTCGCCATCAATCGATTCCGAGCATCCCAACTGAATAGCGTCGTACCAATCGAATCAGTAGTAGAAGATAAGTTGCCGTTCGCGTCAAAACTCATCTGCTTATTTCCAAACTGAAGTTGCCGGTTGGCTGCATCGTATGTAGCCGAGGATACTGAGTTAGGTAGTAATGCTCGTGCGAAACTTCCGCCCACACCAGCGCGATTGCTCGCGCGATCGTACTGGTAAGTTAAATCACCTAGGAGGCTAAGTCCTCTATGGTAGATTAGAGCAGTCAGGCGAGAAGCCGCGTCGTACTGATACTCCGTGGAAACTCCATTCGGTAGCGCCATGCGCGTCCGTCGACCACTAGTATCATAGGCAAGATCCACCGCCTCAGTCCCTTGCACTATCTGCGTAAGACGAGAGGCTGCATCATAGCTATAAGTTACCGGAATTCGCCCTGGAATATCGGTCCTCGTTCGCCGGTTAAGTGCATCGTATTGATAACTTACCGTACCTAGTTTAGTAATCTGCGACACAAGCCGATCCAAGCTGTCGTATTGATTCGCAATACTTCCGTCAACCGAGTCTTTGGCCGACATCAATCGTCCATAACTATCGTAAACATAGCCGGTGCTTGTCCCATCCGCAAAATCAGCGCGAATATGACGGTTCAGCGAATCATAAGCGAGTATAGCGACTTGACCTTTACGATCTGTGTGCCGCGTAACATTACCCATCCCGTCGAACTGTAACGTTTCGACCGCACCAAGAGGATCAGTACGTGTCGCCAAGCGATCCATGCTGTCGTAGGAGTGAACTACAGTGTTGCCACGAGCATCCGTAAATTCGACAAGGTTCCCGTTGTCATCATACAAGAAACGAGTCACACCCCCTGCGGGATCGGTGATGCTAGTGAGTCGATTCAGGGCATCGTAGACATACTTTGCTATCTTGCCGCGCGGATCGCTTCGGGCAGTCGGACGGGAAACTAGGTCATATGTTCTTTGGGAGGTATTACCTAAAGGATCAGTTATTGAAGCGAGATTCCCCGTATCGTCATAAGTCAGGGTCGCGATATTGCCCAGTGGGTCGGTCGTGCTGGTAGGCTGGCCAAAAGCATTGTAAGTAAATGTTGTGCGATTTCCGAGGGGATCGATGATGGCTATGAGATTACCCGAAGCGTCATAGTCAAAGCGTGTAATGTTCCCCAGTGGATCGGTCATTCTCGCCACTCGATTAAAACTTGAATTGTAGGCGAATGTCCTAGAGTTTCCGACGGGGTCCGTAATCCCAGTTACATTGCCTGTCGCATCGTATTGAAAGCGCGTTACCCGTCTTAGCGAATCGGTAATAGAGATAGTCAAATTCCTTTCTATCTGTCTCTCGAAAGTTGTCGTCATTCCCAATGCATCCGTCTCGCTAGTCAGGTATCCGGCGGCATTAAAACGATAAGTTGTTGCGTGTCCGCGAGGATTTGTGACAACACTCTGACTGACGTAAGTGCCGTTGCTCGTATATTCAAACGTCCAAACACCACCGTCAGCCTGAGTTTGGCGTACCACGCGTCCGTTGGCGTCGTATTCGTTGATTAAGAAAGTTATTCCCCTTGGATCTCTTAGGGTCAGCATCCTATCGGCGGAGTCGTAAGTGTACCGGGTAACGCCACCGGCTGGATCCGTCACTGTTTCTAACCGTCCTAAAGCATCATAGGTGTAGCGCACTTGTCGCCCGATCGGATCCGTGATGGATTGGATATTAGTGAGACCGAGGCCTGGGTTGCCGTAGTTGAGTATTAACTCCCTCCCCGTTGGTTCTCGGATCCTCACGACCCGGTTGAAAGAATCCCGCGAGAAAGAAATCGAGTTGCCGTTACGGTCGCCTTGATTGGCGAGAGTGCCTGAGGAATTGAACCGCCAGATCATTCCGTCTTTAAATCTCAAGGAAAACGCCGGCTCCTGTGGCCCAGTTTGCGTTAGTACGGCGCCACGAAGAGACGGCGAGGTTGCGTTGATGTACGTTCCATCCGGCTGGCGAGAAAAAATATCTTGTTTATTACCGGGACTAATAAGCACAACCGTCTCGTTGTTAAAGATAGATGGCGCCTGCAATGAGATATCGAAAGATGCACTGGTTCCGATGCCGAATGGTCCCGGGTTCGTGAAGTTCGTACGATAGGTTCTGGTCACGACTGCAGGGAGCCGTCCAGGGAGAACCATGTCAGTCTTGTCGACGTAGAAAAACCCCGTCGAGACATCGACTGGATCGCCTGCTTTATTGCCGCCGTCATTCGGCCCGCCGCTCGCTCCAAACAACCTGTTAATGAAGTTGAAGACGGGGGTCAGGGCGCCGCAGCAAAAACGCGGGATACCATACTGCAATCCGGTTGCGGGGTTGATGTCAGTGACGAGTGTCGTGCCGTCATCGGAAACCGTTGCTGTGCCATACTTTTCCCATTGATTGGGAGCCGAGCCGTCGGGAGCCTCGTTAAAAAAGTAAAGATCGACTTTCTCGCCGGGTAGGCCGCCAAAATTATTTGGCGTGTCTATGGAAATGTTGCCCGTAGGAACACCGCCGCCTACCTTGCCGAAAGAGAATAGATAGGTTTGCCGAGCCTCCAATCCGGGAGGAAGAACAAGCGGTGGCAGTGGAGATCGATCGATGGGAACTGTGGTCACGCCAAACTGCGAATTGGGCTGTCCGTCCCAGCCAATGATCCGCACACCGGCGGGAATAGTCATCTTGAATCCGGGCAGATCCGGATCGGTGATGATCGTGGCTTGGCCCGGAACGAAGGAAATCAGCTTCGCGACGGTGTGTCCTCGCAGGCGTGGAACATATCCAAGCTCATTGATTGCTGTCGCTTGAATATCTATCGTCACCGGTATCGTCGGATAATTTATGGACGCCGTGTTGGCCGGAGAGCCGTCGATCAAGAAAACTTGCGGACCTGTGACGGAAAGGGGAATGAACAAATTACCCGCAGCGTCGGACGAACCGAGATGAGTCAATGTTGTGCCACCGAGCTTGATGCTCACATTTGGCAATGGCCGATCGTCACCGTCCAAAACTTGACCAACCAGCACCGTTTGTCCTGGCGCCGCGATATTCAACGTCACGGTTGCGGTTTTGGTAACCGATTGGCCATCGAGTTGAGAACTAGCGCGAATCTCTACGGCATGCGCTCCAGTTGGAGTGCTGCTCGTCGTGTTCAGTGCCAACACTGAATGATTATTCGGAGCTAGAGTCGAAGGAGAAACATTCGCGACTACTCCTGGGGGAAGCGAGCCCGTCGCGAGTTGAATCAATCCACTGAAACCATTGCTCGGGATCGCGTCGATCAAAATACTTGTCGAGCCGCCTTTGACAGACTGCACGCTTGAGGGATTTACCGTCAGATTGAAATCCTGGCTCGTCGTGACCGTAAAGTTTCGGCTGGCGCTTCCTCGGGAGGTTCTAATTGTTAGTGGACCGGTTGTGGCACTAGTTGGCACCGTTGTGGTGATCGTGGTGTCGGTGATCGTGCGAACGACTGCCGAAGTGCCGTTGAACGTCACCCGAGTCGCGCCTGGCTCAAAGTTGTTACCCGTGATAGTGACGAGAGTCCCGATCACTCCGCTGGGCGGTTCGACGTTGGTAATACTTACCCCTTCGATCGTTGCGCTTGATTGCGAAACCGCCGATGCACCGACAGAATCCGTGACTGTGAGTGTAACGGTGTAAATGCTAACGGTAGCATATGTATGGGCAGGCGTCCGGCCATTCCCCTTACTACCATCACCGAAGTCCCACGAGAAAGTAATTGGATCTCCATCGGCGTCGGTCCCGGAGCCGGAGAACTGAACAGGAATCCCGACGATACCCATGTACGGACCGCCGGCATTAGCCGTTGGCCCTCGATTGATGACGGTAACCCTCACAATGGACGCCGCGCTTGAGAATTGGCCATCGCTCACGATTAGCTGGAATTTGTAATCGCCGAGAAATAGCGGCGTGAAGGTGGGCGCGACGGTATTGGCACCGGTGAGGATAATGTCACTGCCGGCGGGTTGGGAAATAATCGACCACTGGTAAGTAAGCGGCGCTCCTTCGGGGTCGCTGCTTTGGCTACCGTTGAGCGTAACGAGCTGGCCGCGATACACCGTCTGATTGGCGCCGGCGTTGGCGATCGGCGGCGCATTGGAGTACTCGAAAGCGCTGACGTCAAATGCCGGGACACGGTCGGCATTGCCGTCGGCGGGGCGAATATTATCCTGGCGAAAATCGGCTTCGAAGATCGAGTTGAACGCCGGACTGAGACCCAGCGTGCGCGGGTCCATACCAACGTCGATAGCCAAAGAATCCTCTTTCAAACTGAAGTCGTCGTCGATCGTGTTCGGCACGCCATCGGGGCCGTTGCGGTTGCTAAAAAGATTGGCGGGATTGTCGCAGCCGGGGAGCGCGGACACGCCGGGGCCTTCGTTGCCCAGGGGCGTGAAGTTCCCGGAGTCGCTGGTATCCAGGATCGCGCCGCTGAGCTGGCCGCCGGTGTTGGCGCAGATGAGATTGTTGCGCAACTGAAGATTTTGCGGCGCAGGCGGACTTGCGGTTTGACGCAGGACGCCGAACCTCGTGCCCTGCTTTCCGGTCGCGCTGCCGTTGGCGTTGATCAGGTTGTTCGCCAGCAAAACCTGTTGGCCAACGGAAACTTCGATGCCGTTCCATTGGTTGGCGTAGATTGTATTATTGACGATGTACTGCGGACCGCCTCTCTCGCCGAATACGGTGATAGCGTTACCGCCGTTGCCGTAGATCAAGTTGTTAGCGACGATGGTTCCGGGATTGCCGGCGTTGATCTCAATGCCGCCATTACAGTTGTTTGCGAGGCTGTTGCCGAAGATGCGGTTGAGCTCGATGTGAATGCCCTGATTGCCGTTGTTGCCGCCCATTAAAATAATCGCCTGGGCGCCCGCGCCGGTGATCGTCAAACCGCGTAACGTAACAAAGTTGGACCGTCGCATTCGAACGGCGAAATTATTCGTGCAGGAAGAACCGCCCGGCCCGTTTAAAACCACTTGCTCCTGTTGCAGCGTAGGGTCGGACTCGATGACAATGCGGTCGGCTTCGACCGCGCCGCCGAAGTCGCTCTTTTCGATCGTCAGCTGCTCGGCGTAGACACCCGCTTGGATGCGAATCGTTGTGCGGGGCTGTGCCGCGTCAATAGCCGCTTGAATCGTACTGAAACAGGGACTCTGACCACCGCAGGTGGGGTCTGTGCGGTTGACATATAGGGTTGTGGATTGTTGCGCAATGAGAGGCGGAGGGACAAGGAGCCAGCCAAGAAGCAACAGAGATGCAAAACCTCGAAGTCTCTTCATCGGAGCCCCCCGATTCCACAGCGGAAATATTCGATCCAATTGGTTACATGGAAATAAAGTCTCGGCGTATAGCAAGTGAAATCTATGCTGTCAAGGCATTTTTTGGGCTTTGTTATAGGAAAGTGAATCTGACGGGAGTTATTGCCTAATGTGTAGAGTCCAGAAAACGGGGCGATTCTTGATGCTATTACCACCTTTCTTTGGGACGATGCCAATCTGAAACCGCAACTCGAGGAGGATCGGGATGGCAACCCTGACAGTAAAAAACATTCCAGACGACGTACACCAAGAGCTGAAAGGTCACAGGGTCAGGGTCACAGTCAGGGTCACACGGTCAACGGTCAGGGTCAGGTCTTTACAGGCTGTTGAAAAACTCTGAGAGTTTGTAAGAAATCGCAACATGAAATTTTGGTTGTGTGGTAATATGCCTTCCAATTTGGTTGTAGGGAGGCGGTGTGCGAGGCGAGAAGAAAAAGGAAGAGAAACTTTTTTACT
>WNFY01004163.1_pt1 | contig 14423 bp, 11 predicted proteins | sample 5400091 | NCBI WGS metagenome assembly WNFY01 (sample SAMN13153364, study PRJNA577476) | soil metagenome | isolation source: 60 cm soil or saprolite under grassland replicate 1 | place: USA:California | collected 2016-06-15 | reverse complement strand
TTGCGCAAGGCGTCACTTAGCTTCATGACGCCAAGCTGTTCGCCGGTAGACCCCATAATAACCCGGATTTCTCGGGCGCGGATCCGACCGTTTACACGAATTTGTGGTTGCAGATTCGAACTAGCTCCTGGCCGACGGAACGGGAGTGCGCCGCGCCGCCGTATTTCCATTTATCGCAATTCCTGGCGTCACACTCGGCAAACGCCCGGACACTCTAACCTCGACACGGCTGCGATTCACCGCGACGAGCGCTCGCTAATAATCGCGAGCCGAAGGGAAGTTGTAGGCAACAATTTCGCGCTGGCAAGGCGAATCTCGTGACAACCAAGTGTCGACCTTCCAACGATCACTTTGCCGGTGGGTCGCCAAAATGGGCCTTGTGCGCTGCGTATGCAGCAGCGTCATTGAGCATCGAATCGAGCGTTGCAGTCAGCGGCTCGAGTTTTACAACCCCGGAAAACAGTGCGCGGTCGCCGATTTCGGTGTCGATCAAGAATGCCGGGCGTTGTGTGATCTGAAGCGCATGAAATTCCGCCGTGGAAGCGCGAACGCGCTTTTCGATCTCGGGCGAACGCGCGCGCTTGAGCAGCTTTTTCTTCTCAACGCTGGCAGCCGCCGCACCGATCTCGACGGCGATTTCCCAATCGCTCACCCTTTTCCCTTCGCGCAGCGCGGCATGAGCCAGCGCCAGCCGAACGCGATCATCAGTGAACCCAAAGTCCTTGGCCGCCTCAGCCACGCAATTCGGGACGAGCCATTCTGGTAAACTGGGATCGTACCAATCAGTATTCGGATCCATCAACGCGATCTTCCACTGAAACTCGACGCGGCCATCATAACGCTTCTTCAATTCCGCCCACGTTGGCTCGGACCAAAAACACCAGGATGAAACAACGTCGAGATAATCGGTTACAGTGATACGCATGTTTGAATGTTAGAAAAGATTAAAAAGTTACAAGATTGAAAGCTTAATCGTTGAAGCGTTGAAACCTATGCTGTCATGTTGAGCGAAGCGAAGAAGTAACTCTTTTAACTTTTCACTCTGACCGTGGACCTGAATCATATTTTTCTCTTTCTCGCGGTGATTTCACCGCTGGTGGTTCTGGCCCGAGCATGGCGTCCCGAACCGCTTTATCGTGGCTGGCGTATCGCTGCGCTTGTTGTGCTAATTACCTCCGTTGTAGCGTGGATTCTCACTCCCCGTGCGGCTGGGTACATCGGCGGATTGGCTTGGATGGTCCTTCTCTTTCTTCCGGCGATTGGCTTACGCAAAATGACAGAGCTCGCCGCTCGGGGAGGCTACAGATCGGCTGCAAGACTCGGCAAAATTCTTCAAATTCTGCACCCCAGCGCGGAGCTGCGAGATCAGATCCAGGTATTTCAGCGTTTGGAATCTCGGCAAAACCACCCCGTTTCTTTCGCATCCGTCTCAGTCGCGGATCGTGTTCGGCATAGCCAACTCCGAAGCGCGCCGGCAGTGCTGGTGTTGATTGTGCTCAACGCTGTTGTGTTCCTGGTCGAAATTTCTGTTGGGGATCTGAATGACCCGGAAGTCCTGCATCGAGTCGGCGCATTGGAGTCTTATGCTGTTGTAGTCCAAGGCGAATACTGGCGGCTTTTCACTGCGCTCTTCTTGCACGGGGGTCTTACCCATCTGCTTTTCAACGTTTTCGCACTTTATATTCTTGGCCCGCCGTTAGAACGATCCATAGGCACAATCCGATTCGCTGTGTGCTACTTGATGTCAGGCCTTGCCTCCAGCGCGGGTGTCGTGGGTTTGACGGTACTGGGTTTCGTACAAGTGGCGCAGCTCGTTGGCGCGTCGGGCTGCATTATGGGAATCGTCGGCACGTGGGCGGGATTTTTAGTGCGACATCGTCATGCGCCGCAGGCGAAACAACGCCTGGCAAACATCGTAATGATCATAGTGATTCAAGTCGCCTTCGATCTTTCGACACCACAGGTCAGCATGGCTGCGCACCTGTGCGGACTGATCGCCGGCTTCTTTCTCGGACTCGTCCTCGCGCCACGGGGTGTAGCTGTAGCCGCCGACCTCGGCGGGAGCCAAGGCAGGGAATGACCGTTCGCCGACACCATGCGAGCGAGCACGAATTGGACGCTTTGTCCGCGTCGTTCCGCGTTACGACGGACTGGAAATCGGTTCCGCGACTTGCCGGAGAAGGTTTTCTCGATTAACTGCGGCTCTGTTTCCGTGCAGGCTCGCATGCCAACTTTTCAAACGTATAACGTGACTCCCATCCTGCCGGCGGCGCTCGAACCGCTGCGCGAGATGAGCTTCAACCTGTGGTGGACATGGGAGCCCGCCGCGCGCCGGCTGTTCCGCCATCTCGATCCCGAGCTTTGGAACCGGACCAATCATAATCCTGTCCGCATGCTTCAGCTTTCGCGGCAATCCCGGCTTGAGGAGCTCGCACAGGACAAAACTTTCCTGCGCGAACTAAAGCAGGTCTTCGAGGAATTCGAAAAATATCTCGGGCGCCACGACACTTACGGAAAGACGGGAGCCGGAAGCGCGATCAAGAATCCGATCGCCTATTTCTCGGCCGAATTTGGTTTTCACGAATCGATCCCGAATTATTCTGGTGGTCTTGGCATACTCGCTGGCGACCATTGCAAGTCGGCGAGCGATCTCGACCTCAGTTTCGTTGCCATTGGTCTGCTCTATCGACATGGCTATTTCCGGCAGCAAATCGACAAAGACGGCGTTCAGGCAGCGATTAATCTGAATCAAAATTTTTATCATCTCCCAATCCGCGAAGCTCTCCGTAGCAATGGCAAACCGCTCATTTCCGTACCGATTTTGGATCGGCAGGTCTTTGCCAGACTTTGGGAATTACGGGTGGGGAGGGTAAGTCTTTATCTTCTGGACACCGATATTCCGGAAAACAGCGCAGAGGATCGATTGATCACCGCCGAGCTTTATGGCGGCGATCTAGAGATGCGCATGCGTCAGGAGATCATGCTCGGAATCGGTGGCGTGAAAGCGCTTGCGGCACTCGGCATTCAGCCGGCTGTGTTTCACATGAACGAAGGACACTCGGCGTTTCTGGCACTCGAACGCATTCGTCTCAATGTCGTGGAGAAGAAGCTCGACTTTTATTCAGCCCTTCAGCTGGTAGCGGCGGCCAATGTATTCACCACACATACGCCCGTTCCCGCGGGCAATGACTCCTTCCCCCGCGAGATGATGCGAAAATATTTCGGTAATTTCGCCAAGGAATTAAACATTCCGTTCGACGAGCTGTTCACGTTCGGTCAGACCCGCCTCGATCCAAACGATCCCTTCAGTATGACCATCCTGGCGCTGCGTCTTAGCCGGCACTCCAACGGGGTAAGCAAATTGCATGGCGAAGTCACCCGATCTCTTTGGAAAGATGTCTGGTCCGGCGTGCCCATCCAGGAAGTGCCGATCACCAGCATCACAAATGGGATCCATACAAAAACCTGGATGGCGCCGGAGTTCGCCGCGCTTTATCGCAAGCACCTCGGTGTGTGGGAGGAACACCTGACCGAGCCGGAATTTTGGCGCGGCGTCATTGATATTCACGATGCTGAACTTTGGGAGACACATCAAAAACTCAAGCTCCGCCTGATCAACTTTATCCGCGATCGGGAACGACAACGCCGTGAAAGACTGGGCGAATCCCCGGAGTCGATTCGCAAAGTCAATCGCATCCTTGATCCGGAAATTTTGACGGTGGGCTTTGCGCGCCGTTTCGCGACTTACAAGCGCGGTACGCTTTTGTTCAGCGACAAGGAACGGTTAAAGCGATTGGTGAATGATACCACTCGGCCTGTGCAATTCATTTTCGCAGGCAAAGCGCACCCACGCGATGAAGCAGGCAAGGCAATCATTCAGGAAGTTTACAAATTCAGCCGCGAAGCCGGGTTGGAAAATCGGATCGTCTTTCTGGAGGACTACGACAGCTACATCGCGCGCCGCCTGGTGCAGGGCGTCGATCTTTGGCTAAACCATCCGTTGCGTCCCCTGGAGGCGAGCGGAACCAGCGGAATGAAGGCTGCTCCCAATGGCGGAATCAATCTGAGCGTACTCGATGGCTGGTGGCGCGAAGGGTACAACGGCAGCAATGGCTGGGCGATCGGCGCAGAAATCAACAATGGGACCACGGAATTTCAAAATGAAGTGGATGCGAGCAGTCTTTATCAATTACTGGAAAACCAGATCATTCCTCTCTATTACGCGAAACCCGACGGCAAACTTCCTCTTGCCTGGTTGCAGTTAATGCGTGAATCGATCCGAAGCGTCACGCCGGTTTTCAACACGCAGCGGATGGTGAAGGAATACACCGAGCAACTTTATATTCCGGCCGCGAAATCGTACGAAAATTTTTCTCGCGACGGCTGCGGCGCTGCCACGCACCTGAGCCAGTGGAAAACGCAAATACGCAAGGATTGGCCGGAAGTAAAAATTTCCGATGTTCAAATCGGAAACAAAGATCGACAAAGCATTTTGGTCGGCGAATCGCTGCAGATCACGGCGCGCGTTCATCTCGGCACGGTCGATCCACAACATGTGCGAGTGGAAGCCTACCACGGCGAAGCGGATAATGGCGACATTCGTAATCCTTCGTCGACTGTCCTCAATCAAACCGGCCGCGCCGATGGAGAGGGCAATTACATTTACCAGGGAGCCGTCCCCGCGTCTGAAAGCGGCACATATGGTTTCAGCGTACGCGTCGTGCCTACGCACCCGTGCTTGATGCAAATGCACGAACTGCGCCTGATCACCTGGTCGTAGGGCCGATCCCGTACGTAGCTGTCATGTTGAGCGAAGCGAAACATCTCTATTTATTCTTCTGAGAGTATTCACTCAGAAAAGATCTGAGATTCTTCGCTTTGCTCAGAATGACATTTCGAGAGTGGTTTGCCGCCTAAAACTGAATCGAGATTCCACCGTGCAACCGGTAATCAGGCACAGCCTGTAGCGAAGTGTTGTCGATCGAAACCGGAAGATCGACCGCGACTTCCGCGCTCCAGCGGCCGCGGGATGCAACCAAACGCGGACCGAGAAAAACCGAAGTGATGCCTGTGTCCTCTGCTGGTTCGCCTCGGAATCGATGGACATCCTTGTATTCGCCTGATGCAGCGAGCTGCACTCCGAAAACCGTGTCGCGATTACGAACAAATGTAATATCCAGGACCACCGCTCGAAATTAGATCATTGGCGAAGTGATATTGATGGGTGCCGTCGCCCCGCAACGTGAATTGCACGTTCATTGCCTTTTTGCGCCTATGCGTTTTAAGTTTCGATCTCTCTTTTAGTGATGTCGCCTGTGTCCGTATCAAAAAGCAATATTCCTTCATGCGAATCATCCAATTGACCGACCAGCCGGCCCGTGTTGCTCCAGATTGACGACTTGCCAGGGCATTCATAGACACCGGTTTTACCGATCGCATTCGCCATCATTACCGTCATAGAATAGTCAGTGGCTACGTTGGTAAGTCGCTTGATAGCTTTCTCAATATTATTTTCCACTACACTCACGGCATAGATATCGGCGCCGCTCTTAGCTGCGCGCTTCGCATGCTCTACCATGGATAACTCATAGCAAATTGCAGGTGCTATACTGGCCTCGCCTATACGGAGAGTGATGTAACGATCTCCCCGGATAAAATATTCTTCTTCAGAAGAATGCAGAAAGACTTTGGAATACACTTCTCTCGGCTCACCGGGCCGAAAGTACATCTGGCTAACTCGAATACCGTTCTCCGCAACCGTAGGGACTCCGATCCCAATAGTTATACGATCGGCATCGGCGATCCTTTGAAACGTATCGAACCGAACATCGTCCTGAGTAGTCGCCAATGCCTTTACCAGCTCTGGTTCATATCCAGTGATAGATAGCTCCGGGAAGGTAATAAAGTCGGTTCCCACTGACACCGCCATCTCTATAAGCTTTTTATGGGAATGGATATTAGCTTCTATATCTCCTTTGACTGGCTTTGTTTGTGCTACACAGATTTTCATAAGCTAGGCTGATAGTTGCGGAGCTGAAAATTGTCACAGCGCGTCGTCCCTACTTCGGAACGAAGCTGCCGTTGCCTTCATCGAGATAGATTGTTGAACCAAGGCGTGAAATTCGAAGCGATTGTCGCCAGGTTCCGGCCGCGAAATCTTTTTTAGCTTCGATCGTCTTCGTTTCCGTTTTTCGTCCAGCGGCCACCTGATCGACATTAACCATTGCTTCGGACAAAACTCTGCCGTCCATTCCCTGCGCCGTCTCAATTCCAAGAATGTGCAAAATTGTCGGCGCAAGGTCGACATTGCCTGTAGGCAAATCGTCAATTTGACCGCGACGAAAATCCGGGCCTGCCGCGACGAGAGTATTATGCATGTCGAATCGGCTGAGCGTGGCGTGAGTCCCCTCTCCTGCTGCTCGTTGCCAATCAGCGTCAATCATTCCTGGAGCGCCGAATTGATTTTTTGAATCGTTCCAGCGGAAAGCCATGACAACGTCAGGCGCATGTGGGTTGTCGATTTTGGCGTCATTCAGGTGGAAGGTTCCAGGCAAACCCTGTTTGGTAAAAATCACCCCTGCAAAGTCCGACTGCTGCAAAAATTCGACGAGGCGGCGCGTCACCGTGGCGTCCTGTCCGACGACATAAAAAAGAACGCTGCCGCCGTTCCCAACGAGCATGATATCTCCAGGTTTCGGCTCATCATCAAATTCAGTCTTCGCAACGAAACCCGAATCCTTTAGGATTTTCCGCAAATCAACGGATCGTCCGATTGTGGAGAAACCATGATCGGAAACGACAAAGACGTCTGTCGTTTTACGCACTTCCTGCTGATCTAAAGCTGAAACAACAGCCGCTAGATTTTCATCGGAAGACTTGATTGCAGCGAGCGCCGATGGCGCGCCTGGCGCGGTTTCATGTTGCGTGAGATCGGGTTCGCCCAGCCACAGCATGGTAAAAGCGGGCACACCATCTTTCCAAACGAAATCGGTTACTGCCTTCGTTGTCCATCGGTCCTTTTGTAAACGCGCGGACGGGAACGGACCAAGCGCAGCAGCGATCCGGGTAAGAACGCCATCTGGCAGCGCGCTGCCTGCGAAGAGCGTGGTACAGTTTTTCGCAGGCCCAATACCTACAGATCTATCTAGCAAAAGACCGACGGTTTTCGCGCTGGCAACCGCAGTGCGCCCGCCTGCGCGTTGAACAAGCTCGGCAATCGTTGGAACGGAAATGTATTTCCCATTGGATAATTGATCGCCCTTCTTCACTACTGCAGGATTCTCGACAGCGATTGCATCGTGAGCCTCGATATCCGGGCGATACACATAATTTGCAATGAGGCCGCTCTTGCCTGGATACACGCCGGTAACCATCGCTGTTCCGTTCACCATCGTTGCGCTGGGATAGACTGGATGGTGATTGCGGAAAGAGACTCCTTCGCGGGCAAGCTTCCAAAGCGTCGGGGTTGTTTCCTCGCTGATGAAATCCGGGCGCATTCCGTCCCACACAACGACGACGACATGCCTGTCGTCGAATCTTGGTGTCTCCGCGATAAGCGGAATGACACGCAACGAAAAAACAAACACGAGGATCGACATCGATGTGCAATATTTCGGAAGCATGTTGAACCGTAGATTACGCAGAGGCCGTGATGCGCCAAAGCCGAATCCATTCCCCGGGTTTCGCATGGCAGGCTTGATCCGGGCTGGATCGATGTGGAAAGCCTCACCACTAAGCATATCCCCGATATTCTTTTTCATTTCGCTGACGACTGCATTGGCCGCTCCGCTCCTTCCCACTAATCCCGGGATGACGTGGCGATACAGCATGACCGAAGAAGTTGGAAAAGGCCTTACTATTTCGAATTTGAAACAAGATGCTGATAGTAAAGTTCGGCTACCAGTACTCTACCATCTTGATGGAATGGAGAACCTCGACGGCAAGGAGCTTTTCAAATTCGAAATGCACCGCGCTGGTGCAGTCACCAATACAGATCTTGTGACAGTCGATGACCATGGAATAACCTGTTGGGCGCGAATTAATCTTGATGGCGAATTGATCAAATTTAATCCGCCACAGACGATGGTTGCCGCACCGCTAAAGCAGGGGGCAACCTGGAATTTCGATGGTCAGGCCGGCGATTTGAAAGTGCATCAGCAGTACGAAGTGACCGGAGAAGAAGACATCGAAGTTCCAGCCGGCGAATTTCATGCGTACCACATTCGTGGAGAGCAAAGCTCACCCAGCCGTATGACAATTAATCGCTGGTTCACACCCGGCGTTGGAATTGTTAAAGATGTAACAACGATGCGCGCCACGGACGGCGATTTACTCCAGCGAATTTCCCTGGAACTGGCCGAGCGGCCCAAAATCGAAAACAGGCCAGAGGTCAAATCGAACGCGACGTCGAAAAGGCTTTCGGTAAGCTTCGCAAAAGACCAGTTTGGGAAAGTAAGCACAACGTTTTCAACCGATACGCCCCAGATTTACGTGCGTTGGCAGGGACAGCGCTTGCGAAAGGGCGGAAAGGTGAAGGCGGTGTGGATCGCGGAAAACATCGGCGAAGATTTTCCACAAGATTACAAGGTGGACGAAGCTTCAGCCACCGTCGAAAGTCAAAATGCTCGCGGAGCGTTCACGCTGGCGCGGCCGGAAGACGGCTGGGCGGTCGGGGATTACCGCGTCGAATTCTACGTCGATGACGTGTTAGTGGACGCCGTGAAGCTAAAGATTGAGAAGTGACATTGTCACGTTGAGCGCGGTCGCGACATCTCTGGTGTTTTTAAGCCTGAAGCAGCAAAAGAATCTCGACCCGGATGTCAAAGGGTCGGAATTTGCGTCAAAACTTCCGACAAGAACGTCTTGACACGTCGTGTTGCTCCGGTTCACCATACGAAAGGTCGGACGTAAAAAAGCAACTTAACGGCACTGTTAAAGCGCACCTTTTCCGATGGGGTTTCTGTTTCTCTCGCCTTGTCCGGACCTAATTCCCCCTAATTCCCCCAAGTGCAGTTTCTTCAGCCAAGCAATCCAACCTCAACAAAAATGAAATCAAAATGTATGACAACTCTACATATAGGAACTTCGATCAGCCGCTGGCCTTTACGCTGTGCTCTCCCCGTCATTACCCTTGTGCTGGCCTGCTTTGCGCTTTCTCCAGCACCGAAGGCCCTCGCGGTAAGCCCGCCACCGGATGGAGGCTATCCTGGAAACAACACCGCTGAGGGTGAAGACGCGCTCTTCAGCCTTACCAGCAGCACCGTTACCGACAACACGGCAATCGGTTATCACACGCTCTACAATGACACCAACGGCTTCTTCAGCACGGCGGTCGGCTCTTTAGCGCTGTTCAGCCTCACCAGCGGCAACAACAACACGGCCGCCGGTTATAAGGCGCTCTATAGCAACACCACCGGCCACGACAACACGGCCAACGGAGCCGTCGCGCTTCAGAGTAACACGAGCAACGCAAACACGGCCGATGGCGCTGGAGCACTCACCAAGAATACCACCGGCGATAGCAACACGGCCGTCGGGTATAGAGCGCTCACTACCAACACCACCGGTGCCGACAACATTGCCTTAGGCTATTATGCCGGTTCCAGTCTCACCATGGGGAATGACAATATTGACATCGGCAACATGGGTGTCGCTGGTGAATCGAACACCGTTCGTATCGGCACGCAAGGAGAACAAGTGGCCACATATGTAGCCGGGATCTATGGAGCAACTGCCTCGGGCGGAACGGCGGTTTACATCAATTCGTCCGGTCAGCTCGGCACGGCCACATCCTCAGCGCGTTTCAAACGGGATATCCGCTTAATGGATAAGGAAAGCGAAGCGCTCCTGGCGTTGCGGCCGGTCACCTTCCGTTACAAACAGCAGCTCGACCCCGCGGGTATCCCGCAATTCGGCCTTGTGGCCGAGGAAGTGGAAAAGGTCAATCCCGATCTGGTGGTGCGCGATGCCGATGGAAAACCTTACGGCGTGCGGTATGAGGCGGTGAACGCGATGCTGCTTAACGAGTTCCTCAAGGAACACAACGCATTTCTCGAAGAGCAGAGAAAAGTGCAGAAATTGGAAGCACTGCTTGAAGGAGTAAATGAGCGCTTGAGAGAGCAAGACGCAAAGATCCAAAAAGTTAGTGCCCAGTTGGAAGTCAGCAAACTGCCGCCGCAAACAGCTAGTAACGATCAGTAAAGCCCTGCTTAGTTTCCAACGCCGCCTGCGCGCCATAGTGCCTCGGCGGCAGCGCGGCAACACGTTCCGCCCTGAGGTGCGATAAATTCTGGGCCCGCGAGCATTCTGCTACCCGGAATGCGCCCAGAGAGCAGCCCGGCAACGGTTTCCTAAGAAATTAAACACGCGCGTTGCCTGATCTTTGCTCTTTTGCAGTTTCGTGTTCTACTCTCTCGATTTGCAATGGCGTCTCGGGTGAAGCAGAGGAAAACGTCGAAAACGCGGCCATCAGCCAGTCGTCGCTCTCGCGCTCATACTGGCTACTTAATCCCCGGAGTTGTCTGCATTTTGCTTGCGGCCATTGTCTGGATCGCGTTTGGCCAAACGCTCCAGCATGAGTTCGTGAATTACGACGACAGTTCTTACGTTTACGCCAATCCAAGAATAATCAACGGTCTGACTCCGAGTAATGTTGAATGGGCTTTCACCCATGTGCACGCAGCCAACTGGCACCCGCTCACCACTATTTCCCACATGCTGGACTGCCAGCTCTACGGACTCCAGCCGTGGGGACATCATCTCAGTAACATCTTACTTCACACTGCGGCGGTCATCCTTTTGTTTCTAGCCCTTTGGCGACTTGCCGGCAACCTATGGGCAAGTGTGTTTGTGGCGGCCCTCTTTGCTATTCATCCGCTGCGAGTGGAATCGGTGGCTTGGGTGGCAGAACGAAAGGATGTGCTTAGCGGGGTGTTTTTCATGCTCACCCTTTTAGCTTATGCCCGTTACGCGCGAAGCGATCGCTTTTCACTAGGCCGATACATGGCGGCGTTGGTTCTCTTTGCGCTGGGGCTGATGTGCAAACCGACACTAGTCACAGTGCCCTTTGTGCTACTGTTGTTGGACTACTGGCCATTGAGCAGATTACATGGTCAGTGGTCGGTGGTACGCAGTTTAGTTACTGAGAAGATTCCGTTTTTTGTGCTCTCGGCTGCGTCGTGTGTAACCACGATTCTGGCTCAGAAAGAAGCTTTCACTCCTGCCCGCGTACTCACTTTTCCAGAGCGATTCGTCAATGCAGTCGTCGCGTATGTGGAATACCTCGGTCAGATGGTATATCCGGCGAACCTGGCCGTGTTGTATCCCTACTCGAAAGGCGGTCCCAGCACCGCTGAGGTAATGCTTGCCTTGTTTTTCCTGGTGATCGTCTCCGTGATTTTTTTCCTTTGGCGGAAGACTTATCCGTTCGCGTTAATAGGCTGGCTCTGGTTTCTGGGGATGCTAGTCCCCATGATAGGAATTGTTCAGGTCGGATCACAACCAATGGCCGATCGTTATACTTACCTGCCTCAGATTGGACTATACATTGTGGTGACTTGGGGCGCGAGCGAGTTGTTCAAAAACTGGCGGCACAAACGCGAGGTAATACCGGTTGTTGCCTTACTCCTAATAGGAGCATTTATAACACGCAGCTATTTCCAAACTGCATATTGGCGAGATAGCGAAACGCTCTGGAGGCATACCGTCGATGTTACCCATGACAATTACATTGCCCAGAATAACCTCGCTGGTTCGCTGCTGGAGAGAGGACAGCTCAACGAAGCGATCGTGCATTACAGAGAGGCTCTCGCGATAAAGCCCGACGTCGCGGAGGTGCAGAGCAATCTGGGCAATGCTCTCGTGCGAGAGGGCAGCGTAGAAGAAGCGACCGTCCACTTGCAAAAGGCGCTTCAGATTAATCCGGTCTATGCGGAAGCCTATAACTACATGGGAAACGCCCTTATAAAAAAGGGGCAAGCGGCCGAAGCGATCGGTTATTATCAAAAGGCGGTTGAGTTCAACACGAGTTACGCCGACGCCCAAAATAATCTCGGTGCGGCCTTTCTGCGAAACGGACAGGTGGAACAGGCCATTGCACATTATAAGGAGGCCGTGGCGATCAAACCCGGATCTGGCGAGATGCAGCTCAATCTCGGCAACGCTCTTGCCCGCACAGGTAACTGGGCCGATGCCATCACTTGCTACCAGGCTGCGCTCAGCGCAGGGCTTGATTCTGTAAAAGCTGCCAAAGTTCGAAATAACCTCGGTGGCGCTCTGGAGAGGATCGGGAGACCTGACGAAGCACTCGAACAATTTAGCGAAGCGCTGCAAATCAATGGAAATTATCCGGAGGCCCATTGCAATCTGGCGCGAATGCTGACGCAGCGTGGCCGGCGGGATGAAGCGGTAGCGCATCTGAGGGAAGCATTGCGGCTCAGGCCGGGATACGAAGAGGCGAGAAAACAATTGAGCGAACTGGGCATAGCAGTGGGGCAATGACTTCCTGCCGCGACCGCATCGGCCTCGACCGTTGGCCGGGCCGGACTTCCATTTCAATTCCCGTGATGCCGCCTTAGACTACACGGTTCAACGAAATCTTAGAATGTGGCAGCGAATTTTCTTGAATCCGAAGCGCTGCAGTGCCGCATCGTAACGAGAGAAATCATATTTTACATGAAGAAGATCACGATTGTATTTCTGACCGTTTGCGTCGCTTTGGCCGCTGGCTGCCGATGGGTTGGCGTTCGAGGCAATGGCCACATCAAAACGGATGACCGAACAATTAGTGCATTCACCGAAATTGACGCCGGTGGAGCATTCGAAATCGAATGGGAAAGCGAGTCCCCTTCTCTCCACATCACAACCGACGAAAACCTTCTTTCCTATGTCGAAAGTGACGTCTCGGGCGATACACTTCGTTTGCGCACGCACAACCAAATTTGGCCAACACATGGAATCAAGGTCGTTATCTCCAGCCCAACAAGGGCAGCGGCTAGGATCCGCGGCGCTGTAAAACTCACCGCAAAACAGCTCACCGGACCCAAGTTCGCTCTTGAAGCCAGCGGCGCATCACATGTTTCGCTCGATGGAAATGTCGATGAACTCCTTGCTGATATGACCGGGGCAAGCGAGTTAGAGGCAGGCGGCCTTCAAACCAGGGTCGCTGAAATCTCCACAACGGGCGCAGGGGACGCGGAAGTCACCGTCGCCGAGACCTTGAAGGTCGCCATTACCGGCGCTGGAAAAGTTAGCTATTCGGGGAATCCGACGATTGAAAAACACATCACCGGCGCCGGCTCAGTTCACCGTAAGGAGTAAATGGTAGGGACGGATCGCCGAGCCGTCCGTCTTGCCACTCGGAGAGCTGCGAAGGTCTGTGCGACTGTAAATCGCCTGTACCAAAACATTGGTTTCCTTGCATTGAATCCGCGTTATCCGCAGTTAATGCTAATCGACATGGAGAATTTCATCTGCGTGCAATGCGGAACGCAGTTTTCGGAGACGGCGAAGCCGCCGCTACGCTGTCCGATTTGCGAGGATGAACGGCAATTTGTGCGACATGCCGGGCAGGAATGGATCACACTTAAACGTCTCGCAGCCGATCATCAAAACCGTTTCGAGGAAGAAGCGGCGCAACTTCTCGGCATTGGCACAGAGCCCGAGTTTGCCATCGGCCAGCGCGCGCTGCTTGTGCAATCGCCGTCCGGAAATTTGCTCTGGGATTGCATTGCGCTGCTAGACGATCGAACAATCGCAGAAGTCAACGCGCGCGGCGGAATCCGCTCAATTGCGATATCGCATCCGCATTTTTACTCGTCGATGATTGAATGGGCCGACCATTTTGACGCGCAAATTTTTCTGCACGCCGCTGACCGCGAATGGGTCATGCGCAAAAGTCCGCGAATTCAGTCTTGGGAAGGAGGAACTTTGCCGCTCTGGGATAACCTCATGCTGATCAATTGCGGCGGTCATTTTGAAGGCGGCACGGTGCTGCTTTGGCCAGCGGGCGCCAACGGCAAAGGCGCATTGCTCACCGGCGACATTATTACGGTGGTGCAGGACCGCCGTTACGTCAGCTTTATGCGAAGTTATCCAAATCTTATTCCGCTTGGACCCGCGGCAATACGCCGCATCGTCGAGAGAATCGAACCATTCTCATTCGATCACATCTACGGCGGCTGGCGGCAAGCGAACGTTTTCTCAGACGCCAAAGCCGCGGTACGATGCTCAGCAGAACGTTACCTGCGCGCGATCGCATCCGCCTAGAATTAAAGTCCAGCTAGAAGCCCACCCTAGTTTCCACTTTGGAAATCGCCTAACCGGGTCTATTTGTTACCGGTAACTTGGAAAATCCGCGGCGAGGTAGGCCGTGAACCCGCGCAACTTCTTCGGCGAGCTAAAGCGACGCAACGTCTACAAAGTCG
>WNFY01003612.1_pt1 | contig 14440 bp, 14 predicted proteins | sample 5400091 | NCBI WGS metagenome assembly WNFY01 (sample SAMN13153364, study PRJNA577476) | soil metagenome | isolation source: 60 cm soil or saprolite under grassland replicate 1 | place: USA:California | collected 2016-06-15 | reverse complement strand
ATCCTGATGCCATCCGCCTGGAATACGGCGTCGAAGGAGCCGGTGAACTGGCCTGCGCGATCTCTGATCAGGAATTTGATGGAAGCCGCGCGCTGGCCCAGGTCCATCAGGAAGTTACGCGCCACCTGCGTTGTCCAGGCGCCGTCCGGGTTCGCGGTGATGCCGGCCAGGTGGACGCGCCGGCTGCCGTGTTCGATGACGATCAGGGCGTAGAGGCGCCGCAACAGCACGGTGTCCACGTGGACGAAATCGACGGCGAGGATGCCGCGGGCCTGGGCGGTCAGGAACTGTTTCCACGTCGGGCCGCTGCGGCGGGGCGCGGGGCTGATCCCTGCGTCATGCAGGATCTGCCACACCGTGGAGGCAGCGATCGGGTGGCCGAGCCTGGCAAGTTCGCCTTGCACGCGCCGATGCCCCCACGCCGGGTTGTCCATTGCCATGCGGATCACGAGCTTGCGGATGGCGGCTGCCGTGGCCGGTCGTCCGGCTCGTCGGCGGTTCGTGTAATTCCACTTGCGTGTGACCAGTCGGCGGTGCCAGGCCAGGAGCGTCGCCGGAGTCACCGCGAACACCTCGCCCCACCGGCGCCGGGGGATCAACCGGGACAGTGCCGCGAGCCACAGCCGGTCACCTGGCTGGTAACGGACCCGGCTGATCTGGCGGCGCAGCACCGCGTTCTGGTGCCGGAGCACCAGGAGTTCGGCATCCTTGGATACCTCACGCCGGGCCAGCACCATCAGGCCGTCGAGCAGGCAGCGCACGATCAGGTAGCCCACTGAGATGATCACTCAGCGATGATCTCAGCCCGCAAGCCTGGCCAGGCGCGATCGAATAATCGAGGCCCCACAGGATAGTGCCGCGAAATGCCATGACGTGCCGAATTGTACGTCGATCTCTGAAAGCCAGTGCCATCTGGTACCGGTCGCTGCCGGGCCCGACCGCGACATCCGAGCAAACATGGAGCAAACATGGCTACGGCTGATTTTAGGCCTGTCATGGGAGCACGTCTTCACTGCTCGTCGTCTGCTTTCCACCGGGAGAACGGCCGGCCTGCGGTAGTCATTGCGCTGGCCTGGGACGGCTGAGCTCGGAAACGCCCATAACCGGCAATTGTAGTGCTCATCCGGGGCGTAATTCCCCGACCGCTACGGATTCTGCGAGGTCGCTGCTCCGCGTGCCGCGGAGCATGATCACTTGGTCGAAGCGCCAGCCGCAACTGCCGTTCGCGCAGGTGCCCGCAGTCCCTGTTGGCCCGCTGAGCAGCCAATCGTCATAAATATGATCTCCCCTACCAGGCGCCACCTGCGTCGTCATGAAGGACTTACGGAAACCAAATGACCTTGTTACGCTGTCGAGCATAGGTCCGTCTTGCCTTGGCGGTGAAGAGATGGCTGCGGTCCGTCTTTCGGATGCCCTCGCTGACCTGCGAGCGGAACTTCAGCAAGCGGTCGCTGCCGGCGAGGACGAGGAACTGCGTTTCGAGCTGGGCTCCGTGGTCCTGGAACTCGAGGTAACGCTTTCCACATCCGCTGGGGCGAATGCGAGGGCCGGTCTCTGGAGCGTGGTAACGGCAGGCGTGTCAGCCGATCACTCCCGCGGGTCGGTGCACCGGCTGACCCTGACCCTGACGCCCAGGCTGCGGGACGCCTCCAGCGACAGGGTTCTGGTGCTGGATCCTGACCTGGAGGAACTGCCTCCGGCTCACACGCCGCCGGCTGAGTGAACGGGCCGCCCGGTGGAACCCGAGTCACTGCGGCTGGGTGATCACCGCCTGGTGGACATCTACGTGACCGGCGAACAGTCCAAGAGCTATGGTTCCGGCTACGCGGTGAGCGACGATCTTGTCCTGACCGCGGCGCACGTTATCCCGGATGCGCCCAGCTACCTAGTCAGAACCCTGCGTTACGAGCAGTTCCGCGCTGAGCGTGTGTGGAGGGGTCACCCCGAAGAGCTCGACGCCGCGCTTTTGCGGGTCAAGGGCGCACCCTGGCGCGATACTCCCGACCGGGATTCGCTGCGGTGGGGCAGAGTCGCCGGCAATGGGGTCCCGTGCTGGGCCCGGGGCTTTCCCAAGGCCATGGAGGATGCGGCACGTCGGCGTGACGCGGAAACAATGCGCGGCTCCATCAACTTGACTACCGGCTCCAGGCGTGGCCGCTATTACGTTGATGTCATTGTTCCGGGGCTGGCGGGGGCGCCTGACGGGCGGTCGTGGTGGGGTGGCATTTCTGGAGCTGCCTTGTTCGGGCCCGGGCGGGAACTCCTCGGAGTGATCATCGCCGACGTCAGCGCCAAGTATCGCTCCCGGCTCGAAGCCGTTCGGGCGACGAGCCTGGTAAAGAACGAGGAATTCAGCCGGCTGATGAGTGTGCGGTCCGAGGACCTGGAGGAGGTGCGGAGTCGCGGCGAGGTGGCCGAGCTTGACGATCCCGGCTTCCTGCTCCCCGCGTACACGCACCTGCCAGAAGGTGCCAGTGACGCACAGCGGCTGCTGGCCGGGTACGGTGTAGTGCCATTCCTCGGGCGTGCGGCCGAAATCCGATCGTTGCGCGACTGGTGCACGCGACCGGACCGGTTCGGCGTGGCCGTGATGACCGGCGATCAGGGTGCGGGCAAGACGAGGCTTGCCGCCGAGCTATGCAAAGAGCTCGGCGGCGCCGGCTGGTCGGCGGGCTTCATGGACCTGAAGGCGGTGGACACGTTCCTCGAAAAGTCGGGCAGTTTCGAACTTGTCTGGCCGATGCTGCTAGTGATAGACGAATCCCGCAGCCTGAACGACCGGGTGATGGCGCTGATCGACCAGATGTGCCGACGCCGGCGGGGTGCCAGGCTGCGGCTGCTTCTGCTGGACCGCGCTCCGGACGAAGCCGGGGCCGGGTCGCCGCTCCCTGATCAGGTGTCCTGGTGGGAGACGCTGAACCGGCGCACCGAGGGCATGGTGGCTCGCAGCACGCAGGCGACAATCAAGCTCGGGGCCGGCCTGCTGACAGTGCCTGAGCAGCGGCGGCATATGGCCGAGGCGCTGTCTGCGTTCGGTGACGGCGCAAGCCTGGCACGACCGCCTGACCTGACCGATCCGAGCCCGCTCCGACTCCACCTAGCCGTCCTCAACGCGGCGCGGGGCGCTGATCGCCAGGCCGGCGACTCTCCAGAGAAGCTTCTGCTTAACAGCGAAGCTGACCGATGGGAGCGGCTGGCGAAGGCGCGGGAACTCTACCTCAGTGCCGAGGTCGCGCATCAGGCTCTGGCGCTGGTCACCATGACCGCGCCGGAACCGGCAGAGGCGGTCAACCTGCTCACGGCCATCCCGGCGCTCGGCGACGCCTCGGGTGAGCGACGTTCCAGGATTTCCGAGTGGCTGGCAGCGTCTTACCCGGGCGGACGGCGGCTAGGCATGCCGTCGCACAGCCTGGTGGTCGATGAACTGCTGGAGGGCACCCGCGGCCTCGCAGAGATCGTGGTCGCGATCCACGACCATCCCGCCAGGACCACGGGGCATCTCGTCTCCCTGCTCGATACCCTGCGGCTGGCAGCCGGCCGACGTGCCATGGCGCGCGAGGCGCTGCACGGGCTGCTGAGCGAAAGGCTTGCCGCGCTTGTTGATGCCGCCGCCGCGGAACCCGATTCGCAACTGCCGGGTATGGCCGACGCGGCCATCGAAACCGTGAGCGCCTCGCCTGCCGACGGCAGCCTCGGCGCGGCGGCCGCTGCTTTGCGGCATCCGCAGCCTTCCGGGCAGCTCGGGATCAGCCAGCTGCGCTGCCGGATACTCGACCTGGCGGTGCGATGGCAGGCACGTCAGCTAGTGTCCACGCGCGCGCTCGCCGACGCGCAGACCGACCTGACCGCCTACCGGGCCGCTCTTGGCGACCTGGCAGGAGCTCGAGGGGCGGCCGACGCGGCGCTGAACTCATACCGTAGGCTCCCCGGCGTGCTGGAGGCATCACTCGCCCGCGCCTCCGGTAACCTCGGCATCTGCCTTGCCCTGAAAGGCGAGCTGGAGGGTGCCAGGCAGCTGCTGGAAGACGCCGCGACCCGCTCCGCGCGCCTGGCAGACCTCGATCTCGCGCACCAGCCGGCCTATGTCGACGCGCTCATCGGCCTGTCAGCCTGCCAAGCTGACCAAGGCGGCCGCGATCTGGCGATCAAGACGCTCCTCCGGGCTCTCGCTGCGAGCGGGCGGACGTCCGGCATGCTCGGCGGTTTCATCGAACTACTCGGCGAGCTTGCCGGAAGCCTCACCGGAACGCCGGACCGGGCCGGCGCGACGACCCCGGATCCCCGTTGCTACCGTCCGCCTGCGGGCATGGCCGCGCTCCCGGCTCAGAGCGGTCAGGCGCAGCTGAGCACGCTGCTTCGCCTGGCCGCCCGGCTCACTGTCGGCCTCGCCGGCCGTGTGCCGACCGTGCGCAGAGACGGCCTATTCCCGGCGATCTTTCCCGCGCTGGCCAGGGAGCAGGCCCGTCGCGCTGCATGGGACTACGCCGAATACCTCAGGGCTCTGACGCAGCTGCTGGCCGGGCAGGACGAGTTCGAATACGCCATCGCGGCGGCTACCGAGAGTGTCGCACTGTTCCGCTGGGCCGCCCCGAAGGAGAAAGAGCTGCGCCACAGGCTGAAGCTGCCAGGCGGACTCCGCCAGCTCGCCGGGTGCTGCTACCTGGCCGGTCGCCTCGACCAGGCCATCACGCATGGGGACGAGGCCGTCGCGGAGTACCGGCTGATCCGGGCACGTGAAGCTGGATTCCCGGTCCGCGTAGTGGCGGAAACGCTCGCCGAGCGGGCGCGGTTCCTGCAGGACGCGGACCGGCTGCCCGAGGCCATTGAGGACCGGCGCGAGGCCCTCGCCTTGTACCGAGACCTCGCGGCTCAAGATGACGCTTACCTGCCCTTGCTCGGTAACAGCCAGATCCAGCTGGGCCAGGTCCTCTCGCAGGCCGGTGAAGTGGACGAGGCGGCCGCCTTGGCCCAGGAAGGCGCGGGCCTGCTCGAACGCCTGAGTGCCACTGACCCTGAGCTCACCGAACAGCTCGTGCTCGCACATGTCCTGCTCGCCGAATTGGCCGGGTCGCGGGACGACTCCCCGCGGTCCGTGGACTCGGCCATACGAGCAGCGGAATTGGCGAGAGACGACGCCGCGGCCGACCCTGGCAAGTGGATCGATGATGCCCAGGCACTGTGCATGCTGAGTTCCTCGCTCGAGGGCTCTGGCCGTACTGGTGAGGCATTCGAGCAGGCCGCGAAGGCAGTTTCCCTCGTCCGTCAGCGGGGCGCCGCGCTCGATGACGATGCCAGGACGATCCTGGGCTGGGGGCTCAGCATGATGAGCACAACTGCCTACGCGATGGGCGACCTGGAGCAGGCAGGGGCGACCGCCGACGAGGCGGTTTCCACCTTCAAGCAGGTGCGCGACACCGGGCCTGAGTTCGCGGGCCTCTTCGCGATCGCCCTTTCCGCGCAGGCCTATGCCATGGTCGCAAGGCAGCACCTCGGCGAGGCGGTCAGCGCGGCCCAGAAGGCGCTGGAACTGCTCGCCCGGCCAGGAATAAGCAACCGGATGGGTGAAGCCTCGCTGCTGACGGCCTCGGCTCACGTGATCCTGGCTACCGCCCGCCTGCAGCTGGGCCTCCCGGACGAGGCGCTCGTATCGGCCCGCGCGGCCCGGTCAGCACTCCACCAGCACGTGCCGAGCCCTGTCGGGAAGGCGCAGCTCCTGCTTGCTGAGTCGTATCGCTGGGAGGGACTGGCGCTGGCAGGGCTCGACCGGCCGGATGACGCCCTGGCTCCCCTGCAGACAGCGGCCGAACTGCTTGAAGTGCTCGGCTCGGACTACCCTCCCGTCACCGTTCCCCTGGCCAGTGCCCTGTCCGTGCTCGGCATCTGCCATCAGCAACTGGGCAACACAGATCTCGCCGTCCAGACTGCTGACCGGTCGATCGCGCTGCTGGATAAGCCCGGCCAGCTTCATCCATCCGCGCGCACCGTGCTCGCACAGTCGCTTCTCGTCCACGCGCGTGGCTGGGGCGAGCGCGGCGACGACGCCGAGGCATATCACGGCTTCGAGCGGATTCTTGAACTCTACGGTAACGACCCGCCCGATGATCCGGGTGGAGTCCTCGCCCTCGGCACTGCGCTAGCCATCACGAGCCGCTATCTCTGGGTGCAGGGCGACATGGGCACGGCGATCGAGCGCCTGACAAAGGCTGACGCCGTATTCCGCAGCGTGCAACCTCACGCCGGCGCGGCTATACCGATCACCGCGGCGCATGCCGAAGCGCTGGCATCGCTCGCTGACTGCCAGGCCGCACTTGGCGACGTGGCAGGTGCCGCGCAGAGCGCGGCTCAGGCACTCGACCTGCTGCGCGGGTGCCAGCCACACACCCAGCCGCAGCTCACCTTCATGCACGGCTGGCTAGCGAAATTCCTAGCCCAGTGCCTGATGCACCTCGATCAATCCCCAGCCGAAACAATCGATGAGGCGATCGATGCCTTCCGCTCCCTCACCATCCCCGAGGCCGCGATCGAACTGGTACAGGCCCTGAACCTGCGCGCATCGCACCAGAATTCCCTCGGTGACACGGCCTCGGCGGCAGAGTCCGCAGCTGAAGCGGTAAGCCTCTGCCGCACCATCACCAACCAACCCGGCGCGCTCCCGCTGATCGCTAGTACTCTTCGGCTCCTCGGCTGGTTCCTGATCCGGCTCAGACGCCCGGCCGAGGCCCTCGCGCCGTTCCAAGAATCAGCGAGCCGCTTTCGTGACCTAACCGGCACGCCGGAATGCCCCGTCATCGAACACGCAGAGGTCGAGCTCGGACTCGGATTGTGCCTGACCGCTCTCGGCCGTTCACCGGAAGCAAACGATCACTTGCAGACCGCTCTCGACCTGCTCCGATCGCTCGCCGCCAGCGACCCGCTCCAATCACCCGCGCTCGCGCAAGCAATTATGGTGCTCTCTGAGCAGCTCATAACCTATAAGCAAGAACTGGATATACATGACAACATGCCAGCACTTGCGCAAATCCTTGATCTCAACGCCACGATACTTGCCCGCAGCGGCGAACAAGCGGCAGCCGAATCCATCGAGGAATACGCGCGCCGCTGGCAAGACGACCGGTAGAACCTCCGGAGCTCGAAGGCCAGGATCATGCGATGTTACTTCCTACTTACCGCAGATGAATACGACGAGCCCACAGGCTGTGTCTATCTGAATACACCGGGCGGACCGGTCATCGTTCTGTTCCCGAATGAAGAAACGAGCAGATTCGCGTGATTTCCCGACAAGCCGTCAATCAGACGCCTGGGCTTCACGGAATAAGGTCGGCGTATCTGGTCTTCGAGTACATGGCCGCCACCCAGGCTGAGACCGGCCGGACGGTGCCCGGCGGGATCGGCGAGCTGCCCGCCGTGCTCCACCGCAAGTGCCGCGACCTGCCAGCCGTCTTTCGGCCGCCGGGAGCCCTGTTCATCGCCGATCATGGCAGGCAGCCGACCGGCTGCGTCGGCCTCGCCCCCTGCACCCACAAGCGCGTCCATTTCACCGGGCAGCTGAGGTGATTAAGTTATGCGGTATTACTACCTCGTCAGCATTGATGAACGCGGGGAAGTGATTGGTTGCCCCTCTCTGCCTACACCTGGCGGCGAGGTCATCGTTCTGTTCCAGGGCGAGAACGAGAAGATGGAAGTTATTGCGCGGTTTTTCGCCGACCGGGTCTCTGAGGGCCATGGCATACGCTCGGTGTATATGAAAGTCTCTTCACCTAAGAAGGCAGCACGCGAGATCAAACAGACCTTTCTGGACCTGGATGCCGCCCGTTTTCCTAATGGACAGCGACCCGTTCGTCACTCAAGTTGTTGCTGCACTGCGCCAGAAAGGCCGCTAGCAACGTATGCCGGCAAGGTGGGACGACAGCCCGACATCCGGGAGCGTCGGGCGTCATGAGACTCACCTGTGCGTGCCGAAAACCCCGTCCACGTCATGCGACCAGGTGATATTCGTTGATTAGGCCACTGACGCGAGGCTGCCTTAGGACACGGTGTCGCGCAAGATCGGCAGGCTCGGGTAGCGGTTTCAGCGGCGCGGCGCCGTGCAGGGAGCGGTGTGGCCGGTGCTGATTGTGGTGGATCTCGTACTGGCTCAGGATCTGTCGCAGGTGGGCTTGGTTCCAGACGAGGGTGCGGTCCAGGAGCTCGCGTCGGCATCCGCCGATCCAGCGTTCGGTGATCGCGTTCATGCGGGGCGTCCGGACGTTGCACAGTACGGTTCTGATCCTGTGCGTGCCGAAAATCTCGTCCATGGCTCTGGCCAGCAGAGTTGCTCTTCCTGCCGTCCGGCCGTGATGATCATCGACCATGTGCCTGCGGTTCATGTTCCTCCTGACCACACGGCTAGCCGCGTGCCTGCGGCTAGACCGGCGTGAGGAGACATGGAGGACCGCAGAGATCTTGATCCTGCGCCACCAGCTCGCCGTCCTGCAGCGGCAGCAGCCGCGCCGCCTGAGGCTGAACTGGGCGGACCTGGCACTCCTGGCGACCCTTCTCAGCGTGGTACCGAAAGCCCGCCGCCACGGGCTGCGGCTGCTGGTCACCCCGGACACGATCGTGCGCTGGCATCGCGACATCGTCCGCCGCCGCTGGGCCGCCAGATCCATGCGCGGCAAGACCGGCAGGCCAGCCACCCGCCGGAACGTCAGAGCCCTGGTGCTCCGGCTGGCCCGCGAGAACCCCGGATGGGGATACCGCAGGATCCACGGTGAGCTGGCCGGCCTGGGAGTGAAAATAGCGGCGTCGACGGCGTGGGAAATCCTGAAGAAGGCCGGAATTGAGCCCGTGCCGCGACGGACAGGTCCCACCTGGTCGCAGTTCTTACGCTCCCAGGCCGAAACGATCCTGGCGTGCGACTTCCGACGGCGTGGACGTTCATCCACATCTGGCGGGTCGCCGACGGGATAATCGTCGAGCACTGGGCGTGCCGCGACGACATGGGCCTGCTCGAGCAGCTGCGCGACTGATCGCCCGCCCGGGGAATGTCTCAGCCAGTCAGGTTCACGCGTTAGGCGACGATCGTGCTCGAGGGCCGAGCCCGGGCCGGAGCCGATGAGGCGGACGTGGACGGCGGGGAGGTCGTGCATGCGCCCAACGAGGGCGACGACACGATCGCCGCCATCTCTGGGTCCAACCGTGACGTGGTCGTGGTGACGGCCGACCGTGAACTGGCCGAACGGCTTCGAGCCGCCACCGCAGAGGTCGTTCGGCCGAGATGGCTGCTCGACCAGCTCGTCGACTGAAGCGGCAAACCGAAGCCGGAGCCGTGGGATGAGGACGGTCCGGCCACTCTGCGGTATGGGACACGTCGTCGCTGCTGAGTGAGTTGATTCATCTTGCCCAGTCGGCGGCGGTGATGCCGTCTGCGTGACCGGCGGGCCACTGGACCAACTCGATCCGGTTGCCGTCTGGATCGACGATCCACGTCGTTCGAAAGTCTGCTGATCCATCGGGCGATGTGGGCGCTTCGACGTCGATGCCGCGGGCGGCGAGCTCTGTGAGAGTGACGTCCATGGAGTCGACGTGGATGACGAAGTGGCTGAGGCGGGTGCCGCCGTCGACCGCGGTCTCGCTTGGATTGTGGACGAGTTCGATGGTGACGAACTCGTCGCCCGGAAGTCTCAGCATGGTGAGGTGCCCCAGGCCGGTCTCCGGGACGTGGCCGACGATCTCGTAACCTACGGCGGTGTAGAACGCGAGTGAGCGGTCGAGATCGGCGACACGCAGGCCGAAGTGCAAGGTCCTCATCGGTTGACCTCATGTGGTCGGTAGGTGTGGATCATGGTTCCGCTCGGAATGTCCGGGCCTCGAGGTGGTCGAGCTGGAGCGGCTCGCGTAGCGCGCTGACCCCGGCCGAGCTCGTCGAGTTCGGCAACGAGATCGACGAGCTGATGCTGCGATGGCGGCGACGAGAGATCCCCGACGACGGCGCCCCCGACCGCCTAGAGGTGCTCGCCTTCGCCCGTGCGTTTCCCTCCCAACCATGAACGGGTGCTGACTCGCTGAAGGAACGACGCCCCTTCGACCGTAGCAGCCGGATCCGCTCATCGGCAGAATCGGACGCGCCGGTGGGGTCGCGGGGTCTGGCCTGCGCCCGGTGGCGCAGGTCCACGGGAGGTCGATGCCAGGTACCTCCGGGGTCATCACAGGTCGGTCGGGGTCATTAGCCTGGCCGGCAGGTCGCTGCCCGGATGGCTCGGCATGTAATTCGGCATGTAATGCGGCGCGCCAGTTGCCCGCGGTGTCCTCGCGCCGCTTCCCTCTTCGCGGGAATCGGGCCTGCCAGCGGACAGTGGCGGGACCGTGGCAGGACCGCGCCGACCGGTCCTGCCGTGCCGGTCCCGGGCTCGCCCGGGAATCTTTGGCGGGGGTGTGAACGATGGCCGTGCAGATCGGATTTCCAAGGCGTGACAGTATCCGGCGCATGTCCGGCCGGGGGAGTACGGCCATCGGCTGCGGCAGGCCGGTGGCTCAGCGGCGTGCCCGGCCGGGTCCAGGACGGCAGTGGGACAATGAGATGCAGCAGGACTCAGCTGGACCTGATGGAACATGATCCAAAACCTGCGTCGCGCTGACCAGGCACACTCCGGGACTACGGACGCCACACGGACAGAACGCGGTATTCACGCGGCGGGAAATGGAGAAATAGCAGGTCAGCGGCTATTCCGATAGGCAGGGATGGGCTCCCTGTAAAACCGTCGGCTTAGCCTACGTTGGTTCGAACCCAACACCTGCCACCAGCGAAACCCCAGGTCAGCATAGGTGCGGAGATCATCCGAGCCGTTGAAAGGTAGCGGTCTGGCGCACCGTCCATCTCGGCCCGGTCTGGCACCGTAATCGTCGGTCGGCGAGGCTCTGACCTGTTACTACGCCGTGGAGGGCCGATCTTGCCGAGTTCCGGCAGCCCAGACCGCCCGTCCTGGGCATCCGTTTACGGAACTGTCACGGAACAGCCGGAGGTCATGATCGCCGGGAAATGGGTCACGCATGCTGCCCGCCGGGGACTCCTGCCCAAGGCGGCTGCCGCTGGTCGGAGGTAACCTGGCCGGGCAAGAACCTCAAGATCGCGCGCGGTACGCCGTCTGAGCACATGGCGGACGGTGACCCCGGCGAGCAGTAGCAGGCCGGGCCCGCCAAGGATGGCAGCACGTTGCGGGGCGCCAGGTACCGGTCGGTAACAGGCCCGCGAAGGCGCCGAGGAGCTGGTCGATCTCGGCCGGATCGACTGATCCCCGCAGCGCCGCGTTCGTCGATCGCGGCGTGCAGTGGCCGGGCGCCGGCGGGCAGCGTCAGCAACCCGCGCGGGGGAGAGGCGCGGATCCCCACGCGATCTGAATGCTTCCCGATGCGGCGGCCAGGTCCGGATACAGCTGACGCATGCCGGTCCCATCGGGATTCACGATGTAGGCGCTGGTCCGAGTGCCCTGCTGAACCAGGAAGACGATCTTGCCGCCGGGGGTCCAGGTCGGGTTGTGGCTGGTCCAGGAGGACGGGCTCACCCGGTGAACGCCCGTCCCATCGGCGCTTGCCACCTCGATAATGCCCGCGGAGTCCAGGGAGTCAGTGACGGCCACGAAGGCGATCGACTTCCCGTCCGGGGACCATGACGGCTCGCCGAATCCCGGGCCACCGCGGGTAAGCGGGGCCACGCCGGACCCATCTGCATTCATGGTGTAGATCTCTCCGAGCGAGGTTCCCATCCGGGTCCGGACGAAGGCGATCCGGTTGCTCGCCGACCACGCCGGGGTGTCGTCTTCGTACCTGGAGGCGTCCGCCGTCAGATGGCGGAACCCGGTTCCGCTGGCGTTGATGACATCGATGCCGCCGACCGCGAACGCGAGCTGCCGTCCGGTGGGGGACCACGACGGACTGATGCCGTTCATCCGGTGAGTGAGCCGGGTGAGATGACATCCGTTCGCGTCCACCACATAGAGGTCGTAATCTCCCTCGGCGGTGCCGTAGTAACCGCGGAAGGCCAGTCGGCGGCCATCCGGGGACCACGCCGGATCCCACTCGGGGAAGGTCGCGGTGAGGGTTCGCTGACCGGTCCCGTCCGGCCGCATCAGGCAGACGTAGTCTCCGCACTTGTAGGCAACCTCGCCATGGAGCCGCTTCGCCCACGCCGGAACCGGGAGGCCGCCTGCACCGGACGGCGTCGTATGCACCGGGGATGAGGACCTTGTGCCGACAGCGGATGGCTTAGCGCCGGGTGGATGGCTCAGCAGGCCAGGCAACAACGCGAGCGGCGTGACAACGGCTGCCAGGAGCACCGCTGTGGCGATGGCTAGTCCGGCACTTTGCCGCCGGGCGGCGCGGCGAACGCGCGGCATCGGATCCGGCCATGCGGGCAACTGCCACCGTGGATCTTGCAGTGCGTCGCGGATCCTGTCTTCCAGGTCAGTCATGTGCGGCTCCGTCGGTGGCTTTCATCGCCGGGCCCGAGGCGGTGAGGGCCGCGGCCAGGCGCCGTATCGCCCGAGCGGACTGACTCTTCACCGTCCCGGGCGTGGTGCCCATCACCGCGGAGATCTCCGCCTCGGACAGGTCTTCGTAGTAGCGGAGGACGATCACCGCGCGCTGCCTCGGAGGGAGGGTCAGCAGCGCCCGCCAGACGGCGTCGCGATCATCGACCCGCCGGGCTTCATCCTCGGTGATCACGTTCTCGGCCGGGTTGGCGGTAACGGTCTCCCTGCTTCCGTGGCGGCGGTACCACGATGCGTAGCTGTTGACCATTACCTTGCGGACGAAGGCGTGCGGATCATCGATCCGGCGCAGCCTCCACGCGCGCCACGACCGGCCCAGGGCGGTCTGGACGAGATCCTCAGCAGAGGCAGGGTTGCCGGTCAGCACGCAGGCGAAGCGGAGCAACCGCGGCAGCGCACCCGCCACGAACTCCGCGAACTCCTCATCATTAGCCAACGGTGACTGGCTCCTTCGAACTCACAACCGGGCACGGCCACGCATGCAGCCGCTGGCCGGGGAAGAAGTCTTCCTCGATGCCAGTGCTCACCCCTATGACCCCGCCGCACACCCCTCAGGTTGTCAGCCGGCCGAGAAAAGCTCAGCCCGCCCACGCGACGACGCTCCGGGAGCCGTGGGCTGCCCGCCATCTAAGGCGATCATGGTGTCCGCGGCGGGCGCTCACGCTGCTTCGCAGCATCCACACAATGCTTGTCTATCCGCTTGACAGTTGTGGTGTCTAGCCGCTAGATATATTGTGGTGAGGGCCCGCGAGGTGAACCGGCGGATCGAGCGGCTGGGCGGCGTGATGACCCGCCAGGCCGGGTCGCACCGGCGCTACGTGGTCACCTACACCAACGCTGCCGGGGCGAAGGCAAAGGCGGCCACGACGGTCTCGCAGCATGCGGGTGACATGCCCGCCGGGACACTGCGCGCGATCGAGCGTGACCTGAAGCCGGCGCTGGGGAAGGGATGGCTGCGGTGAGCGAGACCTACCAGGTGGTCGTGACGCGGGAGGATGGTCACTGGCTGGCCGACGTGCCCGCGCTGCTGGGCGCGCACACCTATGCGCGGAGCCTGTCGGCGCTGGACCAGGCGGTGCGGGAGGTCGTGGTGCTGGCGGCGGGCCTGCCGGATGAGGCGATGCCGGGCCTGGCGCTGGACTACGACTACCGCACCGGGGACGCGGGCCTGGATGCAACGGCGCAGGAGGTCCGGCAGTTGCGCCGGCAGGCCGACGAGCTCGCCGCAGCGGCGACCGCCCGCACCGGCCAGGCCGCTGCGGAGCTGGTGGCCCGGGGCCTGTCGGTCCGCGACGTCGCCGCCCTGCTGGGCATCAGCCCGCAACGTGTCTCCCAGCTGACCGCCCGGGCCAGCTGACCCGGCCCTTGGCACCGGAGGGAGTGCCGCGGTAGCGGGCAGCGCGACGGGCGGAGCTATCGGGGTGATACGGCCGCGGCCGCCTGGACGGGCCGGCGGCATCGCCAGGGCGGGACGCTCGGGTGCAGCGATCCTTTGCAGGTTCATCGCGGTCACCGGGAGCAGAGGTTCCGGCCAGATGAGGACGTTACGCCCGGCGTCCCAGCCGGGTTCGCGAGTGAGACGTTATCCTTAACGAGCACCGCCTGGCCGGTGTATCTGCTGGTCACGCCACGTCGAGGGCATGTTCATTCAGGCTCCGGATCTGGCGCGCATGCTGAAGGTTCTGGCACGGAACCTGGACGGAACGCCGTCACGGCACGAGTCCGTTGTGACCGTAAAGTCGCAGGCCAGCGGCTTGCAGGGTCGTGAAGGAGGTCCGTCTGATGCGATGAAGGAGCGGGCCTCCGCTTCTGGCGGATGCTGGAAGGTGCAAGCATCCGTCTCCACCAGGTTGGGAGGCCCTTATGTCCGAAGCCTACGACGGCCGTGAGATCGTCGGAATGGACCTGCACCGGCG